>JAESFO010000161.1_pt1 | contig 160579 bp, 144 predicted proteins | sample 9269421 | NCBI WGS metagenome assembly JAESFO01 (sample SAMN14502839, study PRJNA617101) | algae metagenome | isolation source: Nostoc desertorum CM1-VF14 and co-occurring heterotrophs from rocky... | place: USA: Clark Mountains, San Bernardino, California | collected 2000-06-05 | reverse complement strand
CGTGGGACCCCGGCACCGCCACCAGTTTCGAGCTGCTGCCCGGCACCTACGACGCCGATGACGTGCAGGTGCGCCAGACCGATGCTGCCGGTAACACCAGCGACGAAGGCCTGCTCGGCCCGGTAACCGTGGATGTCTCGCTCGATGCCGTCAATGACAGCACGACGCTCGACATGGGCGCCGTCAGCGAGGTCGACTACGCCCCGCAGGTCACCAGCGACGTGGAGGTCATCGGCCTGCTTGAGTCCAACGAGGGCGCCGATGCCAGCGCTGCCGTGACGGTCCAGGCCGACCGCTCCGGCGAATTGCGGATCGAGATCAGCCAGACTGCGCTGGTCGCGGTTGGCGATGCCTACCGGCTGGATGTCATCGATTCCGATGGCAACATCGTCTACCAGGGCGCGACGGCAACGTCGCCGCTGGTCGGCCAGGTGGCCGGGCTGCAGGTGCTCGGCCTCACCGGCGACAACACGCTGGTCGCCACGGTCACCGGCCTGCCACCCGGGACCTATAGCGTTGTGATCCATAACGATTCCAGCGCCCTCACGGATCTGCTCGATACCGATGGTGGCGGCGTCTCGGTCCAGGAGCTGGGCGATGCCGGCGTGGTGGTCGGCGCCGACAACCAGTCCGTCGTCCTCACTGCGGTGTCCAATGCTCTCGGGCCATTGGGGCCGGCCGCCGTGCTGCTGCTCGATCCGGTGCTGACCGGGCTGAACGGTCTGCCGGTCACCGGCATCGTCGGGCCTCTCACCGGCATCCTGAATACGGTCGGCTTCCTCGGCTCGGTCGACGACGTGGTCGACGCCATCGCCACGGCCCTCCTCAGCAACACGCTGACGCTGCTGCAGGAAACGACGATCACCACCACGCTGACCGAATATGAGTTCGCCACCGAAACGGTCACCGGCAACGTCATCACTGGCGATGCCGGGCTGGGGGTAGACGACATTGGCGCCGGCGCCACCATCACCCAGGTGGTCAATTCCGATGGCACCATCGCGCCGGTCCCGGCCGGCGGCAGCGTCAACATCGCCGGCGAGTACGGCGAGCTGACGCTCAATTCCGATGGCAGTTACACCTACAATGCCTATGGCGCGCCCATGTCGGTCGGCGAGGCCGATGTGTTCACCTATACGCTCTCCGATGGCGGCGCGTCGGATACCGCCACGCTCACCATCACGCTCGATGGTGAGGCGGTGGTGGCCGCCGGCGACAGCGCTTCGGCCTCATTCGTGTGGGAGAATGTCGAGGAGGTAGTCACCGATTCCCACAACCTCTCCGGGGCCCTGACGGCCCAGACCACCAACAGCCCCACCTTCACGCTCGATGCCGCGACGCTCGCCTCTGGCACCGTCGTGGTCTCGGCCGGCCTCGCCGGCGTCGCAATGAGTGGCAACGCGGTGCTGCAGGAAGAGACTTCGCCCGGCGTCTGGACCAACGTGCCTGGCACCACCGACTCGTTCAGTGTGGTAATCGCGGTTCTCGGTGCCGAACTCGCCAGCATCGACATCGGCGCGCTTACGCTCGATCCGGGCAATTACCGGGTGCATGTCACCCTCAACGGCAGCCTCGCGGCGCTCGCCATCAACGTCGCCACCGATCTGACGCTGACCCACACCGATCAGTTCGTGCTGGACCAGGCGACGGGCGCTACGGGCAACGTCCTCGACAACGACGCCGCCGGTGCGACTACGACCGAGCTGCAGGTGCAGAACGATGCCGATCTCTATGTCGGCGGCCCGGTCACGGTGCAGGGCACTTACGGCACGCTCACCGTGCAGGCCGACGGCAGCTACAGCTACGTCCCCGATACCGGCGTCGCCTATTTCGATACGCCGCAGGTCGACAGCTTCAACTATCAGCTGGTGCATCCCAACGGGCAGATCTCGCAGGCCGTGCTTGATGTGACCGTCGAACCCTCGGGCGCGGGCATTGCCGGCTTCGCTGGTTTCTCGCTTATGAGCTTCGGCTTCGGCGACGACACCATCCCGCTGGGAGATTTCTCGGCGGCGCCGGACTCGGTCCTATCCAGCGAAGCCCCGGACCTCAGCGGCATCGTTGAGCCCCCGGCGTCCGATGACTCCACTTCGGTCGATGCCCTGCTCGATCAGTTCATCGACACGCAGGACGCCGGCACCGAACCCGATAGCACCTCGAGCGGTGCCCCCGACACCTCCCCGTCGCCCGAGCCGACTATGGAGGATCCGCTGGGCTATCTCACACCGGTACCCATCGACGATCAGCACCTGCAACATCCAACGGTGGTCTAGTTGAGCGGGAGCCAGACGTGCCGGAAGTGCTGATGGGAACCAAGCGTACGCGCTGCTGGCCCGCAATATTGGCGCTCCTGCCTTGCCTTGCCACCGCCGCCTGTTCGCATTCCGGTTCCCCGTCCTCGCTGGCGATGGAACCGCCGCCCACCGGGCAACCGATCCTCGCCCCGCAGCTCGATGCGCCCTCAACCATCGTGACTGCTTACGCGCCCGCCAATCCGGGCGCCTCCCTCGGCCTCGAGGAGGCGGTGCGCCGCGCCGTCGGTTGGCATCCCTCAATTGATGAGGCGATGGCGCGGCTGATGCAGCAGGCCGAAGAGATCAACATCGCCCGCTCCGGCGCCTTCCCCAGTGTCTCCGGCGGCCTGAGCCTCGGTACCGACGACGCCATCGGCGGCGGCAGCCTCGAGCCACAGCTGAACCTTTCGGCAACCCAGACGATCTTCGATTTCGGCAAGCTCTCGAGTTCGGTCGCCGCGGCGACCGCCGGCACCAATGTCAGCCGCGCCCAGGTGCTGCTAGCGACCGATAAGGTCATCCTCGATACCGGCTACGCCGTCATCGAGGCGCAGCGCTTCGAGGCCCTGCGGGAGACCGCGATGGCCCACCTTAGCGGCGTGCACGACATCGCGACGCTGGTCCGCCAGCGCACCGACACGGGCGCCAGCGCCCGTTCCGACACTGTTGAAGCCGACCTTCGCATAGAGGCCGCTGAGGCGACCGTTCTGCAGGTCGAGGCCGACCTGGCACGCTGGAAGAGCCGGCTCGCGTATCTCACCGGCGCCAACAGCCCCATCGGTGCCCAACCCGGCGTGCCGCAATGGCTGGCCGGCACGTGCACGGCCGAGCCGGTCTGGGCAAATATTCCCGCGCTTATGCAGGCCGAGGCGCAGGGCGCCCAGGCCAAGGCGCATTTGGATTTTGCTCACGCCGAGGCTCTCCCCACCTTATCGCTCGATGTCGGCACTGGACTCGACCTCAACGACATCAACGACAGTCCTGAGGTCCGCATCGGTTTCGATCTCTCTGGTAAGCTGTTCGATGGCGGCGCCGGTGGCGCACGCTCCAACGCCGCCGATTTTGCTATGCGTGCCGCCAACGCCGCCGCCAAAGGCGCGCGCACCGAAGTGGCGCTCGCCCTCACCGACGCGCGCAGTCGCACCGCAGGCCTGCAGCGGATGATAGGCTCCATGGCCGAGCGTGACGCGCTGCTAGTGGAAACGCGCGACCTCTATCGGCGGCAATATTTTGAACTGGGCACGCGCACGCTGCTCGATGTGCTCAACGCCGAGCGCGACCTGCATCAGGGTCGCCTAGAGATGATCAACGCCGAGCACGATATCCGCAAACTCCGGCTCGACTGCATGTACAATTCCGGCGCCGCGCGTCAGGCCTTCGGACTATCCGGCCAGACCATCCGCGGCGTGCCGCTCTAGCCGACGGACGCGATGGACAGGCACGACACCGGCAGAGACGAGAGTGCGCAACCGAAGGCCTTTGCCGGCGGCGCCTGGCTTGAGGCTTTGCGCCACATCGCCCAGCACTATGGTGTGCCCCTGTCCATGCAGGGCGCCCGCCAGTCCGTGCGCTGGAGCACGGCCACGGCCGAAATAGACCGCGTCCACGCGCTGGCCCGCACCATGGGTCTGCGCCTCAAGTTTGTCGAACCGGACGAGGTCGAAATCTCGAGCTGGCAATTACCGCTTGTCGTCTTGCTGCGCGGCGGCCGCCTCGCGGTCGTCACCGCCTTGAGCGCCTCGGGCGAGGCGAGCGCCATTCTCACCGGCAACCGGGGGCTGCAGACGCCCCTGCCGCTCGATCTGCTACTCGACAATGCCGAGGCCGTGGTGATCGCCCGCCCCAGCCGCGCCGTGCCCGATTCGCGCATCGACACCTATATCCGCCCCCACAGGGAAGGCTGGCTGCGCGGCATCCTGTTCCGCGACTTGCGACCCTACCTGCACGTTGTGCTCGCCTCGCTTGTCAGCAATGTGCTCGGCCTCGCCGGCGTGATCTTTTCCATGCAGGTGTACGATCGCGTTGTGCCGTCGGAATCGCTGCCCACGCTCTACGTGCTGTTCGCCGGCGTGCTGCTCGCCCTGATCTTCGATTTCCTGATGCGGCATACCCGCGCCTCCATCATCGATATCCTCGGCAAACGCGCCGACATCCGCATGTCCGACCAGGTCTTCGGCCACGCCCTGCGGGTTCGGAATCGGGCCCGCCCGGCCTCGACAGGCAGCTTCATCGCCCAGCTACGCGACCTCGAGCAAGTGCGCGACATGCTGACTTCGACCACTGTTACGGCGCTGGTCGATATCCCGTTCTTCCTGCTCTTTCTCGTCGTCTTCTGGTTCATCGGCGGCGTGCTGATCCTCGTGCCCATCGGCGCGCTGCTGCTCTTGCTCATCCCGGGTCTGTTGGCGCAGCGCCGGCTGCGCGCGTATGCCAACGAGGCCATGCGCGAGTCCTCCCTGCGCAATGCCATGCTGGTCGAGGCGGTGCAGGGCATCGAGGACATCAAGGCGCTGCAGGCCGAGGAGCGCTTCCAGCAGCAGTGGAACCACTTCAACGCCGTAACCGGCGAAGCGCAGCTGAAGCTCCGCGCGCTCACCAGCATGCTCAGTACCTGGACCCAGAGCGTCCAGACCGGCGCCTACGCCGTCGTGATCTTCTTCGGTGCACCACTGGTGATCACCGGCGACATGACCACTGGCACGCTCGTCGCCGCCTCCATCCTCGGCTCCCGCATGGTCGCGCCGCTGGCCCAGATCACCCTGGTGCTGAGCCGGCTGCAGCATGCCAAAGTCGGCATGCAAAGCCTCGATCAGATCATGCGCATGCCCATCGATCATCCACCTGACGAGAGCCGCATCGAGGTGCCGCGCATTGCCGGCGAGTACCGGTTGCGTAGCGCCGTGTTCCGCTACGGCGACGAGACCTCGCCCAACGCCCTCGCCGTGCGCGACCTCCACATCGAGCCCGGCGAAAAGATTGCACTGCTCGGCAAGAACGGCGCCGGTAAATCCACCTTGTTGCAGGCTCTGTCCGGCCTGCTCGAACCTGTCGCCGGCGAAGTGCTGCTCGACAACATGGCGCTCGCACAGCTCGACCCAGCCGATGTGCGCCGCGACACTGGCCTCCTTACCCAGAACGCCCGTCTTTTCCACGGTACCCTGCGCGACAACCTGCTGATGGGTGCCCCCGAGGCCGGGCAGGACGAAATCCTCGCCGCCCTCGCCATGGTCGGCGCCGACGAGTTCGTGCGCCGCCTGCCGCGCGGGCTCGAGCATCAGGTGCTCGAAGGCGGGCTCGGCCTTTCCGGCGGGCAGAAGCAGTCGATCCTCCTCGCCCGTCTCCTTATCCGTCAGCCGACTGTCCTGCTGCTCGACGAGCCGACCGCGGCCATGGACGAAGCCACCGAGCGCCATTTCATCAAGCAGCTCGGCCTCCTCGCCGAGGACAGGACGCTGGTGATCGCCACCCACCGCATGCGCGTGCTTGAGCTGGTCGACCGCATCGTCGTCATCGACAATGGGCTCATCGCCCTCGACGACACGCGCGAGAACGCCCTCAAGCGCATGCAGGGCATGAGCAATGTTGTCGGGGGAGGGCGCTAGCATGTCGCTTTCGGCTTTTGCGGGCAGGGGCGAGTCCTGGGTCTATGGCGACGCCGACGAGACCCGAGTCACCCGCTCGACCCGCGTCATCACGCTCTCCGCCCTACTGCTCCTTTCCCTCTTCGCCTGGTCGATCTTCGCCCGGCTCGACGAGGTCTCCACTGGCTCGGGCCGTGTCGTGCCGATCTCGCGCGAGCAGGTGGTGCAGTCGCTAGATGGTGGCATCCTCGCCGTGCTGCATGTCGGTGAGGATGATGTGGTCGCTCCTGGCCAGCTCCTCGCCCAGCTCGATCCCACCCGAACCGGCGCCAATGTCGAAGAAAGTGCCGCCCGCTATCGCGCCGCCCTCGCCAGCGCCGCCCGTTTGCAGGCCGAAGTGAATCGGTCCGAGCTCATCTTCCCCGCAGAGCTCGCTGCCTTCCCCGAGCTGCAGGTTTCCGAGCGCGAACTGTTCGAAGCCCGCCGATCGAGCCTCATCGAAACGCAGCGCTGGGTCGCCGAGTCGCTTGATCTTGTCCGCCAGGAACTGGCCATCAGCGAGCAGCTGACCAATGTCGGCGCCGCCAGCAATGTCGAGGTCCTGCGCCTGCGCCGCCAGGCCGCCGAGCTCGAGCAGCAGCAGGTCGATACGCGCTCGGAATATGTGGTGCAGGCACGTGAGGAGCTCGCCAAGGCCAATGCCGAGGTCGCGGCCTTGTCTTCCGTCATCAAGGGCCGCACCGATTCACTCTCGCGTCTGACCTTCTATTCGCCGGTCCGCGGCATCGTGAAGGATATCGAGATCAGCACCATCGGCGGCGTCATTGCGCCCAATGGCCGGCTGATGACCATCGTGCCGCTCGGCGACAAGCTGCTGGTCGAAACCCGCATCTCGCCGCGCGACATCGCCTTCATCCAACCCGGCCAACGCGCCACGGTGAAGCTCACTGCGTACGACTATTCGATCTATGGCGGTCTGGAAGGGCAGGTGACGACGGTTTCCCCCGACACCATCCAGGACCAGGCTCAGCCAGAGCTGTTCTACTACCGGGTTTTCATCGAGACCAAGGCAGGCCAACTGGTCAATTCCGCCGGTGCAAGCTTCCCCATCGTGCCCGGCATGGTGGCCACAGTCGATATCCACACCGGTTCGAAGACCGTGTTCGATTACCTGGCCAAGCCGCTGAACCGCGCCGCCGAGGCACTGCGCGAGCGTTAGGCCGCGATTGTTTTCAACAGATCCACGCGAATGCTCGCCGTGTATTGTCACCCCGTATCTCGGGGAGGGCAGAGTGTGGTTAAGACCATCTGCTAGCTATGGCTTGGGCACTGGTTGCTGTTGCTGCGATCATGCCAATACTGAGTTTTTCGGCATTTTGTCGTGCCCAGCGCCCCGGTTGTGGAAGTTAAAATTGCTGCGCCCCAGTTGGCAATGCCGCTATCGGCAGTGGCGTAACCCAGGGGCGGACCAAAGCGGGACGACTAATGAATCTCAGATACCAGAGCGTGCGGCTCGACCTTGAGGCGGCCAGGGAGCGCTTGAACGACAAGGAACACATCGACCGAGATCTCGGCCTGCTCATCGATCGCATTATCGAAACAGTGCTGACGCTGGAGTACCGCAAGGGACCGGCCGAGATTATCCCGTTCACTCCGCGCAAACGCATCGCGCCGACGCGCAGACGTGCCGAACGCCGCTAACCGACATTTCCTGATTCGGGTGCCGCCCCACGCACCCGCGCTCCGGACTGCCAGGAAGCAATCGATTTAGCACCGGTCCAGTCCAAAATCCCCATGTTTTCGGGGCTTTGATAAGCCACAGCGTAGCTGAGAAAACGGATCACCCTCAGTATTTGATGGGAGGTTCCTTGCTCGCATTGGCCTTTAAGCTGGGCGGCAGAAAATGCCTAGCGAGGGGGCTATGAGATTTGTGCTTCAGAACGCGCTGGCCAAAGACGGCATGGTCGAAGCTGTCCGTAGATTGATCAGTGCCGGCGCTATCTATGGCAGCAGCATGCCCAAGGGCCTCCAGGACGTCACCATCGTCCTTAAGCTGTTCGTCAACGGGGAGCTGGGTGAGGAGCTCTGCGTGAAGCAGGTGCTGGCGGACTCCGGTATCTCCGCCACCGGCACCTTGCGCCGGATCGAGAGCCTCGAGGCCGCCGGCCTCGTCCGCCGGCAGCCGGACGGGGACGACGCGCGGCGCGTCCGTGTCAGTCTGACCGAGCGGGGTCGCAACATGGTCATCGCCATGGTCCAGCAGGTCTACGGTCCCGTGCCTGGCCCCTACGAGGTCGGCGACGCGAGGTCATAGACCAGCAGCCGGGGCGATACGCTGCGGAAGGACGGGCTCCTCCACCTAGGGATGCCCGTAGAGGCATTCAGCAAGACCGGCGAACGCATAGCTCTTTCTCACCTTGTCAAACCACTTGCCGATCGATTGCCGGGCGATGCGGGAAGAATGGAGGCACGAACAGGCTTGGTCGGTGACGAGGAGCCACATGAGGTTCCGTGATCGCGCGATTGGGCGGAGGCAGAGCAGGTAGGATCGCAATCGTCTGTCCGCCTGTCTGTCCGCATAGCATCATGCCCGGAGAGCCGCAGGAACAGCCTGCTACGTCCTGACTCCCTCTCCGCCATTCATCTCCACTAAACGCCTGATTTTGTTATGCCAGGTCGGGTTCCGAGCTGCAATGCGGGCCTTCTGATATCCCTCTGACGCGCGAGACTCGGGCGCGGTGACGGTTGCGCCGTGCAAAACTCTGCCGCCCTGGAGCGCCCCTTTCGAAGGTGAATGGCCGGGGCAGTGGAGCGCCCCGGCCCATGGGCTCATTCGGGCCCAAGGTCGCAGTCGATGCCGCCGCCCTCCAGGCTCGACATGCCCCCGCCTGCATCGTCGCAGCGCTGAGTCAGCGAGTCCGGGTCGCAGGTGGTGAAATCGCTGGGGTAGGACTGGTCGCAGGTGTCAGCGACCACCTTGGGCTTGGCAACAAACCCGGTGGCGGCCGGTTGGTCGCCCCTGACGGGCAGGCGGACCTGCGCGGCCTCGGCGACCCCATAGCCCATGGCGAGGAGAGTGGCGAATGCCGCAATGGCAGTGCGGTTGTTCTTCATGCTGATGGTCTCCATCCTTGTTGAGGTGCCAGAAGGATGTTGGTGACGATGTGAACCGCGTTTGAGCAAATGGATAATGGCCGGTTCAGGGGCGATGCAGGCCGACCTCGGAACGGTACTTCTGGCGCCCTGTGCCGACCATGTCACGCGGGCCCGTGCGACGTCGTCATGCCCGAGTCAGCACTCGTTGATCGGGGGATCGAGCTTCATGGCGGCATCGCGGACGGTTTCCCCGCCACGGCGTCGTGTTCTCCTCTTCCGATCCGCTGCATTGTTTCGATTGACAAGCAGACCAATTTTGTTAATCGATTAACAAATGAAGCCGGAAGCGGCTCGGAGGAGGGGAAAATGAAGGCAGTTTGGAAGGGGATGGCTGTCGCGGCGGTCATCGGACTGGGCGTTTCCGCAGCACGCGCGGAGACGCTGACGGTTTACTGGAACGCCGGGCACGCCTGGGACGCCTACCAGGCGGTGATCGACAAGTTCGAAGCCGACAATCCCGGCTGGACGGTGCAGTGGGAGAAGTTCCAGTGGCCGGACATGCGCACCAAGCTGATCGCCGACTTTTCGGTCGGCAACACGCCGGATCTCACGGCTGAGCCGGGCGGTTGGGTGCAGGAATTCGCGCAGCAGGGGCTGCTCAAGCCGCTCGACGACTACATCAAGGCCGATGGCACCGCGATGGGCTATCCCGACGACTGGCAGGACTTCTCGGTCAAACGCAACATGATCGACAACTCCTACTACGGGGTGCAGATCCATCTCACCTGCGCGACGCTGGTCTACAATGTCGACATGCTTAAGGAAGCCGGCTTCGACGCTCCGCCCAAAACCTGGGAGGAGTTCCGCAATGTCGCCATCGCCACCACCAAGGGTGGCCGTTTCGGCTTCGCACCCAACCCGGTGACCTCGTACTACTGGCCGTGGCTGTTCCAGGCCGGCGCCAGCTATTTCGATCCGGCCGCCAACAAGGTGGTGTTCGACAGCGCCGAAGCCGCGAGGGGACTGCAGTTCGTTTCCGACCTGATCCACAAGGACAAGGCCGCGCCCCTGCCGGTCACCGGCGCCGACTATGAAGGGCCGCAGAAGCTGTTCACGGCCGGCCGTGCCGCCATGATCATCACCGGGCCGTGGGATGTGACGCCAATCCGGACCGGCAATCCCAAGCTCAACTGGGCCATCGCGCCGTCGCTCACCGACAAGACGCAGGCGACCCAGGCAGGCGGCGTGAGCCTGATGATCCCAGCCGCCGCCAAGCACCCCGACCAGGCCTGGGAACTGCTGAAGCGCTTCGTGGCGCTCGATACCGAGCTTGCCGCCTCGACTGCCAATGGCATGACCATGCCGCGCAAGTCATGGGCAGCCTCGCCCGAGGTGCAGGCCGACCCGATCCTGTCGAGCTTCGGACAGTGCCTGCCATATGCCCGTGACATCACCGCCGAGCTTCGCCTCACCGGCAAGAGCGCGCGCGTCGAGGAACTGCTGAAGACCGCCGTCGACGAGGTGATCTACAATGATCGCCCGGCGCAGGAGGTGCTGACCCAGTACGCCGCCGAAGCCAACAAGGCGCTCGGCGAATAGTCGTCCTCCCGAGCCGTCCCGGCATGCGCCAACATGACGGGACGGCTCACCCGGACCGCGGCTCGATCGGATAATTGCGATGCCATCCCTGGCCCACTGGAAAACGCGGCAGGCCCTGATTGCCTATGGGCTGCTGCTGCCGGCGATCGTCTACTTCGCCACCTATTTCTACTACCCGATCGTGGTCGAGCTCTGGGCGAGCTTCTTTCGCGGCGCACCGCTGATCGGGGAGGCCCGGTTCGCCGGCTTCGACAACTACATCCAGGCGATCACTGACGAACGGGTTCGCCGGGCGCTGTGGATCACGCTGGTTTACGCGGTTGCCACCACCGTCTTGACGCTGGTGATCGCACTCGGGCTGGCGGCGATCCTCGCGGGGCCGGTGCGCGCCAACAACGCCATCCGTGCAGTGATCTTTTTTCCCTACATCATCTCGTTCGTCATCGTTGCGCTGATGTGGAAAAGCCTGCTCGACCCTTACACCGGCATCCTCAACTCGATCCTCTTCGCGTTCGGCCTCGAGGGGCAGAACTGGCTCGGCATGCCGCAGACGGCGCTGCCGACGATGATCGCCATCACCGTGTGGAAGGATGTCGGCTACGCGATGCTGATCTATGTCGCCGCGATCCAGGGCATTCCGGCCTCGCTTTACGAGGCTGCGAGCCTCGATGGCGCCAGCCGGCGGCAGAGCTTTTTTTCGATCACGCTGCCGCTGCTCGCACCGACGACACTGTTCCTCGCGGTCATTTCGATGATCAGCCACCTGCAGGACCTGTCGGCGCCATACCTGCTCACCAATGGCGGTCCGGCCAACGCCACGAGGCTGTTCAGCCTGCATGTCTACGAAGCTGCGTTCGTCGAGCTCAATATCGGTTACGCCTCGGCGCTGAGCTTCCTGATGTTCCTCGTCATCCTCGTCATCACCTTCATCCAGTTCCGGCTCCTGGGCCGACAAGTGAGCTACGCATGAGCGCCGCCCTTCACGCGCGCAACCCGCTTGCAAACGTCGCCATCTACGGCGTGCTTGCAATTGCGGTGCTGCTGGCGATTTTCCCGTTCCTCTACATGATCTCGCTGTCACTGCAGAGCGACGCCGACCTGTTCTCGGGGGTGCCGGTGATCATCCCGACCCAGCTGCAGTTTTCGAACTACATCGACATCTGGGAGCGCGCGCCGTTTGCCCGCTTCGTGCTCAACAGCTTCATCATCGCGGGCGGGATCACGGCGCTGCACCTGATCTTCGATCCGCTGATCGGCTACGTCTTTGCCAAAATGCAGTTTCCCGGCAAGCGATGGATGTTCGCGGCGCTGCTCTCGACGCTGATGCTGCCCTTCTTCATCCGCATGATCCCGCTCTACATCCTCACGGCCGAGATGGGCTGGCTCAACACCTACCAGGGCCTGATCATGCCGTTCGCCATGAGCGCCTACGGCATCTTCCTGATGCGCCAGTTCATCCTGCCGATCCCGGATGAGCTGATCGATGCCGCCCGTATCGACGGGGCGGGTGAGCTCCGAATCTTCTTTTCGGTCATCCTGCCGCAGATCCGTCCGGCGATGGCAACGCTCGGGCTGCTCACCTTCGTGTTTCAGTTCAACGAGTTCCTGTGGCCGCTGATCGTCGTTTCGACCACCGAGATGCGCCCGATCACCACCGGGCTCACGTTGTTCAACCAGGAATTCTTCACCGCCTGGAATCTCACTGCCACCGGCGGTGTGATCCTGTTCTTCCCAAGCTTCGTCTTGTTCCTCTTCACCCAGCGCTACTTCATCCGCTCGGTGATGATGAGCGGCATGAAGTGACGAGCCTCGAAAGGCATTTCACGTGACCGAGCGCCCCAACGTCATCGTTTTCTTCACCGATCAGCAGCGCTGGGACACTGTCGGCGCACATGGCAGTGCGATGGGCGCAACGCCCAATTTCGACCGCCTGGCCAAATCCGGCATGCTGGTGCGCAACTCGTTCACCTGCCAGCCGGTCTGCGGACCGGCCCGCTCGATCCTGCAGACGGGAAAGTACCCGACCACCACCGGGTGTTACCGCAATGGCATTGCGCTGCCGCGGAGCGAGCAGACGCTGGCCCACCACTTCGCGACGGCCGGCTATGACACCGCCTATATCGGCAAGTGGCACCTCGCCGACAACGAGCCGGTGCCGCTGGAGGAGCGCGGCGGGTACGACGCGTGGCTGGCCTCCAACATTCTCGAGTTCACCTCCTATGCCTACGACACGGTGATGTACGACAACGACAACCAGCCGGTGCGGCTGCCCGGCTATCGCGTCGATGCCCTCACTGACGCCGCGATCCGCTACCTCGATCGGGTGCATGACAAGCCGTTCTTCCTGTTCGTCTCCTATCTCGAGCCGCACCACCAGAACCAGACCGACGACTACCCCGCCCCTGCCGGCTACGAAGAGCGGATGCGCGAGCGAATGGTGCTGCCCGCCGATCTCGTGGCGCTCGGCGGCACCGCGGCCAAGCAGTTCTCCGGCTATATGGGCCAGATCGCCAAGATCGACGAAGCCTATGGGCGGCTCCACGACGCGCTGCACAGCCTGAAACTCGCCGACGATACGGTGGTGATGTTCACCTCGGACCATGGCAACCACTTCAAGACCCGCAACGCCGAATACAAGCGATCCTGCCATGAGGCCTCGATCCGGGTGCCGACGTTGTTCACCGGCCCCAGGTTCGATGGCCGCGGCGCGCACGAGGGCATGAACAGCCTGATCGACCTGCCGCCGACGCTGCTCGACGCCGCAGGTATCGCGCCGCCGGCCTACATGCAGGGGCGCTCCATCCTGCGCAACGCACCACAGACCGATGACGACGTCTTCATCCAGCTCAGCGAAGATCATGTCGGGCGCGCGCTGCGCACTCGGCGCTGGAAGTACGAGGTGATCGCACCCGGCGGCGATGGCTGGAACGACATCGATGCACCGCTCTATCGCGAAGCGCATCTCTTCGATCTCGAAGCCGACCCGCATGAGCTCGATAACCTCGTTGCCGCCGTCGAGCACGAGGGCATCCGAACTCAGCTTCGCGACCGCCTGGTGGAGCGCCTGCGGCAGGCCGGAGAGGCAGTTCCGGAAATCGTGCCATCAGAGTAAGGAGATGGGCCAACCTCCGCCTCGTGGATGCCGTGCCCCAACGCGACGAACTCATCGACCGCCTGCCCGACGCGCCTCGCGCCCCCACCATGGCCGATGTGGCGAGGCTTGCCGGCGTCTCGACCGCCACCGTCTCGCATTATCTGAGCGGGCGTCCCGATCTGCTCGCCCGCATGGGATCGGATGTGCGGGAGCGGGTCCGTTCAGCCGTCGATGCGCTGGGCTATGTGAACAACAAGACGGCGCGACACCTGCGCATCCAGCGCACCGAGCGAATCTGCGTATTGCTGCCGCAACTGGGCATTCCCTACGCGGACCGCATCGCCAAGGATGTCGACGACGTGGCGCGCAGTCGTGGCTATTCGGCGATCATCGTCACCGCCCAGTCACTCGAGGAATGGCGACGGGTGATTGCCGAGGTGGAGGGTGGTCTTGCGGACGGCATTATCGGTGACGCCGACGGTTTCACCGAAGAGGAGCTGGCAGACCTGTTCGGCGATGGCTCCCGCCTCGGCAAGGCGCATCTAGTCCTCCACGCGAATGCCGACCCCAAGGGGTTTTCGGTTATCAACTACGACCGCCGGAGCGCGCTCCGGCTGGCCCTCGAGCACCTCGGAAGCAGCGGCAGACGCCGCATCGCTTACCTCGAAAACATCACCAATCGCGCCAATCCCCGAGCCCAGATGGTTCGCGACTACGTGGCGCAAAGCAGCGATATGCAACTTGTCGCGATGGTTCAATGCGCCAGCAGCCGAGCCAGAGCAGCCGAGGTAGCGCGGGACCTCGCCGGACGGCCGACGCGACCTGACGCGATCCTCGTCGAGTCCGACTTTTCCGCCGTCACGGTGATCGAGGAACTGCAGCGTGCCGGCATCGATGTGCCGCGCGACATTGCCGTGATCGGCTGCGGCAACGCCGAAGAAGGCTATTACGCCAACCCCCGCCTCACGACGATCGGCCCGACCGCCATCTCGCTCGCCGAACCTGCTGCCCACCTGTTCGATCGCATTCAGAACAAGGCGGCCGTGCCACCAAGTCGCTTCGTCCTGCCATGGACGCTGATCGTTCGCGACAGCGGCTAGACCCCGCGCCGAAGCGTCGCCGCGCTAGCCGACGGCCTTGGCGAGATAGTCCCTGAGCCAGCCGACATCATCGCCCGAGAGCGTGTCGATCAGGCCGGCCTTCAACCAGGCCGGCAGGGTGTCGTCCCAGCCGAGCCCGGCCCGCCGCGCCATCTCCCAGGTGCGGGGCTTGTAGGCGTGACAGCGGATGGAAATGCCGGCGGCATGCAGCGCCGCCGCGTCGGCGGGGTCGAAGACGTCGAGATCGATGCAGAGTTCATCGAGATCGGACATGCGGGCGACGGCGACCGGATCGGGGAAGTGCTCGTGCACGATGCCACCGGTGCGGAGACCCGGGATACGCGCCTTCACCGCCTTGAGGCTCGCATGGTCGAACGAGATCATCATCACCCGTTCGCGGTCGGCGGGGTTGGCGAGAACGTGGGACAGCGCTTCGTAGTAGGCCTCGAGGTTGACCTTCTCCTTGATCTCGACTTCCAGCACCAGATCGAGCTCATGCGCCAGGGCGATGGTGTCGACAAGCGTCGGCACGCGCGTGCCGGCAAAGCTCGGATCAAACCAGGAGCCGGCATCGAGGGCGGCGATATCGGCAGCAGACATTTCCCGCGCGGCGCCGTTGCCGTTGGTGGTGCGGTCGAGCAGCAGGTCGTGCAGCACGACGATCTGGTTGTCGGCGCTGAGCACGGTGTCGATCTCGAGGCTGGTGGCGCCGAGCTCATGTGCCGCCCGGAAGGCGGCGAAGGTGTTTTCCGGCGCGGTGAGGTTGTGGCCGCGATGGCCGCAGAGGCGGATGAAGCCGACATCGGCGGCAAGGAATGGATTGGGCATCTCAGGGTTCCGGGAGAGTTAGAGTTTACCGAGGCCGGCGGCCATGACGTCGTCCTTGCCGAGGCGTTCGGCGATGACGAAGATGACCAGCATCGGGGTGAGGAGGATGAAGGTGACGACGGCGGCGGTGGGCAGTACCAGCACCTCGCCGCCGAGATAGCTCCAAAGCTGCACTGCTAGGGTGCGCACCTTGGGCGCGCCGACCATGAAGCTTTTCTCGAACTCCTCGAACGAGGCGATGAAGGTGAGCAGGCCTCCTGCCGCAAAGCCCGGCCAGGCGAGCGGCAGGGCGACGCGGGTGACGGCGACGAAGGGCGAGGCGCCAAGCGTGCGGGCGGCGAAGATCAGCTCGTTCGGTATACCTTCGAGCGTGGCGGTGAGGATGCGGATCATGAAGGGCAGGGTACCCACCAGTTGCACCAGGATGACCCCCGCGACGGTGCCGGCGAGGCCGAAGCGGAAAAAGATCTCGCCGAGGCTGACGGCGACGACGATGCCGGGGACGATCACCGGCGCGAGGATGAAGATTTCGACGAAGCGCTTCAGCCGGAACGGGAACTGCGCCAGCGCCCAGGCGGTGGGGAAGGCCAGCACCCCGGTGAGCACCGTCACCACCACCGAGACAAACAGGCTGAGCAGCGCAGCCGGCACCACGTGGCGGTCGGACAGCACTTCGGCCCAGGCCGAGAGCGAGAACGAGCGCGGGATGATGTCGGGCGGAAACCAGCCGACCGCCGGATCGTAGAAGGCCCAGAGCGCGACGATGACAACGGGGAAGAACAGCGTCAGCGCCAGGTAGGCATAGAGGCCGAAGCCGACCAGCGCCTGCGAACGTTTGGTGCGTGAGGTTGCCATCGGATCAGCCCTTTGCCGCTTTGCTGCGGCCGAGCGAGCCGATGATGGCGTAGTAGGCAAGCAGCACGGCGATCGCCATGACGCTCAGTAGCGTGCCCATGGCGTAGACCATCGGCCAGTTCCCTTTCTTGAAGCCCTCGTCGAACATGTGGACGCTGAGCGGGAGCGGATAGGTTGGGCCGAGCAGGCTCGGGATCACGTAGGAGCCGAGCGAGCCGATAAAGCTCAGCAGCACCGCGGCGGTGATGCCGGGCTGCGCCAGCGGCAACTGAATGCGGGCGATGATGGTGAGCCGTCCGGCGCCCAGGGTGCGGGCGGCGGCAAGGATGTCCTTGTTGATCGCGGCCATGGCGCCAGCGATGATCAGCGTCATGAACGGGATGGTCTTCCAGGCCGAGGCGATGATGGCGCCGATGGCCCATTCGTCGCGTACCAGCCGGGGCAGGGCGATGCCGAATGGCGCCAGCAGCCGGGTCGCCATGCCGCCGCGATCGAGGATGATCAGCACCAGGAAACCGGCGACGATGCCGGGCACCACCAGCGGGATCTTGTAGAGCGTACCGAAAAGGTTGCGCGAGGTCTCGTTGGCCTGCATCAGCGCCGAGAGCGGCAGGCTGATGGCGAGGCTGACGATGGTGGGGGCGACGCCCAGCCAAAGCGAAAACCACAGCCCGTCGGTGAACACCGGGTTGGCGAGCAGCTCAGCCCAGGTGTCGAGGGTCAACCCCGCTGCGCCAGGCGCATTGCTGGTGAAGCTGCCATAGACGACGCGCAGCAGCGGCAGCCCGAACAGCGCCAGCAGGTAGCCGACGCCGGGCAGCAGGCAGAGCAGCAGCGTCGTGAGCCTGACCCTCGTCTCGTTCACGGCCGGCCTCCCGGGCGATGGGCGCGCAGCAGGTGCAGCGAGGCAGGCGCCACCAGCCGGACCTTCTGGCCGGCGGGCAGGATGGCCCTGCTGCCGCCGGTGGTGATGGCGCGCAAGGTCTTGTCGCCCACATCGATCCAGTAGTGGGTGGAAGCGCCCATGAACATCGCCTGTTCGACGACGCCGTGATGGTCGGCTTCGACCGGTTCGATGGCGAGGTCCTCGGGTCGGATGGCGACGCCTTCGACGTCGCTTGCGGCGGGGTTCTCGAGGGGGCGGACCTCGCCCCAGGGCAGGCGGCAGGAGCCGTCGCGAATGTCGGCTTCGATGACATTGGTCATGCCGAGAAACTCGGCTGTAAAGCGGTAGACGGGACGGCGATAGAGATCGATCGGGGTGCCGCGTTCGACGATCTCACCGTCTTTCATCACCACGATTTCGTCGCCCAGCGCCATGGCTTCGGCCTGGTCGTGGGTCACGTAGATCGAGGTGACGCCGAGCTTTTTCTGCAGCGCGTGCAGATCCTCGCGCAGACTGTCGCGCAGCTTGGCATCGAGATTGCTGAGCGGCTCGTCGAACAGCAGCACGTCGGGTTCGATGACGATGGCGCGGGCCAGCGCGACGCGCTGCTGCTGGCCGCCGGAGAGTTGCCTGGGCAGGCGCTTGGCGTAGTCGCCGAGCCCCACCAGCGCCAGCGCCGCTGCGACGCGACGGGTCATCTTGGGCTTCGGCACCCGCCGCATCTCGAGCCCGAAGGCGACGTTCCGCTCGACGCTCATATGCGGGAACAGCGCGTAGGTCTGGAACACCAGGCCGAAGTTGCGCTTCTCGGGCGGCACCTCGTCGATGCGCCGGTCCTGCAACCAGATGCCGCCCGAGCTCGGGTCGGTAATGCCGGCGATGGCGCGCAGGAGCGTGGTCTTGCCGCAGCCCGAGGGACCGAGGAGAACGACGAACTGCCCGGCAGTGATTTCGAGGTCGATGCCCTTCAACACCTGGTTGGCGTCGAACTGCTTGGTCAGCTGGCGGATGGAGAGCGAGGCGTACATGGAAACTCCGCTGCGGTAGCGGCGGCGACCCCCTGGGGAGCGCCGCCGCCGAGGCCGGTGTTACTTGCGCAGCACGTTGGCGACGAAGTAGGCGGTCAGCTGGTCGTTGAGGACAGCCGGCATGCGCTCGATGGCGCGGCTCGCAAACTGATCGGTCGGGATCAGCCGGGCCACCTGCTCGGGCGTGAAGGTCTGGGCCGGATCGATATCGGTACGGGCCGAACGCGAACCGTTGATCGACAGCTTTTCGAGCTGCACGTCCTTGCTGATCAGGAAGTCGAGCATCAGCAGTCCGGCCGCCGGATGGGAGCCATTGACCGGGAAGAACAGGCCGTCGCCGCCGCCGACCTGGCCTTCCTCGAGCAGTAGCTGGCGGACCGTCGGGGGCAGGAGGCCGCGACCGGTGAAGTCGTAGGCCATGTCCTCCCAGGCGGTGCCGATGCTGCCCGCGCCGTTGGCCAGCAGGTTGAGCGTATCGGAGTTGCCGTTGGTGATTTCGACCGACGGCAGGATGTCGCGATAATAGTCCCAGACCGGGGCCATGCAGTCGCTGGCAGCAAAGGCATCGGCTTCGGCCGCAGTGATGTCGTACTTGGCGAAGGTGGCGCGGCAGGTCGCGTCGGTGACCTTGGCGAAGGCAATGGACTGCATGAAGCCGTTGCCCGAGCCGCCGCCAGCCGGCGAGGTCAGGATGAACTTGCCGGGGTTGGCCTTGGCCCAGGCGGCAAGCGAATCGAGGTTGGTCGGTACCACGTCGGTGGCGACGACGCGGGTGTCGTAGACGATGTCGGTCTGGTTGCGGTGGAATGGCAGGAAGGTGCCACCGTGCTCGATGCCACCGGTGATCGTGGCAATGGTCTTGTCGAGTGCGGCGCCGTTAGGCAGCAGCTCGACCAGCGGCAGGTTGGCGACGACGCCCTCGCTGCTGAGCAGCGGCAGGCTGCCAGAGCTGACGAAATAGGCATCGGCCGGGGCCTTGGCGCCGGCCTTGTGCGCGGCGATCAACTGCTGGTTGGCCGCAGCGCCTTCGCCGCGAATGTACTCCACCTTGATGCCGTACTTCTGTTCGAACTCGGGGATCAGGTGGTCGTTGAACAGCGGGCCAAAGCTGTCGGTGAAGTCATAAAGGGTAAGCGTGCCCTCTGTTTTCGCAAGCGGAACAATGACATCATAGAAGTTGTCTGCACTCAGCGTGCCGAGATCGAAACCCGGATCGGTGTTGAACCCGTCCGAGCCGATGGGCTCAACCGCGAAAGCGGTGGTGCTCAGAAGGACGGCGATGGATGCCGCAAGCAAGGCTTTCATTGTCTCATCTCCACATTGGGGTCAGGCATGCGATGAACTCGCAACTTCTCCGGCACTCCGCGGCTCATTTTCCCGATGAAGCGGAGTGCCGGAAATCAAGGCTGGCAGCACGGCCAGCAAGCTCGGTGATATCGGTGGCGCGGCGGCATAGACCGGAGCGCCATGGGTGAGGCCGCCGACCGCGATGTAGTTGCCGGTGACGGCGCCGGAGCAGGCGGCGAGATAGAGCCCGCCCACGGCATCCCAGGGGTTCATGTGCGGCTCGACATAGGCGTTGAGGCGGCCAGCCGCGACATGGGCAAGGCAGAGCGCTCCTGCCCCGAGCCGGCGATGCTCGGTCCCGGCTTTGGTCAGTCCGTCGACGATCTGGCCGTTGAGCGCCGGATCATGGCGGGTGGAGAAGCCGAGGCCGATCACCGCTTCGCCGAAATCGGCTTCCATGGCGCAGCGAATGGGTTTGCCGTTCAGCCGTGCAACGCGGTCCGGGCCGGCGTGGAACAGCTCGTTCCGCAGCGGATCGAGGATGAAGGCCGCCACCGGTCGACCGTCTTCGAGCAACGCCAGGGAAATACAGAAATAGCCAAGGCGGCGGGCGAAGTTGACGGTGCCGTCGATCGGGTCGATCAGCCAGGTGAAGCCGGAGACGCGGTGAGCGCCACCGAACTCCTCCCCGATGATGCCGTCATCGGGGAATTCGGCGCCGATGGCGTCGCGCATCATCCGTTCGATGGCGAAATCGGTTTCGCTGACCAGATCTCCCGGCCCTTTGCTGGTGATCTCGAGCCCATCATCGGCATGGGCGCGGCGGGCGAGCTCGCCGGCGGCGGCGACCAGTCCCCCGGCCACGACAAGGCGGCGTTCGAGGCTCATTGGGGCCCCCGGGTGGTCTGCCGCACGACGAGGCGCGGTGCGCAATAGATGACGCCGTCGACACCGAGGCGGTGAGCTTGGAGAGGCATGGCCGGCCCGGCCGCCTCCGGCTGCTGGTGGGCGTGGATGTGGTCAAGAACGCCTTCGACCATGGCATCCAGCGGCTGCTCGAAGCTGGTCAGTTGATACGGCGTCCAGGCGGAGGCCGGCAGGTTGTCGAAGCCGATGATCGACAGGTCGGTGGGGATCGTCATGCCGCTGCCGCGCAGGCCGTCGATGAAGCCGAGCGCAATGGCATCGTTGGTGGAGAACACCGCATCCGGCCGGTCGTTGGGCGGCAAAGCCAGCAACCGTGCGGCACAGGCGAGGCCGGCTTCGGTGGTCATGGTGGCATTGTGCCAGACCATCGGCTGGTGTCCGGCGTCGCGCAGGCCATCGACAAAGCCGTCGACGCGCCGTGAACTGGCCCAGCTGTCTTCCGGGCCGGCCAGCGCCAGGAACCGCCCGCGAGCTTCGCCGAGCAGCACCGCGGCGGCCTGCGCCCCACCGACCGGGTTATCGGTAGCGATCGAAAACGCCTCGGGGTGGTTGCCGGGGCGGTTGAGCGCCGCGAGAAACTGTCCACGCGACAGGATCGCCTCGGCACGCGCTTCGGGGACCACGCCCGCCGTCACTACCACGCCGCGGGTGCGCCAGCTGATGGTTTCGGCCAGGAGCCGATCCACTTCCCTGTCGCTTTCGGCGTAGAACAGCAGCGGCTGCAGGTGCCACGCTTCGAAGGCCTTGAGCAGGTGCGAGAGCACCTGGGCCCGCCAGTCGAAACTGAGCCGGGTGGTGATCACCGACACCAGCGGTGCATCGCCCGTCACCATGCTGGCGGCGAGCGCGTTGGGGCGCCAGCCGATCTCGGCTGCGACCTTCAGTATGCGATCCCGCGTCTCGGGGGCGATGCGGCCATTGCCGCTGAAAGCCCGGCTGACCAGCGCCTGCGAGACATTGGCGGCCTTGGCCACATCGCGCGAGGTCGCAGCGCTTGCCGGGGAGGTGCGGGGCACGATCAAACCTCCCAGGCCGGAAACGCGGTAATACGTATTACCGTCACCACAACTCGTCGCGTCTTCGTCATTGCGTCTGACCTTGTCTCGGATGACGAGACTCATAGCCGGCTTATGTGACGGTCTCGTTGCAGGGTGACGCTACCGCCAAGAATGTTGCTAACCCCGCATGGCAGCGTCACTATTGCCCGGCCTCATCGCAAACCTTGGGCCCATCGCCGATGCCGAATGCTGTCCTGTCCCCGGACGAACTGGGGCCGACCATCTGTGTCGGAGAGATCCTGGTGGAGATTGTTGCAACCACTGTCGGAGACGGATTTCGTGCGGCGCAGCCGTTGGTGGGACCGTACCCGAGCGGCGCGCCGGCGATTTTTATCGATCAGTGCGGCCGCATTGGCGGGCGCGCCGCGATGATCGGCGCGGTGGGCGACGACGATTTTGGGCGGGTCAACCTCGAGCGGCTGCGGGCTGACGGGGTCGATGTTTCGGCTGTGACGATCGATCGCGACTACCCAACCGGCAGCGCCTTCGTCCGCTACCGGGCCAGCGGGGCGCGTGACTTCGTCTACAACATTGCCACATCAGCGGCGTCGCGGTTCGGCTGGGATGATGCCGTTGCCGCGGTGGTTGGCCGGGCCGGCCATGTTCACATCATGGGCACTGCGCTGACCATGCCGAGCGCCGGCGCGGTGATCGCACAGGCCGTCGATATCATCAAGACGCGCGGCGGCACGCTGTCGGTCGATCCGAACCTGCGCAAGGAACTGCGGGTGGATGCGCGGATCGAGCGGCAGTTCGCTGAGCTGGTGGCAAAAGCCGACCTGCTGCTGCCGAGCGGCGATGAACTCGAGCGGGCGGCTGGCGTCGCAGGCGAAACGCCAGCGCTGCGGCGACTGTTCGAGCTGGGCGTCAAGGAGATCGTGCTGAAGCGCGGGGCGGAAGGGGCAACCTGCTTCAGCCGGGACGGCTCGCGGCTCGATGCCCCAGCCTTCGTGGTCGATGAAGTCGACCCGACCGGGGCAGGCGACTGCTTTGGCGGCGCTTACGTGGCCTGCCGACGCCTCGGGATGGGCGTCGAACAGGCGCTGACTTATGCCGCAGCGGCAGGAGCCCGCAACGTCACGGTTCGCGGGCCGATGGAAGGCGCCGGGACACGGGCCGAGCTCGACGCGTTCGTCGCCGCCACCCCAAGGCGGTGACGCGGGCGGGCGAGGAAGTTCATTTCAAGGGTGAGTTGAACCGCTCCGATCAGTTCCACTCGTGATGTCACCCCGGCGAAAGCCGGGACCCATCTCGCCACCTGCGCCACCTGATAATTGGGTCCCGGCTTTCGCGGGGATGACATCCGGTGGGTGGGCCAATGGTCGAGCCCACCCGATTCTCAGTCCATCTGTGAAGCACTACTCGGCTGGCAGGTAGGCGTTGCTGAAGTAGGTCGAGAAATCGGGCTTTTCCGCCAGCACCGTCCCGTTGCCGTCTTTCAGGATGCCGGCGGCGAACAGATACTGGCCGATCGCCTCGACCTTTTCAGGCACCATCGTGCCGATCACGCCATCGGCGCTCTTGAGGTAGTGCCCGTCGATCAGCGCCTGCAGCGACGCACGGATCAGGTTCCGGTCGGTCAGGACATCGCTATTGGCGGTAATGAGGATGTCGGCGGCCGCGTCGGGATGGTCGACGGCGTAAGCGTAGCCACGCTGCGTGGCGCCGATGAAAGCCGCGGCGGTTTCCGGGTTGGCGCCGAGATAGGCCGCGCTGGAGCCGATCAGAGTCGTATGCTCATCGGGGACGCCGAAATCGGCGTAGCGGAAGGCGCGCTGAGCCTTGCCGTCGAGCTCGGCCTTGACGCCTTCCCAGGTGTAGACCTCGAGCGTGAAGTCCACTGCACCATTGGCCAGCGCCTCATAGGCCGAGGTGCCAAGGGTCACGGTCTCGAAGGTTCCCTCGCCGCCATCCGCACGGATCATCGAGGTGATCAGGGCGTTCTCCCAGGCGCTGCCGAAACCGCCATAGGTGAGGCCATCGAGGTCGCTGGGGCGCTGGATATCGGTACGGTCGGCGTTGAACACCAGCCGACCCGTCTCGGTCTGGGTGATGGCATAGGTGGCCCTTAGATCGGCGCCGGCGGCGCGCTGGGTCATCAGGCTGATCGACCCGAGAATACCGAAATCGGCGACACCATTGGCAACGAGTGCGCCGGCGGAAGTGTCGGTATAGGGCAGGATTTCGACGTCGAGCCCGGCTTCGGCGTAGTAGCCAAGCTCACGCGCCACAAACAGCCCGATATGGTTGGTGTTGGGCGTCCAGTCGAGGGCGATGCTGACGTGCTGCTGCGCGACGGCGGGAGCGGCAGCGAGGCCGAGAAGGCAGGCGGCGGCGAGCGCCCAGCGATGGAGGTTCATCGTTCAGATCCTTTGGCTGTCGGAAGGGGAGAGGAGCAGGTCGAGAATGCCGGCCTCGACCGCGGCGACCGCCGCGCCGGTGCGGCGGGGGCGCGGCAGCGGCACGGCAACTTCGGTGATGACGCGGGCCGGACGGGCCGACAGCACATAGATGCGATCGGACAGCAGCACGGCTTCACGCACGTCATGGGTGACGAGCAGCGTGGTCCAGTCGTGGCGGGCCCACATCGTCTCGAGCCAGAGCTGCATCTCGGCCCGGGTGAGGGCATCGAGCGCCCCGAACGGCTCGTCGAGCAGCAGCATATCCTTGTCCTGGACGACGGTGCGCAGCAGCGCGGCGCGCTGGCGCATGCCGCCGGAGAGTTGCGCGGGATAGTGGTGCTCGAAGCCGGCGAGGCCGAACTCGGCGAACAGCGGCGCCACGCGTCGGCGCGCTGCGGCCCGCCCTACGCCCTGAACTTCGAGGCCGAGCGTCGTGTTGTCGATGATGCGCCGCCAATCCATCAGGGCGTCGCGCTGCGGCATGAAGGCGAAGGGGCGGCGGTCGGGGTGGAGCGGCGCACCGTCGAACAAGACGGCGCCGGCGTCGGGGCGCAGGGCGCCGGTCAACAGCTTGAAGAGGGTGGATTTGCCCGAGCCGGATGGGCCGAGAATGGAGACGAATTCGCCGTTGCCAACGCAGAGGGAGACGTTGTCCAGCACCGGGAGGTCGCCGAAAGCCTTGGCGATGCCATTGAGTGCGAGCCGGGGGGCGCTCATCGGTCCTGGCTCCCGGAGAGCTGCCGCCACGGCATCGCAAGGCCCTGCACCCATACGGTGACGCCGAACAGGACCAGCGTCAGGCTGGCGCTGACCATGACGGCGGCGAGGACGAGATCGGGGCGAAAGTTGTTCTTGGCGTTGAGGATGTAGATGCCAAGGCCTTTGGCGGCGCCGGCATATTCGGCAAAGATCGCGCCGACCACGGCATAGGTGATCGAGATCCTGAGGCCGGCGAAGAAGTAGGGCAGGGCCGAAGGCAGCCGGGCGAGGAGGAAGATGCGCCAGCGCGGCGCGCCCATCGAGGCCACCAGCTGTTCAATCTCGCCGGCGGTGGAGGCGTAGCCCTGCAGCAGCGCGATCAGCATGGGAAAGAAGGTGACCAGCGCCACCAGCATGATCTTGGGCAGAAGACCGAAGCCGAACCACAGCACCACCAGCGGTGCGATGGCGATCATCGGCAGGGTCTGGCTGATGATGAAGACCGGCAACAGGGCGCGCCGCAACGGACGGTAGAAGTCGATCAGCACCGAAAAGGCGAAGGCGGCAGAGACCGAGCAGGTAAAGCCGAGAACAGTGGCATAGATGGTGGGGAGCGTGTTGTCCCACAGCGCCCGGTATTGCAGCGCGCCCTGCACCAGCACGCGGGATGGCGGGGGGAGCGTGGTCGGCGGGATGCCCGAGAGCTGGGCGTAAGCCTCCCAGGCGAAAAAGAGCCCCCCGATCGAAAGCAGGGCGGGCCAGAAACGACTGAAGGTTGAAGCGGCACGAGCCGCGACCGGGCGGGCGGATGGCATCGAACTGAACCTCGAATGGAAGGCCTGGGCCTCAGCGGGCGGTCGGGCTGTTCGCGGAAGCGGTCAGGTCGATGGTGACGTGGCCTTCGGGCGGACCAAAGCGGCAGAAGGCCTCGGCGAGCGTCGCAAACACCGGGCCGGCATCGCCGCGCAGCACCGAGCAGAAATGCTTGGAGCGGTCGAACACACCGGAGCTTTTCAGGAAGTCGATGCAGCCATAGATTTCGTCCATGTGCTGGCCGGAGCCCATCACGTAGAGCGAGAACTGGGCGGCAATGGCCTGGCCGGTCGATGCGGCCGATGCGACGGCCTCGTGGGCGGCGGATTGGCGGTCGGCTAGCCGTTCGAGCGGACCGGCGAGTGCGTCGGTGGCGCAGATGGCTTCATCGGGTTCGCCCGGGCAGCCGCGTGAAATGGCGGCCGAAAACGTCACGTGCTGGCCGCTTTGGGCTGCCGCGACGAACAGGTCGCGCATGGCTGGAAACAGCACTTCCGGCGGCCCAACCAGCAGGGTCGAGAGATCATCGGTCTCGATCCGCAGCCGGTCCCGATAGGGATCGAGAGCGCCGAGCGCCGAGAGGATGACGCCGACGAAATCGTCGGCCATCGGATAAAGGGAAACCTGTGCGCCAGAAAACATCGCCCGCCTCGCTCCGCTGGTATTACCCAGATCAGCTTTAGGGTCCGCGCACTTGGCGTGCTGCATCTCAGCCCCGGCAATACGGAGCACCCCTGTGGATGGCGATGCTTAGAGCACGGTTGGGGAGGGATTGGAAGAGGTGGTTCTGGCATTTCGCTTGATGGGCTGGACGGCCCTCAGTGCTTAGCTGAACGCTGCTCGATAGTTTGCTGGCTGCAGCATGACCGACGCGGCGAGTGGTGGGACGAGTTCGAAGGCCCGTGGATCGCGACCGAAGCCGTAGAGGCGTACGAGCCGAAACGCATCCGGCCGTTCCTCCGACAACAGGCGCTCATTCTCGCTGAGATAGAACGGCGTGGTCTGGTGTCCGGACGTGGTTTTGACCTCGAGGAGCCGCTCGCGTCCCACGGAATCGAACGACAGGATGTCGTAACCAGCGCCGTCCCCGTCCTCCTGCGCCACCCACCTGACCTTCCGCGCCAGATCGGAACGGTCTTCCGAAAGCAGTCGGAGCCGCTCGAACTCGAGCACTTTCTGCTCTCCTGCGCGACCGAGCTGGCGGTTGCTGGCGTCCCTTGCGGCGGGGTCGAACTTCCGCACCAATCGCGCCAGAGGGGGAGAGTCGGCGGAGGGCGGTGCGAGTGTTGGCGGCGGCTCAAGAAACAGTGACGCCGCTTCGCCCATTCCAGCCGCAATGGTTAGTGGCGCGACGATGGCCGCGTCCCCCACCGCGTCGAGGTAGCGTTCGACCCCAGCCAGCAACCCGGCCTGGAAGTTCGCCATTGGCTTGTAGCCGGTGATCCAGTCCATGCCGAGTTTGAGCAGGACGGCGCTGATGTTCTGGTGCTTGAACTCGATAGAGCCGCGCGACCGGTGGATCAGTTCCTGTAGTGCCGCGTTGCGATGTGCCTTCACGTAGGGCTCGCCGGCACGTTCGAGGCGCAGCATGTCGAAGTAGTCGGCGACGATTAGGTCGACCTCGGCGTCGGTCCAGTCGCTGCCGGTGGGATCCACGTCGCTCATGGCATCATCAACAACGCTCCGACTGGCTTTGTCCAGGCACGCATGGCGAATGGAGCGTCACAGCGGCGGGCAGCCGGTGAAGCCGGCGATCTTTCAGCCCTGCACCTTGCGGCGTCGGTGGAATACCGAGCGCCAGCCGAGAAGCATGGCGTGGCCATCGATGCGCTCTTGCGCGAGGGCCGCGTCACCATCGATGTCGATCTGGTCGATCGACTGACACCGATGACCACCAGTTGGCTTTCGACGGAAAGTAGAGAGGAGTTGCGAGAGATCGGCGCCGATATTGTAAGCGCATGAGGCTCGGCGAACCGCAGGACCAGTGAACGAGACAGGCTCTACTAATTTGATTGTTCGCGACAATATTTAGAGTGCTAACATTCTCCTCTCCGATGCGGCACGGGTGAGATATTGTGGACGGCTTTGACGAACGGGCGATCGGCGAAATTACCGATCTGCTGTTCCAGACGGTGCATGACGATGGCCGGTGGGGCGGCGTCATGGATGCGATCAAAAGCGCCCTCGACCTGTCGAGCGCTGCGTACGGATATGTCGACGCCGCAACGACAGAGCAGTTGATGCTGCACAGCGACTGCGATGAGCCCTACGCCCAAACCTTTATTGGCGCCGAAAACAAGAACCCGCTGGAGCCGGCTGTGCTTGGGGGTGCTGTAGGCGCTGTCCACATCGACCAGATGGCGATGCCGCGCCATGACTTTGAACGCAGTACGTTCTTCAATGAGTGGCTACGTCCACAAGGCGAGCACTCCGTGCTGACGGTAGCGCTGTGGCGCCACGGCAGTGCCGGTGCGCACTTGTCGATGCTGCGCGGCGGCAACATGCGGCCGTTCGACACGTCTGACATAACGCTCCTCCACCAGCTAATGCCGGTGCTGCATCGCGTCGCCTGCTTGCGCGCCGAGTTCGGCGGCCAGCAACTGGCCTGGCGGCTGGCGGACCTCGACAGCAATAACGATGCATTCTTCGTCGTGGATGCCGAAGGGCGCATTCTTGTGCACAACGAGGCGGCGGAGCGCGAACTGCGTGACCCGACCTCTGGTTTGGTTGCCGCCAATCGTACCCTCAGGGTTGAGGGGCGGGTGCGTGAGCGGTTCCGGAATGCTGTCCACGCAGCCACGGTTGGGCTGGAGGGGCAACCGGCCGCAGCGGGCGACATGCTGCTGGAAGATCCGACGACCGGCCGTCGCAAATCTGCTCTCTCGGTTGTCCGGATTGTCGATGCTCCGGCGTTGGGCCTGCCGGTAGGCAGGGCGGCAGGCGTCCTCGTGCGTCGCCTCGGCCCACGCTTGCCGGCGGGCTTCGAGGAACGCCTTCGGGGCCTTTTCATGCTGACGGCCCGCGAAGGAGAACTCGCCGAAGCATTGGCGACCGGCTCCTCGGTGCAGGACTTTGCCGGTGAGCAGGGCATCAGCCTGTCCACCGCGCGCACGCACCTCTCGCAACTGCTGCAGAAAACCGACACCAGCCGACAGGGCGAACTGATCGCGTTGCTGCACAGCATGGCAAACTAGCAGTCGACTGACAGGACGGCGTCGCCGACCATGCCACTGCACGACAAAAGCCAGCAGTGGCCAGGTGGCTCCACGACGATCATCGGCCGGACTTTGTCTGCACTGCGGAGATTTGCGGTGGATCAACAGTAAAAGGGCCCGACAGAACGTCGGGCCCTTCCGCCGATCCAGGGTCAGGATAGTCCGCAGGATCAGAAGTGGTAGTTCACACCCACCTTGATCTGGTGGAACGTGGGATGAAGTTCCAGCGTCCCGACAGTCAGCGGCGCACTATAGGAATAGTCTTGAGCGCCGAGATCGTAATACGCGTACTCGGCAAAGAGAGCCCAGTTCTCGTCGATCATCTGTTCGACCCCCGCACCGGCGACCCAGCCGACATGGGTATTCGAAACCGTCTCGCCGCCCGGGAAGGTCGTCGTGGAGACGTTGTTCTCGACCTGTGCCACCGCCACACCTGCAGTCAGGTAGAACAATGTGCTGTCGGTGCTGAGCCCTACTCGTCCGCGCAATGTTCCGAACCACGGAATGCTGCTGTCGGAGAACGCATCGATTCCCGGCGCCACATCCTCAATCGGATCGGACTCTCCTGACGGACCATTGCCGAAAACATCCGTGACTATGCCAAGCAGCAGCGGGCTGCTCGCATCGGTCTTGAAATCACAACCGGCCTGCAGCCCCACCGGGAACCCCTCGAGCGGCGAGCTGTAATCGCTTAGCGGCGCCGTCGAAGGCGTATCGCCGGTTGTCCAGCTCACCGGCAGACCGACATAGCAGCCACTCCATGGCGTGCTCTCGGGCATCGCGACCTCTTCGGGCACCGGCACGTAAAGATCAGCTGCCACCGCCGATCCCGCCATCAACAGCCCCGCGCCGACAACCAGCGCCCCCAAAGCAATACCGCGCATTCAATAATCTCCTGGTCCAAGTCCGCCGCAACCGGCGCCATGGACATCAGATTAGGGACGCCTCGGCATGCGTCGCATCATTCATATGAATGAGATGACCATCGAGCGGCTGCCGGCGTGGCGCATTGGCCACGGTGGGTGAGCACCAAGGCATCGCAGTTTCGCAGCCGGCGGGGAAGGCGCAGTAACCGCCTACATCCCGCCCTCTAGCGGCAGGTAGCCGGTGAAGCCGGCTATCTTCCAGGCCGCGTTCTCGTGACGCAGGTGAAAGACCGAACGCCAGGCGAGCGCCATGGCTTCGCCCGAGGCGCGCCGGATCTGGCCGGAGATGCGCTTATGCGCCAGGGCCGCGTCGCCATTGATGTCGATCCGGTTGATCGACTGGCAGCGGAACCAGGCGGCGCGCAGCGGTTCGGCGAAATCAGCCGCGTTCCAGCGCGCAGCGATGGCGGCATCGCGATAGGTGTCGACGTCCGAGTAGGCCGGGCGCCAGTTGGCGGGGTCGAGCGACAGGGCGGCGTCGATGCCGAGGAAGCCGGTCTCGACATAGTCGGCGGCGACCAGCGAGAAGTCGCCGCTGAGGAAGAAGTCGCTGTCGCGCCGCACCAGCATTTCCCAGATGGCATGGCGGTCGGCGTCGGCAGCGGCGAAGGGATTGGCTTCGCTCATCAGGACTGCTCATCCGGTGGCAGCGGGAAGTGCGGCTCGGGCAGGGTACCGCCCATCGACTCGGAGATCCTGCGCGCAGCGCGATACAGCATGATGGCGGCATCGTCGAAGGGGACGATGATCTGCTGGCTGGTGAGGAACGGCATGGTGAGCGCGGCGATCGAGATGCCTGCGGTGTTGATGATCGGAAAGCTGAGGTCGGTCACTCCCTGCACCATCTCGCCCTCGATCCGCTCGTAGCCGCGCTTTGCAATGGTGGCGATCCGGCCGCGGTAGCGCCTGGCCTGATCGGGCGGCAGCAGCGCTTCGGACTGGCCGATGATCCAGGCCTGCACCGGGGCGGGCTGAAAGGCGATGATGGTACGGCCGGAGGTGCCGCGGATGGCCGGGCTGGCGGCGCCGACCCGCAGGCGGATGGCGATCGGGGCAGGGCTGTCGACCTGCGCGATGATGCGCTGGTTGAGCCCATCGAGCACCGCCATGTGGATGGCCTGCGAAGTCTCGAGCGCCAGGGCGTTCATGATCGGCTGGGCGGCATCGACGACGCGGCGGAACGGCGGGAACAATGTCGCGAGGCCGTAGAGCTGGGTGGAGAGCACCAGGGCCTCCTCACCGGGCGGCCGGATCAGGTAGCCGCGGCGCTCGAGCGCCATCACCATACGGTATACCTCGGACAGCGAGCGGCCGAGGCGCTGGGCAATCTGGCTCGGGGTGACCGGGACAGTCAGGGTCGCAAGGAGCTCCAGCACATCGAGGCCCTTCTCCAGGGCGGGGGCGGTATATTCGGCCTTGGGAACGGGCTTTCGGCGCTTGCGGGTGCCCTTCTCGGCCGGCGCACCGTCTTCAGCTGCTGCCATGCTCCCCCCGCTCGCTCGTTTCGGCGCCGATGTCCACTAACACCGCGCCATTCGGCCCGCCACTATGGGGAGGGCCGGGGCACAGGAAATCTGAAGCCCCGTATCACGCATGAAGTAGCCCCACCCGCGGTGTCATCCCAGCGAAAGCTGGGACCCAACCATCAGCTGGCGCGGGCGGTGAAATGGGTTCCAGCTTTCGCTGGGATGACAGCCGGTGGGTAGGTCCAAGATCAAGCCCAACCGATGGGTCGGTCCGAAGAAACGGCAAAAAAGGCTCAGTCCCAAAGCAGCAGCCAGCCGGCTCCCGGACAATCGAACAGATGTGTCACCCCGGTGGGAACGCCATCGGCCAGCGGCAGCGCCTTGACGGTGGAAGAATCCCAACCGGCGACGAGCACGTGATCTTCAGTCACCAGCAAGTGCTGCGGCCACTGGGTCTCAGTGTCGAGTTCGCCGACCAGCACCGGGTTGGCGCCGGAGACGTCGAAGGTCGAGACGGTGTCGATGCTGCGATTGGCGAAGTAGACGTGGCGGCCGTCGAGCGAGCGCTGCAGGTCACCCGGATAGTTGCGGCTCCAGCGGGTCTTGCCCGGGCCGGTTTGCCGGGTACTGCGGATGCTGGCCCAGTTCGAGACGGGCTCACCGAGCCGACCGACCACCAGGTTCGAGCCGAGCTCGCCGCTCACCGCCAGGCGCCCGTCGGGCAGCACCGCGGCGTGGCGAGGGCCGGTGTTGGCGGGAACTGCCGTCGCCCGCGTCTGGGTCAGCGCATCCACACCTGGTTTCGACAAATCGAGGCTGAACTCGCGGACGAGGTCGGCGCCGAGATCGATGACGACGAGCGTATCGCCATTGAAGAAGGCCTGGTGCGGATGAGCATCGTCCTGGCGGTCGAGTTCCGGGCCGCCGCCACTCAGCTTCAGCTGCACGATCGGGCCGTCGAAACTGCCATCGGCCGCGAGGCGCTGCAGGCCGAGCGTGCTGGTGGTGTAGTTGGTGACGATGAGCAGCCGGCCGCTCGGGTCGACGGTGAGGTGGCAGGGCTCGGCGCCCTCGCTCGACTTCTCGCCGAGGGTGATCGCTCTGTCGCCCTCAATGCGCCAGGCATGGATGTCGCCCTCCATGCCGACGCGTGAGGTGCCGTAGACCACCGGCAGGCGGGGGTGACGGGCGAGGCTCGAGAGCTGGTTGACCCGGGCAAGGGTCTTGCCGCGCCACTTGCCATCCTCAAGCACCCAGCGGGTCAGCCCATGCAGTTCGAAGATGCCGCGCGATGCGACCAGCAACGACTGCCCCTCATTGAGCCTGAATTCCGACATCGTCCCTCCTCAAGGCGCTATCAGCCAGATCACTCGGATGCGCCGGGACCAAAGCCGTCCCAATGCGCTACCACCTTACCGTGTTCGACGACATTGGCACGACGGAGCATGGCGAATGCCATGCAGACATGGTTGGGCACGATCTCGAGCCGGGTGCCGACCGGCAGCGGCCGCGGCGCGCCCTCACCGTGCCAGCGCAGCCAGCCGTGCTCTTCGGACATCTTTTCGATCACCCAGCCGGGGGCGTTGACGATCAGGCCCATGCCGGGGAACGCGTCGCGATGCGCCGAGGCGGGGACGAGATCGGTACTGAGCGATTTCGAGCCGGCGTCGATGCAGGCGCGCTCGGGGTCGGGGTGGCTGACCACGGTGGCGATGACGCGGATGGCGGTGGTCTCGAGGCTGGCATTGCCGAGCGCAATCTGGCCGACATCGTTGAAGGCGTAGATGCCGGGGCGGATCTGCGTCACCCCAGGCACATGGGCGACTTCGCGCGCCGAGGCGGAGGCGCCGAGCGAAACGATCGGCAGCGGTACGCCGCGAGCGCGGATGGCATTGGCGACGCCGACCATGAACGCGCCGGCGGCCCTGGCGCGGCTCGCGAGATCGGGGTGGTCCTTGGCGCCGTAGGTGGTGCCCTCATGGGTGTAGATGCCGACCAGTTCGACGCCGGGGACGGCGTGGACCGCCGTTGCGACATCGGGTGCGCGGTCGGCGGCGACGCCTTCGCGGCCCAGCCCGGAATCGATCGCCAGCATCATGCGGGCGGTGGCGCCGGCTGCAGCGAACACGGCACCGATGCTGGCGGCAGCCGCCTCGCTGTCGGTGGCGAGGGTCAGGTCGACGCGGCGCGACAAGGCGAGGGCGCGCTCAGCCTTGTCCTCGCCGACGATCGGGTTGGCGACGAACAGCCGCTTCACTCCGGCCGCGGCGAAGGCTTCGGCCTCGCCGAGCTTGGCGACGCAGAGCCCGTCGGCGCCATGCGCCACCTGGCGCAGGCCGATCTCGGCCATGCGATGGGTCTTGGCGTGCGGGAACAGCTCGACTTTGGCCGAGCGGGCGATAGCGGCCATCTCGTCGAGATTGCCGTCGAGCACGCCGAGATCGACGACGAGGCCAGGGGTCGCGACCGGCAGTTCGGCCCAGCTCGGGCCAGCGGCGTCGGTTGCGATGGAGATGGCGGTTGCTGCCACGATCAGGCTCCCAGCGTCAGCGCACGGCCGGCGCGATGGCCGGTGACGCGGTTGTTTTCGACGGCAAACTGGCCGTTCACCAGCACATGGACGATGCCGGTCGCGGCCTGCCGCGGGTTCTCGTAGGTGGCATTGGCCTTGACGTTAGCCGCATCGAAGATGACGAGATCGGCCTTGGCGCCGGCAGCGATGCGGCCGCGATCGGTCAGCCGCAGCCGGTCGGCGGCCGAGCTGGTCATGTGGCGCACGCATTCCTCGAGCGTCAGCACCTTTTCCTCGCGCACATAGGTTTCGAGCATGCGCGGGAAGGTGCCCCAGGACCGCGGATGCGGCCGGTCGCCGACGAGGATGCCGTCGCTGCCCACCGTATGTTCGTCGCGTTGCATCAGGGTGCGGACGTGCTCCTCGATGCCGATAAAGAACACGCAAGGCGCGGCGCGGTCGGTGGCGATCAGGATGTCGAGGGCAAGTTCGGCCGGCGACGTGTTGAGCTTGCGCGCTGCGTCGGCGAGGTTGCCCTCCATCATCCATTCCATCTCGGGCGCGCCAGGCAGCCCGGCGAGGAAGACGCTGGACCAGTTGACGGTGAGGCCCTGGTGGCCATCGGAGCCGGTGACGTCGAGCGCCTCGATGATGCGCTTGCGCGTATCGGGGTCCTTGAGCCGCGCCATCTGTTCGTCGCCGGTGCCCGAGAGGGCCCAGCTCGGCAGTTGCGACAGGAGCGTCGTCATGCCGGCGAGGTAGGGGTAGGCGTCAAAGCTCAAGTCGATGCCCTCGGCGATGGCGTCGTCGAACAGCTTGAGAAGCGCCGGGAGCTTGCCCTTGTTGGCCTCGAAGCTCAGGTGGGTATGCGCCAGGTGCAGCGCCACGCCGGAGCGCCGCGCGATCTCGAAGCACTCGGCATAGCCGCCCAGCGCATCGGTGCCGTAATTGCGGTGATGCGGGCAGTAGAAGCCGCCATACTCGGCCACCACTTCGCACAGCGCCACCAGCTCGTCGGTATCGGAATACATCGCCGGCACATAGGTGAGGCCGGTGGAGAGGCCGACGCCGCCTTCTTCGAGCGCGGTGCGGAGCAGGGCCTTCATCCGTTCGAGTTCATCGGATGTCGCGAGCCGCGGCGCGTTGCCCATTACCAGCATGCGGAGGTTCCCGTGCGGCACCAGGTAGGCGCAGTTCACCGCCACATTGCCGTCGAGGCGTTTGAGGTATTCGCCGACGCTGCGCCAGTTCCAGTCGAAGCCCGGCGGGTCGTCGTTCCAGCCTTTGATCTGGCTGCGCATCTCGATGAGCGTCGCATCGTCGATCGGCGCGTAGCTCAGGCCATCCTGGCCGAGCACTTCGGTGGTGACGCCCTGGCTGAGCTTCGAGGTATGGTCGGGGCTCACCAGCACCTGCAGGTCGGAATGGGTGTGCATGTCGATGAAGCCGGGCGCGATGCAGAGGCCATCGATCTCGACCGTCCGGTCGGCCTTGGGACGCCGCGCGCCTTTGTAGATGCCGGCGATACGGTCCCCGATCACCAGCACATCGGCTGGAACCGGCGCGTTGCCGAGGCCGTCGACGACGAGGCCGCCGCTAAACAGGGTGGAGGTGCTCATAGATCTTCGACTTGCAATCTCTGGTTGGACTTGGCGCTCGAATAGATGGCGTCGGTGACGGCGACGACATGCGCTGCGAGGCGGGCCGTGAGGCCGGCGGGGGCGGCAGCGCCGAAGGCGCAGGCGATCAGGGCCTTGGTCGGCGCGCCGGGGTCATAGACGCCGGAGGCTTCGGGGGCGCCGAACTCGACCACTTCGCCGCCGGCGCGGACGAGGCGCAGGGTGTCGGCTATCGAGTCGGCCCAGAGCTGACCCTTGTCGCCGTAGAGCGCCATGTGCCATTGCGGCCGCGCCAGGTACGGGTGGGTGGACGCGGCGCTGATCGCCGCCGAGCCGCCGCCGGCGAACTCGGCATTGACCGTGGTGTGAAGGTCGATGTCGCTCGCGGGCGGAAAGGTGCTGGCGTGCAGCGCGATGATCGGTTCGCCCACCAGCCATTCGACCATGCCCAGCTCGTGCGACATCGTCACTGCGGCCGAGCCGCCGCCGGAAATCGCCTTGTCGGTGTAGGTGGCGGTGCTCGATTCGAGCTTGCCACCCCAGCCGCCATCGGTGCTGCCCGAGAGCAGCGCCCGGGTGTTGACCGCAAGGTGCATGGTCAGGTGTTCGACCTTGCCGATCTCGCCGGCCTCGATCAGGCTGCGGCTCAGCGCAAAGATCGGCGCTGCCGGCCAGCCAAAGCCGACCAACAGGGCCTTGCCCAGCCGCTCGGCGGTGTCGCGCATCCGGCGGGCAGCGACAGCGCTCAAGGCAAAGGGTTTTTCGACGAGGACATGGGCGCCGGCTGCGAGCGCCGCGATCACCTGCTCCTCATGGGCGACTGGCGGGCTCGAGACGACGACGATGTCTGGGCGGAGGGCCAGGGCCTCGCGCCAGTCGGCGAAATGCGGCGTCCCGAACTGGCTGCCGAGCCGCCCGGCCATCTCCGCATCGGGGCTCGAAATGGCGACGAGCTCGACGCGGGGATCGGCCTTCAGCGCCGGCAGGTGGCTCGATTGTGACCAGGCGCCGGCGCTGAGCACGGCAGCCTTGATGGTGGAACTCATTTGCCCACCCCGGCGGTAAGGGCGCCGACGACGTGACGCTGGAAGATCAACACCAGCACGGTCGGCGGCAGCATCGACATCACGGTCGCCGCAGCGAGGGCATTCCAGTTGAACTGCTGCACCGACTGGAAGCCGGCGAGCAGCGGCGGCACGGTGAGCTGGTTGGTGAGGACGAGTGCATAGAAGAACTCGCTCCAGGCTTCGAGAAAGATCAGCACGCCCGCCGCGACGAGGCCCGGCCGGGCGATCGGCACGATGATGATCCACAGCGTCTGCAATCGCGTCGCGCCGTCGATCTTGGCGGCTTCCTCGATCTCGCGCGGCAGCTGATCGAAGTAGTTCTTGAGGATCATGATGGCGAGCGGCAGGGTGAAGACGTTGTAGCTGATCACCAGCGCCCACGGCGTGTTGAGCACGCCGATCACCCGGAACGCCACGAAGAACGGGCCGATGATGGCGATGGCGGGGACGATCCGGGTGGCAATCACCGACAGTTCGAACGCCCGGGCGCCGCGGAACGGATAGCGCGACAGGCCATAGGCCGCAGCACCGGCGATGAAGAGGTTCAGCACCACCAGGATCGAGCTGACGAGGAGGCTCTGGCCGATTGCCGGCACGAGGCGCGTGCCCATATCGGTGCTGCCGATGCCCTTGCCGCCGGTATTGCCGAACAGCACGGCGATATAGTTGTCGAGGGTGACGCTCGCGGGCACCAGCGGGAAGGGTTTGATGCCGAGCTGCGACGGGGTGATGAGGCTCGACACCACCAGGTACCAGACCGGCAAGAGGATCCAGACGGCGAAAACCAAAACGCCGAGGTAGATGGCGATGGTGGCGGCGGGGCTGCGGCGACGGCCGCGCTCGAAGGCGGTGGAGGCCATCAGTGCAGCTCCCTGCGATAGAACAGCCGGACGATGGTGAGGCCGCCGATCAGCGCCACGACGCCGAGGATCACGGCGAGCGCCGAGCCCAGCCCGATATTGGTGTTGATGAACAGCTGCCGGTAGATGAGCACGCTCAAGACCTGCGTGGTGTCGCCCGGCCCGCCCTGCGTCATGGCGAAGACCACGTCGAACTGCAGGAAGGCATAGATCACGTTGAACACCGTGACGGTGATCAGCACCGGCCTGAGCCAGGGCAGCGTGATGTTGGTGAAGCGCTGCCACCAGTTGGCGCCATCGAGCTGCGCCGCTTCGTTCAGCTCCTCGGGCAGGGTCTGCAGCCCCGCCAGCAAGAGGATGCCGGCAAAGCTCGCCTGCCGCCATACCGCCGCGATCACGGTGATCGGCAGCGCGGTGTTCGGGTCGGAGAGGAAGGGATGGTAGTCGCTGCTGAGGCCGAGCATCATCAGCACGGCGTTGAGCCCGCCGACGCTGCCATCGGCAAACCACTTCCAGAGGATCCCGATCACCAGCCAGGGCGTCGCCCACGGAATGATCAGCAGGGCGCGGGCGAGGCCGCGGCCGATGAAGCGCTGGTTGAGCAGCATCGCCATGGCGAGCCCGATCACCGTCGAGAGGATGACGAAGCCGACGGCAAAGGTCAGCGTCACCTGGGCCGAGCGCCAGAACACCGGGCTGGAAAAGATGATGGTGAAATTCTCGAGGCCGACGAACGGCCCGAAGCTCGAGCCGCTCGCGGGCACATCGTGGAGGCTGTAGACGAGGGTGAGCAGGGTCGGCAGGGCCAGCAGCACGATCAGAATGATCATCGCCGGCGCTACGAGCTTCAGCCCGAAGGCGCGATCGGCTTTCGGTCCGAGTAGGTCAGCTGCTCCGGCCATGTGCTCGTGGGTCCTGTTGGTTGGTCTTCAGTTGAATTCGGGTCAGCCGCAGCTTCGGCTCTAGCGTCCCCTCTCCCCGCGGCGCTGCCGCGTCCGCTAGGGGGGAGAGGGCGGCGGATGAGGCCGAAGGCCTCACCGCGGGGTGAGGGGGCCTTGCCGCAAACGCTGAGCTTGGGAAAGGCCCCCTCACCCGGTCCTTCGGACCGACCTCTCCCCCTAAGGGAGAGGTAAGACTACAGCGTCCGGCCGCCCTGGGCGCCCTTGGCGGCGGCGGTCAGGTCCTCGACGGTTTTCGCCGGGGTGGCCTGGCCGAGCAGCAGGGCGTGGACGATGTCGCCGACCTTGGCCTGGAAATCGGGGTACCAGGGCAGGGTGCGGGCCGGCACCACGTTAGACTTGGTGGCGAAGGTGTCGGACAGCAGAGCCAGATCGTAGTAGTCGGGGAACGAGGCGATCACTTCGGGGTCGGTGAAGAACCCGGCATAGGGGGCGGCAAGGCCGGCGGCCTTGGCCCACTGGTTGAACACCTTGAACTTACCGTCGGTGTCCTTCCAGCCGTAGTATTTCATCAGCTCCCAGGCGGCGAGCCGCTCGTCGTCGCTGTCGGACTGGCCCATCTGGAGCACTTCGCCGATCTGCAGCGTCGACGGGCCGGCCGGAGCCGTCGTGACGTTGGCCGATTGCGGCCCTTCGAGCGAACGGATCGAGGTCAGGAAGTAGTGGTGCAGCACGTAGAAGGCGGCATTGCCCTGTGCCATCTCGTTGCTGAGCTTGCCCGGGTCGTCGGTCAGGAGCGATTTGGGCGCGAGGCCCTCCTGGTACATCGCCTGCCACCACTCGAATACCCCGACAGTCTTGGGGTCATCGGCGAAAACCGGCTGGCCGGCATCGTCGAAGGCAGTGATCTCAGCGTTGAGCAGGTAGGTGTGAAGGTATTCCTCGCAGAATTCCTTCACCCAGTACGCAACGTAGGGCGAGGCGACGGTCGACTGCAGCGATTTGGAGGCGTCGTAGATTTCCTTCAGCGTCGTCGGCACGGCGAGGCCGGCATCGGCGAGGAACTTCTCGTTGTAGTGCAGCATGTGCACGGCCGAGAAATACGGGGCGCTGATGATGTCGCCGGCGGCATTGACGTGCCGGCCGCGGGCGCTTTCGAACATATCGGCGATCATGTCGTCGACACCGGGCAGGCCGTTCAGCGTCTTGGCCCAGCCCTCGTTGACGAACTTCTGCGAGTTATAGGCGAAGTTGTAATAGAGGTCGATCTTGTCGCCACCGCGCAGGCGGGTCTGCAGCGCCGGGGTGTAGCCGAGGTTGGGGATGACCGCGACATTGACCGCCGGGTTGCCCGCTGCCGTCCATTCGCCGACCAGCGACTTGATGGTGTCGGGCTGGAAATCCCAGGCCAGCATATCGAGCGTGCCCGAGTAAGCGGCCTTGGCTGTGCCGGTCAGCAGACCCGGCAGGAGACTGGCGGCCAGCGCCGATGCGCCGCCGGCCTTGAGGAAGGAGCGGCGGTTCAGCGAACCGAAGCCCCGGGTGGCGTTAGTGATCGTCATAGCTTTCCCTCCTTGACGAACTGAATCGACGAGACGTCGCGGACGACATCGTTTTCCGCAGCCTGGCTGCAGGCCTTGCCTGCAACCAGAGCCGCAGGGTTTCCGGGTTCGGCCCAACGGACCCGGGCATTTCGACATTCTCAACCGAACCGATTGGCCTGGCTGGTCGGCAGGCGAGGCGCTTCCCTGTTTGCCTCGCTGCCTGTCGTCAGATCGCAACGTTATGACGGCTGCAATCATATATCAATACGACTTTTCGCATATGAAAAGTCAGGTCCTACCGCAGAGTTTTCATAACGATTTCAGCGGTTTCGAGCGTGCGGTCGATATCGGCATCGGTGTGTGCGGCGCTGATGTGGTTGCGCTTGATCGGCATGGGCAGCATGAAGATGCCGCGCTCGCACATGCCCTGCCGGAAGGCGAGGTCGCGCGCCGTGTCGTTGGCGAGCAGGTCCTCGTAGCGCTCGACCTTGCCGCTCATGAAATAGGGCGTGAACACCGAGCCGAAGCCGGCCGACACCATCTCGACGCCGAGGCGGCCGGCGATCTCCGCGAGGCCCGCGCGCATCCGGTCGCCGAGCCGGAAGGTGCGCTCATAGATGCTGCCGTCTTCGAGCGCGGCGATGGTGGCGAGCGCCGCAGCCGAGCCGACCGGATGGCCGTTATAGGTGCCGCCGACGAACACCTTGCCGCCCGGCGCGGTGGAGAATTGCAGCATCAGCTCGCGTTTCCCCGCAATGATGGCGCAGGGGTAGCCGTTGGCAATGGCCTTGGCGAAGGTGCTGATATCGGGCTTCACCCCGAGCACCGACTGGTAGCCGCCGAGCCCGTGGCGGAAGCCGGTGATCACTTCGTCGAACACCAGCACGATGCCGTGCTGGTCGCAGAGCCGGCGCAGGCCCTCGACGAAATCCTGCCGCGGCAGCACGCAGCCGATATTGTGCGGGATCGCTTCCATGAAGATCGCGGCGATCTGGCCGGGGTGGTCGAGGATCGCCTGTTCGGTGGCGGCGAGGTCGTTGAACGGCACGATGATGGTGTTGTCGATGGCGTCGGCGAGCTGGCCGGCGCTGCCCGGATCTTTCTTGCCGATCTTGTCGGCGGGGCTGGCGATGTTCATCAAGAGGTAGTCGTGCCAGCCGTGGAAGGTGCCCTGGAACTTGATCAGCTTTTCGCGGCCGGTCACGCCGCGCGCCAGGCGCACCGCCATGTAGGTGGCTTCCGAGCCCGAGGAGAAGGCGAGGGCCAGCTCGGCGGACGGCACGTGCTGCACAACCTTTTCGGCGAGCATGATCTCCTGTTCGGTGATGCCGACCCCGACCATGTCGGGTCCGGTCAGCGCCTTGGCGACGGCAGCATTCACCGTGGGGTCGTTATGGCCGAGGACGATCGGGCCGAACGCGGCGTGGTAGTCGAGATAGGTGTTGCCATCGACGTCGCGGATATGGGCGCCCTCGGCCCATTCCCAGGCATAGGGCTGGCTCAGCCGGCGGGTCGCGGAGTTGACGCCGCCGGGAATGACCCTGGTGGCGCGTTCGGTGATGCTCTTGGACTTCTCGATATGCATAGGGAACGAAACTCTTAGGAGGGCTTTCAGGAAAAGTTTCAGACTTTTCCGGTTAGAAAGCGCGACAGAACAAAGACTTAGGAGAATTCCGCCGTTTCAATGAAACGGTGGAATTCGCTAGGACAGGCCGAGCAGCGTCAGGCTGTCGCGGTGGATGATCTGTTCGATCTTGTCGGCGGGGACGCGCGGCAGCGCCGTCCCTTCGACGATGGCGTTGACGGTGCGAAGCGCATGCAGCGTCTCGGCCGGCGTGGTGATCGGGTAGTCCGAGGCGAACAGGAGCTTGTCGAGCACGTTCCACTCGGTGGCTTTGATCATGCCCTCGTAAAAGGTGTACGGCCGGTAGAGCAGGCCCGAGACGTCGGCATAGACATTGGGGTGCTTGCGGATCACCACCGCGGTATCGACGGTCCAGGGGTGGCCCATATGGGCCATGATGATCTTGAGGTTGGGGTAGCGCATGGCGATCTCGTCGACCACCAGCGGGTGGGCGTACTTGATCGGGGCCGTGCGCACCGGCGAGGTGCCGATGTGGAACAGGATCGGCAGCCCGTGCCGTTCGGCCTCGCGATAAATGGCGAGGGCGCGGCTCTCCAGCGGTTCGAACACCTGGTAGTTGGCGCCCATCTTGATGCCCTTGAGGCCGAGGTCGGTGCGCGAGCGTTCGATCTCCCCGAGTGCCTTGGGGTCATGCGGATGTACCGACATGAAGCCGATCAGCCGATCGGGATGGGCCATCACGAAAGCCGAGGTCGCGTCGTTCACCCCGATCGCCACGTCGCCCGGCTCGTTGAAGCCGTTGACGCCACCGGTGATCTCGCCCGGCGACCAGGCGACGCCGAAGACGATCGACTTGTCGGCTGGCTTTTGCGCCTCGAGGAAATCGTTCCAGCTATAGACGGAATCGACAGAACGATCGGGCCGCCAGGTGTGATGCAGGCGACGGTTTTCCGGCGGCACGGCGTGGCGGAACTGCGGGGTGTGCGAGTGGACGTCGATGATCATGGGGCAGGTACTTTCTCGATAGCGCCGATGTCGCGCGAGATGGATTGGGCACAGGCCTCGACGGCACGGGCGAGCTCGCCGAGGCCGTCCTGTGTGACGCGGGTGGTGGGGCCGGAAATACTGACCGCGGCGATGACGGTGCCGGAATGGTCGCGGATCGGGGCGGCGACGCAACGCAGCCCCTGCTCGATCTCTTCGTCGTCGATAGCGTAGCCGCGCTGGCGGATCTCGACGATCTGCTCGGCGAGGCGCGCGGGGTCGGTGATGGTGTGCGGAGTGTGCGGCTCGAAGCGCATTCGCGCCAGCAGTTGCTGGCGCACCGGCTCGTCCTGGAAAGCCAGCAGCGCCTTGCCGACGCCGCTGCAGTGCAGCGGGTCGAGAAAGCCGACAAAGCTCGCCATGCGCATCGATCGCGAGGCATCGAGCTTGTCGATGCAGAGCGCATTGTCCTCGCTGAGGATGGAGAGGTGCACGGTTTCGCCGGTCGCGGCGACGAGGCTCTCGAGATGCGGCCGGGCCGAACGGCGCAAGTCGAGATCGCCCATTGCTCGCGCCCCGATCACCAACGCCAGCATGCCGAGCCGATAGGTCTGGGCCTGCTCGTCGCGATCGAGCAGCCGCCGCGCCGTCAGCGTCGCGAGAATGCGGAACACCGTGCTCTTGGGCAAACCAGTGTCGGCAACCACACCATCGACGGTCAGCAAACCGTTCTTCGCCGCTACCGCAGCGAGAATGTCGACGGCCCGATCGACGGAGCGAATGGCGTAGCGATCGTCTGAAGAATTCACTAGATGAACTCACAGTTTGGATAGTGAACTGAGTACAGCTGGAATCCGGGACGACGTCAAGCGGGCGCTTGGGAGGGCGCAAAACGAGAGGTGCCTTGTCCGAGGACTGGGTCGTGGTTTTCCGACAAAGGAGTGGGGTCGATGGAACCTTGCGGGGGGCGGCCGGCAAGCGGCCTGGCGCGCTACCAGCTCAAGCGCAGCGGTGTCTTGCGCGTGCTACCAACACGGAGTGACATTGAGTCGATGATTGGCGGCCGACCAATTGTCCAAAATTGCGAGGAAATCGCCTTGGATAGAACCGAACTCAAGAGGTTGTTGCGACATGTCGCCAAGTTTCGAGAGAGAATCGTTTCGGTTTTTGGTGTGGCTGCTCCAGAGAGCGCCTCCTTTTTGATCGGCGCACTGGCTCAAACCGAGGATCCCATGTTCCGGTCCACGCTCTACGGGGGGCCGTCACAGAGTGTCTGCTGAAGGGTTGCCTGAGTGCGGCGGAGCGCATAGCTGTCGCAGCCCATGAGGAGTTTCAGGATATTCTCTCTCTCATGTCGCTTTCTGGGACACTGTGCGATGTCGGAAAACCCTTGGAGGGGCTCGCCTGTGCCACGGCAGCACTTGCCCAAGCAGTGAGTGAGAGAGTCTATGTGAACTTTGCCGCTGGCAACTTGATGCGCCAAGCTATCAGGACAGGGTCAGTGGACGCGGTGAACGAAGCCCTCGATGCTCTCATCGATTCAACCCAGGTTCCACGGACATCGGATTGTGCCTTGGAAACGGATTGGATCGATGCAGCGAATGCGCTTGGGGCGGACAGAGAGCTCACAGATTGGGTCCACGCAGTGGCGAGCCGAAGAAGGTAACGACCGACTAGCTCGATGTCTCCGAGCGCTCTGCCCGCGGAAGGCGGAGCGGACGACTTCGCCCTGGCGTTCATCGGTCGCAACCAATCGATGGCTATTGCGCGGAGCCCCCGTCTCGCTCGAGGTCTCAATCAGCATCTCACGACCTCGCCATCTCTAGCGCCGCCGGCAGTCGCAGGGTGATGTCGTCCTGGTCGATTGGGAGCTGGCTGCCTCGGCGGACCGCCGACCGGACCAGTGCCGCATATTCGCCGAGCTCGATGTAGGGCTGGCCGGCGAGCCAGGGCTGGTCGAAGGCGGGGATGGCGAACTGGCCGCGGTGGAGTTCGATCAACCGCTTCGCCGTTGGGAGCAGGGCGAGGAGGCTTGGCCAATTGACGGCGCCCTGGCCGACGGGAGCCAGGTGCCGGCGGAGGTCGGTGTCGCCTTCGAACCTCAGGGTGGCGTCGTCGATATGCACCTGGGTGACGTGCGGGGCGAGGCGGCGGGCGGCGGCGAGGGGCTCTTCGAGGCGGACCAGCATATTGGCGGGGTCGTAGGAAACGCCGAGGGTGTCGGGTCCGACGCGCTCGATCAGTTCGAGGCATTCGTGCGAGGTGATCTCCTCGTGGGTCTTCACCAAGGCGCGCATGCCGAGATCGGCGAGCACGGGTTTGAGCTCGATGAGCAGCGTGGCGACGGCACCGAGCTGGGCGCGCCAGTCGCCGGCGCGATCCTCGAGGGTGCCGATGGTGAAGAACATCTCGCGCATGCCGAGCGACACGCCGGTTTCCAGCAGCCGCCGGACGCCCAGCGCGAGGTTGCCGTCACCGAGCTGCAGTTCGCGGGTGTGGCGATCGAGCCGCAACGGGTTGAGCCAGTCGAGGCTCGCGGCGATGGCGATGCCGAGATTGTCGGCTTCGGCCTTCAGCTCACGCAGCACGGCAGGGTCGAGCGTCGGGCTCAGTTCGAACAGGCTGTAGAACGTGATTTCGTCGGCGCCCAGAGCGGCGGCTTTGCTGATGGCGTCGAGCGGGTCGTTGCCGGCGTCGGGGATGCTGCCGCGCATGAGGGAGAACATCGGAGGCTCCTGGAGTGCGTTGAGGATGGGTCTGGTATGTCGGCTCAGCGCCCACGGACGTCATTCCCGCGCAGGCGGGAACCTAGTGGGATGCCCGCTGCCCTCGCTGAAGCTGCGAGATCCCACTGGGTCCCCGCCTGCGCGGGGATGACACCGGTGGATGGGGCGGGTTTGAGCGCGATCATTGGATTGGTGCAGCCCCATCGCAAAACTCCTAGTCGATCTGGAGGATGCCGCGTGGGAACCGGGTCAGCCATTCGGCGCCGGTCTCGGTCACCAGGGCGACGTCGCCGGCGCAGACATGGCCGAGGCCGGGCAGGGTGAAATTGGGGTGGATCTCGAACACCATGCCCGGTCGTAGCAACGGGCCGTCGGCGTCGCGGCTCCGGTCGCGGCGTGGCGATAGCGCCTCGGCGAGGCCGGGTTCGCTGTAGTCGAGGCCGAGGCCGTGGCAGGACTGGAAGCGGAACGGATCGTTGTCGCGGGTATGGGGGCAAAGCCCGTCGATCCCCGTTTCAAGCAGATCGACCAGCTCATGCACCGGCCGGCCGGGAACGAGCGCAGCAAGCGCTGCATCCTGCATGTCGATGAGACGCGCTGTCGCGTCGGCCAGCTCGGACGCGGGCTTGCCGCGGCTGCCGATGCGGAGCCCCTGCGCGAAATAGCCTTCGAACGACACCATGGTGCCGAGCTGCACGCGATCGCCTGGCGCGATGCTGGGCGGCAGCTCGAACATCTCGAAATACGTCACCGGCGGTTCGGGACCGGTAGAGAGCCAGAGGCGCGAAACATCGGCGCCCAGCGCGCGGCCGGCGTACTCGACTTCGGCCATCAGGCGGGCCGGGGTGGCCTGAGGCTCGGCGGCATAGGCGAAGGCGCGGGCCAGCATGGCGTCGGAAATCTCCGCAGCGCGGCGATGCAGCGCGGTTTCGGCCGGGTCGCGATCGAGGCGCATGGCCTGCAGGATCGGATCGATCCGCACCATGCGCGGGAAGGACGAGGCGAAAGTGGCGGCGAGCTTTGCGGTCATTTCGTCGGCACCGGCGACGCCGATGCGCCAGCGGTTGGCGTGGGCGATGGCCGAGGCGCGGGCAACGAGGCCGGCCGGTCCGGCGATCTCGACTGCATAGAGGCTGCCGACGCGGGTGTCGAACAGCCGCGCCTCGTTCTTGCCGGGAGCGACGATCACCGCATCAGTCGCGGTGATCACCAGCATGGAGGGCGCCCACATCGGGGTGAAGTTGGTGAACCAGCCGATATTGCCGCTTGTCTGGGTAGCGGCGGCAAGGCCGCGCGGCGCCGAGAAGGCGACGATGGCATCGAGGCCGTGGCGCACGAGCAGTTCGCGACCGGCGCTTAGCCGTTGTTGAAGCAGGGCAATCGGGAGAGCGGCGGTCATCTGACATCCACAAGAGCGGTGAGGCGGCTCGGTGCCGCTTGACAACAGGTTCTGGATGGTTCGATATCAAACTGTAAGGAAAGTTACCAGACGGTCTCAGATGGACATGCAGATCCTTGCCGGCAGCCCCCGGCTGCTCCGCAACCTCAACGAGAAAGCAGTGCTGCAGCGCCTGCTCGCCGAGGGCTCGCTGACGCGCATGGAGCTCGAAGCCTTTACCGGGCTGTCGAAGCCGGCCATGTCCGATCTGCTGCGCCGGCTGGAATCCGCAAACCTCATCCGTCGCGACGGAGAAAAGGCCGGCACCTATGGCCCCAAGGCCGGCCTATGGAGCCTCGAGCCGCGCTCGGGGTTCGTCGCAGGCATCGATGTCGGCTCCCACGGCATCGATGCCGCCATTTCCGATATCACCGGCAACACCATTGCCAGCTTCCGCCACGCTGCCGAGCCGGGCGATCGCTATGACGCGCATGAGCGGCTGACGTCGGTGCTGGCGAGCGTCACCCGGGAAGCCGGGATCACCGTGCGCGACATCGACCAGCTGGCCGTGGGCCTTCCGGGCATCGTCGATATCCGGGCGGGGAACCTCCGCAAGGGCCAGCAGCTCCCTAACTGGGAGGGCTACCACATCCCCGAGGCGCTCGAGAGCGTGCTCGGACATCGCCATGTGCTGATCGAGAACGACGTGAACCTTGTCGCCATCGAGGAGATGGCGTGCGGCGCTGCCAATGGCGTGCAGTCGTTCATCCTGTTCTGGGTCGGCGACGGCGTCGGCGCCGGCGTGGTGATCGGCGGACGGCTGATGCATGGCTCGACCGGCACCGCTGGCGAACTCGGCGGAGCCATGGTGCCCGACCGGATGGCAAAGCCCGGCGAGCCGGTGAGGATGGCGCTGGTCGAAGCGCTGCTTGACGTGCCGGCGATCGACGCGCTGGTCACGGCGCATGAGTTGCGCGGGCCGGACAGCGCCGAGGCGATCCGGCAGGCGGCGCTCAGCGACAAACATCCGAAATTCTTCGCCGAGCTGGGGTACCGGGTCGCCGCGGCGCTGACCGGCGCGATCGGCATTCTCGACCCCGAGATGGTGGTGTTGGGCGGGGCCATCGGCCGCGCCGGAGGACGGGCGCTGGCCGACAGCGTCGCCGATATCCTCAAGACCCTGCCGATCGCCATTCCACAGATTGTCCCGACCGCGGTGAGCAGCAACGCCGTGCGGGCGGGGGCCGTAGAACTCGCGCTCGAGCATGCTCGAGAACGTGTGTTCACGGGAGGCAGCGCGGCACGCGGCCTCCCGTGAGGAGATTGGACCACTTGATGAGAAGCACCCATTCCCCGGAGACGATTATGCATACCAATTCAGTGCCTAAGAAGCCCTCCCCGAGCTTGATCGGACGTTTGCGCACAAGCCTTCGCGCCCTGGCGCTTGGGGCGCTGGCCAGCGTATCTGCCTTCGCCGTCACCGCTCCGGCGCTCGCCGAAGTCCCGCTCGACCAGCTGGTTCGTATCGTGGCCGAGGGCGGCAACAGCTTTACCCGCACCTTCAACCCGTTCTCGCCGACGGCGCGCTGGGTCAGCACGCGGACCATGTACGAGCCGCTGATGATTCAGAACTATGCTACCGGCAAGCTCGATCCGTGGCTGGCGACGGCCTATGAATGGTCGGCCGATGCGCTGAGCCTGACGGTGACGCTGCGCGATGACGTGAAGTGGTCGGATGGCCAGCCGTTCAGCGCCGACGACGTCAAGTTCACCTTCGAGCTGATGAAGGCCAATCCCGGCCTGATCGGGCCGGCATCCGGCGCCTTCGGCCAGTATCTGAGCGCAGTCGAGGCGGTGGATGCGAAGACGGTAAAGTTCACCTTCTCTTCGACCTATACGCCCGGTCTCTATTCACTGGTCGACCAGTTCATCGTGCCGCAGCACATCTGGAAGGATGTCGCCGACCCGGTGACCTTCGAGAACCCCGATCCGGTCGGCACGGGCCCCTTCACCACCATCGATGCCTTCGGCACCGATCGCTACCAGGTGACCAAGAACCCGAACTACTGGCAGCCGCTCAACATCGAGGGCGTGTTCGTCCAGGGCTTCAACGGCAACGACCAGGTCAGCGCCGCGACGCTCTCGGGCAATCTCGATTGGGGTGGGCTGGTGCCCGACCCGGACGTGACGTTCGTGCCGCTCGATCCCGAGCATTTCGGCTACTGGTGGCCGCGCACTTCGGTGGTGCTGCTGCTCGCCAATACCACTGACGGGGCGCTGGGCGACACGGTGGTGCGCAAGGCCATGAGCATGGCGCTCGACCGCCAGCGCATGATCAATACCGGTGTGTGGGGCAAATCGGTTGCCGCCAATGCCACCGGCCTGCCGGAAGCGCCGTTCAAGGATTGGCTCGACCCCAAGGTGATCGAAGCGGGCGCCGCGTGGGTCAGCATGGACCCCGACGCCGCCAACAAGATGCTGGACGACGCCGGTTATGCCAAGGGCGCCGACGGGGTGCGCGTCGGCAAGGACGGCAAGCCGCTGAAGTACGACATCATCGTCCCCTCGGGCTGGAACGACTGGGTGTCGGCCTGCCAGATCGTCGCCGAGAATCTCAAAGACATCGGCATCGACGTGACGCTGCGCACCACCACGGCGGACAGCTGGACCAACTCGACCTTCACCGGCCAGTTCCAGCTTTCGCTCGGCACGGCGCAGCGGACGGCGACGCCGTTCGAGTTCTATCGCAACAACATGGCGACCACTTCGGTGAAGCCGGTTGGCGAGGCCTCGCCGAACAACCAGCAGCGCTATGGCGACCCCAAGGTCGATGAGCTCCTGGCCAAGTTCGCCGCTTCGACCGATGCGGCCGAGCAGAAGGCGATCATCGCCGAACTCGAAGGCATGTTCTCGGCCGCGGCGCCCGCCATCCCGCTCTACGAGCAGCCGGACTGGGGTCTCTACAATACCCGTCGCTTCACCGGCTTCCCCAATGAGCAGGACCCCTACGCGCCGCTCAGCCTGCAGATGACCAATGGTCCGCTGCTGGTCTGGCCGCACCTGGCCCGCCGCGCCGAGTAGATGCGTTGCACGTCTCGACTACCTGAACCGGAGCTCCCGCCTTTGGCGGGTGGGAGCCCCAGCCACCGGCCTCAGTGATCCTCCACCGCGCAGCGGGGGAGGGGGACCAGCGAAGCTGGTGGAGGGGGCGACCCCAAACACCGGCGTTTCCCGCCGCCCCCTCCACCGCCTTCGGCGGTCCCCCTCCCCCGTTTCACGGTGGAGGACCAAGGAGGATCCCGTGCCTTCGTTGTCCCCGGAGCCTGCCGATGTATTACATTGCGAAGCGATTGGCGTTCTATGTGCTGGCAGCTTTTGTCGCCATCACCGTCAACTTCTTCCTGCCGCGGCTGACCCCGGGCGATCCGGCGTCGACCATCGTCGCCACCTACTCGACCTCGCTCAACGCCGAGTCGCTGGCTGCGCTGAAGGCGGCCTACGGGCTCACCGACGAGCCGCTGCTGCAGCAATATGTGAGCTATCTCGGCAATGTGCTGCGCGGCGATTTTGGCCGCTCGCTCTCCAATTTTCCTGCACCGGTAATGGCGGTGATCGGCGCCGGGTTCGGCTGGTCGATCCTCCTCGGTCTCACCTCGGTGCTGCTCAGTTTCGTGATCGGTTCGGTGCTCGGCGCCATCGCGGCGTGGCGCCGCGGCGGCTGGTTCGACCGGCTGACGCCGCCGGTGCTGCTGTTCCTCGGCTCGTTCCCGTATTTCTTCCTGGCGCTGCTGCTGTTCTACATCTTCTGCTTCAAGCTCGGCTGGTTCCCGATGGGCAATGCCTATTCGAGCGTCAACCCGCCGGCGCTGAACCTCGCTGGCATTGGCGACATCCTCATGCACCTGATCGCGCCGGCCTTCACCATCGTTCTGGTGTCGCTCGGGCCGTGGACGCTCAACATGCGCAACGCCATGATCGGCGTGTTGAGTGAGGATTACCTGACCCTCGCCGAGGCCAAGGGGCTGAAGCCGCGCCGGGTGCTGCTGTCGCATGCGGTGCGCACGGCGCTGCTGCCCAACATCACGGCGCTCGGCGCGGCGGTGGGGGCGGTGTTCTCGGGGCAGCTCCTGACCGAGATCGTCTTCACCTATCCCGGCCTCGGCTATGCGCTGATGCGCGCCGTCAGCGCCGTCGACTATCCGCTGATGCAGGCGCTGTTCCTCATCATCACCCTGTCGGTGCTGGCGGCGAACTTCCTCGTCGACACGCTCTACGTGCTGCTCGATCCGCGCGTGCGGACGGGCGGGGAGGCTTAGATGTCGCTCAGCGAAACTTTTGGCGCCAGGGCGCGCCGGCAACTCCTCGGCTCGATCCCGGTGACGGTCGGGCTCGTGATCCTCGGTGCTCTGGTCGCGGCCAGCGCTTTGGCGCAGCTGATCGCGCCCTACAACCCGAAGCGCGCCACCGGCGGCATCAACGAGCCGCCCTCGCTGGCCCACCTGTTCGGCACCACCGGGCAGGGGCAGGATGTGCTCAGCCAGTTCCTCTATGGCGGGCAGAACACGCTGTGGGTGGCGTTTTCGATCGCGGTGCTGACGACGCTGCTGGCATTGATCGTGGCGCTCACTGCCGCCTATTTCCGCGGCTGGGTCGACGACGTGCTGACGCTGGTCACCAATGTCTTCCTCGTCATCCCCGGCCTGCCGCTGGTGGTGGTGCTGGCGGCGTTCCTGCCGCCCGGTCCGCTCACCATGATCATGGTGCTGACCATTACCGGCTGGGCCTTCGGGGCGCGCCTGTTCCGGTCGCAGGCGTTGAGCCTCAGGGAGCGCGAGTTCATCGCGGCTGCCGAAGACGTGGGCGAAAGCCGCTGGCGCATCGTCGCCATCGAGCTGCTGCCCAACATGGGCTCGGTGGTCGCCGCCTATTTCGTCAACCAGGTGATCTTCGCTATCACCGCGCAGGCCTCGCTCGAGTTCCTTGGGCTCGGCGATGGCGGACAGATCACCTGGGGTTCGATGCTGTTCTGGGCGCAGAACAGCTCCGCCCTGATCCGCGGCGCCTGGTGGACCTTCGTCGTCCCCGGCATGGCCATCGCCCTCACTGCCTTCTCGCTGGCGCTGATCAACAACGCCGTCGACGAGATCGGCAATCCGCGGCTGCGCGCCGACCGGCTGTTGCGCAAGGCCGGGGTCAGGAAACCGAGCGCTACGCTCATGACCCCGGTGAAGCGCGATGCTTGATACTCCTGCCCTCGACGTCGTCGACCTCTCGGTCGGCTATGCCGGCGAGAACGGCATCATCCCGGCGGTCGACCGGGTGTCGTTCAGCATCGCTGCCGGCGAGTTCATGGGGCTCGCCGGGGAATCGGGTTGCGGCAAGTCGACGATCGCGCAGTCGATCCTCAGGTTGCTGCGCGCCCCGGGGATCATCACTGGCGGCGAGATCCGCGTGGCCGGCAACGACATGTTGTCGAGCAACGACGATGCAGTACGGGCATTGCGCTGGCGCACTGCGTCGATCGTCCTCCAGAATTCGTTGACCTCGCTCAATCCGGTGAAGCGGATCGAGTGGCAGTTGCAGGAAGCGCTGAACCGCGGCGGTGCCGGGGTGAAGCGAACGCCGTCCGAACTGTTGCAGATGGTCGATATCGACCCCAGGCGGCTGCGGGCCTTCCCGCATGAGCTCTCGGGCGGGCAGCGGCAACGCGTAGTGATCGCCATGGCGCTGGCGCTCGAACCCAGGCTGATCATCCTCGACGAGCCGACCACGGCGCTCGACGTGATCGTGCAGCAGGAAATCTTCGTTACGGTGAAAGCGCTGCAGCGGCAGATGGGCTTTGCCGTGCTGCTGATCACCCACGACCTGCCGCTGCTGTTCGACGTGGCCGACCGCATCGCGGTGATGAAGGACGGCAGGATCGTCGAGACGGCCGCCGTGGCGGAGTTCCGGCTACACCAGGAGCACCCGTATTCGAAGGCACTGCTGAGCGCGACGCCGAAGGTGGATTTCTCGGTGCCGCAGGTCGTGCGGCCGAAGACGGTGGCGCATCCGGTGCTGGAGACGGCGCACCTCACCAAGGCCTATGGCACCAACCCGCTGACGGGGCGCTCGGCTCTGGTGGCGGTCAACGATGTGTCGTTCCGGCTGGCGCCGGGCGAGATCGTGGCGCTGGTCGGCGCCTCGGGCAGCGGCAAATCGACATTCGGGCGCATCGTCACCGGCCTGACCCGGCCGAGTTCGGGCGATGTGCTGGTCGATGGTCGCACCCCGGTGCCGGTGTCGCGCCGCCGTCCGCACCAGCCGCGCGCCGCGCAGATGGTGTTCCAGGATGTCTATGGTTCGCTCAACCCGCTGCACACCATCGGCCACCACCTGCGCCGTGCGGTGATCTCGGCGCCCGGCGGCGACAAGGCCGATGTTGAGGGCAGGGTGGCGGCCCTCCTTACCGAGGTCGGGCTGCTGCCGACCGCCAGCTATCTCGACCGCCGTCCGCATGAGCTCTCCGGCGGGCAGCGCCAGCGCGTCGGCCTTGCGCGGGCGCTCGCCGCTTCGCCCAAGCTCCTCGTGGCCGACGAGCCGGTCTCGATGCTCGACGTGTCGATCCGGCGTGACATCCTCAGCCTGATCGCGCGGCTCCGCGACGAGCAGGGGGTCGCCGTCCTCTACATCACCCATGACGTGGTCAGCGCCGGCTACATCGCCGATCGCATCGCGGTGATGCATCGGGGCCAGATCGTCGAGGAAGGGCCGGCCAAGGCGGTACTCGCCAACCCGCAACACGCTTACACGCGCCAGCTCATTGCCGCCGTTCCCGGCGGCATCGGGCTCGAAAGCAACTCCACCGCCCAACCGGTTCCCGCATCATGACAATAAGCCACATCCCCGAAATCCGCGTCGGTATCGACGGACGGAAGTTTCCCCGCGCCGCCGAGCTCGGTCCGCTCAAACTCCTCGAGCGCTGCGCCGAACTCGGCCATGCCGGGGTGTTCTTCCGCACCGTGCTCGACGTTTCACCGACACTCGACCCGGGTTTCCTGGCCGCAGTGAAGCAGCGGGCGGACGAGCTCGGGCTCTACCTCGAAATGGGGCTCGGCAAGATCAACCCGTACAATACACCCGAGGCGCCGGAAGTCCGCGATGTCGGCAAGGGCGACTACCTGCTCGGCATGACCAGGATGATCGAGGCGACGACGGCCATCGGCTGCACGGCGTTGTGGGGCGATACCGCCAACTACCAGCGACACGAGTGGGGGCTGCACGCCATCGACCGCTACCGCACCGATGTCGAGTGGGCCGACCAGCTCGAGGCGACGCGGAAGTTCCTCCTGAAGCTGAAGCCGGTGCTGAGAGATCGCGGCGCCACCATTGCAGTCGAGACGCATGAGGAGATCACCACGGCGGAGATCGTGCGGCTGATCGAACAGGTCGGCGCCGATACGCTGGGCGTGACGCTCGACCTCGCCAATGTGGTGGTACGCGGCGAAGACCCGGTGGCGGCAACGCGGCGCGTCGCGCCCTATGTCAAAAAGACCCACATGCGCGACATCGTGCTGTTCGCCCGCCCGCTCGGGCTGGAGCGGCAGACACGCGCCTGCGGCGACGGGGTGATCGACTGGCAGGCCGTGCTCGGCGCGCTGTTCGCCGCCGGCAGCTTTCCCAACTTCACCATCGAGAATGTCTGGGGCTCGGACAAGAACCAGATCCCGCTGTTCGATCCGGACTGGCAGGCCCGCCAGCCGGATGCCGAAATGGGCGAGATCCTCGAACTGATCCGCCTGTCGCGGCTGTTCGAGGACGGCGTCGCCAACGGGACGATGATCGCCCCCGACGACTATTTCTCCCCCAATCCCGACCTCGACGAACTCGAAGGGTTCGTCACGCGCAGTGGCGCGACCCTCAAGGCGGCAGCCGATGCGCTGCGCATGACCGTTTCAAAGGAGTAAGCCGCAAATGAATTATCCGCTCAAAGTGCTCGTCGTCGAAGCCCATCCCGACGAGGCGGAAATGTACTCCGGCGGCACGATGCGGCTGCTTGCCGACAAAGGGGCGGCCGTGAAGTTCATGTCGCTGACCAATGGCGATGCCGGCCACTATCAGATGGATCGGGTACCGCTGCAGCGCCGCCGCGCCCGCGAGGCCTATACCGCCGCCCGCCACCTCGGCGTGCTCGACTACGAGATCCTCGATATCCACGATGGCGAGCTGGTGCCGGACCTCTCGCTGCGCACCGCGGTGATCTCGGCGATCCGCCGCTGGCAGGCCGACATCGTCATCACCTTCCATGACGATTGCCCCGGCCATCTCGACAACCGTGCCGCCGGTCGCGCGGTGCGCGAGGCTTCCGGCTTCTGCACCAATGGCAATATCGTGCCCGACGTGCCGCCACTGGCCGATGCGCCGATCTGCCTGAAGATGACCGACTACGGCGCCCTCGACGTGCACAGGCACGACGTGGTGGTGGATGTCGGCGCGTCGATCGATGCCAAGCTCAAAGCGTGCGCCGCGCATGCGACGCAGTTCTACGAGTTCGCGCCGTTCGAGCGCGGCTTTCTGAACGAAGCGCCGGTGATTGGCGACTGGGCGGCGGAGCGGGCGTTCATCCTGAAGTACTGGCCGGAGTTCATGTACACGCAGCCGGGAATGGCGGGCGCGGGAGAGTTCGCCGAGAGTTTCCAGCTGGCGGACTATGGGCGGAAGGTGACGGCGAAAGAGGTGTCGGCGCTGCTCGGGGTCTAGGGCGGGGTACACACCGGCGTTGGAGTGGTTGCCTTCTCCCCTTGTGGGAGAAGGTGCCCGAAGGGCGGATGAGGGGTATCTCTCCGCGTCCTATGTCGCCCGTCGCTACGCTCCGGTCGCGCTACACTGCGTTTCGCGAACCCCTCATCCGGCCTTCGGCCACCTTCTCCCACAAGGGGAGAAGGCACTCCCTCGACAACCGGTGGCCCTTCACCTGCGACCTCCAGCGGGCGTGGAAACGTAGGGGAGGGGAGCACCAAGTACCTGCCCACGTGCCTAACGATACCTTGGTATCCGCGTTTGCGCCGAAGGTGAACTTGTCCGGGAACGTGCCGGAATTGATGCTGATCCTCGTCGCCAATCGGGCCTCAAAGCAACCTCCTCCCTGCTTTGAGGCTCGCACTGGCCCCCCATCGTAAAGAGAGGATCAGTATGTCCAAACGCAGATTTCTGCCGCTTGCCGCGGCGCTGCTGACTGCCGTTGCCTCGAGCGTCGCACTGCCCGCTATCGCTCAGACAGCCTTCGCTCCCACGCCGCTCAGCCCCGACCAGGTCGGCTCGGGCCCGCGCCTGATCTACCTGCATCACGAATATCCAGCGACGCTCGATCCGCAGAACACCTCAGCCTTTGTCGGCCAGCTGGCAATGGAGTTCTTCGATACGCTGGTCACCTACGAGATCGATCCGGCGACCGGCATTGCCGACCAGACCAAGATCGTGCCGCGGCTCGCCAGCTCCTGGGACATCTCCACCGACAACAAGGTGCTGACCTTCCACCTCAATCCCGCCGCCAAGTTCTGGGATGGCTCGCCCGTCACCGCCGACGACGTCTACTGGTCGATCGAGCGGGCACTGGTGGGGCGCATGGGCTGGGGCACCACGCAGATCGAGACCGGCGGCATCTTCAAGGTCGAGCAGATGAAGGTGATCGACCCGCAGACGCTCGAGATCACCTATCCGGACGGGCTCGGCCGCTATGCGCTGCGCAACTTCGCCTCGATGTCGCTGACGGTCATGTCCAAGGCCGCCTGCGAGGCCGGCCGCACCGCCGAGGACACCTGGTGCGTCGAGTGGATCAAGAAGAACGCCATGGGCTCGGGCCCCTACATGCTGGGCGAGCAGCGCAACGGCGAGTACCTGACCGCCGTCGCCAACAAGAACTACTGGGGCGACGCCAAGCCGTTCTACTCGGAAGTGATGTTCCGCGTGGTGCCGGATGCGCAGACCCGCATGCTGCTGATGGAAAGCGGCGAGGCGGACTTCGCCTTCATGACGCCGAACGAATACGCCGTGCTGGCCAAATCGCCGAACACCAAGGTGTTCTCGGTGCCCTCGCAGCAGGACGTGGCCGTGCTGCGCTGGAAGCCGGACGTGCCGCCGTTCGACGATCCGAAGATCCGCGAGGCGGTGATCAAGGCGATCCCCTATGAGCGGCTGGTGACCGAAGTGTGCAAGGGCTTCTGTACCCCGGTGCAGAACCTCGTCGGCGTCAACACGCCGGGCTATGTCGCCGATCCCGAATTCACCACCGATGTCGAAGCGGCCAAGCAACTGGTGGCCGAGAGCAAGTATGCCGGGAACGTCCCCTCGTTCGAAGTGCCGGTGGTGCAGGGCTCGGGCAATATGACCGCCGGCGTCATCATCCAGGATGCGCTGCGCGGCATCGGGCTCGACATGCAGATCAAGCCGCTGACCCAGAACGCCTTCGACGATATCGCCTGGGGCAAGCGCGACCTCAAGGTCTCCATTCACTCGATGGGACCATGGTGGAACGACTTCATGTACTGGGCCTACTGGATGTATCGCACCGACAGCGCGACCAACCACATCCAGTATTCCAACGCGACGCTCGACAAGGACGTGCTGGCGGCCCTCCTGGTGCCGCAGGACGACACCGAGACCTACGGCAAGCTGCAGACCGAAGTGCTCGGCATCCTCAATGGCGAGCACCTCGCGGCGCCGCTCTACCAGGTGAACTGGAACGCCGCCGTCTCCAGCCGGATCTGCAACGTCAACAAGTTCCCCTGGGGCACCATCACCCTCTCCTGGCTGCGCCCCTGCGCCTGATCCGCCCATGACCTGTCGTCCCGGCCCTCGGCCGGGGCGGCTGCTTCGGACCATCCGGTGACCACCATGCGCCTTCCACCGATCCTCCTTTATGTGTTCAGACGCCTCGCCATCGGCCTCGTCGTGCTGTTCGGCATCAGCGCCGTCGCCTTCTCGATGGCGTATCTCCTGCCGTCCGATCCGGTGACCAGCCGCTATCCCGACATCACCAACGAGCAGCGCGCCGAAATGCGGCGCCAGATGGGGCTCGATCAGCCACTGGTGGTGCAATACGCGCGCTACATGGAGTCGGTGTTCCGCGGCGAGTTCGGCCGCTCGTTCGGCACCGGCAACAGCGTTGGGCAAGATCTGGCGCAGCGCATCCCGGCAACGCTCGAACTCGCGAGCTTCGGCATCGCCTTCGGCGTGCTGGTCGGTATCCCGCTGGGGTTGCTCGCTGCTGTCCGACGCGGCAAACCCACCGACCACCTGGTGCGGGTGGTCAATATTGCCATCCAGTCGGTGCCGGCATTCTGGCTCGGCGTGGTGCTGATCTTCCTTCTCTATTTCCAGTGGCGGCTGGTGCCGTCGCCGATCGGCCGGCTGTCGCCGATGTTCGTCTCGCCGCCGCCGGTCACCGGCTTCCTCACCATCGATGCGCTGCTGGCCGGCAAGCCCGATATCGCATGGGCCGCGCTGCGCCAGCTGATGTTGCCGGCGCTGGTGCTGGGCCTCGGCGTGATCTCGCCGCTGGCCCGGATCACCCGCTCGGCCATGGGCGAGTCGCTGGGCGAGGACTACGTCACCTTCGGCCGGGCGCTGGGACTGAGGTCACGGCAGGTGGTGCTGGGCGATGCATTCCGCGGCGCGCTGGTGCCGATCGTCACCACGCTCGGCTTCGTCGTCGCCAATGTGCTGGCCGGCGCCGCGATCGTCGAAACAGTGTTCGCGTGGCCGGGGATCGGCCGCTACGCCGTCACCGCCATCACCACCTCCGACATGGCGCCGGTCTCGACCTGCATCCTGTTGATCGCCTCCAGCGTCGCCATCACCAACCTGCTGGTCGACCTGTCCTATGCCCTTATCGACCCTCGGATCCGGCATGAATATGCAAGGTGACCGCATCGTGCCGCTGACGGCATCCCGCCCCCGACCGAGCCTCAGCTGGCGGAAGCTCTATTTCGGCGCTTTCGGTGGCGACCCGCTCGGCGTCGTCGGCGTGCTGCTCTTGGCCATCCTGCTGCTGACGGCGCTGTTCGGGCCGTTTCTCGTTACCCACGATCCGATCCTCACCACGCCCGACGTGCTGCTGCCACCTTCGGCGGCGCATTGGCTGGGCACCGATCATTTCGGCCGCGACATGTTCTCGCGCACCATCACGTCGCTCAGGATCGATTTCATCGTCGCCGGCGTGGGGGTGAGCGGCGCCATCTTTATCGGCTCGCTGATCGGGCTGATCTGCGGCTATGTCGGCGGCTGGTTCGACGACCTGGTGATGCGGCTGGTCGACATCATCCAGTCGTTCCCGCTGATCCTCGTCGCCATGATCCTGGTGCTGGTGCTCGGCCCGGGCGTCGAGAGCATCGTCATCGTCACGGTGCTGATCAACATTCCACTCTATGCCCGGGTGATCCGCGGCCAGACGCTTTCGAAAAAGAGCCTCGAATATATCGACGCCGCCCGCTGCTCGGGGGCGACCGAAACCTCGATCCTGTTCCGCCACCTGCTGCCGAATACGGTCAACCCGATCGTCATCCATGGCAGCCTCAACCTCGCAGCGGCGGTGGGCAATGTCGCGGTGCTGTCGTTCCTCGGTATCGGCATCCGGCCGCCGACGCCGGATCTGGGCGTGATGGTGGCCGAAGGCACAAACTATCTGGTGCAGGGCGCCTGGTGGATGAGCATCTGCCCCGGCCTCGTCCTCGCCACGGCGATCTTCAGCCTCAACCTGATGGGCGATGCGCTCGAGGCCCGCCTCGATCCGCGCCGGGGGAGCGAGTGATGGGCGAGAAGCTGTTCGAAATCCGCGACCTCTCGATCGACACCAGCCGCGGTGGGGTCACCAGGCGCATCGTCGAGAACATGAACCTCTCGGTCGAGCGCGGGCAGATCTACGGTCTCGTCGGCGAAAGCGGCTCGGGCAAATCGATCTCGATGATGGCGAGCGTCGGGCTCGCCGCGCCAGGCTTGCTGGTCAAAGGCGGCGACGTGAGCTTCGGCGGCAAGCGGCTTGCTGCGACCGACCAGAGGGGCTTGCGCGGCAACCTCTCGCACGGGGTGTCGCTGCTGTTCCAGAACGCCAAGGGGGCGCTGAGCCCGTTCCTCTCCACCGGACGGCAGGTCGAGCGGGTGCTGGCGCAGCGGCAAGTGCCGAAACAGGCGCGGCCGAAGGAGATCGCCGAGCTGTTCCGTCTGGTCGGGCTCAACTACGGCGACCTCGGCGAAAAGTACCCGCACCAGATCAGCGGCGGGCAGGCGCAGCGCGTCGCCATGGCCTGCGCCATGGCCACCAGCCCGGCTTTGCTGATCGCGGACGAGCCGACCACGGCGCTCGATGTCACCACCGAGCGCGAGCTGCTGCGCTTTCTCGCCCGCATCTGCCGGGAGCGCGACATGGCGATCGTCCTGATCGCGCACAACCTGTCGCTGGTGTCGGAATACTGTTCAGGCCTCACCATCATGCATGCCGGGCAGGTAGTGGAGGAAGGCGCGCTGCGCTCGATCTTCGCCACGCCGCTCCACCCCTATACCCAGGGGCTGATCGCGGCCGTGCCGGATGTCGACGAGCCGCACGAACTGGTGCCGCTCAAGGGCAGCGTCTGGGGTGGACGCAGCGACATCGTGCGCTGCCGGTTCTCGCATCGCTGTCCGCATGTGCGGCCGCAATGCGATGCCGGGCTGCCGCCAGCCATCGCGCGCGGCGACCACCAGGTGCATTGTGTGCTCTACGAGGGAGAGGCGGCATGAGCGCTCCGGCACTCAGCGTTCGCACGCTGACCAAGCTGTTCCACAACCCGGCGGCGCCCGAGGCCATGCCGGTCGGGGTGCGCGGTGTGTCGTTCGACATCGAAGCGGGCGAAGTGGTCGGGCTGATCGGCGAGAGCGGCTGCGGCAAGACCACGCTCGGACGCTGCGTCGTCGGACTGCAATCGGCGGACGCCGGCGAGATCGTCGTCGACGCCACCAATTTCTCGGCGCTGCGTGGCGAAGCCAAGCGGCGATTCCGCAAGAACGTGCAGATCGTCTTCCAACGCCCCGAGACCTGCCTCAACCCGCGGATGACTGTCGCCGGCTTCGTCACCGAGGCGTTGCGCAACTTCCACACCGTGGCGCGGCAGGGCGAGCGGGCACGGCTGATCGAGCTCGCGACGCTGGTTGGCCTCCGCGAAGAGACGCTGGAGCGCTATCCGCACCAGCTGTCGGGCGGCGAGCGGCAGCGCGTCGCCATCATGCGGGCGCTGGCCTGCGAGCCCGAGGTGATCGTGCTGGACGAGCCGACTTCAGCACTCGACGTTTCGGTACAGGCGCAGGTACTGCGCACGCTCAAGGACCTGCAGGTGGCGGTCGGCACCGCCATGCTGTTCATCAGCCACGACGTGGCGGTGGTTCGCTACATCTGCAGCCGGGTGATGGTGATGTATCTGGGCGTCATCGTCGAGGAAGGCCCGGCCGATGCGGTGTTCTCGACGCCCTCCCATCCCTATACGCGGGCCCTGCTCGGCGCGGCGCCGCGGATCAGACCCAAACCGGACGACGGCATCGCGATGCGCGGCGAACTGGTGCTCGGCGAGGTGAAGCCAGGCGAGTGCCCGGTGCGCGCCCGCTGTCCCCTGGCGCATGAGCGCTGCCACACCGCCCCTCCCGTATTTGAGCTCGGTGGCGGCCATCGTGCCGCCTGCTGGCTCAGCGGCGAAACTCCTATCCACCTGTCAAACCAGACTGCCAACCAAGTCGATCAGAAAGCGGCATCATGACTATCAGTGAGTCCTTCTACGAACGGTCGATGGAACTGCCCTCCGAGCTCCTCGTCGGCGCCATCGACAGCCACGTCCATGCCGGACCGGTGCTGCGCTCCAACCCGGGGCACCAGGATCCGTTCGAAGTGGCCATCGAAGCGCGCGAGGCCGGCATGCGCGCCATCGTCTACTACGACGTGTTCGGCTGGGCCTCGGGCACGGCCTGGATGGTCAATCGCCACGTGCCGGGGATCAAGACCTTCGGCGGCTACCTGATGAACTCGGCGCATGGCGGGCTCAACCCGCGTTCGGTGCGCACCGCGCTCTACATGGAGGAAGGGTGCCGGTTCATCAGCTTCGGCTCGCACTGCACCTATTTCTCGGCCAGCCGGGAGTCGACGATCATCGACGGCCAGCTGGTGCCGTTCAAGGATGCCTATCCGGAGTTCGTCAAGGAGGAGCTGAGCCGCGCCATCCGCATCCCGGAGGAGGGGCCGATCTCCGATGATCTGGCGGAGATCCTGCAGATGGTCGCCGACCATCCGGATGTCTACCTCAACACCGGGCATGTGTCGGGGCCGGAGGTGCTGCGCATCCTCGACCTCGCCGAGGAGTTCGGCATCCACAAGGTGCTGATCGCCCATCCGGCGCGCCAGCAGCTCACGATCGAGCAGCAGAAGGATGCAGCGCGCCGCGGCTTCTTCCTCGAGGGGTGCCTCGTCGACTGGCTCTACCCGCACGCGCCGCGCACCCACTACTACGTCGAAAAGAAGTACATGGACCGCTCCGGCGACCTGCCGCGACTCCGGCGCACCGCGACGCAGTGGATGAGCGACATCCGCGAGGTCGGGCCGGAGCATTTCGTCCTCGGCACCGACTACGGCATCCGCGCCGCCTCGAGCCCGGTGCAGGGCATGCGCACGATGATCACGACGCTGCTCGACTACGAGTTCACCCCCGAAGAAATCCGCACCATGACGGCGCACAATCCGGCGCGCCTCATCGGCCTCGACCCGATCTGAGGACAGCTCATGGCGACCTACGAACCGTTCTACAACCGCACCATGGAACTGCCCGAGGAGCTCTTGGTCGGCGCCATCGACAGCCATGTGCATGCCGGGCCGGTGCTGCGCTCCAACCCCGGGCATTTCGACCCGATCCAGGTGGCGGAGATGGCGCGTGCCGCCGGCATGCGCACCATCCTCTACTATGATGTGTTCGGCTGGGCTTCAGGCACGGCCTGGATGGTCAACCGCTACATGAAGGATTTCCGCACCTTCGGCGGCTACCTGATGAACTCGTCGCATGGCGGGCTCAACCCGCGCGCCGTACGCACCGCGCTGAACCTCGGCGACGGCTGCCGGATGATCAGCTTCGGCTCGCACTGCACCTACCATTCGGCCTCGACGGAATCGACGCTGGTGGATGGGAAGCTCGTGCCGTTCAAGGACGCGATCCCCGGCTTTGCGGAAAAGGAACTGAGCCGCGCCGTCCGCATCCCCACCGAAGGGCCGATCCAGGACGAGCTCAAGGAGATCCTCGACATGGTGGCCGAGCGGCCCGAGGTTTATCTCAATACCGGCCACGTCTCGGGGCCCGAGGTGCTGCGGATCGTCGAACTCGCCGAGGAGTACGGGATCAAAAAGGTGCTGGTGGCGCATCCGGCGCGTCAGTTGCTCAGCGTCGAGCAGCAGAAGGAGATTGCCCGCAAGGGCTTCTTCCTCGAAGCTTGCGCAGTGGATTTTGGCGGGCCGTGGATGCCGCAGACGCACTACTATGTCGAGCGCGAACTGATGGATATGGGCTCGCTCGTCCACGGCCGGGCGATGAGCTGGCTGCAGGGCATTCGCGATGTCGGGCCGGAGCAGTTCGTGCTTGCCACCGATTACGGCGTGCGTGTGCTACCCTCGCCGATCGAAGGCATGCGGATGATGATCTCGATGCTGCTCTATTTCGGGTTCTCGGTGGAGGAAGTGCAGACCATGACAGCGATCAACCCGGCCCGGATGATCGGTCTAGACTGATGCCGGTTCCCGATCTCTATATCCGCAACGCGACCCTCGCCACCGACGAACAGACGTTCGTCGGTGGCATCGTCATTGCAGGCGAACGGATCGCCGAAGTCGTTACCGGTAATCCCGAACGGCCGGCGACCCAAAGCATCGATGCGACCGGGCTACTGCTCTTGCCCGGCCTCGTCGATGGGCACGTGCATTTCTCCGAGCCCGGACGCGGGCACTGGGAGGGGTTCGAGACGGGAAGCCGGGCGGCGGCGGCCGGCGGCATCACCAGTTTTGTCGAGATGCCGCTCAACGCCCATCCGCCGACCACCGATGCTGCGTCGCTGGCGCTGAAGCAGGCGGCGGCGGCGATCAGCCATGTCGACTACGCCCTGTGGGGCGGGCTGGTCGACGACAACCTCGCGCACCTCGCCGAGCTGCAGCGCGGCGGGGTGGTGGGCTACAAGGCCTTCATGGTGACGGCGACCGATTTCGCCCGCTCCGATCGCCGTATCCTCAGGGCCGGTATGGAGCAGATCGCCCAATTCGGCTCGTTCCTCGCGGTGCATGCCGAAGACGAGGCGATGACGCTCGAACTCACGGCGGCCCTCCGCGCCAAGGGACGGCGCGATCGCCTCGCCTGGGGCGAAGGCCGGCCGATCGAAGCGGAACTGGCGGCGATCGACGAAGCCATTGCGCTGGCCGACGCCACGGGGGCGCGGCTCCATATCGTCCATGTCTCCTGCGCCGCCGGCATCGACCGGATCAGCGCCGCTAAGGCGCGCGGCGTAAAAGTGACGGCGGAGACCTGTCCGCACTACCTGTTCTTCGATGTCGACGACCTGGTACGGCTCGGGCCGGTGGCCAAATGCGCGCCGCCGCTGCGCACGCCCGGTGAACGCGAAATGCTGTGGGACCGGGTGCTGGCGGCAGAGATCGACGTCATCGCGTCCGACCATTCGCCATGCCTGTGGGAAGAAAAGACTGCCGGCGACGACGATATCTATGCCGCCTGGGGCGGCATATCCGGGCTGCAGTCGACGCTGCCGGTGCTGCTCACCGAAGGGGTGCGACGGCGTGGCCTGAAGCTCAGTGAACTGGTGCGGATGACGGCAACCGGCCCGGCCCGGCTGTTCGGCTTCGATGATCGGAAGGGACGGCTGCTGGCAGGCGCCGATGCCGACCTGGTGCTGGTCGATCCGGAAGCCGCTTTCACCCTCGAGGCCGGGGATCTGCTCTATCGCAACCCGCACAGCGCCTATATCGGTGCTCACTTCGTAGGCAGTGTCCAAAGAACGATCAGCCGCGGGTTGACTGTCTACCAGGAGGGGCGAATGATCGGCCCCTCCGGACATGGCAGGCGGCTCGACGGACCAGGCCTTACGGCCGCTGCCGGCGCGGAAAGACGCGTGATCGAGGCTTGAGGGCGATGGGTTTTTCGGCGGGCGACTCGACAATCGACAACAGCGCGCCGCTTGCCCGCCCGCTCTATCGCGACGACGATGACGGCATGCAGTCGCTGCGTTTGAAGCACCTGCTCACCACCGATATCGATCCGGCCGAGAAGGGCCGGCTGATCGAGCGGCTCGACCGCGCATTGGTGGTCACCGGCGCCCGCTGGGCGGCGCTGCTGGTCGCCGGGGAGCGCGGTTTGCAGGTGCTGGTGACGGGCGAAATCCCGCCCTCCATCCACCGGCAACTGGGGGAATTGCGGGTGCGGCGCGGCGAGGCCCTGAGCTTTCCGGCGCATGTCACCAACCGGGCAGCGAGCCAGGGCTATGCGGTCGAAGGGGCGGTGGTCGCCGGGCGTGATGCGCCGCAGGGTCATGTGGTCCTCGGCTTCCCACTGGCAGAGCGCGGTACGGCGCGGCGTATCGACCTGGTGAAGCTGGTTGCCGACGATCTCAGCGGATTGCTCGAGGGTCATGCGCTGGCGGCGCAGATGGAACATATCCGCAGCCACCTGTCGCTGGTGCACCGGCTGGGCCAGCAGGTGACCTCGATCCATGACCGGCGCGAGCTGTTCGAGGAGATCACCCGGCTTATTCATCGCTCGCTCGGCTACGAGCATATTCAGCTGCTCTTGACCAACGAGGCCTCGGGCCGGATCGAGCTGATCCATGCCAGCGGGCCGTTCGCGCCGCAACTGATGATGGCGGGGTTCAGCGAGGCGAAAGGCCGCGGCATTATCGGCCGCGTCGCCGAGACCGGACGCACCCGGATGTCGGCGGATGTGACGCTCGACAACCATTTCGTTTCGCATGCCATGCTGCCCAACACGGCGTCGGAACTGGCGCTGCCTTTGCGGCTCGGGGCGCGAGTGGTCGGCGTGCTCGATATCCAGAGCGATCGCCGCGACGCGTTCCGGCGCGATGACGTGATCCTCCTTCAGACCATCGCCGACCAGATCGCCCCGGCGATCGAGCAGAACCGCCTCTTCGCCGCCGAACGGCAGGAGCGCGAGCTGGCCGATACGCTGGCCGATGTGTCGCGGATCATTTCGTCGAGCCTCGATTCCAGCCATGTGCTCGAGGCGGTGCTGCAGGAGTTGCGCCGGGTGGTGCCGCATCGCGGATGCCGAGTGACGCTACGTGGCGATGACGGGATGATGCGAGTGGTGGCTGCACGCGGCTATCCCGATGACGAGCTGGTGCGCCGCACAGCGTTCCGGCCTGAAGACGCGCCGCTCAGCGAGCCGGTAATGCGCGAACACCGCACCCTGATCATCGGCGACGTCACCGAGGAAGCCGACTGGGTGTGGCAGCCGGGCACCGAGCAGGTGCGCTCATGGTGCAGCGCCCCGCTGGTGCTGGGCGACGAGTGCCTGGGGTGGCTGTGCATCGATTGGCCGGAGCCGGATTTCTACAGCACCGAGCACGGCCGAATCGTCCGCACCTTCGCCGACCAGGCCGTGGTGGCAATCGGCAATGCGCGGCTCTTCGCCCAGGTGAAGGAGCTGAGCGAGGTGCTGGAGCAGAAGGTTGCCGACCGTACCGCGCAACTGCGCGATGCGCGCGACGAGATCGAGCGCAAGGCGCACGAACTGCAGGCGCTGCTGCGCCGGCTGGTCGGGGTTCAGGAGGAGGAGCGACGCCGGATCGCCTACGACCTGCATGACAGCGTGGCGCAGTCGATTCTCGCTTCGACCTATGAGTTGCAGGCGCTGCGCCGGCGGATGGGCGACAACCCCGATCTCGACCAGCGGCTGACGCAGTGCCAGCGGCTGCTGGATGCGACGCTGCGCGAGATGAAGCAGATCATCTATGCGCTCCGGCCCACAGTGCTCGACGAACTCGGCCTGATCCCGGCGCTCGAAAACTATCTCGCGTCGCTTCCGACCAGTGTGCCCATCGCCACCGATATCCGTGTCGACGGTACGCCGTTCGCGCTCGGGCCGGATGCCGATCTCGCCGTCTACAGGATCGTCCAGGAGGCCTGCCAGAACGCGGTGCGACATGCCGGGGCGCGCTCGTTCGGGCTGGTGCTGAGCTTCAGCGACACCTGGCTCGAAGTGTCGATCCGCGACGACGGCCGCGGCTTTGCGATCGATGCGGCAGAGAGCGGGCTCGGGCTGGTCGGCATCCGGGAGCGCGCCAGTGCCGTCGGCGGCGAGGTCTCGATCGACAGCAGCCCCGGGTTTGGAACCAACATCGTCATTGGAGTGCCAAGTGGTGCAACCGCGCATTAAGGTGATGATCGTCGACGATCACGAAATCTTCCGGCGGGGTGTCAAAAGCCTCTTGGAAGGCGAGGACGACATGCATGTGGTCGGCGAAGCGGGCAATGCCAGCGACGCACTCACCGAGCTCGGCAAACGCAAGCCCGACGTCGTCACCATCGACATCCGGCTCGGCACCATGGACGGCATCCAGCTGGCCCGGCTGATCAAGGCGCGGCCCGACGCGCCGCGCTGCATCATCCTTTCCACCTATGACGACCGGCAGTATCTGGTCGGAGCGCTGGAAGCCGGGGCGGACGCCTATCTGCTCAAGACCAATTCCTACGAGACGCTGGCCCAGGCGATCCGCTCGATCCATGCCGGCGAGCGCATGCTGTCGCCCGAGCTGATCCCCACCATGATGGAGGAGTATCGGCGGGTGGCAGCGCAGCAGATCCAGCGCGACAGCGGGCTGACGCCGCAGGAAGTGCGCATGCTGCGCCTGCTTGCCGATGGCGGCCGCTCGCAGGATATCGCGAGCGAGCTGGCGCTCACCGAGATCACGGTGAAGCGCAAGGTGCAGGAGATCACCACCAAGCTCAACGCCAGCAATCGGGTGCAGGCGGTGGCGGAGGCGATCCGGCGCGGGGTGATCTAGGGGCTTGCAGCTTGCGCCCTGCGGTTGACTTGCCGGCGTCATCCTCGCGAAGGCGCATATATGCCGGTTTTTGGTCAGGTCGTGCCCCACCCACCGGCTGTCATCCCTGCGAAAGCAGGGACCCAACTATCCATCGGTGCCAGCTGCGAGATGGGTCCCAGCTTTCGCTGGGATGACACCGAGTTTTTGGGCGTCGGCCGTGGGCAAGCCTATTGATCAGCGCTGGCCGCCGGCGGAAGCCTGAGGCCCCACCGCCGCGCTCGACCCGCGCACCACCAGCGGGCATTCGAGCACCCGTCGCTCGTTATTGCTGCCTTTGCCCTGGATCAACTGATCCAGCATCTGGGCGCCCTGCAGCCCCAGGTCGTAATAAGGCAGGGCCACGGTCGTCAGTTCCGGCTTCAGGCCGAGCGACATGGTGCGGAAGTCGTCGAAGCCGACAATGGTGATGTCATCGGGTATCCGCAGGCCGATCGAGAGCGCGGCAAGGTAGGCCTGCAGCGCCATTTCGTCATTGCCGCAGACCAGCGCGGTCGGCCGGTCGGGCGCGCCGAGGAGATCCAGCGCCTCGCGGTAGACATAGTTGGTTTCGCGGCCGATCGGGCCCTCCATGCCCAGCCGGATCAGCAGGTCGTCTTCGGGCAGGCCGGCGGCCCGGGCCGCGGCAAGGAAGGCATCGAGCCGCTGGTTGGCCCCCAGCAGCAAGGGGTTGAGCCGGATGTAGCCGATGCGGCGATGCCCCAGCGCGATGAGGTGCCGGGTGAGTTCGTAGGAGCCGCCATAATCGTCCGGCTCGATCGAGGGATAGTCATGGCCATCGGCGGCATGCGAATTGACCAGCACGGTGGGCATCGAAACATCACCGGCCGTGGGCGCGACCACGCGATGATACATCGCGACGTGAAGGACGCCGTCGATGCGATGTGCCTTGAAGGTGCGCCAGACATTGGCCTCGCGGTCGGGGTCGCCGTCGGTATTCGCCAGCAGAACGGTGCGGCCGTTGACGCTGGCCCAATCCTGCACGCCCCTGACGATGTCGCCGGAATAGGGTGTGGTCGAAATGAAGTCGGTGACGATGCCGATGGTGTTGGAACGGTTGGAGCGGATGCTGCGGGCGGCCAGGTTGGGGATATACCCCAGATCGGCAATCGCCAGCTTCACCTTCTCGATCGTGTCGGCCGTGACATTGGGCTCCTCATTGACCACCCGCGAGACGGTCTTGTCGGAAACGCCGGCCACCCGAGCGACATCCTTGATGCTGACCATTGGGTCTCCTCAGCGTGCGCGGGCAGACACTAGCGAGACAAATCCAGCACCGCAACCGACGACGTCGACATATGCATTGTCGACGTCGACATTGTGATTGACGACGTCGACATTGGAAAATATGGTCCGACATGCAGCGGGTAGCTTCCGCGTGCAGAACGACATGAGGAGGAAACATGAACAAGACGCTGTTGTGCGCGGCGGCCGCGCTTTCGCTGGCCACATCCGCTGCCAATGCCGAAGCCATCAACGTACTGGTCGAGGGTGGTGGCCATTCGCTGCAGCAGGCAGCCGCCGACGCCTTCACCAAGGAGACGGGCATCGAGGTCAACTTCGTCGAGGTGCCGTATCAGGGCGTCTACGACAAGCTGACAGCCGAGATCGCTTCGGGCACCTCGAACTACGACGTGGTGACCATCGATGTGGTGTGGAATGCGGCGTTCGCGTCGCATGTCGAGGATCTAAGCGACCTGTTCACCGACGCGGTGAAAGCCGACATCCCGCCGGCGCTGGTCGCCGATGCCAATGTCGGCGGCAAGATGATGGGCATGCCGGCCTGGGCCAATGCCGAGATCGTGTTTTACCGCAAGGATCTGTGGGAAGACCAGGCCAACCAGGCCGCCTTCAAGGCACAATACGGCTACGATCTCGCGCCGCCGGCCACCTGGCAGCAGTGGCGCGACATGGCCAAGTTCTTCACCAAGGACGGGATGTACGGCACCAACGTGATCGGCGCGACCTCGGAGGAGTGGATGGCCGAGGTGCTGCAGGCCGGCTCGCCCGGCGTGATCCTCGACAGCGCCGGCAAGGTCATCCTCGACAACGAGGCGCATGTCGCGGCGCTCGAATTCTACCGGGCGCCGCTTTGCGAAGACAAATCGGTGCCGGACAATGCGCTCGAGATCAACTGGGGCGAGGCGCAGAACCTGTTCTACCAGGGCCAGACGGCGATGATGAAGTTCTGGGCCCACGCCTACAAGATGACGCCCGAGGACAGCAAGGTCGCCGGCAAGGTCGGGGTGGCGCCGATGATCGGCGGCAGCGCCGGCGTCGCCGGCATCCCAGGTCCCTGGTACAACGTCATCCCCTCGACCTCGCAGCACAAGGACGCGGCGCGGCAGTTCATCGCCTACCAGATCGCGCATAACGCACTGGGTATCGAGGCGCCGCTCGGGCTCGCCGCCACCAACTCGGCCTATGCGAGCTATGCGGGCAAGCCCGGCTACGAGCATTTCGGTCCGCTGATGGACACGCTGTCGGCTCCGGCCACCAAGGGCCGGCCGCTCAACGAGCACTACCAGGAGATCGTCGACGAGGCGGTAATGCCGGCCTTCCAGGGCGCGCTCGAGTGCGAAGACAATGTCGCGAGCCTGCTGCAGGATGCAGCCGCCACGGCGCGGGATATTCTCAGTCAGTAAGCCCCTGCGCAGGTCCGGGGCGGCGGTGCCGCCGCCTCGGCGTTCACGTGCATAACGGGAGATCAAGCCATGACCGAACGCAGGTTCGTGCTGCTTATGCTGCTGCCTGCCGTGCTGTTCCTGGGGTTCATGGTTGCCTACCCGGTCGCACTGCTCGTCTACAACTCATTCTTCGACGTCAAACTGATCGATCCGGCGAGCCGCGTCTGGGTGGGGCTGGCCAATTATGCCGAGGTGCTGACCTCGAAGCGGATGCTCGAATCCGCTGTCCGGACGCTCAAGTACTCGGCCTTCGCCCTCAGCTTCGAGCTGCTGTTCGGGTTCGGCGCGGCGCTGCTGTTTTCGGCGATCGCCAAGCAGTCGCATTGGCACCGCACCATCTTCGCCCTGCCGCTGATGATCTCGCCGATCGTTGCGGGCCTGCTCTGGCGGTTCCTGCTGGTCGGCAATATCGGCATTCTCAACTACGGGCTGGCGGGGCTCGGCATCATCGCCGATCCGGGCGACATCAAGTGGCTGTCCGACACCGACATCGTCATCTACTCGGTAGCTGTCGCCGATATCTGGCTCACCACCTCGTTCGTCGCGTTGGTCAGCTATGCCGGGCTGATGAACATCCCCAGAGATCTGTTCGAGGCGGCGCGCATCGACGGCGCCGGTGCCTTCGGCCGGTTCTGGTACGTCACCCTGCCGATGATGCGCCCGGTGCTGGCAGTGGTGGTGATCGTGCGCGGCATCGATGCGCTCAAGACCTTCGACCTGATCTGGATCCAGACCCAGGGCGGCCCACGCCAGGCCAGCGAAGTGCTGTCGATGAACATCTACCAGCGCATGGTGCGCTACGGCGACCTTGGCCAGGCGTCGGCTTCGGCGACGCTGTTCCTCGCCTTCATGATCGTCCTGGCCGGCCTTGCCTACTGGAAGATCTGGAGGACGGACCGTGGCTGAGCGCGAACCCCATGATGCCGGCAAGGTGGTGATCAATGCAGTCGCCCTGCTGCTGGTGCTGTCCTATGCACTGCCCTATGTCTACCTGGTCTCGACCTCGCTGAAGCCGGCGGTCGATGTCCAGCAGATCCCGCCATCGTTCTTCCCCAACCGGGTCTCGTTCGAGAATTTCGGCACGGTCATTGCGACGGCCGGGCTGCCCCAGGCGTTCCTGAACTCCGCCGTGGTGGCGATCCTGACGACGCTGCTGTCGCTGCTGATCGCCGTTCCGGCCGCCTACGTCTCAGCGCTCTACCGCCGCAGGATCACCGTGCTGTTCCTCATATTCGCGCTGATCACCCGGATGGTGCCGGCGGTATCGCTGGGCGTGCCGCTGTTTCAGATCTTGAAGTCGCTGGGGTTGCTCGACACCACGATCGGGCTGGTGCTGGCGCACACCTCCACGGCCGTGCCGCTGGCGCTGTTGTTGATGGCAGCTTTCTTCGAAGGCATGCCGAAAGAGCTCGAGGAGGCTGCGCGCATCGATGGCTGCAGCCGCTTCGGCGCGTTCTGGCGCATCATGCTGCCGCTGGCGCCCGGAGGGCTCGCGGTCACGGCGCTGTTCAGCTTCATCGCCAGCTGGAACGAGTTCCTGTTCGCGCTCCTGCTCACCTCGCAGAACAGCAAGACGGCGCCGATCTTCATCGCCGAATTCAACTCGGTATACGGCCTCGCCTGGGGACCGATGACTGCCGCGGCGGTGCTCTATTCGCTGCCGGTTATCCTCGTCACCCTGATCCTCCAGAAGCAGATCGTCGGCGGACTGACCTTCGGCGCGGTGAAAGGCTGAAGCGATGCGTGCTCCCACCAGAACGAAACTGTCCGAGGAAGAGGCCGGTATGCCCAGCCCCAATGTCTACGACGTCACCGAATGGCCGGCCGGCAACCCGCGTGAGGATATCGGTGCGGTAATCAACGACATCATTGCCGAGATCAAGCATCGGCAGGCGGTGCCCGACCGCGGCGATGGCGGCAAGCCCGGCGCGCTGATCTACATTCCGCCTGGCGATTACCGGCTGAGGACGCAGGTGGTCATCGATATCAGCTTCCTCAGGATCGCCGGCTCAGGGCACGGCTTCACCTCGTCGAGCATCCGCTTCAACACGCCGCCGGGGGAACTGAGGCAGTGGCACGAAGTCTGGCCGGGCGGCAGCCGGGTGCTCGTAGATGTTGCCGCAGGGGCCGGGATGGCGGAGGAGGAAGGCGCGGCGTTTCTCGTCAAGCGCGCCGGCAATCCGCGTATCAGTTCGGTCGAGTTCGCGGATTTCTGCATCGACGGCCTGCATTTCTCCGATGCCTCGGGCGCCGATGCCGAGAACTCCTATCGGAACGGCAAGACCGGTATTCACGTCGCCAGCGCCAACGACTCGTTCCGGATCACCGGCATGGGGCTGGTCTACCTCGAGCATGGCGTCGTTTCGTACCACGCCGACGCCTCGGCAATCGAAAGCAACTTCATCGCCGAATGCGGCAATTGCATCGAGTTCCGGGGCAAAGGCCAGGCGTCGCGCATCGCCAACAACCTGATCGGCGCCGGCTATGACGGGCATTCGATCTATGCCGAGAATTTCGGCGGCCTCTTGGTCTCGGGCAACAATGTCTTCCCGCGGGGCAGGAGCAGCATCGCGCTCTCGGGCGTCGTCAGGTCGTCGATATCAGGCAACCGGTTCCACTCGTTCTATCCGGGTATGCTGGTGTTTTCCGGCGATTGCGCGGAGAACCTGGTGGCTTCCAACCACTTCTTCCGCGACCGCGAGCCGTGGGCGCCGATGACGGGCTATGACAACGGGCTCGATGACCAGTTCGGGCTGCTACACCTCAATGGCGACAACAACTCGGTGATGGCGAACCACATTTCGGAGTCGATCGATACCCGCTACCTCAGGCCTGCCGATACGCGGCCGGTGATCATCCGGATCGTCTCGGGCAAGGGCAACTATGTCGCGAACAACCATATCGTCGCGACGACCGAGAGCGCGCAGGCGAGCGACGCGCCGAACAGCGAGTGTTTCGCGACGCAGGTCGAGGCGATCCTCGCGACGAGGAACCTCACCAGTCTCGAGGTGATTGCCGTCAAGGTCGAGGCCGCGGCCAGCCACAATACGGTGCTGGATTCCGGCAGCGACGCAGAAGTGCTGATGGACCGATCGGTGAACGCGTTTCGCGGTACGCCGGTCCCGGGGCATGCCGCGTCTTGATCGCCACCGTCACGCTTGCAGCCGGCCACGTGCTCGAGTTCTGGGCCCGCGGGCCGGGCTCGATCCGCATCACGCAAGAGGGGGCACTGCTCTGGCAGGTCCCGGCGCTTGCCGGCCACGTGGATTTCTTCAGCTACCAGCACGCCCAGGCGGGCAGCGTCACCGTGGAATGGGACAGGTCCGAAGCCATGCTGTTCGCTTACGGCTATGAGCCGGCGACGGTGGCAGAGACCGGCATCACCGTCTGGGAGTTCGATGCTGACGGCCTGACGCTCCGCGCCGGGGCGGAGCTCGATGCGTGGATGCGGGCCGATCCGGCGCGCCCGGCCATGCATTTCTCGCCGATCCGGCAATGGATGAACGATCCGAACGGGCTGTGTAGAATCGGCTCGACCTGGCACATGTTCTACCAGTTCCATACGGCCAGCACCGAATGGGGGCCGATGCATTGGGGGCACGCGAGCAGCACGGACCTGTTCAACTGGGTGCATCAGCCGGTGTTTCTCCACCCCGACCAGAATCGCTGGCGGCTCGGCGCCACCGGCGGCGCCTTCTCGGGCAATGCGTTTGCCGACCGCGACGGCAGCCAGGTGTTCTTCTATACCGAGCGCCTGCCCGCCTACGACCTGTTCAGGGGCTATACCGAGGTGCAGAAGCTGGCGCGACCCGATCGGGGCTTCCTCCGCGCCGCGAGTATCGAAACGGTCATCGCCACGCGTCCCGTGCACGAGGGTGTCGAGCACGACTTCCGCGACCCCAAGGTGTGGTGGGACGAGGCAGCCGGGGCCTACCGGATGGTGCTCGGCGCGGCGCTCCATGGCGATCCGGCAGTGCTGCTCTATGGCGCAGCCAACCTCCACGACTGGACCTATCTGGGCCCGCTCTATCGGGCGCCGGCGCAATACCGGGAGCGGGGCGCCCGGGCGGTCGAATGTCCGGACTTCTTCCCGCTCGACGGCAAGTGGGTGATGGTGATGAGCTTTGTCGGCTACACCGAGCCGGCGAGCGGTCGCCATAACTTGCTATACGCTCTTGTCGGAGAGTTCCGCGACGACAGGTTCGAACCCGATAGCGACGAGTTGCAACTGCTGGACTTCGGCACCGACTTCTACGCCATGCAGAGTTTCGCCGCCGAAGGGCGCCAGCTCGCGATCGCCTGGCTGTTCAACTGGGAGTATCGCAAACCCTCCGGCTCGCCCTATTCCGGCGAGATGTCGCTGCCGCGCGAGCTGCGGCTCGACCGAGCAGGGCGGCTATGCATGCTGCCGGTGGTTGAACTGGATATCGCCTGGCCCGCCAAGGCGGTGCCCGAAGCGCCGGACGGCGCTTTTGCGTTGGACGATGCGCCATTCGAGCTCGAGCTGACCGGCGAACTGGAGGGCACACAGATCGTCGCCACGCAGGCGGGCGCGCCCTCGTTCGAAGTGCTGATCACCGATGGTCGCCTCGCAATCCGGCTGCCGCAGGATGATGGCAGGATCGTCTACGAGGCGCCACTTGGCGCGGCGAGGGATCTGCGGATTTTCCACGACCGGGGCATCATCGAAGTCTTTGCCGACCACGGGGCGACCTGCGGCACGCGGCGCAACTACAGCAATGTCGCGCCGGACCGGGTGGAGGTGAGTTCTGCGGCGCGGTACGTTGTGTCTGAGCGGCGGGCGGGAGTCTGAGGGTGCAAGTTTTGCCCACGCCGTTGTCTCATCGCCTCCCTCCCCCTTGAGGGGAGGGATTGAGGGAGGGGGTGGTGCGGTGATCGCCGATGGACCCCCACCCCTCCCCTCAAGGGGGAGGGGAGCTAGAGACCGCTGCTAGCGCATGAAGCTAGTTCTCGACCACCACCAGCTGCCAAACCGCGAGGGCTGGCAGTTCGGCCGTTGCGAAATCTCCATCGAGGTGCACCGGCAGCTCCACCAGCCGGCCCAATCCATCCGGATCGGCAACGCGCACCCTCGGTGTCCTGGTGCCCGACAGCCGGAAGCGCAACGTCGCCGATCCCGGTTCGGTCGGTTCGGCGCGGGCGGCGTCCCACAGCGTATCGGTCTGCCCCACGAGGTTGATCAGATGCACGATCAGGCGGTTGCCGTCCGCAACGATGCGGCGCCAGACTTTGCCGGCTGCGGCAGTCTCGCTGAGTTCGGCATCGGTGTAGCTCACGTCGATCTCGTTGTTGTAGGCGCCGGCATGGGAGTTGGTGACGTCGGTCAGCCCGGGCGGCATCAACAACTCGTCGTGGGCGACGAGGAAATCGTACCAGCGTTTCAGCAGCGCCGCAGTCGAGGCCGCCATGGTGTGATTGCGGACGTAATAGGGGTCGCAGAGCAGGCGGTCAGCTTCGCCCGCCAGCAACTGGGTGGCGCCGTGCGAATGGAGGGTCGCCATGGTGAGGGCAGTGGCGCGGTCGGCAGCTGCTGCCGGGGCGCTGTCGTAGATGTGCTGGTAAGCGGCGAGCACCACCGGCTTGCCGTCGCCGAAGGCGCGAGCTCGGGTGACGGTGTCGGCGAGGTGCTGCAGCGTCAACTGCGGCGCCCAGGGCTCGACATAGACGGCGTCCTGCCTCGCTGCGGCGCTGCGGCGGGTGGGGAAGTCGTTGACGTTGTTGAAGACCAGGTGCGCCTGGGGCAGGGCGTCGCGCACCGCTTCGATGAGCGTAACGAAGGAGGCGCCGACATCGACTGCGGCGCCATCGGCCCGCTTCGCGCGCTTGGGGTAGCCGTACTGGTCGAGATGGTAGCCATCGAAGCCGAGCGCGGCGGTCGACGCCGTCAGGTCCGCGGTGAAGTGCTGGAGCCAGTCGGGCGCAGCGGGATCGAGGATGAACAGGAAGTCGCCGAGTCCGTAGGCTGTGCCGGTAGCGGTGAGCAGCGCCCGGTGTTGCCAGCGCTCCCATTCCCTGGGGCCGACGGCGTAGACGGCGGCATAGCCAAGGGCGCGCGAGCCGGCCTGCTGTACGGCACTGACCAGAGCGCTCACCGTCGCCAATGAAATCGGCTGGTCCAATGCGTCGCGATAGGTGTCACCGCCACCCATGAGGTCGGCGTGCCGATAGGCCCAGTCGTAGAACTGCACGCCGTTCAGATGCAGGCGCCGAACCGTGTCGGTGAGACCGGCAATGTCCTTGTCCGGTGTATAGCTCGCCACAAAGCCGTAGCGCAGCCGTCGACGCGGATCGGTGGTTACCTCGATTGCTGTGGTGAGACCGCCGAGTTCGATGCCATAGCTGCCTTCGGCCAGTGCCGGCAGCAGCAGGTCGCCGCCGTTCCAGCCGATCTCGGCAACGGGCTCGCCCAGGTGAAACACCTGCGCTACCCCCGGCGCGACGTCGCCTCGCACCTCGATGGCGATCGGCTCACCGAGATGGAACGAGGCGCGGCGCGGCAGCAACTCGCGCGAGGGGTAGATCGACATAACAGGTTATCCCTTGACGGAGCCGGCGGTGAGGCCCTGGACGAAGTGGCGCTGGAAGGTGAGGAACACCGCGACCACCGGCAGGATGGCGATGATCGAGGCGGCGAACACCAGCCCCCATTGCGTGCCCTTGGGGCCCTGCAACAGGGCGATGGCGATGGGCAGTGTCTGGTTTTCCGGCGTGGTGATGATGGTCAGCGCCCAGGCGAACTCGTCCCAGGTGGCGAGGAAGGTGAAAATGGTCGCCGTCGCCAGCGCCGGGCGGGCGAGCGGCAGCGCCAGGTTCCAGAACCGCCGCCAGTGGCTGGCGCCATCGATCTGCATCGCCTGGTCGAGCTCGCCCGGCAGCGCTTCGAAGAAGCCGCGGAGCAGGAAGGTGTTGAGCGCCAGGTTGCCGGCCACGTAGAAGATGATCAGGCCGGGGAGGCTGTCGAGCACGCCGAAGACCTTGGCCAGCACGAACTGCGGCACGATCAGCATCATCGCCGGGATCATCAGCCCAACCAGCAGTAGCCGGAACAGCAGTTCGCGGCCGGGGAAGCGGTAGCGGGCGAAGCCATAGGCCATCATGGCGCTGAGCAGCACGGCGAGCGCCGTCGAGACCACCGCGACGATCAGCGAGTTGGCGAAGTAGTGGCCGAAATCGCCACGGACGAGAATGCGCTCGTAGTTGGAGAGCGTCGCCGGATCGGGGATGAACTGCGGCGGCAGCTTCAGCACATATTGCTGGCCCTTGAAGCTGGTCGACAGCATGTAGAGGAACGGCGTCACCATCAGCAGCGCGCCGAAGGCCAGGGTCACCAGCCGCAGGGTGTTCGCCGGGGTCATCGCGCCGCCTCGGGGCGGCGGAACAGCTTGAGTTGCAGCGCCGAGAGGGCGAAGACCAGCAGCGTGAGGATCACCGCCAAAGCCGAGCCGTAGCCGAAATCGAGGAACTCGAAGGCCTGCCGGTACATGTAGGTGAGCAGGACTTCGGTGGTGCCGCCGGGGCCGCCATTGGTCATCACCAGCACCGAGGCGAAGACGTTGAAGCCGCCGATCACCAGCATGATGGTGACGAAAATGGTGGCCGCAGAGATTGCCGGCAGAGTGACGGCAAGGAAGCGCTGCCAGCGGTTGGCGCCGTCGATCACCGCTGCCTCTTCCAGCTCCTTGGGCACGCCCTGCAGGGCGGCGAGGAAGATCATCATCGACCAGCCGATGCCTTTCCAGACGCCGAGGGCGCAGATGGCGACCAGCGCGGTCCAGCGATCGGCGAGCCAGGAGATCTTGTCGGTGGCGCCCAGCAGGTCATCGAGGGCGAAGTTGATCAGGCCGCGATCGGCGAACAGGTATTTGAACAGCAGCGAAACCACGACCCAACTGGTCACCACCGGCAGGTAGTAGAGCACGCGAAACAGCGGCTGGGCCGGGCTCTTGTCCTTGAGCAGCAGTGCCACGGCGAGCCCGAGCACGATCTGCGGTGGCACGGTGAAGGCCATGTAGAGGCCGCTGTTCGACAGCGCGAGCCAGAAGCGCGGGTCGTTGAAAGCCCGGATGTAGTTGTCGAGCCCGAGGAAGGTGCTGGTGGCGCCGGCCACCAGCTTCCAGTCGAAAAAGCTCATCTCAACCGCCTGCAACATCGGGTAGACGATACAGACGAGGAAGATGAGGAACCCAGGTGCGATGAACAGCGCCGGAGGCAGCCAGGCCCGCCAGGCCGTCATCGCTCCGCCTGTCGCGCGCGAGCGCGAGAGTTCGGCGGAGCCGGTGCGGCGGACCAGATCCGTCATCAGAGCGCGTCGCTCAGCAGCGGATCGATCTGTGCGGCGGCCCTGGTCAAGGCTTCCTGCACGCTGATCTTGCCCTCGAAGGCCGGCACGAGTTCGGCGTTGAGGATGCCGTCGACCTTGGAAGAGCCGGGGATGGCGAGGCGCGACTTGGCGGTCTTCAGCTGCTCGGCGAATGGCGCGAGGAACGGCAGGATCTCGGCCTGCTTGTCGGCAAACGCCGGGATCACCGTCATCTGGCCGGTCTTTGCCATCTCGATCTGGAACTCTTCGGACTGCGTGAAGCGGATGAACTCGCGCGCTGCGTCCTGGTTCTTGCTGGCCGTGGTGAGGACGATATCCTCGCCGCCGACGACGCTGATCGAACCGCCGGGGCCTGCCGGTACCGGGGCGTAGACCGGGGTGAAATCGGGGTACTGCTCGGCCCAGATGCCGGCCATCCACGGACCATCGAGGATGGTGGCGTAGTTCTCCGACGGCAGGCCGTCCGAGGTGCCGGTGGCGCCCCGGTTGCCGATGATCAGGTTGGGGATCTGCCCGGCGGTGTAGAGATCGACCAGCATCTGCACGGCGGCAACGCTCTCGGGACTGTCGAGATAGCCCGAGGCCTTGGTCAGCCCGGCATCGGTGACATTGCCGCCGCCCGACCAGATCCATGGAAAGAGGTTCCAGCCACCGAGACCGCCATCGGCGAATACCTGGATGTCGGTGCCTTTGAGCTTGTCGGCCAGCGCCTTCAGCTCGTCGAAGGTGGCAGGCGGCGCGCTGACGCCGGCCTGGTCGAGCGCTGCCTGGTTGACCACCAGCACGCGGGTGTTGGTGTCGAGCGGCAGGCCGTAATACTTGCCCTTGTAGAGATTGGTGGCGAGCGTCCCCGGATAGGTCGCATCGGCAAATGCCTGGAAATCCGGCATCGCGTCGCTCAGCGCCACCAGCACGCCAAGATCGGCGAATTGCGGCACCCAGCCGAGGTCGGCGCGCACCAGGTCGGGCAGTTCGCCGCCGGCGGCGCTGGTGGTCAGCTTCTGCAGCAGCGAGTCGTAGGGCACATCGACATATTTGATCCTGATGCCGGGATGCGCTGCCTCGAAGGCCGGGATCAGCGTGGTGTTCAACGCATCCTGCTGGGTCGAGTTGCCGCCATTGCCATACGACCCCCAGAAGGTGACGGTGACATCTTCGGCGAGCGCCGGGAGCGCTGCAAACAGCGCCGCGCCGGCGACCAGCGACAGCAACGCGCCGCGGCGCGTCGGATAAATAGTCATGGTGATTTCCTCCTCAGCGACGAGCCTTGGCCGGCTCGTTCAAATTGTTTTATGGCGGAAATAATTATGCTGTCAACGGCGATGATCGGCGTGTTCGCTCCATGCATATGTTCCTTGGCAAAATAAATACGATGCGGTAAGCGGGCTGTCGAGGAGAGTTCTATGCGGATCACCACCCCCAGATGGATGCCCGGCAATGGCGCGATGCGCGCCGTGGCGCTCGAGGTGCTGATCCATGGGCCGCTGTCGCGCAGCGAGGTGGCCCGCCGGCTCGACCTGTCGCCCGGCTCGCTCACCCGGCTGTCGACGCCGCTGCTCGAATCCGGCTTGCTGGTAGAGGCCGGCGAGCAGGTCGACGGCCGGGTCGGGCGCCCGTCGCAACTGCTCGACGTGGTGCCGGCGTCGCGCCGCTTCATCGGCATGAAGCTGATGGCCGATGAAGTGGTGGGGGTCACCACCGACCTCCGCGCCAATGTCCTGTCGAGCCAAGCGCGCCGGCTGCCGGATCGTACCCCCGATGCAGTGGTCGAGGTGATCGCCGATTTGGCCCGCACGCTCGCCGCGGGGACGCCCGAGGTGATGGCGCTCGGCATCGGCATCGGCGGCTTTCTCGGCGAACACGGACAGGTCCTGAGCGCACCGTTCCTCGGCTGGGAGGATGTGCAACTCGGCGCCATGGTCGAGGCGCGCACCGGCATCCCGACACTGGTCGAGAACGACCTCGTCGCCTTCACCGAATACGAGCACTGGTTCGGCGCCGGGCGCGGGCTCGATCGCTTCGCCGTGGTGACGCTCGGCGCCGGCGTCGGCTACGGCCTCGTCATCCACGACGAGATCGTGCGCAACGACGAGTTCGGCATCGGTCTGGTCGGGCACTGGCCGCTCGATCCGTTCGGGCCGGTCTGCTCTGAGGGCCATCGCGGCTGTGCCAAGGCGGTGCTGACCGATACGGCGATTACGCAGGCGGTGTCGCAGGGGCTGGGACGCGCCGTCAGTTATGCCGAGGCGCTCGACCTTGCCGCGGCCGGCGAGCCGGCAGCGCGCCGGGTCATCGACGATGCGGGGCGCGGGCTCGGGCGGCTGCTGGCGGCGATCGCCAACCTGACGATGCCGCAAACCGTGATCCTCGGGGGCGAAGGGGTACGGCTGGCCGAAGTGGCGAGCGAGGCGATCCGCACCGGCATCGCCGCCGACCGCGACCCGCGCACCCGGCCGATCCCGCTGACCATCCGCTCGGGCGAAAATATCGAATGGTGCCGCGGCGCGGCATGCGTGGCCGTGCAGGCGTTCGTGCTGGGACGGCGCAGCGCGGAGGGGTGAGATCCACGGACGGTAGACGGAGTGCCTTCTCCCCTTGTGGGAGAAGGCAAGAGGTGCCTGTGGCCGCCCCAGGCGATTGCCGAACTTCTCAAGTGCGTAGCATACCGAGGGGCGTCGCTCGCGCTACACCCGCTTGGTCGACAGCACGTCGAAGGTCCGTTCGATCGTCGCCACGGCGCGGTCGTAGTCGGCCAGTGCCAGTGCAGCAATCAGCGCGTCGATGATGGCGAGCTGGGCGATGCGGCTGGTCATGGCTTCGGTGCGGAACTGGGTTTCGCGGGCCAGCGTGTTGAGCACGATATCGGCGTGGGTGAGAATGGGCGACTTGCCGAAATTGGTGACGACGATAGTGGTGGCGCCGGCCTCCTTGGCGAGGCGCGTGGCGGTCAGCGTCTCGATGGTCGAGCCCGAATGCGAGATGGTGAGCACCGCGACATCCGGGGTTGAAAGCGCTGCGGTGATCGCCTGCACGTGGCTGTCGACGGTGGCGCGCGAGTTGATGCCAATGCGCAGGAGCCGGTAGTTGGCATCTTCGGCGATGGTTGCGGCGCTGCCGATACCGAACACTTCGACGCGGCTCGCCTTGCGGATGGCGGCGACCGCGCGGCTCAACTGGCCGAGGTCTAGCGCCTTTTGGGTATCGTGCAGGGCCTGCAGGTCGGAGCGGAAGATCTTGTCGACGACGGTGGCAAGATCGTCGTTGGGTTCGAGATCCTCGTGGATGAACTGCACCGGCTGCACCAGGTCGCGGGCGATGGCGATCTTGACCTGCTGGAAGCCGCGGGCGCCGAGCTGCTGGCAGAGACTGATGACGCTGCCCTCGCTGGAGCCGGAGCGTTCCGCCACTTCGGTCACCGACATGTGGACGACGTCCGAGGCATTGGCGGTGATGAAATCGGCGATGCGGCCGGCGGTGGGGGGCAGGTTGGGCCGCAGCGCTGCGATACGGTCGAGGATGCCGGAGAGCTGGCCCGGCTCCGTGCGGTCGGTACTCATGCAGGGATGAGCTCGCGCAGTGCCTGGTCAAGCCCGCCCGGCATGGCCTGCCAGAAGCTCATGCCAAGCGCCCGCGCGCCGGCGCCGTCGGTCAGGGGATTGTCGCCGATCATCACGCCTTCCTCCGGCTCGATGCCGAGCCGTTCGCAACCCAGCCGGAACAGTGCCGGCTCGGGTTTGCCGATCACCGTATGCGGCACGGGGCCCGCGCAGGCAAGCACCGCTGCGGCCAGCGCGCCGGCTTCCGGCACCGGCTGGCCGCTCGGACCCGGATGGGTGGTATCGGGGCAGGCGACGTAGAGCTCGGCGCCGCGGGCCATGGCCTCGGCGGCGGCGGCGAGCTTGCCATAGTTGAAGCGCCGGTCGCGCGCCACCAGCACCACGTCGGCCTCGGGCTGATCCACATCGAGCCCCAGGCGCCGGGCATAGGCACGAAGCGGGGTCGAGCCGAGCACCAGAACCCGGGCACGGGGGCGGCGCCGGGCAATGGTCTCGAGCGCGCAGGTGCCGGCGAGGATGATGCGGTCGGCCGGGATAGCGATGCCGAGGTCGGCGAAGCGGCTCATCAGTTGCAGCGGGGTGTGCTCGGAATCGTTCGAGACAATGACGAAGCGGCCCTCGAGGCGGCGCAGCAGCTCGCGGGCTCCCGGCAGCAGGTGCCGGCCGCTCATCAAGGTTCCGTCGAGATCGATGAGGTAGCCGCGTGCGGAATGCACATTGGGCAGCAAGGCGAAACTCCCTGATTTGTGTGACGAATCTGAACTGAGCGTGTCTCAGTGTCAAGCTGTGCATTTACTGAGAAAGTTTCATAAGACTGTCATAGAGCGGCGCTATCGGTTGGGCAGCAACGAGAGGGCCGAGCCATGAAGATCGCGATCATTACCGACATTCATCATGGTCCGCAGTCGCACACCAAGGAGCCGGGTTGGGACGCGTTGCAGGTGCTGCGCGACTGCATCTGGCATGCCGGGGAACAGGGCGCCGACCTGCTGCTCGACCTCGGCGACCGCATCTCCGACACCAGCCGCGAGGACGACCGGCAGGTCGCAGCGGACGTCGCTGCCACGTTCGAGACGTTCAGCGGTGCGCGCTACCACGTGCTCGGCAACCATGACGTCGCCAACATGAGTATCGAAGACAATGAGGAGATCCTCGGCCAGTCGATGGCGAGCCGGGTGATCGACCTGGGCGAAGCACGGCTGATCCTGTGGCAGCCAGGCGTCAAGATCACCTGGCCGGATGGTTTTCCGCATGCCGCGGCCAACCTAAACTGGCTGGTCGAGACGCTCAACGCCGACACCAAGCCCGCCATCATTGCCACGCACGTGCCGCTCTCGGGACACCTGCAGGTCGGTAACTACTATTTCGAGCGCAACCCGCAGTTCTCCACCTATCCGGATCACGTGACGGTACGCGAGGCAGTCGAGGCGACCGGCAACGCGGCGCTTTGGCTCTCGGGTCACGTACACTGGAACACTGTCACCAATGTGCGCGGCCTGCCGCACATCACCGTGCAGTCGGCGAGCGAGCGGTTCACCACCTTCCCGCATGGCGCGGCCGCCTTCGCCATGCTCGAAATCAAGGACGGCCGCTTCTCGCTCGAAGTGCATGGGCGCGATCCGTTCGCCCTCAGCATGCCGTTCCGCCGCTCCGGCGAGCGGCCGTGGATGCCGGCGCTGGCGCCGTTCACCGCCCGCGAAGTGCCGGCCGAGCGGGAGGCGGAACGTGCTTGATTTCCTCGCCCGGCGGACTCTCGGCTCGCTCGCTACGCTGATTGTCGTGGTCGTGGCGGTGTTCTTTGCCACCCGGCTCTCCGGCAATGCCATGGACTACATGCTGCCGCCCGGGATCGACGCCGAGACCAAGGCGGCGATGGTCAGGCATTTCGGCCTCGATCAGTCGCTGTGGACGCAGTTCTGGAACTATATCGGCGGGCTGTTCCGCGGCGATGTCGGCGTCAGCCTGTTCGAGCGCCGCTCCGTGGTCACCATCTATGCCGAACGGCTTCCCAATACGGTGATGCTGTTCAGCTACGCGCTCATCCTTTCGGTCGGCCTCGGTGTGCCGCTCGGGATCGCGGCGGCGCTCAACCGCCGCAACCCGCTGGGCTCAGTGATCATGTCGGTGGCCTTCGTCGGCTATGCCACGCCCAACTTCGTGCTCGCCATCGTGATGATCCTCGTCTTCTCGTTCAACCTCCACTGGCTGCCGAGCTCGGGCGACGCCACGCCGCTGCATTTCCTGATGCCGTCGATCGTCCTCGCCGCGCCGATGCTGGCCGAGATCGTGCGCTTCACCCGTAACGCACTGCTCGACGTCTTGAGCCAGGATTACCTGCGCACCGCGCGAGCCAAGGGGCTGCCGGAGGGACTGGTGATCGTCAAGCATGCGCTGCGCAATGCCGCGATCCCGGTGGTGACCATTGTCGGGCTGCAGGTGGCCGGCATGGTCGCCCGCTGCGTGCTCGTCGAAGCGGTGTTCGCCACCAAGGGCATCGGCGACCTCGTGGTGTTCGCCACCATGCAGCGCGACTACCCGGTGCTGCAGTTCGGCGTGATCCTCATCGCCACCCTGGTGGTGGTGGTCTCGCTGGTCGTCGACCTGCTCTACGTCGCCATCGATCCTCGCGTGAAGGTGACAGCATGACCGATCTCGCCGCGCCGCTGCCAGGCCTCGCGCCGACGCCGAAGACCCGCAACAAAGCCCGCAACAGCCGTCGCGGCCAGGGGATGCTTGCCATGCTGTGGCGCAAGGCCAACTGGCTGATGCGCCTCTATATCGGGCTGTTCGCACTGATCCTCGTGGTCGCATTGTTTGCCCCGTTGCTGGCGCCGTACGATCCGAACGCCCAGACGCTGCTGGCCCGCCTTCGTCCGCCGGTCGGCTTCGAGCGCGCGATGCTGGAGCACCCGCTCGGCACCGACCAGCTCGGCCGGGACATGCTCTCGCGGACGCTCCACGGGTTGCAGCTGACCATGCTGATCGCGCTGCTCGGCAGCCTGATCTCGATGCTGCTGGGCACGGCCCTCGGGGTGCTCGCCGGCTATGTCCGCGGCCCGGTCGGAGCGTTGATCATGGCGCTGGTCGATATCCAGATCGCCGTGCCGTTCACGCTGATTGCGCTGCTGGTCATCGCCATCTTCGGCAACTCGCTGCCGGTGCTCATCACGGTGATCGGCGTTGCCGGGTGGGAGGCCTATGCCCGGGTGGTGCGGGCGCAGGTGCTGACGGTGTCGCGCATGCCGTTCGTCGAAGCGACGATCGCTGCCGGCGCGACGCATCCGCGGATCCTGTTGAAGCACATCCTCCCCAACATCGTCTCGCCCATCATCGTGATGTGGACGATGACCTTTTCGGCACTGATCCTCCTTGAAAGCTCGATGTCGTTCCTCGGGCTCGGGGTGCAGCCGCCCACTGCCACGCTCGGCTCCATGGTCGGGCTCGGTCGCGATTACCTCGCCTCGAGCCCCTGGATCGCCGTCGTTCCATCGCTTGCCATCATGTTCGTCTCGCTGCTGGTCCTCCTGATCGGCGACTGGCTGCGCGACGCCCTCGACGTCAAGCTCAAGTAACCGGGCCAACCCGGCAACCCGGCCGTCGCGGCTCCCCTAACTCGCGCCGGCCAGCCACGTCCCCCGCGCATCAGCCCTCCGTCCGATCACCGATCGGCCGGCCGGGAGGGTGCTTGTCAAAAAACAGGATGCTGTCATGCACAAGACCCTGCTCATCGCCCTCGCCGCGACCACCATGCTGGTGGCGCCGGCCCTCGCGCTCGACCTCAAGGTCGCGGTGCAAAACCTGCCGGCCACGCTGGACCCCGGCAAGGACCACTCCAACACCGGCTCGCAGATCTATCGCAACGCCTTCGATCCGCTGATCGAGAAGGACTATTCGACCGCTGAAGTGACCTTCAAGCCGGGCATCGCCACCGAGTGGAAGCAGGTCGAGCCGACCATCTTCGAGGTGAAGCTGCGCGATGACGTCAAGTTCCACAATGGCGCGACCATGACGGCCGACGATGTGGTGTTCTCGTTCGAGCGCATCATCAACGAGGCGACCCCCGAGTTCGGCTCGGTCAAGAAGCAGTTCTTCAACAACTTCGAAAAGGTCGAGGCGATCGACGCCAACACGGTCCGCTTCACCACCTTCAAGCCCGAGCCGCTGTTCGAGACGCTGCTCAACACCTCGGAAGCCGCAGTGGTCCCCAAGGCCTATGTCGCCGGTCTGTCGGGTGATCCGGCCGCGGTCGAGCCGAGCGATTTCGACGCCTTCGGCCTCGCGCCGGTCGGCACCGGCCCCTACTCAATCCAGAATTTTCAGCCGGGCGAAGGCCTGACCTATGTGAAGTTCGCCGACTATTGGGGCGACAAGGCGCCGCTCGATACGGCCGAGCTTCGCCGCATCCCGGAGATGGCGACCCGCATCACCGCGCTCGCCAATGGCGAAGTCGACCTCATCACCAACGTGCCGCCCGACCAGCTGGCGACCATCGAGGCCAACCCGAACCTCAAGGTCGAGGGCGCGGTGACGCCGTTGTTCCACGTGGTGTTCTTCAACACCGAAAACCCGAAGCTGGCCGACAAGCGCGTCCGCCAGGCGCTCAGCATGGCGATCGACCGGAATCTGCTCAACGAGGCGCTGTGGCTGGGCAAGGCAGTGGTGCCCTCGACCCACACCTACCCGCAGTATGGTCAGCTCTACATGCCGGAGCTCCAGACCTTCGAATACAACCCGGAAAAGGCCAAGGAACTGCTGAAGGCAGCCGGCTTCGAAGGCCAGACCGTTCGCTACGATACCGACCCTGTCTACTACACCAACGGGTTGCTCGCCGCGCAGGCGATCAAGGAGATGTGGGCGGCTGTCGGGGTCACCATGGATCTGAAGGTCGATCCGAAGTGGACCGGCGACGACAAGGACATGGAATCGCGCAACTGGTCGAACCCGATGTACTTCGCCGACCCGGCCGGTTCGTTCGGCACGATGTGGAGCCCGACCGGCGCCCGCATCACCGGCGGTTCATGGAAGCCGAACGAGGCCTATACCGAGATGTGGGAGCGCTTCCGTTATTCGACCGATATCGAGACCCGCAAGGCCGCCTATGCCGAGATCATGGCCTATGTGAAGGACGAGGCGCCGGTCCTGGTGCTGTACCAGCCGTACGAATCCTACGGCATGACCAAAAGCCTCGAGTGGAAGCCGCTGCCGGGCCACATCCCCTATGTGCTCGATTTCCGCGCCGGCTCGATCGCCTTCAACGACTGATGCCCCCGCCGGCGGGGAGCGATCCCCGCCGGTCTCTCCTGCACCGGACTCTCGGTGGTCCTCTCCCGCGTGGCGGGGGAGGGGGACCAGCGAAGCTGGTGGAGGGGGGAGCCAGACTCACGGCGACTCTTTCCGCCCCCTCCACCGCCTTCGGCGGTTCCCCTCCCCCGACACGCGGGGGAGGATATCGGAGAGCTCTGTGGCTCTTCATCTGAAATGAACGGAGCCCCCGATGAGCAACACCGCGATCCTTGACGTCGACAGCCTGAAAGTCGTGTTCGAAACCGACAACGGCCCGGTCGTTGCCGTCGACGGGTTGAGCTTCGAGATTCGCTCGGGTGAGTGTGTCGCGGTGGTCGGCGAGTCCGGCTCGGGCAAGTCGGTGACGGCGATGTCGATCCTCGGGCTCGGCAAATATTCCGGCGGCCGCATCGCTGAAGGCGCCATCCGTTTTCGGCGCAAGGACGCGAAAGTCGTTGATCTCGCTGCTGCGGATGAGGGCACTCTGCGGACCATTCGCGGCAATGAGATCGCCATGGTGTTCCAGGAACCGATGACCTCGCTGAACCCGGTCTTCACCGTGGGAGAGCAGATCGCCGAGGTGATCCGGCTGCACCGGCAGGCCGGCGCCGCCGACGCGGCGCGGCAGGCGGTGGAACTCCTCAAGCGGGTGCGGATTCCCGAGCCGGAACGCCGCTTCTCGCAATATCCGCACGAACTCTCAGGCGGCATGCGCCAACGCGTGGTGATCGCCATCGCGCTCGCCTGTTCGCCGCGCCTGTTGATCGCCGACGAGCCGACCACGGCGCTCGACGTGACGATCCAGGCGCAGATCCTCGAACTGGTGCGCTCGCTTGCCGCCGAAGGTGACATGGCGGTGCTGTTCATCACCCACGACATGGGCGTCGTCGCCGAAATGGCTGACCGTGTCGTGGTGATGCGGCACGGCAGGAAGGTCGAGGAGGCGGCAACGCGCGAGCTGTTCGCCCGGCCGCGCGAGGCTTACACCAAGCAATTGCTGGCGGCGGTGCCGCGGCTCGGCTCGATGCAGGGGATGACCCGGCCGGCAAAGTTCGGCGAGACGCCGACCGATGCGGCGGCGCCCCGGCACGCGCCGCTGCTCGAGGTGAAGCACCTCGTCACCCGTTTTCCGGTAAAGAAGGGCGTGCTGCAGCGCCACGTCGCCAATGTCCATGCGGTGGATGATGTGTCGTTCGCGATCGGCAGCGGCGAGACGCTCGCCCTGGTCGGCGAATCCGGCTGCGGCAAGTCGACCACCGGGCGCTCGGTGTTGCGGCTGGTCGAGCCTAAATCGGGCAGTGTGACGCTCGAGGGCGATGAACTCACCCGGCTCTCGGGCGACGCGCTGCGCAAGAAGCGGCGCGACATGCAGATCATCTTCCAGGATCCCTATGCGGCGCTCGATCCGCGGCTCACGGCCTTCGAACAAGTCGCCGAGCCGCTGGTGATCCACGGCGTCGACACCGGCTCAGCGCTGCGGGACCGCGTGGTCGGGCTGATCCGCCGGGTCGGCCTCAGCGACGAACAGCTCGAGCGCTACCCGCACGAATTCTCCGGTGGACAGCGGCAGCGGCTCTGCATTGCCCGGGCGCTGACGCTGTCGCCCAAGCTGATCGTCGCCGACGAGCCGGTCTCGGCGCTCGACGTGTCGATCCAGGCGCAGGTGGTCAACCTGATGATCGAGCTGCAGCAGGAACTGGGGCTCAGTTACCTGTTCATCTCGCACGATATGGCAGTGGTCGAGCGGGTCAGCCACCGCGTCGCAGTGATGCATATGGGGCGGATCGTCGAGATGGGTCCGCGCAGCGCGGTGTTCGGCGATCCGCGCCATCCCTATACCCGCACTCTGCTGGCAGCGGTGCCCAACCCCGATCCGACCGCGCCGCGCCGCAGCGTACCGGCTGCCGGCCTGTTGCCCTCGCCGATCTATCCGGTCGGCCACGCCGCCGCGCCGCCGCGCTATGACGAGGTCGGGGCCAACCATTTCGTTCTTGCCGCCTGATTGCACTCGGAGACCACTATGCTTTCGGCTTTTTCCGCCCCCGGCCGCTTCTGGAAGGGGAACCTCCACACCCACTCGAACCGCTCGGATGGGGCGCTCGATCCTGCCGAGGTCTGTCGCCGCTACCGCGAGGCCGGCTATGACTTCCTCTGCCTCTCCGATCATTTCCTGCCGCAGTACAGCTTCCCGTTGACCGACACGCGCGACGATCGGACGGATGGCTTCACAACGCTGATCGGCGCCGAGCTGCATGCGCCGGCAACGCATCTGGGCGATCTCTGGCATATCCTTGCCGTCGGCCTGCCGCTCGATTTCGCGGCGACGCCGGAGGGTGAGGACGGTCCGGCCCTGGCCCGCCGCGCCGCCGCGGCCGGGGCCTTTGTCGGCATTGCCCACCCGCAATGGTACGGGCTCGATTTCACCGATGGGCTGGCACTCGATGCGGCGCATGCCGTCGAGATCTACAACCACACCTGCGAGATGCTGTCGGCCCGGCCGGATGGCGTGGCGCTGTTCGACGACCTGATGACCCGCGGCCGGAAGCTCACTGGCTTTGCTTCCGACGATGCACACTTCCACTCGAACGACAGCTTTGGCGGTTGGGTGCAGGTGAAGTCCGAATCGCTCGAGCCCGAGGCGTTGCTCTCGGCGCTGAAGGCCGGCAGCTACTATGCCAGCACCGGCCCGGAAATCGTCGCGATCGAGCGGGACGGCGATACGCTGAGCGTCAGGGCCTCGCCGGTGCGCAGCATCGTGCTGGCGGGACCGGGCGCCAAGTCGGCGGTGGTGCATGGCGAAGCGATCACCGAGGGTAAGCTCGATCTCAGCCGCTTTGCCGGTGGCTGGTGCCGGGTGGTGGTGACCGGCATGGATGGCAGGCGGGCATGGGCGCAACCGTTCGAGGTGTAGGTGGCGCCGGCGCGCCACGACCTCGGCGCAGAGACTCGAACTCACCTCCCCACCGGCTGTCATCCCAGCGAAAGCTGGGACCCAACCATCAGCTGGCGCGGGGGGTGAAATGGGTCCCAGCTTTCGCTGGGATGACACCGAGTGGGTGGGGAGAATGTGCCCCCACTCGCGAAGCCATTTAGGTCAGGAGATCACCCCCGCTTGCCGATCTCAACCTTGTCGACGGTCCACGCCACCGCCTGCTCGCTCAGCGTAAACCCGAGCCCCGGGCGGTCGGAGACCAGCATGCGGCCGTCCTTGATTTCCAGGTGCTCGTTGAACAGCGGGTCGAGCCAGTCGAAATGCTCGACCCAGGTGTCATGAGCATAGGCGGCCGCCAGGTGCAGGTGGATCTCCATGGCGAAGTGCGGCGCCATGTTGAGGTATTTCTGCTCGGCGATGGTCGCGATCTTCAGGAACTGGGTGATGCCGCCGACCCGCGGTGCATCGGGCTGGATGAAGTCGACGGAGTCATGCTGGATCAGGTTGAGGTGCTCGGCGACGCTGGTCAGCATCTCGCCCGAGGCGATCGGGGTTACCAGTTGTGCCGCGAGGCGGGCATGGCCCTCGACGTCATAGGCATCGAGCGGCTCCTCGATCCACACCAGGTTGAATTCCTCCAAGGCACGTCCGACCCGCTCGGCGGTCGGCCGGTCCCATTGCTGGTTGGCGTCGACCATCAGTGGCACGCGATCGCCGACTACCTTGCGTACTGCGTCGAGGCGGCGGAGGTCGGCCATCGGGTCGGGTTGGCCGACCTTGATCTTCAGGCCGCCGATGCCGGCGGTAATCGAGGCCTCGCAGTTCTCGACCAGTTGCTCGACCGGGGTCGACAGGAACCCGCCCGAAGTATTGTAGCAACGCACCGAGTCGCGGCGCGCCCCGAGGAGCTTGGCCAGCGGCAGGCCGGCGCGCTTGGCCTTCATGTCCCACAGCGCCACGTCGAAGGCGGCGATGGCCTGCGTCGCGAGTCCGCTGCGCCCGACCGAGGCGCCGGCCCAGACCAGCTTGTCCCAGAGCCGGGCGATGTCGTTGGGGTCCTCGCCGATCAGGCTGGGAGCGATCTCCCTGGCATGGGCATAGAGCCCATAGCCACCGGCGCGCTTGGAGTAGGAAAAGCCGATGCCGTGGTGGCCGCGCGCGCTCTCGATTTCGGCGAACAGCATGGCCACCTCGGTCAGCGGCTTCTGCCGCCCGGTCAGCACCTTGGCGTCGCTGATCGGCGCCTTGAGCGGCAAGAGGATCAGCGACAGCTTTATCCAGGCGATGCGGTCGGTGGTCGCGGCGCCGGACGTCAACCCGGCCAGCGGGCCCGAGCCGGGGATGGCGGCGGTCATTTGGCGGCGCTGGCGATCAGCGCTTCCAGCATGCCGGTTTCCTCGGCCGTGAGATCGGTCAGCGGCGGGCGGACATTGCCGGCTTCGAAGCCGCGCAGCCTTACCCCGGCCTTGATGGCCGAGACGGCATAGCCCTTGGAGCGGTTGCGGATGGCGAGGAACGGATAAAAGAAGCTCTTGAGGATGGTCTCGCATTCCTCGCGCCGCCCGGCGCGCAGCGCCTTGTAGAAACGCACCGCCAGATCGGGGACGAAGTTGAATACCGCCGACGAATAGGTGGTGAAGCCGGCCGCGAGATAGGCCTCCGCGAACACTTCGGCGGTGGGCATGCCGCCCAGATAGGTCAGCCGGTCACCCATGGTGACGGTGACCTGGCGGACCAGGCCGAGCTCGCCTGCGCCGTCCTTGAAGCCGACGAGATTGGGGCAGGCGTCGCAGAGGCGTTTCAGCGTATCGGCCTGGATGATCGAGTTGTCGCGGTTATAGACCATGACGCCGATGCCGACGGCGTCGCACACGGCTTTCACATGGGCATAGAGCCCGGCCTGCGGCGCTTCGATCAGATAATGCGGCAGCAGCAGGATGCCGTCGGCGCCGGCTTTCTCGGCGGCTTTGGCGATCGAAACCGCCATCTCGGTGCCGTAGCCGCAGCCGGAAACAATGGGCGTCTTGCCGGCCGCCGCCTTGGCGGTGCGGACGATCTCGGGGATTTCATCGGGGGTCAGCGAGAAGAACTCGCCGGTGCCGCCGGCCGCGAACAGCGCCGCTGCCTCATAGCCGGAGAGCCAGCCGACATGCTTGGCGTAGGCGTCGGGGTTGAAGCGACCCATGTCGTCGAAGGCGGTGACGGGAAAGGACAGCAACCCAGAGCCAAGTACTGCCTTCAGATTCTGCGGATCCATTTGCTATCCCGTGATGCGCTGACAATGGTCGCGTTTAGCAAGTTGTACGATAAGCGTCAAACAACTGTATGACAACCTATGGGGTATTGGCCTGAATCAGCGCCCGATAGCGCTGCTGGCTGCCTTTGAGGTGCTTTCGCATGGCCTCCCGCGCCGCGGCTTCGTCGGCGTTGGCGATGGCCTGGGCGATCTGGCGGTGTTCGTCGAGGATGCGATCGAGATAGGAGGCGCGCACCGCTTCAGCGCCATTGGTCTGAATGGCGAAGCGGGGGATGGCGGCCTGGCCCAACAAGTCGAGGAATTCCGGGAAGCGCGGGTTGTTGGTGGCGGCGGCGACGGCGCGGTGGAAGGCGAAGTCGGCCTCGTTGGAACGCTCGCTGCGGGCGATCTGCGCGGCCACCACATTGTGAGTGCGGAAGATTTCCTCTTCCTGTTGCGGCGAGCGGCGGAGGGCAGCAAGCCCGGCCGCTTCGATCTCGACTGCGGCCCTCAGTTCAAGGGTTTCGAGGATCGACGAGATGCGGGCCGGATCGATGCTCTGGAAGGCAAAGGCGCCGGGCGCAGTACGGGCGGTGACGAAAACGCCGGCGCCCTGGTGCGACTCGACGATGCCATCGGCCTGGAGGCTTGCGACCGCTTCGCGCACCACGGTGCGGCTGACCGAGAAGCGCTCGGTGAGGTGGGACTGCGAGGGCAGCTTGTCGCCGATGCTGAAGCGGCCCGAAGCGATCTCGGCGCGCAGTTCCTCGCTGACCTGTTTGACGAGGCTGCCGCGGGCACGGCCAACCGGCAGCATATCAGTCATGAGTTGGCCCCCCTTTGCCCCGCAGACAAACGGGTATGAAGCAGCATATATCGCCGATTGGCGGAAGCAAACCGGCTGGTACGACAACTGTGGATGGCCGCGATTTGCCGGTCAGCCGCTGAGCGTGTCGACCTTGCGCAGGGCGGGGAACAGCCGCGACCAGAGCAGCACCACCGCGAGGGTGCCGATTCCGCCGAAAGCAACCGCGGCGACCGGCCCCATGAAGCCCGCAAACACCCCGGCGCGGAACTCGCCGAGCTGGTTGGAGGTGCCGATAAACAGCGAGTTCACGGCGTTGACGCGGCCGCGCATGTGGTCGGGGGTGAGGAGTTGGACGAGGGAGCTGCGCACCACGACGCTCACCGTGTCGGAGGCGCCGAGCACGATCAGCATCACCACCGAGAGCACGATATTGGTCGAGTAGGCGAAGACGATGGTGGCAGCGCCGAAGATGGCCACGGCCACCAGCATCTTGAGCCCGACCCGGTGCTGCAGCGGGAACCGAGCGAGCAGCAGCGACATCGCGACGGCGCCGATGGCCGGCGCCATGCGCAGGAAGCCGAGCGCCCAGGGGCCGGCGTGGAGAATGTCACGGGCATAGACCGGCAGCATGGCGGTGGCGCCGCCGAGCAGTACGGCGAAGAGATCGAGTGAAATCGAGCCCAGCATCACCGGCTTGCTCTTGATGAACACCACCCCGGCGAACACCGACTCGAAGGTCATCGGGGCGCGGGCGGGCAGGGTGGCGGGCTTGTCGATGCGCAGCACGTTGTAGCTGGCAACGAGGAACAGCAGCCCCGAGGCGAGGAACGGCACCACGTCGCCGAAACCGTAGAGGATGCCGCCGAGCGCCGGGCCGATGATCAGCGCAGTCTGCATCACCGAAGTCGAGGTGGCGACGGCGCTCTGCAACTGCGCGGTGGGGACGATCCCCGGCAGCAGCGCCGCCATGCTTGGCCGCTCGAAGGCCTGGGCCGCACCGAGCACCGCCACCGCGGCAAAGACTCCCCAGGTGGGCAGCCAGCCCTGCCAGATGCCGAGCGCGATGAAACCCATGGTGATGGCCTCGATCACCTGGCAGACGAGGCCGATCTGGCGGCGGTCGAACTGGTCGGCGACGTGTCCGGCGAGGAAGGTCAGCACCAGCATGGGCAGGAACTGGAACAGCCCGACCAGCCCGAGATCAAACGGGTTGCGGGTGCGATCGTAGATCAGCCAGCCGATCGCCACGGCCGACCCCTGGAACGCCACCGAGGACAGCGCCCGGGACGAGAGGAAGTGGCGGAACGAGGGGATGTGGATGACGTGGGCGGGCATTGGGGCGGAGTGAGACACAACGGTAGGGCGGGCTCAAGCGGGACGATAGTTGGTGGTGGCACCGAGGCTGAAGGTGGGGCGCCGTGGTTTCTGCGGCGCCTCCCCTCTCCCTTGGGGGAGAGGGTTAGGGTGAGGGGGCCTTGCCGCAGGCTCTGAGCGGGGGAAAGGCCCCCTCACCCGGCGCTCTGCGCCGACCTCTCCCCCCCAAGGGAGAGGTGCGCCGACTGCACGCGCTAGAGCAACCCCCGCACCGCCAACCAGCTCTGCAACATGTCGGCCCAGGGATCCGACAACAGGCCGGATTTGCCGAATCCAAACCCATGGGCGCCGTTGCCGAAGACGTGCAACTCGCAGGGGATGCCGGCATTGTGCCACGCCTCGTAGAGGCGGACGGCGGAAAGCGGGGCGACCGATTTGTCGTCGTCGGAAATGGCGAGAAACAGCGGCGGCGCATCTGATGGCAGGGGCAGGCCGGCGCGATAGGCCGGGTAGATGCCGACGGCGAAAGCGGGGCGGCTGTCGGCGTCATGCTCGAACACCGGCCCCATGGTCACGGCGCCGCCGGCCGAGAAGCCGCCGATGCCGATGCGGTTGGGGTCGATACCCCAGTCGGCGGCCTGCCGGCGGACGAAGCGGATGGCCTGCCTGCCGTCTTCCTCGCCCCACAGCCGGGCTTCATGGATGGCGGGATTGGATGGCGGCGCGGCGCCCATCGGGCCGGGCTGGTGCAGCCGTCGCTGCAACGCGTTGCGGAAATCGAGCAGGTCGGCATCGGCGTCGGGGGTCTGTGCCAGCCGGTATTTCAAGACGAAGGCGGTGATGCCGAGGCCCGCCAGCCAGCGGGCCATGTCGTAGCCCTCGTGGTCGATCATCAGGAAGTGGAAGGCGCCGCCTGGCGCGACGATCATCGCGGTGCCGTTGGCCCTGCCCGGTTCGGGAAGGAAGGCGGTGAGGCTGGGGACGACGACGTTGCGGGTCAGTCGGCGGCTGGCAGTGGTCCAGGGGATCTGCATCGTCGATTCCCGGTGCATCCAGTGCTCCGAACCCGGCGCCCGGCCCTCGCCGGGCCAGATGCGGTAGACCCCGGCGGCATCGGGCGCCTCGGACTGCCGCTGCTGGTCGATGGCGTTCATCTGCGCTCCCCCTCTGGTATGGTAGCGCGACATTGTGACCAGCGTCGCGCCGAGGCAAGTGATTTGCGCATAAGCCGGTGACGATCAGCCGATATGCCTCACTGGAAGCTGCACGAGATGGTGCCGATGCCGTTGAAGCCGACAGTCAGGGTCTGACCGGGCAGCACCTGCAGGATGGGCGCGCAGGAGCCGGTTGCGATGCTCTCGCCGGCGCTGATCTGGCGGTGCTCGCGGGCCAGCTCGCGGGCGAGCCAGGCGACGGCATCGAGCGGGTGACCGGAGATGGCGCTGCCAAGCCCGGTCATCACCTGCTTGCCGTCAATGCTGGCGATCATCTCGACGCGATCGAGCGCCTGCCAGTCGACGCGCGTGGCGGGACCGCAGATGGTTGCGACATGCAGCCCGAAATCGGCGATGGCGGTGGGCGTGTCATGGCGACCTCCGGCAACCCGTCGACCGACGAGGCCGATGGCGGGACGACAGGCAATGATCGCCTCGCCGATCGTCGTCCGGCCGATGGTTTCGTTGCTGTCGGGGTAGCTGCTACCGACAACGAACACCAGTTCACACTGCGCCCCGATAATGCCGCGCGGCAGTCGGATGTGCTGTGGGCCGGTGAGGAAATCGCGGCGCGGAATCGGACCGTAGATTGGTTGGTCGAGGCCCAGCGCGCGGGCACAGACCGGGTTGGTGCCCATCAGCGCGTAGCCGATCGGCTCGGCCTGGTAGTCGTCGAGCGCTGCCAGTTGCACGGCATAGGCATCAGCCTTGGCGGCGACGGCGTCGAGCGGCAGCCGGGTGGCTGTTCCCGCCAGCCGGTTGCCGGCAAGCGCCGCCGCGAGAGTCTCGGGAATGGACATGATGATCAACTCCAATACTGAGCGTGAGACAGAGCTCGACGACAGCCGAAGTCAAATAAAAATCCATATATAGCCGTGCCCTTTACATAGACGCGGATGGCCACATACGCGGCGACTATTTCTTAGTGCTTGCCGGTCAATCGAAATCCTAGGTGGAGGGGGCTAGCGTGTTGGGGCGGTTGAGCAACCCGGCGTTTCCGGGGCTCCCGCCCGGGCCGGCAAGACCGGCCGCAAACCAAGGACTCTACCAATGTACACCCCTCGTTACGGTATGCACTATGTCTCGCAGCAGACCAGTTCGGCGCGCCTCAACGCCATCCGTCAGCAGCAGGAAACCACTGCCGGGCGCACACGCGGCATGGCGCCGCCGTCGCTGCATGAAGAGGAGGCGGGCGCAATCTGGCGCATGCTGACCACGGTGGCCGTGGTGTTCGTGGTGCTGCTGGGCGGCGTCGTTGCGATGTGGGCGGCGGGGCTGGCATGATGCGCGGCGCAGCGGCGGTATCCAGCGGTCACGAAGGCCGTTTCATGGTCGGGCGCGACGACCCGGGGCAACTGGATCGTCAGCGACCGGATGGGGCTTGCTGGCGGCGTTTTTACCGACCGGCAGGCCGCAATCCACTTCGCCATGGCCGAGTGCGACTACGCGCCTGGCGAAGTCTGTGCGGCGCCGGCCGGCGTGGTGCTCAGCTTTGACGCCATCTTTGCCGGCGACAGGGCGCGCAAGGTCAGCTGACGCAGGGCTCGAGCCGTCCGATCGACGGATTGCGCGAGCTATTTTCCTATAGGATTCCTATTTCTTTCCGGTCGGTTCGTTCTCGAAAGTCTATGCCGACCGAGCGCATATCTCACACCGAAATTGTGATCATCCGGCCGCTGCCGTCCTTCGGCGGCGGCGCTGCTACACGTCCGGTGCGCTGAACCGGGCGAGCCAAATACACAGGAGTACTCACCAATGGACGTAGCTGTACTGGCGATCGGCGCGGTCTTCTTCGCCCTCGCCTTCGCCTATATTGCCGCCTGCGACAAGCTCTGAGTGAAGGGGTCCAGCATGCTCCTCGATTTCATCCTCGGCGGCGCAGTGGCGCTGTTCCTGCTCGTCTATCTGGTGTTCGCCCTGGTGCGGCCCGAGCGCTTCTAGCGCCGGCAAGCGCCCGACGGACGCCAGTCACCTGCAAGTCTTCGTTTTTCAAGCTTCCGAACCGGAACCCGGCGACTCCCACTTCGGCGTCGGACTCAGAAAGCTCCTCCCATGACCTTACTCGGTTGGATTCAGATCCTCGTTTACTGCGGGATCATCATTGCGCTGGTCAAACCCCTCGGGGCCTACATGACGCGCGTCTTCAACGGCGAGAGCACCTGGCTGCAGCCGGTGCTCCGCCCCATCGAACGCGGGCTCTACCGCGTCGCCGGCACCCGCGAGGACGAAGAGCAGAGCTGGGTCACCTACACGGTGGCCCTGCTGCTGTTCAACCTCGCCGGTTTTGTCGTGCTTTACCTGCTGCAGCGGTTCCAGGCCGTCCTGCCGCTGAATCCAGCCGGCATGCCCGAGGTCGGTCCCGAGCTAGCCTTCAACACCGCCGCCAGCTTCGTCACCAACACCAACTGGCAGAACTATGGCGGCGAAACAACCATGAGCTATCTGACCCAGATGATGGGCCTGGCCGTGCAGAACTTCGTTTCCGCCGCCACCGGCATCGCCGTCGCCATGGCGGTGATCCGCGCCTTCTCGCGCAAGTCGATGAAGACGCTCGGTAACTTCTGGGTCGACCTGGTGCGCACGACTTTCTACGTGCTGCTGCCCATCTGCGTCATCGGTACGCTGGTGCTGGTGTGGCAGGGCGTGCCGCAGAACCTCGATGCCTACGCCACGGCGGTGACGCTCGAGGGCGCGCAACAGACCATCGCGCAGGGGCCGGTGGCCTCGCAGCTGATGATCAAGTATCTCGGCACCAATGGCGGCGGCTTCTTCAACGTCAACGCCGCGCACCCGTTCGAGAACCCGACGGCGCTGACCAACCTCGTCACGATGGTTTTGATCTTCGCCATCGGCGCGGCGCTCACCAATGTGTTCGGCCGCATGGTCGGCAACGAGAAGCAGGGCTGGGCGATCTTCATCACCATGGGCATCCTGTTCCTCGTGGGTGTCGCCGTCTGCTACTGGGCCGAGGCCGCGGGCAACCCGCTGGTGCATGCGCTCGGTATCGAAGGCGGCAATATGGAGGGCAAGGAGGTTCGCTTCGGCGTGCCGCTTTCCGCGCTGTTCGCGGTGATCACCACGGCGGCCTCGTGCGGCGCCGTCAACGCCATGCATGACAGCTTCATGGCGCTCGGCGGCATGATCCCGATGATCAACATGATGCTGGGCGAGATCATCATCGGCGGCGTCGGTGCGGGGTTTTACGGCATCGTGCTGTTCGTCGTGGTGGCGATCTTCGTCGCCGGCCTGATGGTCGGCCGCACGCCCGAGTACCTGGGCAAGAAGATCGAGGCCAAGGAAGTGAAGATGGCGATGCTCGCCATCCTCTGCCTGCCGCTGGCCATGCTCGGTTTCACCGCGATCAGCGTGGTGCTGCCATCAGGCGTGTCGTCGATCTGGAATCCCGGGCCGCACGGCTTTTCCGAGGTGCTGTATGCCTATACCTCGGCGGCGGCGAACAACGGCTCGGCCTTCGGCGGGCTTTCGGGCAATACACCCTGGTACAACATCACGCTCGGCATCGGCATGCTGATGGGGCGGTTCCTGGTGATCATTCCAGCGCTGGCGCTGGCCGGCTCGCTGGTAGAAAAAAAGACCGCGCCGGCTTCGGCAGGGACGCTTCCCACCCATGGCGCGCTGTTCATCGGGCTGCTGCTCGGCGTCATCCTAGTGGTCGGCGGGCTGACCTTCATCCCGGCGCTGGCGCTGGGACCGGTCGTCGAGCATCTGGCGATGCTTGGAGGGCAGACCTTCTGATGTGCGCCACCTCGTCTTCCATCACCTTTCGCCTCGCGTCGCGGCGCTCGCATGAGCCCGCCGCACGCCCGGCAACCCTCTGGAGCCTCTGATGAGCCAGTTGAAATCGGCGAGCCTGTTCGACACTCGCATCCTCGTTCCCGCCATTGGCGGCGCGTTCAGGAAACTGAACCCGAAAAGCCTGATCAAGAACCCGGTGATGTTCGTCGTCGCCGTGGTCTCTGCCCTCACCACGGTGCTGTTCGTCAAAGACCTGGTGACCGGCTCGCCCAATCTCGGGTTCTCGTTCCAGGTCAACCTGTGGCTGTGGTTCACGGTGCTGTTCGCCAACTTCGCCGAGGCAGTGGCCGAAGGTCGCGGCAAGGCGCAGGCCGACTCGCTGCGGCGTGCCCGCACCGAGACGCAGGCCAAGCTGCTGCCGCCCGAAGGTCGGGGCAGCTTCCGCCTGGTGCCGGGCACCAGCCTCAAGGTCGGCGACACCGTCATGGTCGAAGCGGGAGACATCATTCCCTCCGACGGCGAAGTGATCGAAGGCATCGCCTCGGTCAACGAGGCGGCGATAACCGGGGAATCGGCGCCGGTGATCCGTGAATCGGGCGGCGACCGCTCGGCGGTGACCGGCGGCACGCAGGTCTTGAGCGACTGGATCCGGGTCCGGATCACCGCGGCCCCGGGCTCCACCTTCCTCGATCGCATGATCTCGCTGGTGGAAGGCGCCGAACGGCAGAAGACGCCGAACGAAATCGCGCTCAACATCCTGCTGGCCGGTATGACGCTGATCTTCGTGCTCGCCGTCGCCACCATCCCGAGCTTTGCTGCCTATGCCGGCGGCAATGTGCCGATGGTGGTGCTGGTGGCGCTGTTCGTGACACTGATCCCCACCACCATCGGGGCTCTGCTTTCGGCCATCGGCATTGCCGGCATGGACCGGCTGGTCCGCTTCAATGTGCTCGCCATGTCGGGTCGCGCCGTCGAAGCAGCGGGCGACGTCGATACGCTGCTGCTCGACAAGACCGGCACGATCACGCTCGGTAACCGGCAAGCCACGGCCTTCCGCCCGGTCGCGGGGGTCACCGAGGCCGAACTCGCCGACGCGTCGCAGCTTGCTTCGCTCGCCGACGAGACGCCCGAGGGTCGCTCGATCGTGGTGCTGGCCAAGGAGAAATACGGCATTCGCGGTCGCGACATGCAGAGCCTCAATGCCAGCTTCGTGCCGTTCACGGCGCAGAGCCGGATGAGCGGCGTCGATGTCGGCGGCTCGTCGATCCGCAAGGGCGCGGTCGATGCGGTGCTCAGATATGTCGGGGAAGGTGCGGCCAACAGCGCCGAAATGCTGCGCGAGATCCGCATGATTGCCGACGAGATCGCCAAATCCGGCGCCACACCTTTGGCCGTGGTGCGGGACGGCAAGCTGCTGGGCGTCGTGCAGCTCAAGGACATCGTCAAGGGCGGCATTCGCGAGCGTTTCGCCGAATTGCGCCGCATGGGCATTCGCACGGTGATGATCACCGGCGACAACCCGATGACCGCGGCGGCCATCGCCGCGGAAGCGGGGGTCGACGATTTCCTTGCCCAGGCGACGCCCGAGAACAAGCTTAGCCTGATCCGCGAGGAACAGGCCAAGGGCAAGCTCGTCGCGATGTGCGGCGACGGCACCAATGACGCGCCGGCGCTGGCGCAGGCCGATGTCGGCGTCGCCATGAACACCGGTACGGTGGCAGCGCGCGAAGCCGGCAACATGGTCGATCTCGACAGCGATCCGACCAAGCTCATCGAGATCGTCGAGATCGGCAAGCAGTTGCTGATGACCCGTGGGGCGTTGACGACCTTCTCGATCGCCAACGACATCGCCAAGTATTTCGCCATCATCCCGGCGATGTTCCTGGCATTCTACCCGCAGCTCGGGGCACTCAACATCATGGGGCTGGCAACGCCGGAAAGCGCCATCCTCTCGGCGATCATCTTCAACGCCCTGATCATCGTGGCGTTGATCCCGCTCAGCCTGCGTGGCGTGAAGTACCGGGCGGTCGGCGCCGGGGCGCTCTTGAGCCGCAACCTGCTGGTCTACGGCCTGGGCGGCATCATCGTGCCGTTCGCCGGCATCAAGGCCATCGACATGGCGATCACCGCCATTGGCCTCGCCTAAGGAGTTATCGAAATGCTGAAGCAACTGAGACCCGCTCTCGTCATGATCGTCGCGCTGACGGTGATCACCGGGCTGCTCTATCCGGTCGCCATGACCGGGCTGTCGCAAGCCCTGTTCCCTTCCCAGGCGCATGGCAGCCTGATCGAGAAGGACGGACAGGTGATCGGCTCGGAACTGATCGGGCAGGCGTTCACGACACCGCGCTATTTCCATGGCCGCCCTTCGGCTGCCGGCGACGGCTATGACGCCGCCGCCTCGTCAGGCTCGAACCTGGGGCCGACCAACCCGGCGCTGATCGAGCGGATCAAGACCGAGGCCGAAGCGCTGAAGGCCGAGAACCCGAATGCGCCGGTGCCGATGGACCTGGTCACTACGTCGGGCAGCGGGCTTGATCCGCATATCACGCCGGAGGCCGCCTATTTCCAGGTGCCGCGCGTCGCCAAGGCGCGCGGCATGGACGAGGCCGCGGTCACCGAGCTGGTGCGCCAGCATGTCGAGGCACCGCTGCTCGGCTTCATTGGCGAGCCGGTGGTGAATGTGCTGAAACTCAATCTGGCGCTCGATGGCGCAACCCCATCCTGACACGATAAAGGCAGGCGCGGGCCACATCCCGCGCCCTGCCGTTTGCCGCGGGACCAATCGATGAACGATCAGAGACCCTCACCCGATGCGCTGCTGGAGCAAGCCGAACGCGAGAACCGCGGTCGGCTGAAGATTTTTCTCGGCGCAGCACCGGGGGTGGGCAAGACCTACGAGATGCTGATGTCGGGGCGGACGAAGCTCGTCGAGGGCGTCGATGTGGTGATCGGAGTGGTCGAGACGCATGGGCGCAAGGAGACCGAGGCGCTGCTTGCGGGCTTCGAGGTGATCCCCCGTGTCCAGATCGACTACAAAGGTCGAGCGCTCGAGGAAATGGATCTCGATGCCATTCTGGCTCGCCGCCCGCAACTGGTGCTTGTGGACGAACTGGCCCACACCAACGCCACGGGCAGCCGCCACCCCAAGCGCTACCTCGATGTCGAGGAGCTGCTGTCGCGCGGCATCGACGTCTACACCACGGTCAACGTGCAGCACGTCGAGAGCCTCAACGACGTGGTGGCGCAGATCACCCGGATCAGGGTGCGCGAGACGGTGCCGGATTCGATCATCGACCGGGCCGACGATATCGAGGTGATCGACATCACGCCCGATGACCTGCTGAAGCGGCTCAGCGACGGCAAGGTCTATGTGCCGACCACGGCGCGGCGGGCGGTGGAGAACTATTTCTCGCCGGGCAACCTCACGGCCTTGCGCGAGCTGGCGCTGCGGCGCACGGCGCAGCGGGTCGACGACCAGTTGCTGAGCCACATGCAGAGCCATGCCATTGCCGGGCCCTGGGCGGCGGGCGAGCGGGTGCTGGTGTGCGTCGACGAGCATGCGCGCGGGCCCTCGCTGGTGCGCTATGCGCGGCGGCTGGCCGACCGGCTGCGCGGCCCGTTCGTGGCGCTCAATATCGAGACGGCGCGGACCGCAGGGGTATCCGATGTCGGCAAGGACCGGCTGGCGGCCAGCCTCCGGCTCGCCGAGCAACTGGGTGGCGAAGCGGTGGTGCTGCCCGGCCAGCACATCGCGGCCGAGATCGTGCGCTACGCTGCCGCCAACAACGTCACGCATATCGTCATCGGCAAGCCACAGAAGCCGCAATGGCGCGAGTGGCTGCAGGGCTCGGTGTCGCATGACCTGATCCGGCATGCCGGCGATATCAGCGTGCATGTCATCGCCGGCGCGGTGGAGCCGGGAGTGAAGCCCGCTGCGGGGCTGGCACAGGTCAGGCCGCCGCGCCTGGAGCTTGTGCCGTATCTGTGGAGCACGGCCTATGTCGTGGTGGGGCTCGGCGTCGGTCTGCTGCTCGACCGGGTGCTCGACGTTACCAACATTGCCCTGGTATTCCTGATGGCGGTGCTGGCGGCGGCGCTGAGCTTCGGGCTCGGTGCCGCGCTGTTCACTTCGCTGTTGGGGGCGCTCGCCTTCAACTTCTTCTTCCTGCCGCCGGTCTACACGTTCACCATAAGCGATCCCGAAAGCGTCATCGCGTTGGGGTTCTTTCTGGGTGTGGCGTTCATTGCCAGCAATCTCACCTCGCGGGTGCAGCGGCAGGCGGCAGCGGCGCGGCAGCGGGCCCGCACCGCCGAGGATCTCTACCTGTTTTCCAAGAAGCTCGCCGGCACCGGCACGCTCGACGACGTGCTGTGGGCCACCGCCTACCAGATCGCCTCGATGCTGAAACTGCGGGTGGTGCTGCTGTTGCCCGAGAACGGGTCGATCGCGGTGAAGGCCGGCTATCCCCCCGACGACATACTCGACGAAGCCGATGTCGCGGCCGCCCGCTGGGCCTGGGAGAACGACCGCGTCGCCGGTCGCGGTGCCGATACGTTGCCGGGAGCCAAGCGGCTCTACCTGCCGCTCAAGACCGGCCGCACGCCGGTCGGCGTGGTGGGGCTCGACAACGACAAGCCGGGGCCGTTGCTGACGCCGGAGCAGCGGCGGCTGCTCGATGCGTTGACCGACCAGGCGGCGGTGGCTATCGAGCGCATCCAACTGGTCGACGATGTCGAGCGCGCCAAGCTCGCCGCGGAAGCCGACCGGCTGCGCTCGGCGCTCCTGACCTCGATCTCGCACGATCTGAAAACGCCGCTGGCGGCCATCCTCGGCGCGGCCGGGATGCTGCGCGAGCTGCCTCACGGGCTCGGCAAGGATGACGAAGTGGAACTGCTCGGCACGGTGGTCGACGAATCCGAGCGGCTCAACCGCTTCATCGCCAACCTGCTCGACATGACACGGATCGAATCCGGTGCGACGGTGCCCAATGCCGGGCTGAATTTCGTCGGCGACATTGTCGGAACGGCTTTGCAGAGGACGCGGAAGATTGCCGCGAGGCATAAGGTGGCCGTTGATATCCCGGCCGACCTGCCGATGCTCAATATCGACCCGGTGCTGTTCGAGCAGGTGTTGTTCAACCTGATCGACAACGCGGCGAAGTATGCGCCCGAGGGCTCGACGATCGGGCTCAAGGGCTGGGCCGACGGTGTATCGGTCATCCTGCAGGTGATCGATGAAGGGCCGGGCATTCCGGCTGAGGACCTCGAGCGGGTGTTCGACAGCTTTTACCGGGTGCGGAAATCCGACCAGGTGCGGGCCGGCACCGGGCTGGGCCTGTCGATCTGTCGCGGCTTTATCGAGGCGATGGGTGGCAGCATCATCGCTGCCAACCGGCAGGATCGCACCGGCGCCATCTTCACCATCAGGATGCCGATCCCTAAGCAAGAACCAGGCGTGGGTGAGCTGAAATGAGCAATTCAGGCATCAAGGTCCTCGTGGTCGACGACGAACCGCCGATCCGAAAGCTGTTGCGCATGGGGCTCGGGGCGGAAGGCTATGCCATCACCGAGGCGGGGAACGCAAAGTTCGCGCTCGAGGCGCTGCAGGCGGAGCGGCCGGACCTGATCCTGCTCGATCTCGGCCTGCCCGATGTTTCGGGCCACGACCTCCTCATGCGCTGGCGCGACGAAGGGCTCGATCTGCCGGTGGTGGTGCTGTCGAGCCGCACCGACGAGGCCGGTATCGTCAAGGCGCTCGAACTGGGCGCCGACGACTATGTTACCAAGCCATTCGGCATGAACGAGCTGGCCGCTCGCATCCGGGTGGCGCTGCGGCACCGCCTGCAACAGCAGGGCGAGCGGCCGATCTTCACGGCCGGCGGCCTGTCGGTGGATCTGGTCAAGCGGATTGTCAGGGTCGACGGCAAGGAGGTGAAGCTGTCGCCCAAGGAATACGACATCCTGCGCCTCCTGGTGCAGCACGCAGGCAAGGTGCTGACCCATCACTTCCTGCTCGAGCAGGTGTGGGATGGGAGCACCGATGTGCAGTATCTGCGCGTCTATGTGCGGCAGCTGCGGCAGAAGATCGAACAGACGCCGGATCAGCCGCGCTATATCACCACCGAAACCGGTGTGGGCTATCGCCTGCATGAACCCGACCCGATCGAGCCGGTAGCGGCCGCCAAGACCTAGAGTATGCCATGAACATCGCCGAACTGCTTCGACCGGAAAACGTGCTGGTCGATCTCGACGCGCCATCCAAGCTGCAACTGCTGCAAGCCCTGGCGACGCGCGCCGCCCGTGCCACGGGGCTCGATGAGGCCGTGCTGCTCGCCGGGCTCAGCCACCGCGAGTCGCTCGGCTCTACGGGGATCGGGCAGGGGATCGCCATTCCGCACAGCGCGCCGGGCGAACTCGCCGCACCGTTCGCCCTGCTGGCGCGGCTGGCGCGTCCGATCGAGTTCGACGCCATCGACGATCAGCCGGTGGACCTGGTGTTCCTGCTGCTGTCACCTGCCGACCGCGCCTCGCACCTCAAGGCCCTGTCGGTGGTGTCGCGGCAGCTGCGCTCGGCCGGAGTGACGGAGCGGCTCAGGCGGGCGCGGACGGCGGCGGAAATGTATGCGGCGATGACGGAGTAGCTGCCGATTTCCTGTGGCTTGGCAACTTACCCATCGGATGTCATCCCAGCGAAAGCTGGGATCCATCCAACCACTTGCGCTGAGGCGAGTTGGGTCCCTGCTTTCGCAGGGATGACACCGGGCTGGAGGCGGTTTCAGGGGGATCAAACCGGCATCGGTCGCACCCTTTCGGTGGGCGCCTCAGCTCCAGAGCACCGCGGCAACCGCTGCAAGCAGCACCGGCAAGCCGACAATGCCGGCGATCAGCAGCACGCCGTTGCGCCAGTCGCGATCGCGTTGGGTCTTGCCGTGGGAAAAGCGCGTGGGCATATCGGCCTCATCGATTGGACCGCGAATGCTACCGCCGGATTCCATAGGGATTCGATTGGCGCCGGAACGGTTTGATATAGGATTCCCATAGCCTCGCGGAGGATCGCCGACATGCCCAGCACGCCACGCTCCGTCTATGTCGGAGCACTCGCCGCCGCGGCGCTGCTTGGCGGTTTCGGCCTCATCGCCGACGCGGTGACCGATGGCGATACGCTCAACCTCGACAACGCCATACTGATGGCGCTGCGGACCCCGGGCAATCCGACCGACCCGATCGGGCCGGTCTGGTTCGAAGAGGCGGTGCGCGACATCACGGCGCTCGGCAGCTTCTCGGTGCTGGGGATCATCGTGATCGTGGTATTCGCCTACCTGCTGCTGGTAGGCAAACAGCGGACCGGCTGGTTCATGGCGTTCGCGGTATTGGGCGGCACCATCCTCAGCACGGTGCTGAAGATGCTGTTCGACCGGCCGCGGCCCGATCTCACCGGGGTGTCCGAAGTGTTCACCGCGAGCTTTCCAAGCGGACACGCGACGGTGTCGGCGGTGGTGTTCCTGACCATCGGCGCCATGCTGGCGGAGTCGTCGCCCGAACGGCCGCTGAAGCGGTTCTTCGCCGGAGTGGCGATTGCGCTTACGCTGCTGATCGGCGTGAGTCGTATCTATCTGGGCGTCCACTACCCCACCGACGTGCTGGCCGGCTGGTCGCTGGGTGCGGCGTGGGCACTGCTCTGCACGACGGCGGCGCATTTTGTGCGCGAGCGGGCGGGGCGGCCCCTCTCCCCTCAGGGGAGAGGGTAGTGCAGCTAGGACCGGTAGGTCCGTAGCGGAACTGGGGTGAGGGGTTCAGTCTCTCGGCGAGCGCTCGCTGCGCCGCTGAACCCCTCACCCGAGCTTCGGTACATCGCTGCGCTCCGACCTTCGCTACCCTCTCCCCTCAGGGGCGAGGGGCCGCGAGCTGCAAGGCCGGCCTCAATCCAGCCCCAGCGGATCCGCATCCAGCGGCCAGATCGGGCGGCTCAGCCGCTTGAACGGCAGCTCGCTCCAGTTCGGATTGCTGGTTCCCGGCGTCGCAACGAACAGCTGGGCCCGGGTGTTGCTGATGAACAGGTCCTTGTGCTTGTAGAGGTTCTTGATCGAGACGACCTGCTTGTCGTCGAATGTGATGCCGTGCAGCGAGAAGAGGCTCAGCGTGTAGAGGTTGGTGCGCAGCGTCGTCAGCAGCACCTCGATGCCCTCGACCCGCACCACCGCGATATCGCCGATCTCGATGCGTTCGCCGGGCAGGTGATCCTGGTGGGCGTTGCGCTTCAGGAACAGCACCTCAGCCTCGGCATCGAGCGGCGGGCCGGAATGCGGCTCGAACTTGCCACCGATGCGGAGCTTCAACCTGGCGCCGACGCCGACCTGGAAGCAGATCCTTACCGCGGATGGATCCCAGAGCGGCGCCACCACGGCGTTGCGGATGCCGGCATCGATGAAGGCCTTGAGGACATAGGTCGTGTCGCCCGGCGCGCCGCTGCCGATCTGGTCGGAGGTGTCGGCAATCAGCAGCGGCTTGTCGCCCTTGATCTTAGCTTGCTCGATCGCTTCCTTGAACGGAGTGAACGGCAGCGTCGCCTGAGCACGGATGCGGTAGAACGCTTCGCCATAGTGTCTGGCGGCGCGATCGGCGATGGCCCGGTCGCCGTCGGCGACGGCCAGCATCTTGGCGCCGGCCAGCGGTATGTCAGCCCAGGGGAAGCCGTGGTTCAAGGACAGTGACAGGACGCCGTCCTTGCCTTCACCGTCGTAGAGCGACTGGGTGAAGGCGATCATCGGGCCCTCCATGGTAGTGGGGAACAGGCCCATGGTCTTGCAGTCGAACAGCGCCATTTTCGGCTCGATCTCGCCCTTGAGGGTGCGCTCCATGAGCGCGAACAGATCCTCGGCACGCTCGGCGTGGTCGATATGCGGATAGGTCTTGTAGATGACGATGAGGTCGGCATTGTCGACGATGGTGTTGTCGATATGGCCGTGGAGGTCGAGCTCGATGCCGATGCGCGTCTTGTTGCCCACCAGGTCGCGCGTGCGCTTGACCAGGTCGCCTTCGCAGTCATCGTAGCCATCGGCGACCATCGCGCCGTGCAGGTAATAGAGCACCGCATCGACCGGGCCGGCCTCGCGCAGATCATCGAGGATGCGGTCGCGCATCGCCTCGTAGTCGGCCTTGATGGTGGGGCCGGCCGGGTTGGCGAAAGCAAACAGGCTCTGGACCACCTCCCAGCCGCGTTCCAGGCCGCGCTCGCGCCAGATCTGCGGCGGGGCCGACCAAGGCGAGGGGGCGAAGGTCTCGACATTGCGATCGGCCCAGAAGCAATCCTTGAAATCGTCGATGCCGGTCGGGAACGAGGCGAAGGTGTTGGTCTCGGTGCCCAGGGTGGCGATGAACAGGCGCATGGAACTGACGGCTCCGGTGAAGGCTGACGGCAACCTTGGAAGGCCGGCTCAAACGGGTCAATCGGCGCCGGTTTCGTAGCGTGGAACATCGGCAGCGTCGCTACTCGACGGAGAAGTGTCGATTGCTACAGAAATGACCAAAGATAGGATGCATTGGCGCAAGATTGAATCGATATGGAATTTCGTGCTATCATGATGACTGAACATAGCATGAGGCGGTCATGTCGAACTGCGGTCCTGATCGTGCCTGGCGCAGCCGGGCGATTGCCCTGCTGGAGGCCGAGGGACGGCGCTCGGCCGATACGCACCTGATCGCGCTGAACCTCAGCGGCTTTGAAGGGATCGATATCTATCTCAAGGACGAATCCTCGCATCCGACCGGCAGCCTGAAGCATCGGCTGGCGCGCTCGCTGTTCCTCTATGGCCTCTGCAGCGGCCGGATTTGTGAGGGAATGACGCTGGTCGAAGCCTCGTCCGGCTCGACCGCGGTGAGCGAGGCCTACTACGCCCGGCTGCTCGGGCTCGATTTCTGCGCCGTACTGCCACGCTCGACCAGCCCGAGCAAGATCGAGGCGATCGAACAGCAGGGCGGCCGCTGCCACTTCGTCGACCAGCCGGGCGCCATCTATGCGACGGCGGCGGAACTGGCGGCGCAATGCGGCGGCCACTACCTCGACCAGTTCACCTTTGCCGAGCGGGCTACCGATTGGCGCGGCAACAACAATATCGCCGAATCGATCTTTGCGCAGATGGCGAGGGAACGGCATCCGGTGCCCGAGTGGATCGTGATGGGCGCCGGCACCGGCGGCACCTCGGCCACCATCGGCCGCTACATCCGCTACCGCTGCCTCGATACCCGGCTCTGTGTCCCCGATGTCGAGTTCTCCGCTTTCTACGACGGCTGGCTCCACACCGATCGCACCGCCACCGCGTCGCGCGGCTCGCGCATCGAGGGCATCGGGCGGCCGCGCATGGAGGCCTCGTTCATCGGCGAGGTGATCGACGAGATGATCCGGGTGCCCGATGCGGTGTCGCTGGCCGGCATGCAGGTGCTGTCGCGGCTGCAGGGGCGGCGCGTCGGGGCTTCCACGGGCAGCAATTTCGTCGGGGTCTGCTGGGCCGCGAGCCGGATGCGCGACGAAGGCCGATCCGGCTCGATCGCCTCGCTGATCTGCGACAGCGGCGAGCGCTACGCCGAGAGCTATTACAACCCGGCCTGGCTAACGGCGCAGGGGCTCGATCCGGCTCCGCATGTGGCAAGGCTCGAGCAGTTTCTCGGCGGGGGCAGGTTTGCGCCGGAGTTGTTGATGGCGGAGCAGGTGGCGGGCAGCTGCGCGGCCTGAGTTGGGCACCGGATCACCTCTCCCTTGGGGGAGAGGTCGGCCCGTAGGGCCGGGTGAGGGGGCCTTCCTTCTGCCCCGGTGCTCGCTATAAGGCCCCCTCACCCCAACCCTCTCCCCCAAAGGGAGAGGGGGCGCTCACTGCGATAGCGGTGGTGGAGGACCTCGTTCAGTCTTCTCTACTTCCGCACAAACAGCCCACCCGCCCCCACCGACATATTGGTCAGTTCGCGCTCGCCCGAGCTCAGCCGCCAGTCCAGCATTTTGCGGGCGTAGTCGAGCGCCACCTCGGTGTAACCCGGGTCATCGGCGAGGTTCAGCTGTTCGTGCGGGTCGTTGGCGATGTCGAACAGCAGCGGCGGCAAGGCGGCGAAATGCACGTACTTGAACTTGTCGTCGCGGATTGCGGCGTAGGCGCATTGGTCGGAGCTGATGCCGAGCGCGGTTTCCGGTTTCTGGGTGCGGACGTCGCGGAAATCGTGCTCGAAATAGACCGCGTTGCGCCAGTCGGGCGGCGTCTTGCCCTCGAGGAACGGCAGGAGCGAAGCACCGTCGCAGCTGCGCGGGATGTCGAGGTCGAGCCAATCGAGCACCGTCGGCATCACGTCGATGGCCTGGGTAAACTCCTCCACGCGCCGACCGCGGCTTGCGGCGGCTGCCGGCCGCGGGTCGCGGATCACCAGCGGCAGGTGGAAGGCCGCGTCGAAATAGATCTCCTTGCCCCAGAGGTAATGTTCGCCGAGCACCTCGCCATGGTCGGAGGTAACGACGATCAGCGTGCGGTCGTACTGGCCGGTATCCTTCAGATGCTGGACGATGCGGCCGAGCTGCGCATCCACCTCGGCGATCAGGCCGAAATACGTCGCCCGCATCTGCCGGATCTCGAGCTCGTCCGCCGCCACCAGATCCTGTGGGTTGTGTTCGTCATAGGTGCCGGGCTGGCGCAGCGTGCCGATGGCGTAGTCGAGCAGCGGGTGCTGCTTGCCTTCCTCGGACGGCGAGGCGGCCCGCATGGGGAACGCCACGTCGGCGGGGTGCACCATGGCGTTGTAGGGCTCGGGGGCGATCAGCGGCGGATGTGGGCGATAGAAGACGAAGTGCGCGAACCATGGCTTGTCGCGCCGCACCAGCAGCCACTTCAAGAACTCGTCGGTGAGGAAGGCGGTTTCGCTTTCTTCGGCCTTGAACACAGTGGGGATGTAGCGAAAGCCGCGATCGGCGGGTTTCTCGAAGCCTTGGCGCGGCCGGAATACATCGGCGCGGCCGCCGGGCAGGTCGTAGCCCCTGCCGATCAGGTCCGACACCCATTGGTCCATATCTTCCGGCAGATGCAGCGGGGTCGAGAAGCCCGGCATCACCCCCTCATCATAGGCCGTCAGCGCGGGATCGTTGGGGTGGAGGCCGCGTGGGTCGGGCGTGGTGTCGGTGTAGCCGAACAGGGCCGGATCGTAGCCGGCTTTGCGCGCCTCGAGCGCGATATTGGTGTGGCGCCGATCGAGCGGTGTACCGTTCCGCCCCGAGCGGTGGTTCATCAGATACTGCCCGGTGAGCAGGCTGGTGCGCGACGGCCCGCACGGGGTGCACTGGCCGAAATGCCGGGTGAAGGTCACGGCGTCGGCCATCAGGGCGTCGAGATTGGGCGTTCTGGCGTTGGGATGGCCGAGCGCCGAAATACAGTCGCCCCGCCACTGGTCGGCGCAGATCAGCAGGATGTTGGGGCGGTCGGTCACGGCGGGCTCCGGGCGGGAGCGAGATCAGGAAAAGTTGCAGACTTTTCCGGTTCGATCTCGCGACAAAACATGGACCTGGTGCTGGAGTGCGGTTCAACGAAACGCCAGCGCGCCATTGATGCCCTAAAGCCGATGCTTCGGGGAGTAGGGGCTCTGGGGATTGACGTCGAAATCGACCACATCGACGCAGGACTGCGAGGCCGAATGGCTGCCGCCGCTATACCACGGGCCGTCGCGCAGCTCGACGCCCCCGACCTTGCTCAGGGTAAGGCAGCGCCACTCGCCACCCGCCGGCAGTGTGCTGCTGGTCGCGCCGCCGAATTGATAGGTCAGGGCCTTCTCTTCACCGGCGCGGCCATGGCAGAGGATCACCGCGCAGACTTCGCGACGGAGGCCATTATAGGTGCAGACGATCTGCTTTTTCTCCGCCATCGCCACCCGAAACAGTTCGTAGGTCTGGCTCGGCATCAGCAGGCCGGCACGTTGACGGCGAGGCCGCCCTGGCTGGTTTCCTTGTAGCGCTCGCTCATATCGGCGCCGGTCTGCCGCATGGTTTCGACGCAGATGTCGAGCGATACCTTGTGGGTGCCGTCGCCCTTCATCGCCAGCGAGGCGGCAGTCACTGCCTTCACCGCGCCGAAGGCGTTGCGCTCGATGCAGGGGATCTGCACCAGCCCGGCGACCGGATCGCAGGTCATCCCGAGGTGATGTTCGAGCGCAATTTCGGCGGCATTCTCGACCTGCGCCGGGGTGCCGCCCATGGCGGCGCAAAGCGCCGCAGCCGCCATGGCCGAAGCCGAGCCGACCTCGCCCTGGCACCCCACTTCGGCGCCGGAGATCGAGGCATTGTGCTTGATGATGCCGCCGATGGCGGCGGCGGTCAGCAGCATATCGTGGATACTGGCGCGCGAGGCGCCGGCCTCGAACTGCTGGTGATACTTCAGCACGGCGGGGATGACGCCGGCCGCGCCATTGGTCGGCGCGGTCACGACGCGGCTGCCACCGGCATTCTCTTCGTTCACCGCCATGGCGAAGACGCTGAGCCAGTCATTGCCGGCGAGCGGGCCGAGTTCATTGCGCTGCCATGCGGCTTCGAGCTGCTGGTGGATGGCCTTGGCGCGCCGGTTGACGTTGAGCCCGCCGGGCATGACGCCGTCGGTGCGCAGCCCGCGCTCGATGCAGCCGTCCATCGCGGCCCACAGCCGGTCGAGCCCCTGCTCGAGGGCGCGGCGGCCGATCCGCGCTTCCTCATTGGCACGCTTCATCTGCGCGATAGAGAGACCGGAGTCGCGGGCCATGGCCAGCATCTCCCGCGCATCGCCGAACGGGTAGGGCACATCTGCGACAGCCGTCTTCAGCTCGCCGCGCGCCAGTTCCGCCTCGCTGACCACGAAGCCGCCGCCGATCGAATAGTAGACCCGGCGCAACAAGAGCGTTCCGTCGGCATCATAGGCATAGAACTGCAAGCCGTTGGTATGGCCGGGCAGCCGCTCCTTTTTGTCGTAAATGAGGTCGAGCGACGGGCGGAAGCGGTAGGCCGGGTGGCCCGCCGGATGCACCATGCCCTCGGCCTCGACGCCGGCGACGATCGTATCGATCCTGTCGGGATCGACGGTGTCGGGCGCAAAGCCCGACAGCCCCAGCACCACGGCGCGGCCGGTGCCATGGCCGACGCCGGTGAAGGCGAGGGAGCCATGCAGGCTTGCCTTGAGCGCCGTCGGCACGGCATTGCGCGGGCGCGGCCAATCGCCGGTACGGAGTTCATCGAGGAACCGATTGGCGGCCGTCATCGGCCCCATGGTGTGCGAACTCGATGGCCCGATGCCGATCTTGAAGACGTCGAAAACCGAGAGGAACATCAGGCCTCGCATATGGTGCGGGCGCACCATAGCGACAACGCCACGGAGCCGCTACTCGTGCGGCTTCAGCGTCTGCTGGCGGCAACGCCGCCGAGCCGCTACTCGTGCGGCTTCAGGGTCTGCATCAGCTTGGTCGGATCGGTCGATGGGGTCGGAATGGCGACGCCGATGGCGGTGAGCGTATAGCGCACCCGGCGCAAGGCCTCGCGGCCGCGGGACCCGAGCCGTTGAGCGACCCCGGACGCGATGGTGTCGATCACCCCCATATGGGCGTAGCGCGAGGTGGTCGGCATCAAGACGTTATCGTCCTCGGCAATGACGATGGGGATGACGATGCCGGCGGCTCTGGCCAGCGGCGTATCGGGACGGGTCAGCGCAACAGTGGTGGCGCCGAACGAGGCGGCGATCTGGATCGCCTCGACCACCGGCTTCGATTGCCCGCTGTTGGAAATGGCGAAGGCGACGTCACCCGGCTGCAGGGTCGAGGCCGACATGCGCTGCTGGTGCCCATCGGCATAGGCCGCGACCGGAAGGCCGAGCCGGAACAGCCGGAGCTTGGCATCCTCGATCATCGCCGCCGAGCCGCCGCCCTGGCCGTAGAGGTCGAGCCGGCGCCCCGCGGCGATGGCGTCGATTGCACGGCCGACAGCGGCAGTGTCGAGTTGCTCGAGGCAGGCCTGCACTGCATTGGCGGCACGCAGCATGACCGATTGGGCGAGCTGGCCGACATCATCGGAGAAGACCCGGTCGGAGCGCAGATATACCGCCGCCACCGTCATGGTGCTGGCGAGGCTGATCTTGAAATCGTTGAACGAGGCGCAGCCGACTGAGCGGCAGAAGCGGGTGACCGTCGGCTGGCTGACGCCGGCCTTGGCCGCCAGATCGGCAATGGTCAGCCGGGTCGCGGCTTCGAAATCGAGCTGTACCGCCGCCGCCACCCGTCGCTCCGCCGGTGACAGCTCGGGCTCCGCGCGCTGGATGCGCGAGACGATATCGATGGCGGGCTCGTCGGTTGCGGGCCGTGCAGTGCTGCGCCTGACCATGTCCGTCGCTCCAGTGGTGAAATTCAATTACAGCATGCCGCTGTACCTGACCAGATCGATCACCGATCGATCCACAATATGGAACGGCATCGCCCCACTGGCGAGCACGCGATCGTCGGCAGACGACCGTTTGTTTAAGACTTTCGCTAAGCACACAGAATCCGGTTGCGACGATATCGGTTCTGTAACATGATTTCAGAACTGGGCGTTTGGGCAGGGGGGAGCAGCGCCGTGGCGACGTTCGAGTTCGACCATGTGGGGATCACCACGACAGTGCCGCAACCCAGGGAGGACTGGGTGGAGGCGAGCCGCATCTGGGTCACCAATCCGCGCCATCACCCCGAGCATATCGAGTTCCTGCGCTACGAGCCGGACAGCACGGTGCCGGCCGAAGTGCGCGACAACCCGCATGTCGCCTATCGGGTTGATGACCTTGCGCCGCATCTTGCCGCGCCGGGCGTCGAGATCCTGATCCCGCCCTTCATCGTCGGCGATTTTCTCGAAGTGGTGTTCGTCAAGAAGCACGGCATGGTGTTCGAATACATGCGCTACCTCAAGGACGGGTGGTTCGGGAATTGAGGTCGCCCCTGCCAGCAGACGGGCCCCTCCCATCCTCCCCCATGAAGGGGGAGGTCTCTCAGTCAGCAGGAGCAAAAATGACCGGCGCATTCACCGGCAAGACCATCGCCATCACCGGCGCCGCCGGCGGCATCGGGCAGTGGCTCTGCCGCTTCTTCGGCGAAGAGGGCGCGACCATCGCGGCGCTCGATCGCAGCGACAAGGTGCATGCATTGGCCGAGACGCTCGGCAAGGACGGCATCACGGTGAAGCCGGCAGTCGCCGATATCGCCGATGCGGCCGCGGTTGCCGCTGCGTTCAAGGGGTTCGGCGAGGTGCATATCCTCGTCAACAATGCCGGCGTCACGCGCCATGCCACCTTCGAAAAAACCGACCCCGCCGGCTGGGAAGAGGACATGGCGGCCAATGTCGGCGGCGCCTATGCCTGTGCCCATGCGGTGCTGCCGCAGATGGTCGAGCGGCGCTCCGGCAACATCGTCAATGTCGGCTCGGTCAACGGCCTTTCCGCCCTGGGGGATCCGGCCTACAGCGCTTCGAAGGCGGCGATGATTTCGCTCACCCGCTCGCTCGCACAGGAGTATGGCCGCTACGGCATCCGCACCAATATCGTGTTGCCGGGCACGGTGCGCACTCCGGTGTGGGACGAGCGCAAGGCCAAGGATCCGAACGTGCTGAAGACGCTGGAGAAATGGTATCCGCTCGGCCGCATCGTCGAGCCGTACGAAGTGGCGCGGGTCATCGCCTTTCTCGCATCGGATGCCGCGAGCGCCGTCACCGGCGCGGCGATCCCGGTCGATTGCGGGCTCACCTCGGGCAATATCGTGATGGCGCGCGAGCTGACGCTCGAGGAGTTCTAGCAGGCATTTGGCCTGGGGCTTTTCATTGAGGGGGTAGTTTTGGACAAGCTGCGGATCGGCATTATCGGGCTCGGCTGGTTTGGCGAGATTCACGCCGAGACCATTGCAGGGGTGCCCAACCTGGAACTTGCGGCGCTCTGTACCCGCACCGAGGATCGGCTCACGGCGCTTGGCAACAAGTTCGGTGTCAAAAAGCTCTATCGCGACTACCACGACATGCTCGCCGATCCGGAGATCGATGCAGTCTCCATCTGCACCATGTGGGACCAGCATACCGAGCCGGCGATTGCGGCCCTCAGGGCCGGCAAGCACGTGTTCCTCGAAAAGCCGATCGCTTCGACCGTCGAAGACGCCAACAAGATCATTGCCGCCTCGAAGGGGGCGAGGGGCATCCTGTTCATTGGCCATATCGTCCGCTTCAATCCGCGCTACCGCATGGCCAAGCAGGCGATCGCCGAGGGCCGCATCGGCAAGGTGATGGCGCTGTCGTCGCGGCGGAACATTCCGGCGGCCTGGACCCCGACCATCCTCAACAAGATCGGGCCGATCGTCGGCGACGCCATCCACGATACCGACATCATGCTGTGGCTGACTGGCGACAGGATCGTTTCGGCCTATTCGCAGACCGTCGACGTGCGCGGGCTGAAGCACCCCGACATCGGCCAGACCATGTTCCGCTTCGCCGGTGGCGCCACGGCGACGCTCGAGACGGTGTGGTGCATGCCGACGCAGACGCCGTTCGATATCGATGAGCGCATGTCGATCATCGGCACCGAAGGCATCATCCACGTGCAGGACACCTTCCCGCCGCTCGGCATCGTCGATGCCAACAAGCTGCACTCGCCCGATATCACCTATTGGCCGATGTTCGACGGGGTCCGCGGCGGAGCGCTGCGCGAAGAGTTCAGCTATTTCACCGGGTGCGCGCTGAGCGGCACGACGCCGAAGATCGGCGTGCCGGAGGATGCAGCCGCGGCACTCGAGGCGACACTGGCGGCCGAGGAGTCGGCCCGCACGGGGAATGTGGTGCGGATCGGGTGAGGGTTCTTCACCTCTCCCTTCGGGGGAGAGGTCGGCGCGTAGCGCCGGGTGAGGGGGCCTTGCCGCAGACTCAGAGTTCGGGGCAAGGCCCCCTCACCCTAGCCCTCTCCCCAGAGGGGCGAGGGGACGCACTTTGAACCGGCGGTGCCACAACGCCCCCTCGCCCCTTTGGGGAGAGGGCCGGGGGTGAGGGGCGCCAAGCCCTCGGCTATACGATCGACCTCCTTTCTCCCCCCCTCAGGGAGAAGGTGGCGCGCATGCGCCGGATGAGGGGTGAAGCGTCAGCCGAGTGCGCTCTGAGGCAGCGCACCCCTCACCCTAGCTTCGCTAACCCGCTGGCGCTCGCAAGCTGCGCTTGCCCTCTCCCCTGAGGGGCGAGGGGACGCTGTGGCGCGCCAAGCGCTCGATCTCTCTAGTGCTCATGCCCATGATGTCCGCCGATGAGGAAGCTTTCCTCGAACGGGCGGCGGCTGACTTCCATGGATTTGCCCCCCAGGTACACAGCCACCGGCTGCAGCAGGCTCGACCCCTGGCGGCGTTTGCCGACCACGTCCTGGAACACGTAGTTGCTGTCATATTGCTTCAGCACGGTGATGTCGGCGACGGCGCCGACGCCGAGGTGGCCCAGTTCGGGCTTCCGGATCGCCAGCGCCGGGCGGTTGGCCGACATGCCGATCACTTCGGGCAGCGACAGGCCGCAGTTGAGCAGCTTGCTCATGGTGTGGAGCAGGTCGTAGCCCGGGCCTTCGACGGCGATGACATGCACGTCGGACGAGATCAGGTCGGGCTTGAAGCCATCCTTCAGCGCCGCCTCGGCGCTCTCATAGCCGAAGGCGCCCATGCCGTGGGCGATGTCGAACAGCACGCCGCGCTCGCGCGCCTTCAGCACCGCGTCGATCACCTTGCCGTCGGGGCCGATGGCCGAGTTGGGGTCGGGACGGTAGCAATGGGTGAGGATGTCGCCCGGCCGAAGCATATCGACGACGTCGGCATAGCTCGGCGGGGCGGTGCCGATATGGGTCATCAAGGGCAGGTTCAGCGCGTCGGCGGCCTCGAGCGCCAGCTCCAGGGCCCCCAGCCCAAGCTCGCCAGTGACGATGCCGCCGATGCGCACCTTCACCCCGATGATGCGGTCACGGTTGGCCTCGACCTTCTCGACGCATTTGTCCACCGGCAGCATCGAGCGGAGCGTCGCCTCGCCGATCGACACGCCCTTGTCGAAGCCGAAAATGCCAGGGAACGAGATGTTGAGGAAGGCAAAGATCCGGTAGGGCGAGTGGATCATCACGTAATCCCGGAAGCCGTCATAATTGCCGGCGCCGGCACTGCCGGCGTCGACCAGCGTGGTGCAGGCGGAGCGGCGGGCAATGAAGCCGGGGTCGACGCTGAGCGAAGTCGCCTTGTGGTAGACATGGGTGTGGATGTCGATCAGCCCCGGCGCAACGATGCTGCCGCTGACATCCTCGACCTTCGCCCCTGCGGCGGCGAGATCTTTGCCCACCGCGGCGATCCTGCCGGCCTTGATCGCGACATCCAGCACGCTGTCAACGCCGTTGCGTTCATCGAGGACGTGGCCGCCCCTGAGCACGATATCGAAGCCCTGTCCGGCTGCCGGTGAAGTCATCGATGGTCTCCGATATAGGGTTGGCGCGGCCCGGCGGCGGGCTGCATGCCCGCCGGGTTTCGCTTTCCTCGTTGGGTTGGCTCAGGCCAGTTCGACGACGCGCTTCTCGTTGATCGACTGCTCGGCGGCAAGCACGATCCGAAGGCTGTTCACCGCTGCATCCATCGACTCGGTGAGGTCGAGATCTTCCTGAATGGCTTTGAGGAAGAAGGCCTGCTCGCGGTCGCAGAGCTCCTGGTGGTTGGGTTCGTCGGTCATGACGAAGATCTCGTCCTTTTTGGCGAAGCTCTTGTCTCCCGGCTGCACCTCGGCGTGGTGATACTGGATGGCGTCGGTCTTGGTGTGCTGGTCGATATTTGAGGAGTCCGACACGCCTTCCTTATGCGCCTTGGGGTTGGGGACGATGGAAACGGCGCCCTTGGGGCCGACCACGTCCTTCACGAAGTAGGCGACCTCGCTCATCATCGGGCCCCAACCGGCTTCGTACCAGCCGACCGAACCGTCATCGAACTCGACATGCAGATGGCCGTAGTTCTGCTTGTCGGCTTCGGCCCAGAGCTTGGCGCCGATGCCGTGCACGCGCACGGGCTTCGCCTTGGTCATCTGGCACATCACGTCGACATAATGGACGCCGCAATCGACGATCGGGATCAGCGAGTCGATCAGGTTCTTGTGCCAGTCATAGGTCGGGCCGCCCGACTGCTGGTTGAGGTTGAGCCGCATGACGAGGGGCTTCCCCAACGTCTGCGCCAGCTCGGTGAACTTTACCCAGCTGGGGTGGACGCGGAGGATATAGCCCAGCACCAGCTTGCGGTTCTTCTGCTTGGCCAGCTTCACCACTGCCTCGGCGTCGGCGATGTTGGTGGCGAGCGGCTTTTCCATGAACACATGAGCGCCGGCATTGATCGCCTTGATGGCGTATTCGGCGTGGGTATTGGGCCAGGAGTTGATCGATACCGCATCGGGCCTGGTCACCCGCAGCGCCTCGTCGTAGTCCTCGAACAACGGGTAGCCCTTGAGCTCATCCGGAACGGGCTTGGATTTGATCGAGCGGCTCATCAGTCCGACGATCTCGAACCCCGGATTGCGGTGATAGGCGCTCGCATGCGAGGCGCCCATATTGCCGAGCCCGACGACCAGAACTTTTACCGTGTTGGCCATCCGGCCCTCCCCATCCGCTTATGTATTTTGGCCCGAGGGCCGTGAAATCGTGTTGTCGTTCGCAGGCTTGCCCAACCCACCGATGTCATCCCGGCGAAAGCCGGGACCCATTTCACCGCCCGTGCGAACGGCGACATGGATCCCCGCTTTCGCGGGACGCCGGTGGTGGGGCGCCTTGAAGGGTGTGGGCGGCAACCGCGTGGATGCCGCCCACACGCCTTGGCTCAGCGGTCGGCCGGAATGGCCTGGTCGTAGAGATGCGCCTTGACGTCGTCGATGTTGATCGCCTTGAAGGCGTCCGACAGCGCGTAGGCGGCGGCATCGGCCTTCACCTTGTCGTGGTCGAAGTCGTTGGCCGGCCCGATCATGTCGTTGGTTACCACGTCTTCAGCCTTCACCGGCTTGGTGATCTGCTTCAGCTCGTAGATCTTGTCGAAGAAGGTCTGCCACGCAGCGACGTCGTGGTCGCCCCAGCCCTTGCGCTTCGACATGTCGCCGCGGAAGACGGCGATCTGCTGCAGGATCGAAGTGGCGCCCAGTTCGGGGCCGATATTGGTGGCGAGCGTCGGAAACTGCTCGAATACCGCTTCGACCGCGGCAAGCGGGTTGTGATAGGCGAATTCGAGGCCCATCGCCCAGCCGCGCAGATATTTGTCGAGGAAGGCCTTCTTGTCCGGATCATCGACGTCGGCGGCGCGCACGACGAAGGTGTTGGCGAAGAGCGGCGAGTGCTGCACGCCCAGCCAGTACTCGAAGTCGAGTTTCGAGCCGATCCACTCGGCGCGCAGACCCTCCCAGCTGAGGGCTGCATCGCCCTGGCCGCCGGCCAGTGCGGTGCCCCAGGTGGGCCAACCGGCTTCGACATACTTCACCTTACTGATGTCGACGCCGTGCACGGCAAGCATCGGGTCGACGATCGGCTGCCAGGCGGCCGAGCCGAGGAGGATGGTCTTGCCTTCCAGCTTCTTCAGGTCATTGGAGCCTTCGCCCTTGCGGAAAGCCAGGCTGAAGGTGTCGAGCGCGCCCATGTGGAAGGCCGACTTCAGCTTCATGCCGTTCTCGAGCGCGAACGAGAACACGCCCGGCGAGGGGAAGCCCATATCGGCCTGGCCGACATCGACGAATTTCACCGTGGCGGTGCCGTCCGACGGGCCGGGCTGCATGTCGGTCGCCACCTCGAGGCCATCGAAATAGCCCATCTTCTTGCCGATCCAGTACGGATAGTCGTCGAGCACTTCGAGCGTGCCGCGCGGCGAAATCCAGGTGAACTTCGGATAGGGCGCGGCGCTGGCGCGGCCGATGCCACCGAGCGCCGAGGCGGTCACGACGCCAGCGGCAGAAACCTGCAGGAAAGTGCGGCGGCTCATGCCGCCTGATGAGAACCTGGTCATTCAATCATACCCCTGTTGATGGATCGTCCCGTAGTCCCTTCGGAGCTGGGCGGCAGTTACGATCGCCGTCCTCTCTCCCAAACTCGCTGTGTGGCGTCGCTGGCCTCCCTCGGCCCTCGATCGCCCTACCATTCGATGTCATCCCAGCGTTCGCTGGGATGACGACCGAACGGGTTGTTGGGCTGTCGCTCAGCCCCGTGTTCCACTGCCGTTCCTCCAACAGCGGATCGTTAGTCAGGCCTCCCAGCTCGCGTACTTCTTCCCGAGCAGGAAGAAGAGCACGTAGATCAGGATGCCGAGGATCGAGAGGATCAAGACCACCGCGAAGAACTGCGGCATCTGGATCATGGATGAGTAGGAGGTGAGCCGGTTGCCCAGCCCGAAGCCGCCGCCGACCATCTCGGCGCCGACCGCGGTCAGCAGCCCGAAGATCGAACCGACCATCAGCCCGACAAAGATCATCGGCAGCGCCATCGGGGCGCGCACCTTCCAGAAGATCTGCAGCGTCGAGGCGCCATAGGAGCGGGCCAGCGCGATCTTGCCGCGATCGACGCGGCGGAAGCCGGTAGCGGCGTTGATCATCACCATCGGGCCCGAGGCGAGCGCCACCGCGATGATGCGCGGCTCGTAGCCGAAACCGAAGCGGAGGATCAGCAGCGGCACCAGCGCCAGCATCGGCGTCGTCACCAGCAGCAGGATGTAGGGCGTGATGATCTTTTCGGCGAACGGGAACTGGGTGATCACCGCCGCGAGGATCAGCCCGACCACGGCGCCGATGCCGAAGCCGGCGAACAGCTCGACCAGGGTGTGCCCGAGGTGCGGCAGGATGAACGGGAAGTCGACCACCAGCGCGACCGCGATCTCGCTCGGTTTCGGCAGCACATATTGCGGCACCGCGAAGATGTTGAGCAGCACCTCGGTGCCGCCGATGATGAACACGGCGACGAGGACAATCGCCAGCACCTCGCGCATCGACTTGATGCCGGGGCCGGCGGTGAGGGCGGACATATTGGTGATGCCGACATCGCCGGCGCCGCCGCCGGCCTTATTGAATTCGGGAATGGCGTCGGTTTCGCTCATCTGATCCTCACGCTGCGGCAGTGGGCTGGGCCGGCGCCGTCGGCAGCGTAGCTGCCTGAGGAAAGCGGCTCTGCTGCGTGCCGACGATTTCCGCCTTGATGGCGTTGGTGAGGTCGAACACTTCCTTGGTCGACATGATCTCGAGCGAGCGCGGACGCGGGAACGGCACCTGGTGGATATTGGCGATGCGGCCCGGGCGCGGGCTCATCACCACCACGCGGTCGGCGAGGAAGATCGCTTCGTCGATCGAGTGGGTGATGAGGACGATGGTGGTCTTGGTGTCGAGCCAGATTTCCTCGACCAGCCGGTTCATCTCCTCGCGGGTGAAGGCGTCGAGCGCACCGAACGGCTCGTCCATCAGCAGCACCGAGGGCTTGTAAGAAAGCGCGCGCACCAGCGCGGCGCGCTGCTGCATGCCGCCCGATAGCTCGCGCGGGAAACGACCCCCGAAGCCTTCGAGGCCGACGCGGTTCAGCAGCTCGTCGATCCAGACGCGATCGGGCTTGGCGCCCTTGATCTCGAAAGGAAAGTTGATGTTGGCGTCGAGATTGCGCCAGGGCAGCAGGTTGGCCTCCTGGAACACCATGCCGATTTCGGGGTTGGGGCCGGTGACCGGCTTGCCGTCGAGCAGCACTTCGCCGGAGGTGAGGCCATGCAGCCCCGACATCGACCACAACAGCGTGGTCTTGCCGCAACCCGATGGGCCGACGATCGAGACGATCTCGCCGTCCATCACGTCGAGCGAGCAGCGATCGATCGCCAACAGGTCGCCCGAGCGGGTGTTGTAGACCTTGGTGGCGCCCTTCACCCGCAGTTTCGGTTGCTTTGTATCGCCAGCTGTCATCGCCCCTCGCGCTGCCCCGTACCAGACTATCGAACGGCTTCCAGGCGCTCCCTGCAGCACCCTCATCCCCGTCCGGCAAGCAGTGTGTAACTATCCTACTTTCCGAGTCAAGCGGCTGTCAGATTAGTTTCATGATGCGAGACTATCTGCCGATTTTCCGGGCATCTTGGCGCTTGCATCGCGTGTAAGTTTCCTACATCCTGCTGATCAAACGGGCAGCGGGACACCGCAGGCGAGGCGTTTTCCGAGTAGGGCATTGGCTGGTCAGAAATGCTAGAAGTCGCGTCAGACCCAACAGCCGGAAGGGCGGACATGCGCAAGCCAAGGCGCCACGACGCAAGCAGCGAAGGCTACGCCAAGCCGATCCCCGACATCCTGTCGCAGATCAAGGATTCGTACCGCGAATTGCGGCCGGCCGAACGACGGGTCGCCGATGTGGTGCTGGCCGACGTCACCTTCTCGGTCGATGCCTCGAACGCCGAAATCGCCAGACGCGCCGAGGTGAGTGAGCCGACCGTTACCCGCTTCTGCCGCGCCATCGGCTGTGACGGAGTCCGCGACTTTAAGCTGAAGCTGGCGCAGAGCGTGGTGGTGGGGCGGCTCTACTTTGCGCCGGCACCGCCGGCGGGCGAGGTGAGCTCCGACGCCTCGCCACTATGGACCGAGGTGTTCGGCGAGGCGCGCAACGCCCTCAACCTGGTCGAGCGGCAGATCAACCCCAAGGATATCGTTGCCGCCGCCGAGCTGGTGGCGAGCGCCCATCAGGTGCTGGTGTTCGGCCTGGGCGGCAGTTCAACCTCACTGGCGATCGAGACGCAGAACCGGTTGTTCCGCTACGGCGTGGTGGTCACCGCCTATTCCGATCCGTACGTCATGAAGATGACGGCTTCAACGCTGAAACCGAACGACCTGGTGATCGCCATCTCGGGCACCGGCCGGACCCGCGAAGTGGTGGAGGCGGTGCAACTCGCCAAGCACTACCGGGCCAAGGCGGTCTGCATCACCGCGCCCGACACCGACCTTGCGGCGACCGCCGACGTGGCGCTGACCGTCGACATACCGGAATTCCCAGATCCACTGAAGCCGACCGCGTCGCGCTACGCTTTCCTTGCCATCATCGACCTCCTTTCGAGCGCGGTCGGTACAAGGCTCGACCCCGATGCACGCGAGACGCTGCGCCGGATCAAGTACACCGTGCTGAACCATCGCAAGGGCCGGGTGCTGGAGCCGCTGGGCGACTGAGTCGAGGTTTGATTATCGCGCTTTCGAACCGGAAAAGTCGCACAGCTTTTCCCGAAAGCGCTCCCGCGGCGGTCCGCCCGTCGCCCATAGTTGGGGTCTATGTGATGCACGATACTGCACCCGTGGCAGCGGCGGCGGCCTGGCTCGCCATGTTCAGCGATACACTGGCGAAGGGCGATATCGCCGCGACGCTCGAGCTGTTCGCCGAGGATTGCTACTGGCGCGACCTCGTGGCGTTCACCTGGAACGTCAAGACCATGGAGGGCAAGGCCGCCATCGCGGCGATGCTCGAGGCGACGCTGGAATCGACAAAGCCCTCGGGCTGGCAGGTGACCAGTGCCACGGGTGGGCAGTCCGAAGCGCTGCAGGCCTGGTTCAGCTTCAAGACCGGCGTAGGGCAGGGGCAGGGCATCTTCACGCTCGAAGATGGCAAGTGCCGCACCATTCTCACCACGCTGCAGGCGCTGGACGGGCATGAGGAGGCGATCGGCTTCACCCGCCCCATGGGCGTGCGCCATGGCGCCGACCGCAATCGTGAGACGTGGTCGGAAGCGCGGGCGCGCGAGGAGGCCGCGTACGGCGCCGGCGCCGACCCCTATTGCCTCATCATCGGCGGCGGGCAGGGCGGGATCATGCTGGGGGCACGGCTGAAGCAACTGGGGGTTCCGACCGTCATCGTCGAAAAGAACGCCAGAGCCGGCGACTCCTGGCGCAACCGCTACCGCTCGCTCGTCCTGCACGACCCGGTCTGGTACGACCACCTGCCCTATATCCCGTTCCCGGCGCACTGGCCCGTCTTCACCCCAAAGGACAAGATGGGCGACTGGCTCGAGATGTACGTCAAGGTGATGGAGCTCAGCTACTGGGGCGGCACCGAGTGTATCTCGGCGCGCTTCGACGCCGCCGAGCAACGCTGGACGGTCGAACTCCGGCGGGACGGCAAGCCGATTACGCTCCGCCCCACGCAACTGGTGTTCGCCACCGGCGCCTATGGCCCGCCGAAGTACATTCCGCTGCCGGGGGCAACCGGCTTCAAAGGCGAAATCCTCCACTCCAGCCAGTATTCGTATGGGGCGAAGTACCAGGGCAAGAAGGTGGTGGTGATCGGCGCCGCGAGCTCGGGGCACGATGTCTCGGTGGACCTGTGGGAAGCGGGCGCCGAGGTCACCATGGTGCAGCGCTCGCCCACCACGGTGGTGCGCTCCGAAACGCTGATGGAGCTCGCCTTCGACACCTATTCGGAGGCGGCGGTGGCGGCCGGGATCGATGTCGACACGGCCGACATGCTGGGCGCGGCGACGCCTTTCGCGCTGCAGCCGGCCAAGCAGAAGGCGCTCTACGACAAGATCCGGGTCCGCGACGCCGCGTTCTACGACAAGCTCCGGGCCACCGGCTTCCTGCTCGATTTCGGCCCCGATGAGACCGGGCTGATGATGAAGGCCTATCGCACCGGCTCGGGCTATTATGTCGATGTCGGCGCCTCGCAGTTGATCATCGATGGCGAGATCGGGATCAAGGCGGGGGTGGAGATCGAAACGCTCACCCCCGGCGGCATCCGCTTTGCGGACGGTACGGAAATCGCCGCTGACGCCATCATTCAGTCGACCGGCTTCCAGTCGATGCACGAGGTGGTAGCCAAGATCGTGTCGCGCGACGTGGCCGATGAGATCGGCACCTGCTGGGGTCTGGGTTCCGGCACGCGCAACGACCCGGGCCCCTGGCACGGCGAATTGCGCAATATGTACAAGCCGGTGGCCCAGCAGAACCTGTGGTTCCAGGGCGGCAACCTGGCGCTCAGCCGGTTCTTCTCGAAATTCGTCGCGCTGCAGATCAAGGCCCGGATGCTCGGTCTTGATACCAAAGAGTACAAGACCCCATTGTAATTGAGGGATTGCCAAGTCACCCTGCTCGCGAGATTGTCAACCGGTGCGCCTTACTTGTTTTGCGTCATCGACCTTGTTTACCGGACGAGATGGAGATCGGAATGAAGCGCCTGCTCCCCGTAGTTGCCGCAACTTTGACGTTGCTCCTCGTCGGTCCGGCTTTGGCCCAGCCGCTGGAGATCATCGTGCGCGGCGGCACGCCGACCTATCTGCCCACCCCGCTGCCCGACGGCGACGACTACATCTACGGCAACCCCGGCAATCCCAACTTCCCGAACTTCGATCCGGCCGCCGCGGCAATCAATGCCGAACTCGCCATCCATCCGCGCTCGCGACTGCGGCCGAACAACCTGTGGCTGGTGACCTCGCTGGGTTATCGCTCGGGCTCGTGGACGGAGCACATGGAAGCCTGCCAGGCGGCGTACTCGAGCTATGATCCGGTGAGCGACACGATCATCTCGGGCGGCCTGCCGCGGCGCTGCCCGCTCTGAGGGGCGTAGTTCAGTCGCTTTGACATTGCCCCATCACAGGTGTCATCCCAGCGAAAGCTGGGACCCATCCATCGGCTGGCGCGGGCGGTGAGTTGGATCCCAGCTTTCGCTGGGACGACATCGAGTTGGTGGAGCGGCTGGTGCTCCAGAAGTTCCAGATCTACCTTTGCCGGTTATGCACTGCCGTCTGCCGCATGGCCGCCACGTTTATCCGCCGCTTCGCCCGTCGCGCCCCTTTTGCTATCAATGACTTAGCTCCGATGACATCATATCGTCACCGAGGTGTCACGGCTCGTTCATCGGGCTGAAATCCAACCGTCAAGGTCACCGACTAGGAGTGCGCCGCTCGAGAAATCGACCGGCTTTTCCTCACTCGGAGACCTTTGAGATGAAATCCAACTGGCTGCTCAGCGCGGCTCTTGCCGCGACTGCCCTGACCTTCGTGGCCTCCCCCGCCGCCGCAGCGACCAAGTTCGAATTCTGGTACGGCCTGTCGGGCGACCTGTCCGAACGCATCCAGGAAATGTGCAAGACGTTCAACGAGTCGCAGAGCGACTATGAGATCGTCTGCGTCAGCCAGGACAATTACGACAACAACCTGCAGAACACGATCGCCGCGTTCCGCGCCAACAAGCAGCCCACCGTCACCCAGATCTTCGACGCCGGTACGCTCGACCTGATGCTGTCGGAGGCTTATGTGCCGGTCCGCCAACTGATGGCCGACAATGGCTACGACATCGACTGGTCGGGATACTTCCCGGGCGTTGCCTCCTATTACTCGACTTCGTCGGGTGAGCTGCTGTCGATGCCGTTCAACTCCTCGACCGCCGTCATCTACTACAACACCGACGCGCTGGCGAAGGTTGGCTTCGAAGGGCTGCCCGAGACCTGGAGCCAGGTCGAAGACGTCGCCCGCAAGATGAAGGCCGCCGGCTACGAGTGCCCGGTGGCGTTCGATCCGTCGGGCGCCTGGCAGTGGTTCGAGCAGTTCGAGGCCATCCATGACCAGCCGATCGCCACCAAGGGCAACGGGTTCGGTGGCCTCGACGCCGAGATGGTGGTGTCGAAGGGCAAGTTCGTCGACCAGCTGACCTGGATCAAGAAGATGTACGACGAGGGTCTGTTCGTCCATAAGTCCAAGGACACCGGCGAGACCGCCAACGACGCCTTCGTCAATGGCAAATGCCAGATCACCTCGTCCTCGGTTGCCGACCACGGCACGTTCAGCAAGCAGGCCAAGGAGGGTGTAAACTGGACCGTCGCCATGCTGCCGATGCTGGACGGCTTCGAGCGTCACAACTCCTTCGTGGGCGGTGCTTCGCTGTGGACCCTCAAGGGCAAGTCGGCTGAAGAGTACAAGGGCGCTGCCGCCTTCTATGCATTCCTTGCCACCCCCAAGCAGGCGACGTGGTGGTCGACCGTCACCGGCTACATCCCGGTGGTCAACTCGGCCTTCGACGCCATGACGGCCGATGGCTTCTACGATGCCGCGCCGTACAAGGGCCGCGAACTGGCGATTGCGTCGCTGACCATGCCGGCCGGCGAGAATACCCGTGGCATCCGCCTGGGCAGCTACCCCTCGATCCGCTCCGAGATGGTCAAGACCATGCAGGCCGTGATGTTCAACAACGTCCCGGTGCAGCAGGCGCTCGAGGAGTTCGATGCCAAGGGCAACGAAATCCTGCGCCGCTTCGAAGCGACCTACGCCGGCAAGACCCTGCCGTGATTTCCGCATGACCCCGCACGGACGGCATGAGCCGTCCGTGCTTTCTGCTTTGCGGTGAGATCGATGGAACGTCGCGCCTACTACAAGAACTCCCTGCTGCCCTGGCTGCTGATTGGCCCGCAGCTGCTGCTCGTCATCGTCTTCTTCTACTGGCCGACGTCGCAAGCCCTGTACTGGGCCTTCACGCTCGAACAGCCCTGGGGCGGCGGCAATACCTGGGTCTGGTTCGACAACTTCGTGTCGATCTTCCGTGACCGCGAGTACTGGTCCACGGTGCTGCGTTCGGGCGTCTACGCGTTGATCACCACGGGCCTGTCAATGAGCGTGGCCCTGACGCTGGCCGCCTTCGTCGATCGCTCGCTCAAGGGCACCAAGATCTTCCAGTCGATCTACGTCTGGCCCTATGCGATCGCCGCCCCGGCGGCAGGCGTTGCCTTCCGCTTCATCTTCGCGCCGGAATCCGGGCTGGTGGGTTCGATCAACGATATCTGGCCCGGGATCTGGGATCCTGCGACTAATGGCGTCCAGGCGCTGGTAATGGTGATGATCTGCCATGCCTGGCTGGGCATCGGCTACAACTTCATCTTCTTTCTCGCCGCGCTGCAGATGATCCCGCGCTCGATCTCGGAAGCGGGCGCCATGGATGGGGCGCGGCCGTTCCGTCGCATGCTCGACCTGCAGCTGCCGCTGATCGCGCCAACGGCGTTCTTCCTGTTCATCATGAACATCATCTCGAGCTTCACCGACAGTTTTGGGCTCATCGACACCATGACCGAGGGCGGCCCGATCGGGCAGACCGAGGTGCTGGTCTACAAGATCTATTTCGATGGCTTCAAAGGCCTCGACTATTCGGGCGCCGCAGCCCAGTCGATCGTTTTGATGCTGCTCGTCATCGGCCTCACGTTCATCCAGTTCAAATGGGTCGAACGTCGCGTCCACTACCACTGAGGCACGCCATGATCGAACGCTCGCCGTTCTTCGACTTCGTCACCTATGTGGCGATGGCCATCGGGGCCTTCCTCGTCATCATTCCGTTCTGGATCACGTTCGTTGCCGGCAGCCAGTCGCTGCAGGAAGTGAGCCAGGTGCCGATCAGCCTCTTGCCGTCGGACCACCTGTGGGAGAACCTGCAGGCCGCCTGGGCGCGCGGCGACCTCGGCCCGAAGATGCTCAACAGTCTGATCGTCGCGGTCGGCGTCACCGTCGGCAAGATCACGCTGGCCTCGCTCTCGGCCTTCGCGATCGTGTTCTTCAACTTCCGCGCGCGGATGCTCTGCTTCTGGCTGATCTTCATCACGCTGATGCTGCCGCTCGAGGTGCGCATCGTGCCCACCTATGCCATTGCCGCCAACGCCCTGCTGCCGTTCCAGGCCATACTCGACGTCCTGGGTATCACCTGGCTGGTCGGTGCCGTCAGCGGCGTGCAGATCTCGCTCAACTGGAACCTGCTCAACTCCTATACCGGCCTGATCCTGCCGCTGGTCGCCACCGCGACCGGGACCTTTCTCTACCGGCAGTTCTTCATGACCATTCCGGACGAGCTGGTCGAGGCCAGCAAGATGGATGGGGCGCATCCGGTCGAGTTCTTCTTCGATGTGCTGCTGCCGCTCAGCCGCACCAATATGCTGGCGCTCGCCACCATCATGTTCGTCTCGAGCTGGAACCAGTATCTGTGGCCGCTGCTGATCACCACCGACCGGGCCAATTTCGGCACCGTGGTGATGCAGCTCAAGGCCCTGATCCCCGCCCAGAACGGCACGCCAGACTGGAACGTCACCATGGCCGGCGCGCTCATCATCATGCTTCCGCCACTGCTCGTCGTTGCGTTCATGCAGCGCTGGTTCGTGCGCGGCCTCATCTCTCGCGACAAGTGATTGGAGCTAGTCCGATGTCCCAGATTTCCATCAAGGGCGTGAAGAAGGTCTACCAGAAGACCGAAGTGATCCACGGCGTCGACGTCGAGATCGAGGCCGGCGAGTTCGTGGTCATCCTCGGGCCTTCGGGCTGCGGCAAGTCCACGCTGCTGCGGATGATCGCCGGGCTCGAAGAAATATCGGCCGGCGAGATTGCCATCGGCAGCAAGGTGGTCAACCAGCTCGAGCCGCGCGAGCGCGGCTGCGCCATGGTGTTCCAGAACTATGCGCTCTACCCGCATATGACGGTCCGCCAGAACATCGGCTACTCGCTGAAGGTGGCCAAGGTTGCAAAGCCCGAGCGCGACGCCCGGGTCATGGCGGTGGCGAAGTCGGTGTCGCTGGAGCCGTTCCTCGAGCGTCGGCCAGGCGAGTTGTCGGGCGGCCAGCGCCAGCGCGTCGCCATGGCGCGCGCCATGGTGCGTGAGCCCAAGGTGTTCCTGTTCGATGAGCCGTTCTCCAACCTCGATGCGAAACTGCGCGTCGCGATGCGCGCCGAAGTGCGGCGGCTGCACCGCGACCTCGGCGTCACCTCGGTGTTCGTCACGCACGACCAGATCGAGGCGATGACGCTGGCCGACAAGCTGATCATCATGAATGCCGGCAAGGTCGAGCAGATCGGCAGGCCGACCGAGGTCTACAACAACCCGGCGAGCCGGTTCGTCGCCGACTTCATCGGCTCGCCTGCGATGAACCTGTTCGAGGGTGAGTTCGACGCCGATGGGCATTTCGTCCATGGTGCCGGCGGCAGGATGAATGTCAGCCAGCTCAACGGCGTGCGCGTGCCCGGCCGCAAGGTGGTGCTGGGGGTTCGCCCCGAGGGCGTCCGCCGCACCGGCGCCGATGCGCATGGCGCCATCCCCGCAGTGGTCGACTATATCGAAGAACTGGGCGCCTCGCGGCTGATCCATGCCGATGCCAATGGCAGCCGCATCGTGGCGCTCGACACCGATACCGCCGAGATCAAATCCGGCACGCCGGTGCATCTCAGCCTCGCCGACAGCGCGCTGCACCTGTTCTCGCTCGAAGACGGCCGCCGCATCTCGCACTGAGCCTTCCCGAAAGACGGAGAGATTTCATGAGCAACATCATTGCCACCGGCTTCAATGTCGGGTCCGACAACGGCGAGTTCGCCACGCTTGAAGCCGATATGCGGGCGCTTGCCGAGATGGGCGTCGATACCGTCGAGATCGGCGTCACCAGCCTCGATCTCGTCGCCGGCGGCCGGATCATCAAGGCGCGGCACGAGGCGCTCCTGGCGCTGACCCGGCAGTTCGATTTCCGCTACACCGTGCACGGCCTCGTCTCGTCCAACTTCATGGACCCAGTGACCCAGCGCTACCAGATCGATGCCGCCAAGGCGCTGGTCGAAGTCTCCAACTCGATCGGTGCGGGGATTCTCGTCCACCACAGCGGGAACCTGCGCGCCGAGGCGATCGCCGACTGGGCCGGCGCCGATGTGCGCGAACGCGAAGCGCTCACCGAACTCGCCGATTTCGCCCGCCCGCATGGTGTGCGCATCGCGCTCGAGAACATCTTCACCACCGAACTGGGCCAGTATCGCCAGACCCCGACCCAGGTAGCCGAGACGGTGAAGGCGGTGAACCATCCCAATGTCGTGGCGCTGATCGACTTCAGCCACGCCTATATCGAATCCACCTTCAAGGGCCTCGATTTCCGCGCCGAGATCCGCGCCATGGCCTCGGTGGCGGGGCACCTGCACCTGCACGATTCCTTCGGCCGTCCGCAGGGCTTCTACAAGCCGTTCCACCCGCAGGAAAACACCGCGATGGGCATCGGCGACCTGCACATGCCGCTCGGCTGGGGCGATATCGCCTGGGACGAGATCTTTGCCGAGCTGAGCTTTCTGCCCGATACCGTGGCGATGATGGAAATCGGCCACCGCTACCGTCGCGAGCAGCCCGAGAGCCTCCTGCGGGCCAAGGCGCTGGCGGGGCTGGGCGCGCCCGAGGCGATCGCGGCGGAGTAAATCGCAAGAGCTGGTGCGTGGGGCCGCCCCCTCCACCGGCTTCGCCGGTCCCCCTCCCCCGTTCCAGGGAGGAGGACCACCGCACTCTCCGTGGTCCTCCCCCGCGTGGCGGGGGAGGGGGACCATGCGTAGCATGGTGGAGGGGGCGGCCACCCCCTCAGTCCCCGGCAACTTGCCTCTCTCTCGCTCGTTCGTGCACCATGGCCGGAACGAGAGGGAGTTGCACGATGGGTTTCGGGATTTCAGGCGTCTACTGCGCCACGGTGACGCCGCTCAATGCCGATCTCAGCCCCGACCTGATGCGGCTCGGCGCGCACTGCCAGAACCTCATCGCTGATGGCTGCCACGGCATCGCGCTGCTCGGCACGACGGGTGAAGCCAACTCGTTTTCGGTGGCCGAACGCAAGGCGATTCTCGAGGGCGTGCTGGCCGCCGGGATCACGCCGGAGCAGTTGGCGCCGGGCGTTGGCGTTGCCGCAATTCCCGATACGGTGGAGCTCACCCGCCATGCGCTGAGCCTCGGCATTACCCGCGTGGTGATGCTGCCGCCATTCTATTACAAGGGGGTGAGCGACGACGGGATCTTCGCCGCCTATGCGCGGATCATCGAGGCGGTGGCCGACCCGCGGCTCAAGCTCATCCTCTACCACATTCCGCAGACGTCGGCGGTGCCGCTCAGCCGGCCGCTGGTGACGCGCTTGATCGCGGCCTTCCCGCAGACGGTGGTAGGGCTCAAGGATTCGTCCGGCGACTATGGCAACATGCAGGGACTGGTCGAGGACAATCCCGGCTTCGCGGTGATGGTCGGCGCCGATCCGTTGCTGTTGCCGTTCCTCAAGATCGGTGGGGCCGGTTGCATCACCGCGACTTCGAACCTCGCTGCAAGAGCGTTGCGCACCATCTACGATCATCATGCCGACCCGGCTCACGCCGCCGAGGTCGACGCGGCGCAGGGGCGAATCGAGGCGGCGCGAGCCATGCTCAACAGCTATGGCCAGATCCCGACCATCAAGGCCGTGCTGGCGGAGCGCGATGGCGACGACGGCTGGAGCCGGCTGCGTCCACCGCTCATGCCGTTCGCGGCGGAAAAACTCGGCGAGCTGCGTGAGCGGGTGGCAGCACTGCCGGGGATTTAGAGGTGAGCTTGTTCACTGGTTATGCACCCCTCACGGTTGTCATCCCTGCGAAAGCAGGGACCCAACGCGCATCCCGCGCCGGCTGATAGATGGGTCCCTGCTTTCGCAGGGATGACAGGCGGTGGGTAGGTGAGATCTGGCCCAAAATCCTTGCCGGTGCACCAGCAATCACAGATGAACTAAGTCATCTCGCGCGGCTGTTCGGCGTCGCGTGGCGCCTGCTGGCGCAGCACCAGCACGAGGCCGACAAGCGCGATGACGCCGCCTACGGCCATGCGGAGGTCAAAGCCTTCGCCGAGCAGCACGATGCCCATCAGCACCGTCATCAGCGGCATCATCAGGCCGAGCGGTGCGACGATCGAGGCCGGGTAGCGCTGCAGAATGCCGAGGTAAAGGGTGGTGGCCAGCAGCGTCACCGCGACAATCGAGAAGGCGAGACCGGCGTAGAACGGCCAGCCGGCGCCGAGGCTTGCGGTGACGGGCGTGGTTTCGGCGAGCAGCGAATAGGCCAGCATGGGCGGGGCGGAGACGAAGGCGGTCCAGGCCTGCATGGTCAGGGGCTTTATGGCGCCATAGCGCTTCAGCAGCACCTGGCCGAGCGAGATGGCGATGGCCGAGACGAAGGCGAAGACCAGCCCCAGACTGACGCTGGCGCCTTCGCCGTCCCACATCACGAGGATCACCCCGCCCAGCGCCAGCGCGATGCCGGCGCCGCGGGCAAGGCCGACCTGCTCGCCTAGCAGTAGCACCGAGAGCAGGGCGGTGATCGGAATTGCCGTCTGCAACACGATCGAGACGCTCGACGAGGTGGCGTGCGACAGGCCGAGAAACATCAGGCCGAAATGGCAGGCGCCCATCAGGAAGCCGATGCCGAGGATCGGCAGCAATGGCCGGGGTAGTGGCCTGAGCAGCGGCGAAAGGATTGCCGCGACGAGGAGGAAGCGCGCTGCTGCATAGAAAATCGGAGCGACCCCGAATTCGGAGAACAGCACGCGGCTGACGATCAGGTTCAAGGCCCAGATCAGGCAGACTGCAGCATAGAGCAGGAGGTCGAGGGGGCGCATGGAAGCTCGGAGGAGAGGACGCGAATGCGCCGGTAGCGGGCATGGCATACGAGCGCCGATCTGCCAATGGGGCTTTCGTTGCCGGGCGAATGCGTAGGGTTGTGTGCTTGGCTGCCCCTCACCCTAACCCTCTCCCCAGAGGGGCGAGGGGACGCGAGTTGCACGGGCAGTGCCACAACGCCCCCTCGCCCCTCCTAGGGGAGCGCAATAGCGCCCCCGGGGGGAGAGGGCCGGGGTGAGGGGCGCCAAGCGCACATATCACTCCGCGAACGCGTCCGCCTGCCGTTGCGTGAGCAGGGCGCTCGCCCTACCTGTGGGGCGACAACAGGATTGCTCGTCGATGGACGCCGAAACCCTCGCCCCTCAAAGCGCGCCACCTCTGGGTGTCGCGATCAAGACCGAGATCGTGGTCATCGGCGCCGGGCAGGCCGGGTTGTCCTCGGCCTATCACCTCAGGCAGCGCGGGCTCGAGGCGGGGCGCGGCTTCGTGGTGCTGGACCAGTCGCCGCAAGCCGGTGGGGCCTGGCAGTTCCGCTGGCCGTCGCTGACGCTCAGCACGGTCAACCGCGTGCACGACCTGCCCGGCATGGCGTTCTCGGAGGCGGTCGATACCAGCAACGACACGGTCGAGGCGGCGGTTGCGGTGCCGCGCTACTTTGCGGCTTACGAAGAGCGCTTCGGGCTCAATGTCTACCGGCCGGTCAAGGTGAAGGTGGTCTGCCAGCGCGGCGAACGGTTCCGGGTCGAGACCGATCGCCAGACGTTTTCGGCGCGCGGCATCATCAACGCCACCGGCACCTGGGAGACGCCGTATGTTCCGGAGTATCCCGGGCGAGACCTGTTTCGGGGGCGGCAGCTCCACACCCGCGACTACCGCACGGCGTCGGAATTTGCTGGCAAGCATGTGGTGATCGTCGGTGGCGGCATCTCTGCTATCCAGCTGCTGAACGAGATTTCCCAGGTAACGACGACCACCTGGGTGACGCGGCGGCCACCGCTGTTTCGCGAGGGGCCGTTCGACCAGGAGGCGGGGCGTGCGGCGGTGAAGCTGGTGGAGGATCGGGTTCGCCAGGGCCTGCCGCCCAACTCGGTGGTTTCCGTAACCGGCCTGCCGCGCTCGCCCCTGATCGAGGCTATGGAAGCGCGCGGCGTGCTGAAGCGCTTGCCGATGTTTTCCGAGATCACCGAAACCGGGGTGCGCTGGGACGACGGGACGGAGCAGCGGGCCGATGTCATCCTCTGGTGCACCGGTTTCCGCTCATCGCTCGACCACCTGGCGCCGCTGCTGCTGCGCGAGCCCTCGGGCGGCATCCTGATGGGCGGGCGGCTCGCTACGCAGGTGGTGAAGGAGCCGCGGATCCATCTGGTTGGCTACGGGCCGTCGGCTTCGACGATCGGGGCGAACCGGGCGGGCGCAGCGGCGGCGAGCGAGTTGCTGGGGACGCTGGGGATTGATTGAAGCGCCGGTGTGGGCTGACCCCCACCCCTGTCCCCTCCCCCTGAAGTAGGGGGAGGGAGACGCCTCCACAGGCATTGGTGTTTTGGTCTCCCTCCCCATTCTTAGGGGGAGGGGACAGGGGTGGGGGTCAGTATTCACCGGATGTCAGGTGATGCTCAACGAAAAGGGGCGCGCCGAAGCGCGCCCCAGTTGGGTCCGCCGACTTCTGGTCCGGCCTTACTTGGCGCAGATGCCCGGGTCTTCGAGGGTGCAGAGGTCGAGGCCGGTGAACTTCGGATCCTCGACGGTTTCACCGTTGATCAGGCTGATCAGGATATCGGGCGCCTCGTTGCCCATCTGGTACGGCCGCTGGCCGATCTGGAAGTGGCTGCGGCCCTCACGGAACGCCTGGGTCTGCGGCGGCAGCGTGTCGCCGGCGATGATGATCAGGTCCTTGGCCTTCAGCTTTTCCATCACCTGGTCGGTGTTCTGGGCATAGGCCTGCGGCCCGAACTGGGCCCAGCCGCCAACCAGGATGAAGGCGGTGAGGTCGGGCTGCGCGGTGAAGACGTCGGCCATCTGCTGGTTGGCAGTGGGGATGTCGTCATTGGTGTAGGTCGGGCAGCCATCGGCTTCAGTCCAGCCGTTGGTGTTGTTGAGCTTTTCGGTGCCCTTGGCGCCGGCAATGGTGTCGCGGAAGCCTGCGGCACGCTCGTTGATGTTGGCCGCAGCGACGTTGCCGAGCTGCATGCAGACGGTACCGCCTTCCGGCTTGAGCTTCAGCAGCTCCTTGGCCATGCCGACACCCATGTCGTAGTTATTGGTGCCGAAATAGGTCTTGCGCAGTGCCTTGTCTTCGGGGAGCAGGTCGGCATCGACGGTGATGATCGGCATGGTCGGCGCGGCGGCCTTCAGCATGTTGGCCATGGCCGGTGCGTTCGACGGGGAGATCGCGATGCCCGCGACGCCCTTGCTGATCAAATCCTGCACGATCTGCACCTCACCGGCTTCGTCCGAGCTCAGCGCCGGACCGGTGTAGAGGCACTCATACTCGCTGTCGGCATGGGCGGCGTTCCAATCGGCGCAGCCCTGGCCCATCACCGTGAAGAACGGATTGTCGAGGCCTTTGACGACGACAGCGAGGATCTTCTTGTCCTGCGCGATGGCGCTGCCCGCGAGCGCGACGGCAATGGCCGCGCCGGCAAGCACAAACGTAGTCTTACGCATAGTCTTCCTCCCTCGGGTTCAGTCTTGACCTGCTTGGTGCAGGCCCTCGCTCGAGTTCGACTAACGTACCTCAACGGCGAGAGGTCCCTGGCCGCCCGCTGATACGTTTGCCGTCTCGATGAGCTCCTCAATGCTTGCGCCAGCCTTCTCACAGGCCGTTGCCGGCCGCGGTGCTTCGCATGTCGAGGCGGATACTGAGACGGCTTGGAACAATAGTCAATCGGGCTGATGCACGTGCACATTCAAGCGCTTCAAGTTATCAGATACGTAGACAAAGACGTTGGAAAGACTGCGCAAACAGCAACCATGCTGACGTTTTTTGCCGATGGGGGCGGATGCTCGAAGTCGATTGACGCTTGGCGCGGCATCCCGCATAGATTTGCCCGCGACATCTAGCGGAGGGCGGAGCCTTCCAGCCTTGGGAGGGGCAACGATGGCGGTTCTCGAGCTGGCGAACATCGCCAAGCACTATGGTGCTATCACCGCGCTGACCGATATTTCACTGACACTGAACGCTGGCGAAGTGGTCGGGCTGGTGGGCGATAACGGCGCCGGCAAGACGACGCTGGTCAAGATCATTGCCGGCAATTTCCACCCGTCCGAGGGCAGCATCAGCCTCGACGGGCAGGTGGTGCAACTGCACGGCCCGAAGGACGCGCGTTCCAAAGGCATCGAGATCGTCTACCAGGACCTGGCACTGGCCGATAACCTGACGGCAGCGGCCAATATCTTCCTCGGCCGCGAACTCACCACCATTGCCCGCACCCCGCAGGAAGCCGAGTTGCCATTCAGCAAGCGGCGGCGCGGCTGGCGGTTGTTCATGCCCGAAATCCTCGACTATGGCGCGATGTACAAGAAGGCGGGGGAGCTGTTCGCCGAGCTGAAGTCGGAGACGCGGCCGCGCGACCTGGTGCGGCGGATGTCGGGCGGGCAGCGCCAGGCCGTCGCCATTGCGCGCACCCGGCTCTCCAACCCCAAGATCGTGTTGATGGACGAGCCGACCGCGGCGATCAGCGTGCGGCAGGTGGCCGAGGTGCTGAACCTCATCCGCCGGCTCAAGGAGCAGGGCATCGCGGTGGTGTTGATCAGCCACCGTATCCCCGACGTGTTCGCCGTGTGCGACCGGCTGGTGGTGCTCCGGCGCGGCCGCAAGGTCGCCGACAAACGGGTCGCCGATTCATCGCCCGAGGAAGTGACCGGGCTGATCACCGGCGCGCTGCAGAGCGCTTGAGGAGCTTCTCCGAAATGACCACCGACACCTCGCTCAAAGACGCCATCGACCAGCAGACGCATCGTGGCTTCCTCGCCTGGCTGATCAGCCGGCAGATCTTCTGGATCCTCCTCGCTGTGATCATCGCCATCGTCGCGATGATGCTGCTGACCAAGACCTTCGCGACGCCGCAGAACCTGTTCAACGTTACCCGCAACTTCGCCTTTGTCGGCATTGTCGGGCTGGGGATGACGGCGGTGATCATCACCGGCGGCATCGACCTGTCGGTCGGCGCCACGGTGCTGATTTCGGCGATGACCACCACCATCATCATGCATGCCGGCCTGCCGATCACGCTGGCCATTCCGGCGGCGATCGCCGCGTCGCTGCTGGTCGGGCTGATCAACGGCGTACTGATTGCGATTGTGGGCATGCCGGCCTTCGTCGTGACGCTCGGCATGATGTCGATCGCCCGCTCGATCGGCATGGTGATGTCGAACAATGCACTGATCTACGAGTTCGGGCCGGACCAGGCGATCCTGTTCAGCATCGGCGGCGGCTCGGTGGTGGTCGGGGGGCTGCCGATCCCCAATCCACTGATCGTCATGGTGGTGCTGGCGCTGATCACCGGCTTTGCGCTGCGCTGGACCCGCTGGGGCCGGCATCTCTACGCCGTTGGCGGCAATGAGAAGGCAGCGGTGCTCACCGGTGTGCCGGTGAAGGCAGTGAAGATCTCGGTCTATATGTTCGTGGCGCTCTGCGCCGGCCTGACCGGCTTTTTGCAGACCGGCTGGCTCGGCTCGGTTACCACCGGGTTCGGCACCGGGCTCGAACTGACGGTCATCGCTGCGACCGTTATCGGTGGCGCCAGCCTCGCCGGCGGCACTGGCACGGCGCTGGGCGCCGTGGTCGGCGCGGCGCTCATCGAGATCATCCGCAACAGCCTGACGCTGCTCGGCATCAGCACGTTCTGGCAGGGCACGTTCGTCGGCTCGTTCATTATTCTGGCCGTGGCGTCCAACCTGCTGCGCAACAAGGACACCGGGGAGTAATCCCCCACGACGAATTCCCGCTGCCGGACGCGGCGGCGGGATGGCACCGTTCTCTCGCTTGGTGCCGGTTGAGATACGTACCTCAGCTTCGACGGAAGCGACGCGCCGGAACAGGCCGGGAGGACGGGGTACGGGACGAAACCAACAGTGCCGCCGAGGGGGCGGCCAGGGAGGAATGATGAAGAGCCTAGTCAGTATCGCGGTTCTCGTTACCGCCGGTGTGCTGCTCGTCGGCGGTGCCGTCGCGCAGGAGAAAAAGCAACTCGCCTTCGTGGTGAATGCCTCGTCCGACTTCTGGAAGCTGGCGGAAGCCGGGGTGAAGAAGGCGCAGGCCGAGCTGCCCAATTATGAACTGCAGTTCCGCTATCCCGCACAGGGCACCGCCGCGCTGCAGAACGCGCTGATGGATGACCTCGTCGCCGCCGGCACCGATGCGATCATGATCTCGTCGGCCGATCCGAAGAACTCGATCGATGCGTTCAACCGCATCGCCGCGCAGGTGCCGTTGTTCACCACCGACTCCGACGCGCCGGCGTCGAACCGCCTCGCTTATCTCGGTTCGTCCAACACGCTGGCCGGCGTGCAGGCAGGCGAGGAGATGGTCAAGGCGCTGCCCAATGGCGGCAAGTGCATGGGCTTTGTCGGCTTCCTCGGCGCCGACAACGCCGTCGAGCGCATCGCCGGCTTCCGGCAGGCGATCGAAGGCAAGGGCATCGAGCTGGTCGACGTGCGCGGCGATGACGTGGACTTCACCAAGGCCCGCACCAATGTCGACGACGTGCTGGTGGCCAACCCCGAGATCACCTGCATGGTGGGGTTCTATTCGTACAACCCGCCCAAGATCTACGAGGCGCTGCAGGCGGCCGGCAAGCTCGGCCAGATCACCGTCGTCGCCTTCGACGAAGACCCGGTGACGCTGGGCGCGGTGAAGGAAGGCTCGTTTGCCGCCACCATCGTGCAGCAGCCGTTCGAATGGGGCTACCAGGGCATGAAGCTGATGGCCGCCTATCTCGAAGGCGACAAGTCGGGCATCCCTGAGGACAAGCTGATCATCGTGCCGACGGCAGTGATCAACAAGGACAATGTCGACGCCTTCTCGGCCGACCTCAAGGCCAAGATCAGCGGCAGCTGACATCGACAGACGGCCAAAGGCCGTCTCCGCGGGGCGCGGGCGACAGGGGGCTGTCGTCCGCGCTGCGCACTTGGTAGCGTTTGGACGGGAACGCGCGGGGAGGTGGAATGCTCGATAGCCGCGATCAAGAAGCGCCCGCTCGGCCCTTCCTGAAGCTCTCAGCCGTGCGCAAGACCTATCCGGGCGTGGTGGCGCTCGCGGGCTTCGACATGGAGGTCCGGCCGGGCGAGGTGATCGGCCTCGTCGGCGAGAACGGTGCCGGCAAATCGACGCTGATGAAAATCCTCGGCGGGGTGACGGCCCCGGACAGCGGTACGATCGAGATCGACGGGGCGCCCTATGCGGGCCTGAGCGTCAGCGGCTCGATGAGGGCGGGGATCGCCTTCGTCCACCAGGAACTCAACCTGTTCGACAATCTCGATGTCGCCGCCAATGTCTATATCGGGCGCGAACCGCGCCGCGCTGGGGTGCTGAACCTCGTCGACGAAACGCGGATGCGCGCCGATGTGCTGCCCTATCTCAAGCGGCTCGGCGCCAATTTCGCGCCCAATACGCTGGTGGCGAAGCTGTCGCTGGCGCAGCGGCAGATGGTGGAAATCGCCAAGGCGTTGTCGGTAAACGCACGCCTCGTCATTCTCGACGAGCCGACCTCGTCGCTGCCGCTGGCCGAGACCGACAAGCTGCTCGAGGTGATCGCCGGGCTGAAAGCCGAAGGCATCGCGGTGATCTTCATCTCGCACCGGCTGCATGAGATCGAGCGAGCTTCAGACCGGGTGCTGGTGCTGCGCGACGGGGTGCTGGTGGGTGAACTGCCCAAGGCGGAGATCGACCATGACCGCATGGTCAAGTTGATGATCGGCCGCGACCTCAAGGTGGCCTATGCGGCGCCGAAGGCCACCAGGGGCCAGGTGGTGCTGGCAGCGAGCGGCATCCGGACGGCCGCCTATCCCACCCACCCGATCAGCCTCGATCTCCATGCCGGCGAGATCCTGGGGCTGGCCGGGCTGGTCGGCTCGGGGCGGACCGAACTGGCGCGGGCGCTGTTTGGCGTCGACCAGCGCTATGGCGGCACCGTCACGCTCGACGGCCAACCGGTGGTGGTTCGCAGCGCGACGGACGCGGTGGCGCGCGGCATTTTCCTCGTGCCGGAAGATCGGAAGGGCGAGGGGATCCTGCTCGACATGCCGATCCTGGAGAACATCAGCCTGCCCAATCTCGGGGCCTACGCCCCCCGCAGCCTCGTTTCGCCGGCGTTGGAGCGGGCGCAGGCGGAGCGCAGCCGGGCCGAGCTCGGCATCAAGGCGCCGACGGTCATGACCCGCACCGGGAGTCTCTCGGGCGGCAACCAGCAGAAGGTGGTGCTGGCCAAATGGCTGGCGATGCGGCCCAGGGTGCTGATCTTCGACGAGCCGACGCGCGGCATCGACGTCGGGGCCAAGGCGGAAATTTACCGGCTGATGCGCGGGCTCGCCGATGCGGGCGTCGCGGTGCTGATGATCTCGTCGGACATGGAAGAGGTGATCGGTGTGTCGGACCGTATCGCGGTGATGCACGAGGGCCGGATTTCCGGGCTGCTCGGGCGCGCCGAGTTCAGTGAAGAAAACGTGCTGCGGCTGGCCGTGGGCAAGCCGCTGGCGAAGGCCGGGTGAGGGGACGCGGATGAACAAAAAGGACCTGGGCCTCCTGGCCCTCATCGTCGTCGTCGGGTTCGTCGTCTACCTGCGCAACCCGGCCTTTCTCGGCCCGCAGAACCTCGCCAACACCGCCAACCTGATCGGGCTGTTCGGCTTGTTCGCCATCGGCCAGGGCTTCGTCATCATCACCGGCGGCATCGAGCTCAGCGCCGGCTCGATGATTGCGCTGCTTGGCGTGCTGTTCGTCGATCTCGTCGGCGCCAAGGGCGTGCCGTGGCCGATCGCCTTCGCCATCGTCATGGTGCTCGGCCTGGCGCTCGGCCTGGCGCATGGCCTCTTGATCACCAAGCTGAAGATGCAGCCCTTCGTGGTGACGCTCTGCGGCCTCCTGATCTATCGCGGCGTGGCGCGCGGCTATACCGCCGATGCCACTGCCGGCTTCCCGTTCGGCAGCGAGTATCCGGGGCTCGATTTCTTCGTCGCCCGCATCGGCGGCATTCCGGTCTCGGTCTATGTGCTGGCCGTGGTGGCAGTGATCGCCTGGTTCACGCTGCACCGCTCGGTGTTCGGACGCTATCTCTTCGCTATCGGCAAGAACGAGGAGGCGGCGCGCTTTTCGGGCATCCGCACCGACGTGGTGGTTACCTCGGCCTATGTGATCTGTGCCGGGCTGACGGCGTTGGCGGCGATCTTTTTCGCCATGTACACTCGCTCGGTGCAGCCCTCGTCGCAGGGCAATTTCTACGAGCTTTATGCCATTGCTGCCGGTGTGCTCGGCGGTTTCTCGCTGCGCGGCGGCGAAGGCTCGATCGTCGGGGTGATCCTCGGCACCATCCTGTTGCAGGAACTGCAGAACCTCGTGAACCTCCTCGGCATTCCCTCCTCGCTCAACTTCGCGGTGATGGGCGGGGTGATCCTCATTGGCGTCCTGGTCGACCAGCAATGGGGCGTGTTCCGGGCGCGGCGGCGCATCGCCGAGGCGGCACGCAGCAAGGAGGAACTGGCGCCCAAGCCGGGGGAGTGAGGGGCGCGACGGCGGCGTTGGGCTGGATACCGACCACCCCACCGGCTGTCATCCCTGCGAAAGCAGGGACCCAACTATCCACCAGCGCGGGCTGCGAAATGGGTCCCAGCTTTCGCTGGGATGACATCGAGTGTGTGGTGATTTCGGTGGGTCAACTCGGCCTCGACAAACCACAAGTCCTACCCCGCGACCCGTTCCATCAGCCCTTCCTGCCGGATGTCGACATACTGCCCGGCGAGGTCGTCGGCGACGCCGCTGGCCAGCCAGGCGATGACGCGGGCCGGGCGTTCGGGGGGCTGCAGGTTTTCGCGCGGCACATCGGAGATCTGGTTGATCTTTGCCGCGCGGATCGACGCCTGCATGTCGGTATCGACGAGGCCCGGGGCGAAGGCGAAGCCGCGAAGGCCGATCTCGGCGCCTTCGAGCTCGATCGAGCGGGTCAGCATCATGAGCGCGGCCTTGCCGGCGCAATAGGCCGACCAGCCCGACATGGCGTGGTTGGCGGCGCCGCTCACCACGTTGACGACACGGCCGCCCTTCAGCGCCGGCCACAATGCGGCGACGAGTGCGGCGGGGCCGCTGACATTGATAGTAAGCGAGCGGTCGAAGGCCTGCGGATCGAGGGCGCTGAGCCTGGCCATCGGCTCGATCGTCGCGGCGTTGTTGACGAGGACGTCGATACGGCCATGAAGCGCCAGCGCCGCGGCGGCGCGCTCCGGGATGGCGGCGAGATCGCCGACATCGAGGACGAACTCGCTGGCCTTGCCGCCTTTGGCAACCACAGCCGCGACGATCTCGGCGCAGTCGCCGGCTTTGCGGCCCGAGGCGATAACGGTGGCGCCGAGTTCGGCCAGCGCCAGCGCCGTGGCGGCGCCGAGGCCGGCGCGGGCGCCGGTGACGAGGGCGACTTTGCCTGCAAGGGATTGGTTCATTTCGTCGGGCCTCGCTCTGCTGCGGCGCGGACTGAATCCGAACTGGGCGTCGAGGCATAGGCCTGGAAGCCGCCGGTGATGTTGATCAGTTCGCCGGTGACGAAGCTGGTGTCGGGTCCCATCAGCCAGCTGACGCCGCCGGCAACGTCCTCAGGGGTGCACCAGCGGTGCAGCGGGATGGTGGCCACCACATCGGCCTCGAAATCGTCCCAGCTCTTGCCGAGCTTTTCGGCCTTGGCGCGGAAGGCCTTTTCCATGCCGGTGCCGGGGCCGACATGGCCGGGGGCGATGGCGTTCACCCGCACGCCGCTCGACGCCATTTCGATGGCGAGGCACTGGGTCAGGCCCCAGATGGCGTTCTTGGACGCGAGGTAAGCCGACGAGAACGGGTTGCCGAACCCGAGCTTGGTGATGATGTTGACGATCTGGCCGCTCTGCTGGGCCGCCATGATCCGCGCCGCCTCGCGCGACATCAGGAAGGTGCCGCGGGTGTTCACCGAAAAGATCCGGTCCCAGTCCTCGACGGCGGTTTCGACCACCAAAGCCTGCATGTGGATGCCGGCATTGTTGACGACGCCGAACAGCCCGCCATGGCGCGCCGCGACGGCGTTGACGCCTGAGATCACCGAGGCTTCGTCGCCGATGTCGATCAGTTCGACCTCACAGCCGATGGCGGCGGCTGCGCTCTCGGCAACGGCGCGGTCGCGGTCGGCGATCACCACGGTATGGCCGTCGGCATGGAGGCGTTTGGCGATGGCGCGGCCGATGCCGCCGCCTCCGCCGGTGACGATGATGGCGTGAGAACTCACAGGGCACTCCAGGCGCGGAACAGGTCGCGCAGTTTCACGGTCTCGGTCAGCACGTCATCGTGCAGCGTATCGAAATAGCCCTGGTGGACAATCTCGGCCGCCAGCCATCCGTCGTAGCCGGCATCGCGCAGCGTGGCGAACAGGGCGGGGAAGTTGAGCGTCCCCTGGTCGAGCTTGGCCTGCAACGCACCGGGACGGGCCTGGCGCAGATGGACGTGCCCGGCCCAGCGGGCCAGCGCATCGATCTCGTCCTGCCGGTAACCCGCGACGGCGAAATGCGCATAGTCGAGCGCCAGCTTCACCCCAGCGGCGCGCTCGCAGAGCTCGGCCGTGATGGCGGGGCTCTCGAGGTAGGAATGGATATGCGGCTCGACGCAGACGGTGACGCCGGTATTGGCCGCGAGATCGAGCAGCGGCTTCAGCGACTCGACGGTTTCGTCGAGCGCCTGGGCGCGGCTCTGCGAACCGTTGATGACGCCGGGGAGGATGAACACGGTGGGCGCGCCGACGGCGGTGCAGAATTTCAGCACGGCGGTGAAATCGGCGGTGTTCTTGGCGCGGTTGGCGGGGTCGGCGAGGTTGCGGTCGGCAACGGAGTTGCCGAATAGGTGGTAGAGGTTCGAGACCGGCAGCGGCAAGCGCCTGCGAAGCTCATCGGCATAGGTCTCCGGGGTCGCCAGTAGCCGTGCGCGGTCGAGGGCCGAGCGGTAGAAATAGCCGACATCCAGCCCTTCGATGCCGAGCACTTTGGCCAGCCCGCCGACCTCGTCGAGCGTCAGCTCAGGGAATGACCAGCTGGTGACGCTGAGCTTCACAGCACGTCCTCCATCCGCCCCGATCTGGCCGAGCGGTACATGGCGTCGAGCAGCACGCTCGAGCGCATGCCGACCACCCCATCGGCGGGGTTCGGCACCTGCTTACCGCGCGCCAGGTCGACCAAGAGGCTAATCGGCGCCACCTGCTCATAGGCGCCGGCATCGGGGCCGAGATCGGCGATGTGGGTCTTGCCGTCGTGGCGGATCACCTCGACGCGGGCCCGCTCGATGTCGAACAGCATCATCCCCTCGGTGCCGAAGATGCGGATGTCGATCTGGTAGCCGCGCGACTTGGGCACGGTGGCCGAACCGGACAGCGCCATGGTGGCGCCATTGGCGAACTCGACCACCGCGGCATCGTAGAAATCGACACCGGCGGGAGAGAGCCCGGTCTTGGCGAACACTTTTGTCGGATCGAGATCGACGATGCGGAACAGCGCACCGAGCCCGTGGGTCAGCTGGCCCCAGCCATAGCCGCCGGATTTCTTCGGGTCGGCCCAGGTGGAGACCGGCGGGCGGAACAGGTGGTCCCTGGTCTCGACCATCGGTTCGCCACCGAACAGGTCGGCCAGCGCCGAGGCCATCTGCGCTACCACATGGCGGACTTCGCCGACCCAGCCGTCTTTCACCAGCTGATGCGCCGTTTCGACGATCGGCCGGAAGTTCCAGCCATAGGGCAGGATGATCTGGGTGTTATTCGCATTGGCGGTGGCGAGGAGAGCGCGGGCATCGGCCGCGCTGGTCGCCATCGGTTTTTCAATCAGCGTCGGCAGGCCGCGCGACAAAGCCAGCTGGGCGTGCTCGGCGTGGAGGATGTGCGGCGAGGCGACGACGACGCCGTGCAGGGTTTCCCTGGCCAGCATTTCCGCCGCATCGAAATACGGCTTCACCCCGGGGAAGCTCGCGACGACCTTCTCCATGCCATCGGCATCGGGGCGGTTCACCGCGACGATTTCGACATTGGGGTTGGCGCGCAAAGCCGGGATGTGGCTGAGGGTCGCCCACCAGCCGGCGCCGATGACGCCGATATTGACCTTATCGCTCAAACTGTCCTCCCGAGGCCCGACGCTTAGGCGTTCTTGGCCAGATAATCGTGGATGATCTCGCCGGTGACGAGGGTGAAATCGGCGCGCCAGTAGAAGGCTTCGAGCGGCTCGACCACCGGCAGCCGGAATACCGGGGCCTGGGCGTTGGGCCTGAGCTCCACCGTCGCGGGCCCGCGCCAGCATTCGTGCACCTTCACGTCGGTGAGTTTGCGCGAGGTGATCTGGCGGATCGCCGGAGTGCCGTCGATGTGGTTGACGGCCTTCAGGTTGAGGTTGGTGCCGTAGTCGAAATGCGCCTTCATCAGCGCCGGGTCGACCGGCTGCTGTTTGTAGGGCGTGGTGACGGTGATGACGTCGATGCCGTTGCGCTCGACGCCGCCGACCATCAGGTCGCCGCGGAACTCGAGGAATGGGTTGGCGAGCTTCTTGGGCTGGCCATGCACCTCACGGCCATGCGCCACGCCGCCATCGGAGGCAAGGAACAGGTAGGGCGAGTAAGCGCCGGAGCGGCCATTGGGGAGCCGGGCGCCGAACATCACGTTGGCTTCGTGATAGGGCCCGATCCAGCTGGTGTCGTTCATCTTGTAGATGTGGACGCAGACCACGTCGCCGGTGGCTTCGACCGGCGGCGGGGCGAGGAACTGCATCGCCTTGGGGTCGGTGCGCCAGAACACCGTCAACACTTCGGCATTGCGGAAAGTGAAGGGGAAGGGCGGGATGAACGGCGCATCCCACGGGGTGGAAAAGCCACCGGCAAGGATGTCGGCCTCGGTAACCTTGTCGAGGCCCCAGCGTCTTTCGGTCATTGGTCTTTCGCCTTCATCGCAGCCTCGGTGGATTGCAGCACATGGTCCATATGGGTGACCATCGCCTGCCGTGCCGCCGCAGCATCGCGCCGCCGGATCGCTTCGACAATGATGCGATGGTCGGCAATCGATGTGGAAATGACGTTGGGCGTTTCCGACGCGGTCTTGCGAAATTCCTGGCCGAGCACGTTGAGGCTCTGCGCGGCGCGCGACAGGAACTCGTTGCCGGACAGTTCGCCGAGCCGGCGGTGAAAGGCGGTATCGACGTCGCGATAGCGCGCCGGCTCGAGCTTGGCGGCTTCCTGTGCGGCGATCAGCGTGTCCAGTTCGTCGAAGGCTGCCGCGTCGCCCCGGCCGGCGGCGAGCGCCGCGATCTCGCCCTCGATCAGTTTTCGCGCTTCGTAGAGTTTTTCGACCTCGGCAGCGCGCAGCGTCAGGAAGAATGTCAGCGGCGCGAGGAGGTCCGAGGCTTCGAGCTGCGAGACGAAGACGCCACCGCCATGCCGCACCTCGATCACCCCCAACACGGCGAGGGCGCGCAAGGCTTCGCGCAGGGTGGGGCGGGAGACCTCGAAGGTCTCGGCGAGTTTCCGCTCCGCCGGCAACTGGTCGCCGGGCTTCAGGTTGCCGGCGGTGACGAGGCCGAGCAGGCGGGCCACCAGCATCTCGGTCAGGCCGGAACGGCGCAACGGCACTTCGCCGCTGAGATCACTGATCGGCACTGGTTCGCTCCCCGATGCGGCTTAGCTTGCCGTCTTGTCGTAAGTGGCCAAGTGGTCTGACCACTTATTGACGTAGCAGCGCCCTCGGTGCTAGTCAACGCCGGACGAAGTACGAGCCCGGGTAGCGGGCCGAGAGGGAGGATGCCCAAATGCGCGTGGGCCAGATTGCCAGCCACGTGATCCGCTATGCCGACACCAACGATCACGGCAACCTGCGCCAGACGGTGCTGGTTAAGGTCGAGACGGTGGATGGCGTGGTCGGCTGGGGCGAGGGCATCGCCATGTGGCCCGAGGCCTGCTGGGCGACCAAGACGTTGATCGACAGCGGCTTCGGGCCGCTGCTGAAACAGGCCGGCGAGCTCAGCATCGCTGCAGCCTGGGAGAAGATGCGGGCGCATGCGTGGTGGTATGGCGAGGGCGGCATCGCCTGCTTCGCCTACTCGGCGCTCGACATGGCGCTGTGGGATATCGAGGGCAAGCTTCAGGGCAGGCCGCTCTATGAGCTCCTGGGCGGCAAGGCGCATGAGAGCCTGCCGGCTTACTCTTCCAGCCACGTCAACAAGGCGACGCGGGCGCTGTGTGTCGAGGAGATCGTGGGCTACCAGGCCGAAGGCTATCGCGGTGCCAAGCTCGGCTTCGGCAAGCGCGGCCTCTCCAATATCGGCCAGGACCCGAACAACGACGTCGCCTTCGTGCGCGAGCTGCGGGAGGCGCTCGGGCCCGATTTCGAGATCATCGTCGATGTCGGCAATGGGGTGAAATGGGATCGCGACACCGGTATCGCGACCACACGGCGGATGGCCGAGTACGAGATCGGCTGGATCGAGGAGCCGTTCTATCCGACCCGCATCGACGACTACCGGGCACTGAAGGCGGCGCTGCCCGGCATGCCGATCGGGACCGGCGAGCGCGAGTTTACCGTCACCGGCTACCAGCGGCTGATCGAAACCGGCACGGTCGATGTGCTCGGGGTCGACCCATCGCGGGCCGAAGGGGTCACCGGCTTCTCGAAAATCGACCAGCTCTGCGGCGCGGCCGGGATCACCATCAATGCCCATGCCTGGAGCACGGCGATCCTCAGCGCGGCAAGCCTCCACCTGTCGCTGGCTTCGCCCAATGCGCGACTGTTCGAGTTCAAGCCGATCCCGGTGGTGGTACAGACCGATCTCGTCGACCAGCCAATCCGGCAGCAGGACGGGCGGGCCTATGCGCCGACGCGTCCGGGGTTGGGGATCGAGGTGGACGAGGCGGTGGTGAAGGCGTTGAGCCTTGGGTAGGGCGCGAGACTATCCGACAGTCTCGGATAGGTCAGTGAGGGAAGAGTACCCCCACCCCTGTCCCCTCCCCGCAAGGGGGAGGGAGACGCTCTCACCAGCGCCAGTGTTTTCGTCTCCTCCCCCCTTGCGGGGGAGGGACAGGGTGGGGGGTGTCTTCCCGCACCGGCCTGTCGGCCGGGGACAACTAGATCTCCAGAATCCGCCGTACCTCGCCCGTCAACGCCAGGCCGAGCGTCCGGTGCGCGTCGGCATCGAGGTGGATGCCGTCGTCGTCGCTCGAGCGGATGACGCTGCCGGCGTCGAAGAAGTGCACGCCATAGGCGTTGGCGACGCGGGCATACTCACTGGCGAGTTTCTGCGATTTGGCGCTGCCGCCTTCGAACATCTCGGTGAGCCAGGTGAGCTTCGCCAGAGGCGCCGGCGAGACCAGCAGGACCTCGGGCGGCAGGCCGTCGGGGCCGGCCGTCGAGCGCCGCACCAGGTCGGCGAGCTTGCCGGCGCCGTCGGCGATATCGCCGGCCGTCATCGACAGGCGGGCCTTCAGGTCGTTGGTGCCCAGCATGATGATCACCAGGTCGAGTGGCATGTGGGTGATCAGCGACACCGGCAGATAGCGCTCGCCATTGCGGATCTCGCCCTCGATCGGATCGTCGACGCAGGTGGTGCGGCCGTTGAGCCCCTCTTCGAAAACGTTGACGCCGGCGCCGAGCGCCGCCTGCATGATGCGCGGCCAGCGCTGGGTGACGCCGAAGCGGCCCCCGGCGCCGCGATAAGGCTGGGGCACGGCGCCCCAGGTGTTCGAATCCCCATAAGCCAGCACCGACAGCGGTGCGGTCGCCTGATCTGCCATTCGGTCCTCCCGTTTTCCGAAGGGGTACGTTTCCACGACGGGAGCGGTCAACGCATAATTGGTCTGACCAAATAGCCAGAACTGGCTTGCGCCCGGAAAACGGACGCGATATGAGCTTGGATAATTGGACTGACCAATTGTCCAATACAAGGGAGAGAGAACATGCGACTGAAGAGTCTGCGCCTGGCGGCGATCGCCGGGCTGACGGCGGCGCTTATGTCGGGCGCCGCTTTCGCCGAGGATTTCCACGGCTTCGATCCGGCCAATTTCGACGGCAACATGGTGAGCGCCGAGCAGCTCGCCGCGATGGTGGTCGACGCGATCGCCGCCAATGCGCCGCGCAACGGTCAGAAGCTGACCATCGGGTTTGCCAACCTGCAGCGCGACATCTCGTTCTGCCTCAAGGTGGAGCAGGGCATCGTCGCCAATGCCGAAGCGGCGGGGATCGATCTGCAGATCACCGATAACCGGCTCGACGGCGCCACGGCGCTGGCCAATGCCGAGAGCTTCCTGCAGCGCAATGTCGACTTCGTCATCGAGTTCCAGACCGATGCGAATTTCGGCGCGACCATCATGCAGAAGATGAACGACGCCAACACCAAGGTGATCGCCATCGACATCCCGATGCCGGGCGCCACCTTCTTCGGCGCCAACAACCCGAAATCGGGCTTCATGGGTGGCGCCTATCTCGGCCAGGCGGCGATCCAGAAATTCGGCGCCGACAAGGTGAAGACGGGTTACCTGGTGGTCGGCGAGCTGCCGCAGTCGGGCGCCGTGCCGGCGATGCGCACCAACGGCCAGGTGGCCGGCTTCAAGGGCGCAGTCGGCGAGTTCGCCGATGCGCAGGTCATCAAGATCGACACCAAGAACACGCTCGAAGAGAGCTTTACCCAGATGAACAACGTCATCGGGCGGATTCCCGAAGGCGTGCCGATCATGGTGACTGCGATCAACGACCAGGCGGCGACCGGCATGCTGCGCGCCGTCAAGCAGGCGGGCCGCGAGGCCGACCTGATCGTCGTCGGCATGGGCGCCGACGAAATCCAGACGCTGATCGACGAGCCGGCCTTCGTCGCCTCGGTGGGATATTTTCCCGAGCGCTACGGCAACTTCCTTGTGCCGCTGGCGCTCATGGAGCTGGCTGGCAAGGAAGTCCCGGACACCGTGCTGATGACCCACTACATGGTCACCGACGGCAATGTCTGCGAGTTCTACAAGGACTTCGCCTGCTCGGCGACGCCGGATGCGATCACCTTCGAGCTGCCCGAGGATGCCTACAAGGCCCACCTCGAAGAGATACGCAAGCTCCCCGAGTTGCAGGACTCGCTCAACCTGATCCCCACGAACTAACCCTGACCCTGACCCGGGGCGGTGGCACCCGCCATCGTCCCGGTCTTTTTCCGACAGGTTATCGCATGTTCAGCACAGCACGGCTTTCGATGCGCGGCATCGACAAGTCCTTTGGCGGCGTCCCGGTGCTCAGCAATGTCGAGCTCAGGCTCGAGGCGGGCGAGGTCGTGGCGCTGCTCGGCTCGAACGGCGCCGGCAAATCGACGCTGGTGAAGATCCTCACCGGGCTCTACAGCCGCGATGCCGGGATCGTCGAAGTCGACGGCGAGGCGGTGCTGTTCAGCAAGCCCGCCGACGCCATCGCCGCCGGGGTGAAGCTGCTGCCGCAGGAAATCTCCGTCATGCCCGACCTCAGCGTCGGCGAGAATATCCTGCTTGGCGACCTGCCGATGAAGCCGGGTTTCGGGTTCAAACAGGTCGATTACAAGACCATCCATATCCGCGCCACCGAGCTCCTCGCCCAGTTGGGTTTCGAGGCGCTCGATACGCACCAGGACGTGAAGCGCCTGTCGGTGGCCGAACAGCGCATCGTCGAGATCGCCCGCGCCATTGCCGGGCAGGCGCGCATCCTGATCATGGACGAGCCGACCGCCGCGCTCACCGAGCAGGAGGCGGAGCTGCTGTTCGCCATCATCCGCCTGCTGAAACAGCAGCGGGTCTCGGTGGTCTACATCTCGCACTACATGAGCGAGGTGTTCGAGATTTCCGATCGCATCGTGGTGCTGCGCGACGGCCGCAATGCCGGCGATTTCGTCACCCGCGATACCAACAAGGCCGAAGTGCTGGCCGCCATGATCGGCGCCACGGCCGGCGATCTCTATCCGACCGAACCGCCCCCGCCGCCCGGCACCGACGTGCTGAAGGTCGAAGGTTTCGGGGTGCGCGGCAAGATCGCCGATGTCAGCTTCGCGGTGCGCTCGGGCGAGATTCTCGGGATTTTCGGGCTCGTCGGCTCCGGCGTCGAAGTGCTGGGCCGGGCGCTTTATGGCGCGGTGCACAGCGAGCGCAGCGGCCAGGTGACGCTCGATGGTCGGCCCTACCGGCCGTCGACGCCGCAGCACGGCAAGGAGGCAGGCATCGGCTTTGTCGCCGCCGAGCGGAAGAAGGAAGGCATCATCGCCGACCTGACCGTGCGCGAGAATATCGCGCTGCCGTTCCAGAACCGCTTCACCCGCGGGCTGTTCGTTTCGACCGAAGCCGAGACCGGCCACGCTGAGAACTGGATCCGCGACCTCGGCATCCGTACCCGTGGCCCGGAGCAGAAACTCAGGACCCTGTCGGGCGGCAACCAGCAGAAGGTGTGCCTGGCTCGCTGGCTGGTCGAGGGGGTGAAGCTGCTGATCCTCGAGGAGCCGACGCGCGGCGTCGATATCGGGGCGCGGCGCGAGATCTACGGCAAGCTGCGCGAGCTCACCGCAAAGGGCTACGCGGTGATCATCCTCTCCTCCGATGTCGAGGAAGTCGCCGGCATTTCCGATCGGTCGCTGGTGCTCGACCGCGGCCGCGTCGTCGAACAATTCCCGCGCGGGGTTACGCCCGCTGCGCTGATGGCCGCCACGGCCGAAACCCAAACTGCCTGAAGGATCGCCATGGCTACCACCACCGAGACCGCCGCCGCCGCCCCGTCGCTGAAGCGCCGGTTCATGGACCTGCTCGCCAAACCCTGGTCGGGCGTCGCCATGCTCCTGGTGTTCTACCTGATCCTCATCGCGGTGTTCTCGATCCTGTCGCCGTTCTTCTTCAACACCCGCAACATGCTGCAGATCGGGCTCAACGTCGCCTATATCGGGCTGATGGCGGCGGCAGGCACGCCGCTGATCATTGCCGGTGGACTCGACCTGTCGGTGGCGGCGATCGCCGGGCTCACCGGGGTGATGATCTCGCTGCTTGTCGGGCTCGGGGTGCCGGTCTGGGTGGCGGTGGGGCTGGCGCTGGCGCTCGCCGCGGCAATCGGCGTCGCCAACGGGCTGTTCACCACGCGGCTGAAGCTCAATCCGCTGATCACCACTTTGGGCATGATGAGCATCGTGTCGGGCATCGCGCTGGTCTTGACCGGCGGGCTCACCCGGCCGCTGATGATCGCCGGCTTCAACTGGATCGGCAATGAGCGGGTATTCTCGATCCCCATTCCGCTGATCATCATGGTGGTCACCTTCTTCGCCTTGTGGCTGGTGATGACCAAAACCAAATTCGGCCGCTTCATCTATGCGGCGGGCGGCAATGCCGAAGCGTCGCGGCTGATCGGCATTCCGGTCGAGCGCACGGTGATCGTGCTCTACGTCATCTCGGCGCTGGCCGGCGCGCTGGCCGGCACCATCCTCGGCGCCATGCTGGGGGCGGCCGGCCCGAACGCCGCCGGCTCGCAGCTGCTCACCGTCATCGCCGCCATCATCCTCGGCGGCACCAGCCTCAATGGCGGGCGCGGCTCGGTGTGGGGGACACTGTTGGCGGTGCTGATCCTGGGGACGCTCAACAATGGCTTGACCCTGCTCAACGTATCGAGCTTCTGGCAGGATGTAACGCGCGGCGTCGTCCTGATGCTCGCGGTGAGTCTGGATCAGTTGCGCAATCGCGCCCTGGGTGAGTGATGATCGCGGTTGAGTCCTATGCGCCGATCGAACGCAGCAGTTCCGTCGCCGAACAGGTGGCCAAGCGGCTGCTGGAGATGGTGCGGACCAAGGCCCTGAAGCCGGGCGACCAGCTGCCGCCGGAACGGGAACTCGCCACCTATATGCAGGTCAGCCGTCCGAGCCTGCGCGAAGCGCTGCGCGGGCTGCAGATCCTCGGCGTCCTGAAGATGCGGCAGGGTGGCGGCATCTATGTCACCGGGCTCGAGGCGTCGGACCTGCTCGGGCCGCTGCAGTTCCTCATCACCCTCGACAGCCAGAATCTCGGCGCGCTGTACGAGAGCCGGCGGATGATCGACGGCTCGATCGCCCGGCTCGCCACCGAGCGGATCACCGACGCGCAGATTGCGAGCCTCCACCGCCTGGTCGAGGCGCAGGTGCACCTCACCAACGACTCACTCGGCTTCCGTCTCGCCGATACCGAGTTCCACGAGACCATCGCAGCGGCGACCGGCAATACGTTCCTCGTCACCATCTCGCACTCGCTCTACGTGCTCGGCATGGAATACCGGCGGATCGCCGCCGAGACGCCGAATGTGCTGGAGCGCTCGCTGGCCGAACACCGGGTGATCGTTGCGGCGCTCGAGGCGCGCGATGCGGCGGCGGCGGAAGCGGCGATGCAGGCACACCTGTTGAGCGTCCACCGCTCCACCCTCGACGTCATGCAGGCAAAGGGCGAGGTGTGACCATGTTGCTCGAAGGCAAGCGCGCCATCGTCACCGGCGGTTCGCGCGGCATCGGCCGCGGCATTTCGGTGGAGCTCGCCCGGCAGGGCGCCGATGTGGTGATCAACTATTTCGCCGGGGCCGACCAAGGATTCGCGCGGGATACCGCGCATGACGAAACGGTCGCCGAGATCGAAGCGCTGGGGCGCCGGGCCATCGCGGTAGAGGGTGACATCGCCGACCCTGAGGTCAGCGCCGATCTGGTGCAGGCGGCGGTCGAGGCGTTCGGCGGCGTCGACATTCTTGCGTCCAATGCCGGCATCTGCCCGTTCCACGCTTTCCTCGACATGCCGCCGGCGCTGCTGCAGCAGGTGGTGGGGGTCAACCTCAACGGCGCGTTCTACGCGGTGCAGGCGGCGGCGAACCGGATGAAGGACCAGGGCACGGGCGGCGCGATTGTCGCGACCTCATCGATCTCGGCGCTGGTCGGCGGCGCCATGCAGACGCATTACACCCCGACCAAGGCCGGGGTGCATTCGCTGATGCAGTCGGTGGCCATCGCCCTCGGGCCCTACGGTATCCGCTGCAACTCGGTGATGCCGGGCGCCATCGCCACCGACATCAACAAGGACGACTGGTCCGACCCCAAGAAGCGCGACTACCTCAACAACCGCATCCCGCTCGGCCGCTTCGGCGAGCCCGAGGATGTGGCCAAGGTCGTCGCGTTCCTCGCTTCCGACATGGCCTCCTACGTCACCGGCGCGGCGCTGCTGGTCGATGGCGGGCTCTACGTCAACCTGCAATAGGAGAACCGAAGATGTCCGAGCGCATCGCCTTTCGCATGAAGGTGCATCCCGGCAAGATCGCCGAATACAAGAAACGCCATGACGAGATCTGGCCCGAGCTGAGCCAGGCGCTGCGCGACGCCGGGGTCTCGGACTATTCGATCTGGCACGACCCGGAGACGGACGAGCTGTTCGCCACGCTGGTGCGCACCGCCGACCACACGATGGCCGAGCTGCCCAAGACCGAGATCAACAAGCGCTGGTGGAAGTTCATGGACGACATCATGGACTACAACGACGACGGCACGCCACATGTCGTCGAGCTCAAGCAGGTCTTCCACCTCTCCTGACCGATCGGTTTCGTCTTCCATGTCCGACTTCACCATCAAGGCCGTGCGCGTTTCGCTCGTTGAGAGCGAGGGGGATGGCGGCGACTATTTCCAGCAGGGTCGCGGCCACTGGCTGATCGACACGCTGATCGCCAACCCGATGTCGGGCTACGCTGAGTACAAGGCGTCGCGCCAATCCTGGGGCATCGGGGTGATGGGCTCGATCGTCGTCGAGATCGAGAGCGAGGCCGGCGTCACCGGCGTTGCCACCGGCTTCGGCGGCCCGCCGGCGGCCTGGCTGGTGGCCAATCATTTCAGCCGCTTCCTCGTCGGCGAGGACGCGCGCAATACCTCGAAGATCTGGGACCAGATGTTCCGCGCCTCGATGCCCTATGGGCGGAAGGGCATGCCCATCGCCACCATCTCGGTAATCGACCTGGCGCTGTGGGACCTCGTCGGCAAGCTCCGCGGCGAGCCGGTCTACAACCTGATCGGCGGCAAGTGCCATGACGAGATCAGCTTTTACTGCACCGGCCCGGCGCCCGACGCGGTGAAGGATCTCGGCTTCTGGGGCGCCAAGGTGCCGCTGCCTCATAGCCATTTCGACGGCGAAGACGGGCTGTTGAAGAACATCGAATTCCTCACCGCGCAGCGCGAGCTGGTGGGGCCGGATTTCCCGCTGATGGTCGATTGCTACATGGCGCTGACCGTGCCCTATGCGATCCGCCTCGCCGAGAAGACCAGGCACCTCAACATCTACTGGTGGGAAGAGGTGCTGCACCCCGACGATATCGAGGGGTTCCGGCTGTTGAAGCAGGCGCATCCGACCCTCAAGTGGACCACCGGCGAGCACGAATACACCCGCTACGGCTTCCGCCGGCTGATCGAGGAGCGCACCATCGATGTGCTGCAGCCCGACGTGATGTGGGTGGGCGGGCTGACGGCGCTGCTGCAGATCGCGGCGCAGGCGGCGGCTTACGATATCCCGGTCATTCCGCATGGCTCGGGGCCGTATTCGTACCAGTTCATCGCCAGCCAGCCGGCGCAGTCGCTGTGCGAATATGTGGCGGCCAGCCCTGACGGGCGCTCGATCCGCCCGATCTTCGGCAAGCTGTTCAGCGGCGAAGACCTGCCGCAGAACGGTCGACTAAAGGTCAGTAGCGCGCCGGGCTTCGGTATGGAAATAGCTGATCGCGGCCTGCTAAAGCCGTTCGCCTGAGCCCACGTCCATCATTGTCGCGCGATCGCGGAAGTCTTGCAGTTCTGCCGGTTACGCTCCGAGGAGTTTCATGAACCAGATTGATCTCAACGGCCAGGTGGCCGTCATCACCGGCGGTGCGCAGGGCATCGGCTTCGCCATTGCCAAGCGCCTGGTGGCCTCCGGCGCCAAGGTCAGCCTGTGGGACATGAATGCCGACCTGTTGGCGAGCGCCAAGGCCGAGCTCGGCGCCGCGGCTTCGACCGTTGCGGTCAACATCACCAATTATGACGCCGTCGCCGCGGCGGTGGCGGAAGTCGAAAAGGGTCTCGGCAAGCTCGATATCCTCGTCCACTCGGCCGGCATCGCCGGCAAGAACGCGCCGCTCGACGAATACGAGCTCGACGAATGGCGCCGGGTCATCGACATCGACTTGAACGGCGCGTTCTACGTCAACCGCGCCGTGCTGCCGGGGATGAAGGCCCGCAACTACGGGCGCATCGTCAACATCGCCTCGATCGCCGGCAAGGAAGGCAACCCGAACGCCTCGGCCTATGCCGCGGCCAAGGCCGGCGTTATCGGCATGACCAAGGCAGTGGGCAAGGAAGTGGCGAAGTACGACATCGCCATCAACGCCATCACCCCGGCGACGGCCAAGACCCGCATCCTCGACGAACTGAAGCCCGAGTTCATCGACTACATGCTGAGCCGCATCCCGCGCGGCCGTTTCCTCGAAGTCGAGGAAGCCGCGAACATGGTGGCCTGGCTGGTGTCGAAGGAAAACAGCTTCACCACGGCTTCGGTGTTCGACCTGAGCGGTGGGCGGGCGACATATTGATCCTGGTCGCATCACCGACTGATTGGGAGAAGGCCGCTCAACTGAGCGGCCTTCTGCTTTCTGGCGTGCCCAATTCGGTGCATCAAACTCGATGTCATCCCTGCGAAAGCAGGGACCCAACTCGCCGCAGTGCAAGTGGACAATTGGGTCCCTGCTTTCGCAGGGATGACAGCCGGTGAGTAGGGTGGTGCGGTGATCACCGATGGACCCCCGCCCCAAGCCCTCCCTCAAGGCGAGGGGTGCCACGGCTTGACTAAGTAACCAGACGGTGAATTATTTCGGGGCCACCCGCTGGAGGACCCCGGGTGGCATGACCACCCGATGAGGACACCCCCAGTGAAGTACGCGATAGTCGGCGTCGGCGGGCGCCATGCCATGTTCCGCAGGGCGATCACCGAGACCCATGCGGAAGGCAACGACCTGGTCGCCCTGTGCGACGTGAACGAGACCCGGCTGGCGCTTTCTGCCGGCAAGATCCCCAAAAAGGGCAACGGCATCGCCACCTACGAGGCGGCTGACTTCGAGCGGATGATCGCCGAGCAGCAGCCCGATACGGTGATCGTCACCACGCCGGATTACCTGCATCACGAATATATCGTCGCGGCGCTGAAGGCCGGCCGCAACGTGATGACCGAAAAGCCGATGACGGTGGACCTCGCAAAACTGCGCGCCGTGCTCGAGGCGCAGCAGCAGAGCGGCAAGCGGCTGACCGTCACCTTCAACTACCGCTATACGCCGGCCCGCACGCAGCTCAAGGACCTCTTGATGTCGGGCGTCATCGGCGAGATCACCGCGGTGGATTTCCGCTGGTATCTCGACCGGGTGCACGGCGCCGACTATTTCCGCCGCTGGCACCGCTACAAGGAGAAATCCGGCGGCCTGCTGGTGCACAAATCCACCCATCATTTCGACCTGATGAACTGGTGGGTGGCCTCAACCCCCAAGACCGTCAGCGCCAATGGCAAGCGGGTATTCTACACGCCTCAGATGGCCGAAGAGCTCGGGCTCGGAGCGCATGGCGAGCGCTGCCATGGTTGCCCGGTGTTCGACAAGTGCGAGTACCGGCTCGACCTTACCGGCGATCCGGCGCTGCGCGAACTCTATCTCGATGCCGAGGATGATGACGGGTACCTGCGCGACAAGTGCGTGTTCGCCGACGACATCACCATCGAAGACACCATGCAGGTGCAGGTGAAATACGCCAACGACGTGTTCCTCAACTATACGCTGTGCGCCTACAGCCCCTGGGAAGGGCTGGAGATCAAATTCCACGGCACCAAGGGCGAGCTGACGCACCGGCATGTCGAGGTGCACGGGGTGTTCGGCGGGGTGCGCGACAAGGCGCAGGAAGACGCCATGACGACGACACTGCATCTTGCCGGCGGCTTGCCCGAGACTGTCGAGGTGTGGGCCGGGCACGGCGACCATGGTGGCGCCGACCCGGTGATGCTGGGCTATCTGTTCGAGCCCGAAAGCATGGAGCCGGATCGCTACAACCGCGCCTCGACGCACAAGGAAGGGGCGTGGTCGATCCTCACCGGGATCGCGGCGAACGCCTCGATTGCGTCGGGGCAGACGGTGGACGTGGATCGGATGCTCAAGGAGGCGGGGATCAGTCTGGGGCGATAGTGCGTGGGGCAACCCCCACCCAGCTTCGCTACGGGCCTTTGGCCCGAGCTGCGCTACCCTCCCCACAAGGGGGAGGGAGACCCGACTGTCAGCTTCGGTTCTATCGTCTCCCTCCCCTTGATGGCTACTAGATTCACACATTGAGGTGTGCGGCGAGGGTTTGGACGGCGCGCTTGGCGGTTTGGATTTCGAGCCAGCCCTGAAGCATGACGACGGGGCCGGGTTTTCCGTAGTATCCGGTCCATCCCC
>JAESFO010000101.1_pt1 | contig 163647 bp, 171 predicted proteins | sample 9269421 | NCBI WGS metagenome assembly JAESFO01 (sample SAMN14502839, study PRJNA617101) | algae metagenome | isolation source: Nostoc desertorum CM1-VF14 and co-occurring heterotrophs from rocky... | place: USA: Clark Mountains, San Bernardino, California | collected 2000-06-05 | reverse complement strand
GATCAAGGAGCGCGAGGAAGTCATCGGCAACCAGACCCGCGTCAAGGTGGTCAAGAACAAGCTGGCGCCGCCGTTCCGCCAGGTCGAGTTCGACATCATGTATGGCGAAGGCATCTCGAAAACCGGCGAACTGCTCGATCTCGGCGTGAAGTCGGGCCTCGTCGAGAAGTCCGGCGCCTGGTTCTCCTATGACAGCCAGCGACTGGGGCAGGGGCGTGAAAACTCCCGCCAGTTCCTCAAGGACAATCCGGCGATCGCCGACCAGATCGAAAAGGGCGTGCGCGAAAGCTCCGGCATCCTCAGCGAAGCGCTGCTGGCCGGGCCGGAAGGTGACGAGGGCGACGACGGGGAGCCGTGATCGGCTCAGCGGCGATGAATTGAAGGGCGCCTGCGGGCGCCCTTTGTATTTGGATCATGGCGCTGAACCAGTACTCGTTCAGTCCTTCTCCACCGGCCGTCATCCCGACGAAAGTCGGGACCCAGTGCTCAGGGTTCACCGCCGGGGCTGTCCTGCCCGACCTTGCTGTGCTTGACCGGCGCGGCTCGCGCCATCCCAACCGTCCGAGCAATGGGTCCCGGCGTTCGCCGGGATGGCGGCCGGTGGTGGGGGCGACGTATGGTAGGTGATGGCGGCACCACCAATCTGCCGCCTCTCGCCACCCTGTGCTGGACACAACCGCAAGCCCCGCGATAGAAGGCCTTTCCTGTTGTTCCTGGCGGGGCTACGGCCTCGCCATTTGTCTGTAAGAGACCCGTCATGACGAGCGTGAACGATATCCGGTCGAGCTTTCTGAGCTACTTCGCGAAGAATGGTCACGAAGAGGTTGCATCGAGCCCGCTGGTGCCGCGGAACGATCCGACGCTGATGTTCGTCAATTCGGGCATGGTGCAGTTCAAGAACGTCTTCACCGGCGTCGAGAAGCGCGACTACGTCCGCGCCACCACTGCACAAAAGAGCGTGCGTGCCGGGGGCAAGCACAACGATCTCGACAATGTCGGCTTCACCGCGCGGCACCACACCTTCTTCGAGATGCTGGGCAACTTCTCGTTCGGCGATTACTTCAAGGAGCGCGCGATCGTGCTGGCCTGGGACCTGCTCATCAAGGAGTGGGGCCTGCCCAAGGACAAGCTCTCTGTCACCGTCTACCAGGACGACGATGAGGCGTTCGAGCTCTGGAAGAAGATCGCGGGCCTCTCGGACGACAAGATCGTCCGCCTCGGCGCCAAATCAAACTTCTGGCAGATGGCCGATACCGGCCCCTGCGGTCCGAACTCCGAGATCTTCTACGATCACGGTGACAAGTACTGGGGCGGCCCGCCGGGCTCGCCCGAGGAAGACGGCGACCGGTTCGTCGAGATCTGGAACCTCGTCTTCATGCAGTTCGAGCAGTTCAAGGACGGCTCGCGGACCAGGCTGCCGAAGCCGTCGGTCGATACCGGCATGGGTCTCGAGCGCGTCGCCGCGGTGATGCAGGGGACGAACAACAACTATGAGATCGACCTGTTCAAGTCGCTGATTGCCGCGACCATGCAGGCGACCGCGTTCAATGGCGATCCGACGACACCGAGCCTGCGCGTCATCGCGGACCATCTCCGTTCTATGAGCTTCCTCATCGCCGAAGGCGTGCTGCCCTCGAATGAGGGGCGCGGCTATGTGTTGCGCCGCATCATGCGTCGCGCCATGCGGCATGCGACGCTGCTGGGCGCGGCAGATCCGGTGATTCACAAGATCGTCCCCACCCTGGTGCGGGAAATGGGCCAGGCTTACCCTGAACTTGTCCGCGGCGAGCACATGGTCGAGGAGACCATTCGCCTCGAAGAGCAGCGCTTCCTGAAAACGCTGAGCCGCGGCCTCGTCATCCTCGACGAAGCCACCGCCGACCTCAAGCAGGGCGACATGCTCGAAGGCGTCACCGCCTTCAAGCTCTATGACACCTATGGCTTTCCGCTCGACCTGACCCAGGATGCGCTGCGCACCCGCGGCATCAATGTCGATCTCTCGGGCTTCGAGAATGCGATGGCGCGCCAGCGCGCCGAGGCCCGCAAGAGCTGGGCGGGTTCGGGCGAAGCGAGCGAGGACAAGGTGTGGTTCGCGGTGGCCGACCAGGTCGGCCCGACCGAGTTCCTCGGCTATGAGACCGAGACTGCCGAAGGCGTGGTCACCGCGCTGGTCAAGGGCGGAGCGATTGTCGACGAGCTCAGGGCCGGCGACGAAGGCTACGTCGTGCTCAACCAGACGCCGTTCTACGGCGAGAGCGGCGGCCAGGTCGGCGATACCGGCACGCTGAGCGGCGAAGGCATTGCGGCGACAGTGACCGACACGGTCAAGAACAACGGCGTGTTCGGGCACAAGGTGAAGGTCACCGAAGGCACCATCAAGGTCGGCTCGCCGCTGGCGCTGCTCGTCGATCACGATCGGCGCTCGGCCATTCGCGCCAACCACTCGGCGACGCACCTGCTGCACGAAGCGCTGCGCCTGGTGCTTGGCGATCACGTCGCGCAGAAGGGCTCGATGGTTTCCGCCGACCGGCTGCGCTTCGATTTCGTCCACACCAAGCCGATCACTCCGCAGGAGCTGGCCGAGGTCGAAGAGATCGCCAACGATATCGTGCTGCAGAACTCTCCGGTCGAGACGCGCCTGATGGGCGTCGAGGAAGCCAAGGAGTCCGGGGCCCGCGCGTTGTTCGGCGAAAAGTACGGCGATGAAGTGCGCGTCGTCTCGATGGGCGACCCCACCGGCAATGCGGTCGGCTGGTCAGTCGAACTGTGCGGCGGCACCCATGTTCGCCGCACGGGCGATATCGGGCTGATCACCGTGCTGGGCGATTCCGGCGTCGCAGCCGGCGTGCGCCGTATCGAAGCGCTGACCGCCAAGGGGGCGCGTCAGCATGCGCGTACCAATGCCAACCTCGTGGCGGGTGTCGCCGATGCGCTGCATGTCGGGACGCAGGACGTGTTCACCCGCATCGAAGCGCTGCAGGAAAATCTGAAGAAGGCCGAACGGGCGCTGAGCGATGCCAACAAGAAGCTGGCGCTCGGCGGCGGCGGTTCGGCGCCGGCCTCGGCCGACGAGACGGTCAATGGTGTCACCTATGTCGGCCGCGCCGTCGAGGGTATTTCGGCCAAGGACGTCAAGGGCCTCGTCGATACCGAAAAGAAGCGGATCGGTTCGGGCGTGGTTACGGTTGTGCTGAAGGGGGAAGACGGCCGCGGCACGGTTGCGGTCGGAGTCACCGACGATCTGACCAGCAAATACTCGGCCGGCGACTTGATCAAGCTGGCCACCGTCGCACTCGGCGGGCAGGGCGGCGGCGGCCGTCCGGACATGGCGCAGGGCGGTGGCCCGGATGGCGCCAAGGGCGCCGAGGCAATCGCAGCGGTGCGCGGCGGGCTGTAGGTCGGCAGTAGGCAGTAGGCAGTCGGCAGTAGGTCGTGCTTTCTGCTCCGACGACTGCCGACTGCCTACACCGGATCCGGGCCCGGCCCCTTGAAATCGTCGGGCGAGGGATTGTCTCGTCGCGCCCGGTACTCGGCCCAGCGGCCGGCGATGCGGGTGCGGGCGCCGTCGGCGAAGATGTTGGCGAGGCCGGCGGCCACGATGACGCCGAGCCCGGCAAGGCTGATGGCATCGGGCACTTCATCGAAGAAGAGCGCGCCGAACAACAGGGCCCAGACGATCTGGCTGTACTGCATTGGCGCCACCCGACTGGCGGGCGCCAGAGCCACGCCCTTGAGCTGCAGCAGATAGCCGATACCGCCGAGTACGCCGCAGACCACCAACCCGCCCAGCAGCAGCGGGCTCGGCCAGGTGAAACCGACAACGAAGACGCCGACCAGGTTGGCCGCCAGCGTGAACAGGCCGGGCAGGGCAAACAGCGTGACGCGGCGCTCGGCGCCGGAGATCAGCCGGATAGTGGTCAGCGACACGGCGGCAGCGAGGGCGCAGATGAAGGCAAAGATGTGCCCGAGTTCGATCTCGCGGAAGCCGGGTCGCACCACCAGCAACACGCCGAGGAAACTCACCACCACCAGCGCCCAGCGATCCAGCGATACCTCCTCCTTGAGCACGACGACCGACAGGATCGTCGCCAACACCGGGATGAGGAAGACGAGGCAATAGGCCTCGGCCAGCGGGATGGTGATGAAGGCGTAAGTAATCAGTATTGCGCTGAGGGTGCGGCAGAGCGCTACGAGGATGATCAGCCTGGGGCGCCTGAGCTTGAAGGTGTCGCGCCAGCGTTCCTCGCGCGGCTTCGAGAACAGCGCCGGCAGGAACGAGAAGATGGTGGTGAAGAGACCGATCTCGAAAACGCTGAGCGAGCCGCCCAGCGCCTTGACCAGCGCGTCGCCGGTCGAGAAGGCGGCCATGGCGCCCAGCGCGCAGAGCACGCCGAGCGACACGGGTGAGAGGGTGCGCAGCATCTATTTGCTCGTCGCGGGCGCCTGATCGTCGGCGTCGCTGCGGCGCGGCAGCTTGGCGTCGTCGCCGAGTGGCGGGCTGACCTCGGAAATGGCGCTGGCCGGCCCGAACACTGAAAGGCGCGAGAAGATGCGAATCCGGGTTTCGTCGGACATGACATTGAGGATGCCGCAGATGGCAACGACGACCAGCCCGCAATAGGCGACCGTATCGGGGTATTCGGCGTAGAACAGCGCGCCGAAAACGATGGCCCAGGCGATCTGGCTGTATTGCGCCGGCGCAATCAGGCTCACGGGCGCGTTGCGGGTTGCGGTGATGAACAGGATGTTGCCGGTGCCGCCCAAGGCGCCGATCAGGATCAGGAAGGCGAACTCCTGCAGCGTTGGCCAATGGAACCCGGCGACAAGCATCAGGATCGAGTTGATCACCACCACATAGCCCAATGGCAGGCCGAGCAGGCTGACGCGCTTTTCGACAGGCGCGACCTTGCGCAGGGTGGTGGTGGCGATGCCGCCCATGATCGCGGCGCCGACCGCCATGAGATGGCCGAGCTGCAGCTCGCGAAAGCCCGGCCGGACGACCAGCAACACACCGCAGAAGCTGGCGCCAAGGAACAGCCAACGCTGCCAGGTCACCGTTTCGCCGAGGAAGGTGCGCGACAGCGCCACCACAAAGATCGGGGCGAGAAAGGCAATCGAATAGGCTTCGGCCAGCGGGATGTGAGTGAAGGCGTAGATGATGCAGAGGTTGCCGATGACGCCGGCAATGCTGCGCAGGTGCACCAGGTAGGGGTGGCGCATGCGATGCAGGTGCCGCCAGTGCTCGCCCTTTGGCTTGGTGAAGATTGCCGGGATGAACGAGAACAGCGCCGTCCAGAAGGCAATTTCAAAGACGGAGAGGCTGGTGCCGAACCCTTTGATGATGGCGTCGCAGCAGGAATAGAGCAGGTAGGCAAAAAGCGCGAAAGCGACGCCGACGGGCATCTGAGGGGGAATCCGAAGCGGGAGGGGCAACTGGTATGTTAGTTGCGTATACGCTGACCGCCGGTGGGCGTCGATGGGCGTGAATGCCACAGGGCCTAATTATTTCGTCTCTACTTGAAGCGAGCCTTGGCGAGCGGACCGATGGTCTCGATCTTGTTGGTCCAGATATAGCCGGTGAAGTTGTCGGGCACCTGGGCCAATAGCTCAGGTGTGTCGATGCCGGCAGTGCCGGGGTCGCCGGAACTGTAGGGTCCGAGCAGGATCACTTCCGAGCCCGCCTGGCGGAGGCGCTCGATGAAGAGGTTTGGCCAGCCCCAGACGAACGGCGCGACGTTGATCGGCAGCATCACCTTGGTGTTGCGGCAGGCATCGGGGACAAAGCCGGTCCAGCCCAGACCCTCATATTGCAGCAGGCAATCGATGAGACCCTTGCGCGACCAGACCGCGAGGTCGCCGATCAGTTCGGCGGCGCGGTAGGTCGGCGGATCGCCGCCATAGGCGCCCCAGACAGCGGGACGCCATTGCGGGTGCGACGCCAGCAGATCTGCCAGCATGTCGCCTTCGCGGGCCTCGTTGCTCTTGAAGTTGACGAGGAAGCGCCGGTCGGGGAGGGCGGTGAACACCTCCTTGAGTTCCGGCATCAGCCCGACGCCTTTGCCGCGGAACGGATGGGTGGCGCCGCCGTCAGCCGTGTAGCCGTAGCCGATATCGAGCAGCTTCAGCGACGCCATGTCATGGCTGCGGGTCTCGCCGGTGCCCTCGGTGCGGCAATCGATGGTCCAGTCGTGCAGCACGGCGAACTGCCCGTCGGTGGTCGGGTGTACGTCGAGCTCGACGATCTCGGCGCCGGCGGCAAAGGCCGCCTGCATCGAGCGGATGGTGTTCTCGAGATAATCGTGCGTCGGCTGGTCGATCCGTTCAGCGGTGCAGGTGTCGTTCTTGAGGTCGGCGCGATCGAAGGTCTGATGCACGCCGCGATGCGCGATGAGCTCGAGCTTTCCTCCCGAAGGCGCCACGCGCCAGGACGCATTGAAAACGTAGACCGCGGCGACAATGACCGCGAGGCCGAGCAGAATCTTCTTGAACATCAGTACCCTCAATGGAGCTGACGCTCGTTTCGGTTCGTGGCCCAAGTATGGCTGGGCGGTCTCAGCCGCAGTTGAGTTTCGAGCCGAGGAAATCGGTCTCGCACTGGATGCGGCGGAGGGTGGCTAGGTCCTCGTCGGTGGGGGCTTCGCCGTTGGGTTTGATCACGATGGCCTCGACCACCGTGCTGCTCTCGCCATTGAGCATGCCGAACCAGACGAAGGTCGCCGCCGTATCGACGAAGGCGCCCTCGCGCACGAAACCGGTGTCGCTGCTGACATCATTTGTATAGGCGCGACCGAGCGCGCCCTGCCTGAGGGCGCTGTCATAGAGCTGGCGCGAGCCAACGCGCTCGAAGACGAAGACATCGCCCAGGTGCGAGACGCGCGAGCTGGGCGAGCTGGCGTCGACGATCAGATCGCTCGGCATGGTGGGGAGCAGCGGCGGCAGGGTGGTGTTGAAGCGGTTGGCATCGATGTCGGCTTCGCCGGGCAAGTCGAGGCTGTCGATGTCGGCGTCGAGCGGCAGGAAGAAGCTGTTGAGTGGCCCCTTGGCGAAGATCCGCTTGAGCGGATCGCGGCCGACACCGGCCGTCGACCAGCCATGCTGGCGGTTGAAGAAACTGGTGCTTGCGGCATTGAGGCCGTCGAGGCCGGGGGTGAAGTAAAGGGCGATCTCGTAGTCGCCATCGGTCGCCAGCGAGGCGTCGGTCGCCGCACAGCTGCCGATATCGAGCAGGCGCTCGCCGAGCTTGTAGCCCGAGATCGGCCCGGCGAACTCGGCCTTGCCGATATCAGGCGTGTAATCGGACTCGAAGCGCCACTGCATGTCGTAGGGGGCGGCCCGCTCGTCGATGGCCAAGAGGCGGAAACAAGCCTCGCGAATTGCCGTGGGCAGATCGGTGATCCAGCCGGAGGACGGGGTTGGAGGCAAGGTGACGCGCGCCAGGTAGAGGTCCTCGGCGGTCAGGAGATTGTAGGTCTGTTCCGGTCCCATCCCGACCATCTTGAAAATGACCTCGGGATCGACATTCCACTTCACCAGCTCTTTGACCATCAGGGCGAGCGAATCCCGGGTCTGACCCTGCATCGCCATTGCGCCGCGTTCGTTGAGCGCATTGGTGAAGGACTCCTCGTCGGCATAGGGAGCGTGGAAACCGACGATGGAGCCTGGTTCCACCATCCGATCGACATAGGTGCCGACGCCCTCCTGGCTCGACCAGGCAGAACCGCCGAGAAAGGCGAAGGCGCAGGCCGAGTAGCAACTGCTGCCACGCTCGACCACCGTGGCGATGTGGTTGGCGCGGAGGAAATCGGCGAGCGCCAATCCCTCATAGTAGCTGCCGCCGGGGCCGTTCAGGGTGAGCACGGCGGTTGCCCCGCCATCGGGCCCGATGCACGACAGGCGGCATTTGACGAAGGTATTGTACATGTCCTCGAGCGTCGCCACGTCGCCGTTCAGCGTCTCGCCGTCATAGCTGAGGTGCGGCACGGGGTGCGTGGCGGAATACTGCATCGAGACGATGGAAATAGTTGCAGCCGATGCGCTTAACGGCAGGGCGGCGGCGATCGACAGCAGAGCGGCCGCAAAGGCGAGAAGACGCATACGGAAAATCCCCCAAGAACTGTAGTTCTATGAGCTTTGACGTATGCGGTTCAAGCATCCTTGGGGGCAGGATGACGACTAAAGGGCACGGACCCGGTTGTTGCGCGGGCCGTGCTCCAGCTCGACGAGCCCCAGTGCCTCGAGGACCGGCGTCACGTAATTGGCGAAGCGTCCGCGAAAGCCCTTCCGGAGGCCGTACCAACCACCCACCGGGTTGTCGGCAGAGCGGGCCCAGGCTTCCACAGTGCCGGGCTTGGCATCCTTGCCTTCATCGGCATTGCCGAGCTCCATCCAGTCGCCGTGCCGTTTCAGCATCTGGTGCAGGTCTTCAATGGCGCTGAGGTGGTAGCGGAGCTCGGTGCCGCCGGCGACGCAGACCAATGCGGGTGGAGACGCTTCGGGGGCGCGGTAGAGCGCAATATCGCTGCTGCCCGGCGGGGTTTTGAGCAACCACGGATCGTCTTTGGTACCGGCTGCCATCGCAACTGCTCCCTGAAATCTTGAGCAGGATACGCCTGCCTGAGCGGAGAGAGCCAGAGCTTTTGCTCGGCCACAGGGCGGAGAAGCGCCCGAGCCTGAAGCTTGTCGGTGGCTGTGTCGATGGATGTCGGGTGGTAGGATCAGCCGTATGCCTTGCGGCTACGCTTCAGCTTGTTGCGCAGGGTGCTGAGTTCGATCGTGGCGCGGGCTGCAAGGAACTGCCAGGCGAAGTAAGGACCAAGCCCGGCCCGGCGCGCGTGCAGCCACCAGCGATCACTGCCCGGCAGGCCCCAGCGCCGCCACGGCTTGCGATAAGCAAAGTGGATGATGCGGGGTTCACTTCGCTGCAGGGCAACGACGCCAGTGAGTTCTGGAGCGAGGTCGTCCCACATGTCGTCGACAAGCGCCTCCGGCAACACGTTCCACCGCGGGTCCAGCAGGGCGATCTGGCCGCGGAAGGCAGTGTTGATGGCGCACTGATCGGCGAACCGCAGCAGGTCGCGCAAGCGCAGCATGGTATCGGCCATGCGCTGCTCATAGCCGAGTTCGCGCAGTTGATTGAGGTCGAGCACCGTAACACCCGCCTGAATGCAGCCCAGCATTTCTGCCGCGCTGGCGAAGCCCAGAACATCACGCAGGTAGCCGTGGGTGCCGTCGCGAGTTGCCTGCCGGTGAGGGTGCGAGGTTAGCGCCTCATCGACCATGCGGACATCGACCGCGGCGCCGATCGGCTTGCCGTCAAGCGGTGCGTGGAACAGGGCCTTGAGGTCGGCCTCAACGATCAGGTCGACATCAAGGTAGATGACGCGATCGAGCTCTGCGAGCAGGCGCGGGACGACAAAGCGAAACAGGGTGGAAGGCGGAAAGCCGTTGATCGTGCCGATCGGAGCGAAGGGATTGGGCAGGCGGTGCAGGACGATATCGACCTGCGGGTGGCGCCAGCGCTCGATGCGGCGGACGACCCAGCTGTCCGGTCCATCGTAGAGGACATGGAACACAACATGGCTATCGGGTGCAGCGCTGGCCGCCATGGAGTGCGCGACGACCAGCACGAGCGGCAGATAGCCGGCATCGAGGGCGGTGCAGACGGCGATGCTGCCGCCGCCTGCGACCGCTGAGGGCATCAGGCTGCCATGGCCTTCTTGAGGTTCGCGTCGATGGCATCGAGGAAGCCAAGGGTCGACAGCCACTTCTGATCCGGACCGACGAGCAAGGCGAGGTCCTTGGTCATCTGACCGCCCTCAACCGTGTCGATGCAGACCTGCTCCAGCGTCTCGGCAAACTTCGCCAGTTCGGCATTGTTGTCGAGCTTGGCGCGGTGCTGCAGGCCACGGGTCCAGGCAAAGATCGAGGCGATGGAGTTGGTCGAGGTCTCCTTGCCCTGCTGGTGCTGGCGGTAGTGGCGAGTGACCGTGCCATGAGCGGCTTCGGCCTCGACGATCTTGCCATCTGGGGTCATCAGCACCGAGGTCATCAGGCCGAGCGAACCGAAGCCCTGGGCCACGATGTCGGACTGCACGTCGCCATCATAGTTCTTGCAAGCCCACACATAGCCACCGGACCACTTCAGCGCGGAGGCGACCATGTCGTCGATCAGGCGATGCTCGTACCAGATCTTCAGTTCGTCGAACTTTGCCTTGTAGTCGCGGTCGAAGATCTCCTGGAAGATATCCTTGAAGCGACCGTCATAGGCTTTGAGGATGGTGTTCTTGGTGGAGAGGTAGCACGGGACCTTGCGGTTGATGGCGTAATTGAACGAGGCGTGGGCGAAGTCGGCGATCGAGTCGTCGAGGTTGTACATGCCCATGGCGACGCCAGCCGAGGGGGCGTCGAACACGTCGTATTCCTGCACGGTGCCGTCATCGCCGACGAACTTCATCGTCAGCTTGCCCTTGCCCGGGAACTTGAAATCGGTGGCGCGGTACTGATCGCCGAAAGCGTGGCGGCCGACGATGATCGGCTGGGTCCAGCCCGGCACAAGGCGCGGCACGTTGGACATGATGATCGGCTCGCGGAAGATCACGCCGCCCAGGATGTTGCGGATCGTGCCGTTGGGCGACTTCCACATCTTCTTGAGCTTGAACTCTTCGACGCGCTGCTCATCGGGGGTGATGGTGGCGCATTTGATGCCGACGCCATGCTTCTTGATGGCGTTGGCGGCATCGACCGTCACCTGGTCGTTGGTGGCGTCGCGGTTCTCGACCGAGAGGTCATAATACTCGATGTCGAGATCGAGATAGGGAAGGATCAGCTTGTCCTTGATCGCCTGCCAGATGATGCGGGTCATCTCATCGCCGTCGAGATCGACGACAGGGTTGGCAACTTTGATCTTGGCCATGCGTAAGCTCCTCAGCGGCGCGGAAAATCTGATGCCGGGGCTAATAGCATGAAATCGGGCACGGGGAAGCGCCCCGACGGGCATTCTCCTTGCACCCCGAGGCGAACTGGTGGTGGCCACGATGGCGCCAACCAACCGGTCGTCATCCCGACGAAAGTCGGGAACCAGGGCGCGGGCTTCGCCACCATCACTCGTCCGGCCGACCTTGCTATCAAGGACCGGTGCGGCTCTCGCCTGACCAACGCTCTGAGCGGTGGGACCCCGCCTGCGCCGGATGACGGCCGATGGGAGGGGAGGCCGAGCCGATACCTGGCACTTGCGCGCAGCACCGTTGACACCGTGCATATACACACTATCTATCGGCGCATGGATGATTTCAGCCGGTGCATGGTTTCGAATACGCGGATGGCGGCGCGGGCAATTACGCGGCGCTACGATGCCTATACGCGGCCGTTCGGCATCACCTCGACGCAGTACTCGGTGCTCGGGCTGATCGTCGCTTCCGGCGAGCGCAACGTCAGCGAGTTGGCGGAGCGGCGCGGCTTCGAGCGGACGACGCTGACCCGGAATCTCGATCGGTTGGAGAAGATGGAGCTTATCGCTTCGCGTCCGGCCGAGCACGGCAATGGCCGGATCTGCTCGCTGACGCCGAAGGGCAGGGCGCTGGTCGACGAGTTGCTGCCGCTGTGGCGCAAGGCGCAGGCCGAGATCCGCGCGGAACTCGGCGCGGATGGCTTTGAGGATACCCTGATGAAACTGCAGCGGCTTGCCACCATCTAGACAGGCGCCGCGGCCACTGGTTTCGAGCAGTCCCGTGTAACTACACATAAGGAAGATAGTCCATGGTAACTCAGTCCGATCCGATCGTCGTTACCGGCATGGGCGTCGTCAGCCCGCTGGGCACCGGCGTCGAGACCGTGTGGTCGCGGCTCATCGCCGGCAAGAGCGGCATCGTCAGGAACACGCGGTTCGACGTGACCGACTATGCCGCCAAGGTGGCGGGGCTGGTGCCGACCACCGATACCGACCCGCAGGGTTTCGATCCGCTGACGGCAATCGACCCCAAGGACATCAAGAAGATGGACCTGTTCATCCAGTATGGGCTGGTCGCCGCGCAGGAGGCGATCAAGCAGTCCGGTTGGGCGCCTGAGACCGAGGACGAAAAGTCGCGCACCGCCACGGTGATCGGCACCGGCGTCGGTGGTTCGCCAGTCATGGCGCATGCGGTGGAAACGATCATCGAGAAGGGGCCGCGGCGCTTGTCGCCATTCACGGTGCCAAGCTTTCTTGCCAACCTCGCCGCGGGATGGATCTCCATTCGCTACGGCTTCAAGGGGCCGATCGGCGCACCGGTGACGGCGTGCGCGGCGTCCGGTCAGGCCATCGGCGACGGCATGCGGCTGATCCTGACCGGTGAAGCAGATGTGGCGGTGGTCGGCGGCGCCGAGGGTTCGGTCGATCCAATCTCGGTTGGCGGGTTCGGAGCGGCGCGAGCGCTGGCGACGGCGTTCAACGACGACCCCGAAGGCGCGTCGCGGCCGTTCGACCGCAAGCGCGACGGGTTCGTTCTGGCTGAAGGCGCTGCGGTGCTGGTGATCGAGCGGCTGAGTCACGCCAGGGCGCGTGGCGCGACGCCGCTCGCGATACTTTCCGGTTACGGGACATCGGCCGATGCCTACCACCTGACGGCCGGTGAGCCCGGCGGCGCCGGTGCCCAGGCGGCGATGCGCGGGGCCTTGCGGATGGCCGGACTGTCGCCGGGCGAAATCGACTACATCAATGCGCACTCGACATCGACGCAGGTGGGGGACGCGGCCGAACTGGCGGGCATCGGCGCCGTGTTCGCCAATCGTGGCAAGGACCTGGCGATCTCCTCCACCAAGTCGGCCACCGGCCACCTGATGGGGGCGGCGGGAGCCATCGAGGCGCTGTTCTCGATCCTCGCGATCCGCAATGGCATCGTCCCGCCGACGCGTAACCTCGAGGATCCGGATGTGGGCGCTGAGTTCAACCTCGTGCCGAAAGTGGCGCAGGAAAAGCAGGTTCGCCATGCGCTGTCGAACGCGTTCGGCTTTGGCGGGGTGAACGCGACGCTGGTGTTCTCCGCCGTCTAGGAACGGTCTTTGGGTGCTTTCGGCGATCTGGTCTTCTTGGGCTTTTCTGCCTTGAGGGGGCGCTGGGCGACTGCTGCTTCGGCGAAGCGGAGCCAGTCTTCCAGCGCCTCATCGTCCTCTATGGCGTCGCCGTCAACCCAGAAGAAGCCCGACATCACCCGGCCGTTGTGCACCATCTCGGTGGTGCCCGACCGGGCTTTTGCCGCCTCGTGATTGTCCTTGCCGACCGAAACCAGGATGCCGCCATCCTTCTTGCAGCCGACGAGAATGTGGCCGTTGAGGAGAAACGTCAGGCCGCCGAACATGTACTTTTCGGTGATGCGTGGATCGTCGCCGACCAGCATGCGGACGCGCTCGGCCAGGTGCGTCATCGTTTCGGAGTTCTTCATTTCGGGGGCAGGGTCTCCGCATAGGTGAGGGCATAAGCGATCCAGCGGGCGAGCGCCCCGTCGTCGGCCGTGCCGCCAGCGGCGACGGCAATGAAGCCGGTCATTGGCCGGGCTCCCATGTGCATCTGGTAGGCACCGGTCCTTGCGAGCGCCTCGGCCCGTTTCGCCGGATCGATGCGGACCAGCAGTTCGCCCTTGGCGGTGGTGCCGATGGCCATGTTGCCGCCGACCATGAAGCCGATGCCGCCGAACATCTTCTTTTCGACGAGACCGGGGGGCAGCAGCGGGCGCAGGCGATCGCCCATGGCGTCGGATGCAGCGCTCATCGAGGGGACTCCGGATCGCGATAGGTGGGGTGCTGCGGGAGGCCTTCGGGCAGGCTGTCCCATTCATGATGGCTGCGGGCAAAGATCAACTGGTTGGGGGCGAACCAGCCGGCGTCGGCGCCAAACAGGCCGACGGGCAGCATGCACAAGTCGGGGGCGCGGCTCGACTGAGCGTAAAGCGGGGTGCCGCAGGCGGGACAGAACCAGCGCGTGAGCGTCGCGCCTGAATGGGCCGGGCGGGCGAAACTGGCGGTAGGGCCGGCGATGGTGACATCCGCCCGGCGGGCCAGCGCGACGGTCGAATGCCCGGTGCCCGTCGCGCGCTGGCAATCCTCGCACGAGCATATGAACATCGAGCGGATGCGGCCCCGCACCGTAAGGGAAACAGCGCCGCAGGCGCAGCCGGCGCTGAGTTCGATCTCGGGTTTGGGGTTTGCGGTCATGCGCGTATGCTGACACCGAGGGTTTGCCATTCGCAAGTCGTCTGCTTGATCGTTCGCAGTGCCGGCTTTAGACGAACGGCATGGTCTACGCGCCTCACTATCCGATTGAAACCGAGCGCCTGTGGCTGCGGCCGTTCACGCGCGGCGATGTCGACGCGGTGTTCGCGTATCGGCAGCGCGAGGATGTGGCGCAGTACCTGTTCGATGGCCCGATGAGCCACGAGAGCGTCACCGAAGTGGTGCAGATGCGCGTCGGGCAGTACGAACTGGCCGGCGAGGGGGACAAGGTGTTCCTTGCGGCCGAACTCAAGGATCCGCAGCGGCTGATCGGCGAGGTGTCGCTGATCCTCAGGGACGGGCCGGCACGGCAGGCGGAAATCGGCTACATCTTTCATCCGGAGTTCCACGGACAAGGCTATGCCACCGAGGCGGCGCGCATGCTGCTGGAGATGGGGTTCGACGGCGCCGGGATGCACCGCATCTTCGCGCGCTGCGACGCGCGCAACGCCGGATCGTGGAAAGTGATGGAGCGGCTCGGCATGCGCCGGGAGGCGCATTTTCGTGAGCATGCACTGTTCAAGGGCGCCTGGGACGAGGAGTTCGTCTACGCCCTGCTGGAGGGCGAGTGGCGCGATCGCGCCGGGCGCTAAGTGCCGCCAACGACTTGGCTATTCCGCCCAGGTCAATGGATTTGGCAAGATATTTCAACGACTAAGGCGGAACCGCCATCAACCCGTCGCGTTGCTGGAGTAAGCAGCACCACGAGGGGAGGAGCGGAGATGGCGATGCCTGATTTTCCCATTGAGACCGAGAGGCTTACTCTCAGAAACTTCCAGAAATCCGACCTGGACGCCGTCATGGCGTACCATGCCTTGCCCGAGGTGCAGCGTTACCTCGACTGGAAGGCCCGAGACCGGGTGGAAGTGAAGGCCGCACTCGACGCCATGTGCGCGCAGCACCGGCTGACCCGGCCGGGCGACGCCTTGACCCTGGCTGTGGTACGCAAGGCCGACGACATGCTGATCGGGCAGATCTCCTTGCGCTGGACCGACGCAACGGCCAGGCAGGCCGAGCTGCGCTTTATCCTCAGCCCGGCGCAACGTGGGCAGGGCTATGCACGCGAGTCGGTACGCGCCATGCTGGATCTCGGCTTCAACGAGCTTGGGCTGCACCGTATTTTTGCTCGCTGCTCCGGACGAAACCAGCCTTCAGCCAAGCTGCTCAAGGATATCGGCATGCGACTCGAGGCGCATTTCCGCGAGCATGCGCTGTTCCAGGGGGAGTGGGACGAGGAGCTGCATTTTGCCATTCTCGATCGCGAGTGGCTGCGCGGCAGCAAGGTCAAGGAGCTGAACCACCACATGGTGGCCTGACGTCACGCGCGCGTAACGTTAAAGTCAACGGCATGCTCCGTCGACGTACGAAAACCGCATGGCTGGCATGCAATCGGCCTGACGCGAGTGAGGCTGCGTGTTCTACTTGTTTCTGCTGAGGCATCGCGTTTCGGCAGAATGCTGATTGAGGGGTCAGGCGTTCGGCGCGATGTCGCGATTGGACGCATCTGTAGAGGACCCCATGGACTTGACGCCAGCGGCCGGGGGCAGCCGCACCCCTCGGTTCTTATCGTTTCATGCACGCGACGTGCTGATCGTCGCCATTCTCGTCTTCGTCGCCGCCATCGCAGGCAGCCTGTCGCGGCCAGCCGGGTTCCTTGCCGCATTCTGGCCTGCCAACGCGGTGCTTGCCGGGGTGTTGGTGCGCTCGCTCCAATTGCGGACGCTGCCGGTGATCCTCGGGGCCGCAATCGGATACCTCGCGGCCGCCATGGTGGTCGGCGACAGTCTGCGGCTGGCGCTGGTGCTGACCGGCGGCAACCTCGTGGGCGTGCTTGCTTTCACCCTGCTGTTCGGGGCGCTCGATCCGGAGGATCAGGCGCTGAGCCGACCACAGGGGGTGATCTCCCTGCTGCTGATGACCTGCGCCGCGTCTGCCGCAGCCGGGATCGTCGGCGGCGTGGCATTGAGCGAGATCTCCGGCCGCAGTTATTTCGAGGCCTGGGCCGGCTGGTTTGCGGCCGAGCTGGTGAACTATCTCGCCCTCCTGCCGGTGATGTTGACAGTGCCGCCGCCATCGAAGTGGCTGCCGTTGCCCAGGCTCAGGCCCGGCCGGGTCTGGCAGGCACTACTGCCGGTGATGGGACTGGCGGCAGCAATCGGCTTGTCGCTGCTGGTGACACGTCCGATTGGCATCGTGTTTCCTGTTCCGGCGCTGATCTGGTGTGCGCTGACCCTGCCGCTGGCTGCCACGGCGGTGCTGGTAATGATCTATTCGGGCCTTGCGATGATCGGCATCAAGCTGGGGTTGTTCGATCTCGGGCTTGGCGCGGATGTCACCGGCGATGCGATCACTGCGGTGCATCTGGGGGTGGCGCTGGTGGCGCTGGGGCCGATGGTGATTGCCAGCGTCAACGCCGAGCGCCGCCGCCGCATCGAGCAACTGGAGCGGCTGGCGCGGCACGACTCGCTGACCGACGCCTTGACCCGCAGCACCTTCATGGAGGCGGGGACGGGGCTATTGGCCGAACTCCTCGAGGACGAGGCGGCGGTCGCGGTGCTGGTGCTCGATGCCGACAACTTCAAGCAGATCAACGACGTACACGGCCATCCCTCGGGGGATCGGGTACTGGTGGCGGTGGCGGCGGCAATCCGTACCGCCATCCGCCAGGGCGACCTGTTCGGTCGTATCGGGGGCGAGGAGTTTGCCCTGGTGCTGCCGAGGGTGAGCCGGCGTGAGGCGCAGGCGGTGGCCGAGCGGATGCGCAAGGCGGTCGCCAACCTGGCGGTGGTGCTGGAAAGCGGCAGCCTGCAGCGGATCACCGTGAGCATCGGCGTCGCATTTGATGCATCGAGCCGGACCGGGCTCTCCGAAATGGTTTCGCTCGCCGACCGCGCGATGTATGAGGCCAAGCGGGCAGGGCGCGACCAGGTGGTGATCTGCGACCTCGAGAATTCGGAACGCCCGCCGATGCAGTGAAACAAGGATGTAGGGCGCCGATGGCCGGAACCGACAAGTCGCAGGAATTCGTCTTCCGGCCGAGCCCGGCGATTATCCTGTGCGAGCCGCAACTGGGCGAGAATATCGGAACGGCGGCGCGGGCCATGGCCAATTTCGGCCTCTGGGACCTCAGGCTCGTCAACCCGCGCGACCCCTGGCCGAACGAGCGGGCTGTCGCCGCGGCGTCGCGGGCCGACCATGTCATCGACAAGGTGCGGGTGTTCGCAACGGTCGAGGAGGCGATTGCCGACCTGCAACTGGTGTTCGCCACCACGGCCCGCCGCCGCGACATGCAGAAGCCGGTCTATGGCCCGGAAGAGGGCGCGCAACGGATGATCGCGCAGATCAACGGCGGGGAGAAAGCCGGGCTGCTGTTCGGGCGGGAGAAATGGGGCCTCTATAACGAGGAAGTGGCGCTCGCCGACGCCATCGTCACTTTCCCGGTCGAGGCGGCGTTCGCCTCGCTCAATATCGCGCAGGCCGTGCTGCTGATGGCCTATGAGTGGCGGCAGCAGGCAGACAAGGGCGAGGTGCTGCCGTTCACTGGCGGGCTCGATCCGACGGCGCCGCGCGAGGAACTGATCGGGCTGTTCCTGCATCTCGAGCAGACGCTGGATCGTACTGGCTTCTTCAAGACCGAGGACAAGCGGCCGACCATGGTGGACAACCTGCGCGCTGCGTTCACCCGGGCACAGCTCTCGACCCAGGAAATCCGGACCCTGCGCGGGGTGATCTCGTCGATCGATCGGGCGCACCTGCGGCAGGGACGGAAAGCGCGGGAAGCTGAAGCAGCAAAGGCGACGAAGGGCGAAAGCTGACTTCGGCCGTATCGGACAGCACCCAAAGTATGCTTTGACGCCCCCGGCGCGGGCGTGGCATCAGGCTGCATCATGTCTTCTCCCACCTCCGCCGAGCCGTCCAAGCTCGCCTTCAGCTACCGGAACTTCCGCTTCTTCTGGCTGACCACGCTGCTGGTCAGCTTTGCGGTGCAGATCATGTCGGTGTCGATCGCCTGGCAGATATACGATGTCACCGGCGAGGCATTCCTGCTCGGGCTGGTGGGTCTGTCGCTGTTCCTGCCGGCGCTGGTGCTGATCCTCGTTACCGGGCTCACCGCCGACCGTTTCAACCGGCGGATGATCATGGCGATCTGCCTCGGGGTCGAGCTGCTGTGTGCGCTGGGTTTCCTCGCTTTCGTCAACGCCCAGGCGCACGAGGTGTGGCCGATCTTCGGCATTCTCGTCGTGCTCGGTACGGCGCGGGCGTTCTGGAGCCCGGCGGCGCAATCGCTGGCGCCGAACCTGGTGCCGCCGGAAGCGCTCGCCAACGCCATCACCACGAATATGTCGGCCTGGCAGTTCGCCTCGATCGCCGGGCCGGCGGTGGGTGGGCTGCTCTATGGCATCTCGCCCTCGGTGGCGTTCGGCACCGGCGCGGTTCTGCTGGTGATCGCCATGGGTTCGGTGTTGATGATTTCGAAGCCGCAGCACCGCGAGTCACACCAGGCGACCAGCCTCGAGACCATGCTGGCAGGGTTCCGCTACATCTTTTCCAACAAGGTGGTGCTGGGCGCGATCTCCCTGGACATGTTTGCCGTGCTGATGGGCGGCGCCGTGGCGCTGCTGCCGATCTATGCCAAGGATATCCTGCATGCCGGGCCGCAGGAGCTCGGCTTCCTGCGCGCCGCGCCGGGGATCGGGGCGATCGCCATGGCTCTGTTCCTGACGCGCTTCCCGATCCGCGACCATGCGGGAAGGCTGCTGTTCCTGTTCGTCGGGCTGTTCGGCGCCTTCACCGTGCTGTTCGGCTTTTCGACCACGGTGTGGATCTCGGTGCCGGCGCTGGCGCTGGTGGGGGCCTCGGACATGGTGAGTGTCACCATCCGCGAGACCATCATGCAGCTCTGGACGCCCGAGGAGGTGCGAGGCCGGGTGAACGCGGTGAACTCTGTGTTCATCGGCGCCTCGAACGAGCTGGGTGAGTTCCGCGCCGGCACGGTGGCGCACCTGATCGGTCCGGTACCGGCGGTGGTGATCGGCGGCTTCGGCTCGATCGCTATTGCGGTGCTGTGGAGCCGGCTGTTTCCGGGACTGCGCAATCAACGCACCCTCAACCGGAAAATGGTCTAGCCCGCTACGGGTTCGCACGAAATAATCTGAGTCCAGAACTTAAAGCGCCAAACAAGCGCCTTTGGGCTATTCCTTCCCGGTCTGCCGACATGGTCGGCTCAGACCGAGGGAGGAAAGGATGCCCCAGAACACCGACAACTATGTACTTAAGTGCCCTGAGAAGCTGACCAATCAGCCCAATGAGAACCGACCGAATGCACTGGCGACCGATGTGCACATCAACCAGACAGATGCGAGCGTCGAAGTCCTTGGCATCGGGGGGATCGACCCCAACAACCCGACCAGTCCACATGGCGTCGAAATCGACGGCAATGGCGTGATCGACATTACCGGGATCAATGTCAAACCCGGTGAGACGCTGACGGTAAGGCTGAAGCACAAGAAGAACAGCAAGCGCCTGCCACTGGTCTATCACTGGACCTATCCGACGGCCGTCGGGAATGGTGGCAACCAGACGCTGGCAATGCTCGATGACGAGAGCCCCGACACAGGAGTGGTCGCAAGCGCTGAACTGCAGGCCCTGCTCGAAGCCTTGCTCGAGGCGATCGGACCGATCGAGGGTCGCGTTCGCCGCAAGGAGCGCTAAGCGGCCAGGCGCCGCCGGCTCTCCCGACTAGCCCGCGGCGCTTGACTCCTGTGGCTTCCACCTCTATCACGCGCCCACTTGTCGAGCCTTCGGGCTCCTCGAGCGCACCCGGGATTCCCTGAAACCAGAGAATCTGTCGGTCCGTTCCGCAAGGACGGGCAGAGGAGGGCGCAATCACTTTCGACGATCTATGAAAGGATTCCGATGTCGAAGCGCGATTCAGTTAAGCACAAGATCGACCGCCGTCTTGGCGAAAACCTGTGGGGCCGTCCGAAGTCCCCGCTCAATAACCGTGCTTATGGCCCCGGCCAGCACGGCCAGCGCCGCAAGGGCAAGACCTCCGACTACGGTCTGCAGCTGCGCGCCAAGCAGAAGCTCAAGGGCTATTACGGTTCGATCACCGAGAAGGCCTTCAAGAAGCTCTACACCGAAGCGTCCCGCGTCAAGGGCGACACCGGCGAGCGCCTGATCGGCCTGCTCGAGAGCCGTCTCGACGCCATCGTCTACCGCGCCAAGTTCGTGCCGACCGTGTTCGCGGCGCGTCAGTTCGTGTCGCACGGCCACATCCTGGTCAACGGCAAGCGCGTCAACATCCCGTCCTATCAGGTCAAGGTCGGCGACAAGGTTGAGGTGCGTGAGCGCTCCAAGCAGCTCGGCATCGTGCTCGAGGCCAACCAGCTCGCCGAGCGCGACGTTCCCGAGTACGTGGAAGTCGACCACTCCAAGCAGACCGCGGTTTACGTTCGCGTCCCGGCGCTGTCGGATGTGCCGTATCCGGTGCAGATGGAACCGAACCTGGTGGTGGAATTCTACTCGCGCTAATCGCGCGGAACACACCACGGAACTGGAAAGGGCCGCCCGATGGGGCGGCCCTTTTTCGTTGTCAGCGGGGGCCGCTCCGAAAAGCGGCCCTCGACATTACGCCCCGGCCACACCGCTCAAGGATTCCTTGATCGGTTCCTGGTCGCGGGGGATGTGGCTTTCGAAAAGCCGCAGGCGCTTGTAGACCGAAATCAGCTCGATCACCGTGCCCCAAGCTCGCGCGAGGAACTGGAACGACGACGCCACCTGGCCGAAGGCCTGCTGAACCTGCTGATAGAGGCCCAGCGTCAGCGTGCCGGCAAGGATCGAGGGCGCAAGCATCAGCAGCGGGATGTAGCCCGCCAGCTGCAGGTAGCCGTACCGAGCGAAGTTGAAGTAGGTGTAGTGCCAGTAGATGCGGAAGTAGTTTCTCTGCACGCCGGCAAAGAGCTCGCGCACCGTCGGCGGCGCGGCGCGCTCGGGGCTATCCTCGCCATAAACCAGCTCCTTGCGATAGGCGGCCTCAACCTTCTGGTTTTCGAACTGCAGGCCCGGCAGCTTGAAGCCGATGGCCGCAAGGAACACGGTGCCGAGCGCCGCCGAGACCAGTGCGACCCATACGAGACTGCCGGGGACGCTGCCGAGGATCGGCAGTTCGGTAATGTGTTGCGACAGACCCCACAGGATCGGGAGGAACACAGCCAGGGTGATCAGGGCGTCGAAGAAGCTGGTGCCGAGATCCTCGACGATCTGGGCGAAGCGCATGGTGTCTTCCTGCACGCGCTGCGCGGCGCCTTCGGTCGTCCGGATCGCGCTCCAGTAGCGCATGTAGTAGGAGTTCATCGCCTTGCGCCAGCGGAACACATAGTGGCTGGTGAGGAAGCTCAGGATCACCAGCACGAGGATGCGCGGCACGGTCACGGCGATAATGGTGGCAATCTCGGCGTAGAACTTGGGCGCCGGCACCGAGCCGGGCTGCGACAGCGCACTCTGCAGCGTGTTGAAGAACGTGCCCTGCCAGTTGTTGACGAAGGCGTCGACCTGCACGTTGAAATAGGTGATCAGCAGGATGGCGGTGGAGCCGACTACCGACCACCAGTACCATTCGTTTCGTTCGTAGAAGAACCAGAAGACGCAGAAGATCAGGGCGACCATCAGCACGTACTGGTAGAGCCATGCCTGTTCGCCGGTGAGGAAGGTTCCTTCCGGGGTACAGGCCGGGGTCGCGACGCCCTCTGGAAGCGTGCTCTGGCCAACCTCAGGAGTGGCGGGGGTCGCCTGGCCGGTCTGCGGGGTGGCGTCCGTCGCTGCAGGATCAGCCGTGGTTGCAGGTGCACACATCGGCGCTATCAGCCAGCGGTCGAGACTGGTGACGGATCGCATCGACTCGCCGAAGAACGGAAAAGCGATCGTTGCAATCAGCATCCAGATGGCTGCTGAAAGGAAGAATAGCCTGGGATTGGGGAAGAATGAGCGGAACAAGGGAGACTCCTTGGGGTTCCGTGAGGTCGCGTCATCTAACTGACTAAATTCGGAACCGGCAAGGAATGTGGGTGAACCTTGCCGCGAGTTAAAATCGCCGCAAGCTTCCGGTAAGGCGCGGGGTTTGCTACAGCATCGCCATGAACGAAATCGCCAGCCCAGCTCAGTTCCAAGCAGACGCCGAGGACCTCTCGGGCGCGCATCCGCTGTTTGCCGCCGCACCGCGCAGTGTCGAGTTCAACAAGCTCAGGAAACGTCTCGTGCGCAACATGCGCGAGGCGATCGAGAAGTTCGGCATGGCGCGGGCCGGGGAGAAATGGCTGGTGGCCATTTCGGGCGGCAAGGACAGCTATGGCATGCTGGCGCTGCTGCTCGATTTGAAATGGCGCGGGCTGCTGCCGGTCGAGCTGATCGCCTGCAACCTCGACCAGGGGCAGCCGAACTTTCCCAAGCATATCCTGCCGGACTGGCTGACCAGAAACGGCATCGCGCACCGGATCGAGTACCGCGACACCTATTCGGTGGTGACCAGCACGCTGCCTCAGGGGGCAACCTATTGCTCGCTCTGCTCGCGGCTCAGGCGCGGCAACCTCTATCGCATCGCGCGCGAGGAGGGATGTTCGGCCCTGGTGCTGGGGCACCATCGCGAGGACAGCCTCGAGACGTTCTTCATGAACATGTTCCATGGCGGCAAGCTCGCGGCGATGCCGCCGCGGCTGATGAACGACGACGGCGACGTCGAAGTGCTGCGGCCGATGATCTATTGCGCCGAGCCGGACCTCGAGAAGTTTGCCGAGCACATGGCGTTCCCGATTATCCCCTGCGACCTGTGCGGGTCGCAGGAGGGGCTCGAGCGCAACGCCATGAAGGCGATGCTCAATGACATCGAGAAGCGGATGCCGGGGCGCAAGGACATCATGATCCGGGCACTCGGCAATGTGCGGCCGAGCCATCTGCTCGACCCGAAACTGTTCGATTTCCTAGCCCTGCAGGGCACGCCCGACACGGGCGCCTCCGGCGGCTGAGCGCTTTCAGGAAAAGTTGCAGGTTTTCCGGTTCGAAAGCGCGACCACATCAAAGACTTCGAGCGTTTCGTTGAAAACGCGGCGACTCCCCCGACCACCCAAGCACCCGAGTGATCATGTCCAGATTCGATATCGACCGCCTTGCCGTCATCCTGCGCGATGCGGCCAAGGCAGAAATTCTGCCGCGCTTCCGGCACCTCGATGCCGGGATGATCCGCCAGAAGACCGATGCGATCGACCTCGTCACCGAAGCCGACGAGCAGGCGGAACGGCGGATCAAGGCGGCGGTTGAGCTGGCCTGGCCGGATGCGCTGTTCGTCGGTGAGGAATCGGTGGCGGCGCGGCCAGCCCTGCTGGAAGAACTGAATGCGGCCGAGTTCGCTATCGTAGTCGATCCGGTCGATGGCACGGCCAACTTCGCGGCGGGGCTGCCCTTGTTTGCCACGATGGCCGCAGTGGTCAGGAACGGCGAGACCATTGCCGGCATCATCTACGACCCCATGGGCGACGACTGGGTGCTGGCGGAAAAGGGGGGCGGCGCCTGGCAGCGGCGGCCGGACGGCACGCAATGGCGACTGAAAGTGGCGCCGGCCCCGGGACTTGCCGACCTCGTCGGGCACGTGTCGATCACCTTCCTGACGGCGGACAGCAAGCCAAAGGTGCTGGCCAACCTCGCCAAGCTCAAGGTCGCGGCGAACTATCGCGTCGCCGGGCACGACTACCGCACGTTCGCGACGGGCTTCTCGCATTTCGTGGTGTTCAACAAGCTGATGCCTTGGGACCACCTGGCGGGGTCGCTGATCTCCCAGGAGGCGGGCGGTTACGTGGCGCGCTTCGACGGTTCGTCCTATCTGCCGAGCCATCGCGATGGCGGCCTGCTTATTGCGAGTGACCCCGATACCTGGAATTTGCTGCGCTCAGAGGTGTTTACGGTATAGTAAGCCCTCTGATCGGCGAGGGGAGACGCGGTTTGGACCAGCTTAACTATTGGGCGATCGCTGATCGCGAGGTCGAAATCCAGAACCCGATCACCGATCGGAAGCTGCGCCTGCTGGATGACTATTGCTCGATCCGCGACGGGATGAGCGTCCTCGACATGGGTTGCGGCAAGGCCTGGCTGATGCGGCACTGGGCCGAGAAGTTCGCCATCCAGGGCGTCGGTATCGACATCAACGCGCGCTTCCTCGAGGCGGCGCGGCGCAAGAGCCCGGCCAAGGGGCGACTGACCTTCCACAACGCCTCGGTGAAGGGGTTCCGGGTGGAGCCCGCGTCGTACGATGTGGTGCTGTGCCTTGGTGCTGCGGCATCACTGGGCGACGTCCCGGCAGCGCTTGAATGGATGGCCGCCGCCGCCAAGCCCGGTGGTTCGCTGGTGCTGGGCACGACCGTGCTGCGGCACGCGCCGGCGGTGCCGAAGGGCGACATCCTGCCGCCGGATACGGTGAGCATGATCGGCGTGATGGAGCGGCATGGCGCCGAGGTTTCGGCGACCATCAGCGCATCAGACGCCGACTATGAGCGCTACCAGAGTCACCAGCGGCACGCGACGCTGACGTGGGCCCGCGAGAACCCCGGGCATCGCGACCACGCCGAAGTGCTGGCAAAGAGCCGCGAAGACTGGATGCACTACCAGCGGATCATCCGGCCGATGCTCGGCTGGACGATCTTCGTGGGTCGCAAGCAGGACTGAGCGGGTTCGCGTGCGTTGAGCCGGGTGTGATCCCCGCGAAAGCGGGGATCTCCGTTTGCGATGGTGCGGGGGCAAGAACACAGAGGTTCCCGCTTTCGCGGAAATGACTCCGTGCTTGCTGCGGTTTGGCCCTAATGCCCGCCCTCGCCGTGCTGCGTTTCGTATTGCGGGCTGACGCCGAACAGCTTGCCCTTTTCGGCGACGAGGATCGAGATCAGCACCAGCGCGCCCATGCTGGCGTAGCCCAGGGCGTTCGGAAGGATCGTGCCGTCGAAGTGCTGGCCGATATAGGTGCCGATCAGCGCCCCCCCGACCGTCTGGGTGAAGCCGAAGACCGAGGCGGCCGTACCGGCGACACTGCCGAGCGGCTCCATGGACAACGAGTTCATGTTCGAGGCGGCCCAGCCGAAGAAGAACTGGATCACCATCAGCAGCCCGAAGAACACCGGGAAAGGCACGGGGCCCATCAGGGCCACCGCCACGAGGATCAACGCAGCGCCAAAGTAGACCAGCGCCGCGGTGTGGCTCAGCCGCCGCATGCCGAAGCGGCGCACCACGCGGGAATTGATGAACTGGGCAATGGCTATGGTGCCGGCCATGAACGCGAAGGCTACCGGGAAGTAGGGGCCGAGACCGTAGATTTCGACGAAGATCTGCTGGCTTGCCGAGATGAAGCCGAACATGGCGCCGAACAGGAAGGTGCCGGCGAGGCCGTAGAACAGCGCTACCCGATTGGTGACGACGATGCGAAAGCCGTCGATCACCGAGCTGAAGCTTAGCGGCCGGCGATATTCCGGGTGCATGGTCTCGGGCAGGCGGAAGAAGGCCCAGAGGCTGATCAGGGTGGCGAGTCCGCCCATGAACAGGAAGATATACTGCCATGGTCCGGTCAGCAGGATCAGTTGGCCGATCCCGGGGGCAAGGATCGGGATCGCCATGAACACCATGAAGGTCAGCGACATGATCTCGGCCATCTCGCGGCCCGAGAACTTGTCGCGGACGACGGCGGTGGCAATGACGCGGGTGCCGGCGGCGCCCATCCCCTGGACGAAACGCAGCGCCAGCAATGCCCCGAAGGTTGGCGCAAAGGTCGCGGCGAAGGCGCAGACGAGGTAAATGCCCAGGCCGACCAGCAGCGGGCCACGGCGGCCAAAGCGATCGGTGAGCGGACCGAAGGCAAGCTGGGCAATGCCGAAGCCGAACATGTAGACGCCGACCACGAACTGCCGTTCGTTCTCGTGGCTGATGCCGAATGCTTCGCCCATGTAGGGCAGGGCCGGCAACATGACGTCGATGGCGAGTGCGTTGAGCGCCATCAGCCCTGCAACAAGGATGATGAATTCGACGCGGGACAGGTCCCGCGCAGCAAGAGATGTATTGGACATTGTAAGCTCAGATGTGGCCGCGGGAGGGGCCGGAAAGGCCGGGAAGATGCGCGCATCTTCGGCCTTTGGCAACCCGCGGCCGATCAATACTGTGGAGTGGCGGAGGCTATCGTGCCGGCTGCAGCTGGAAGCTGGTGGCGCTCTTCTCGCGGATCGGCAGGTGAATGGCGGCCGAGGCGAGACCAAGCAGGATGCCCAGGTACCACACGAGGCTGTAGGAGCCGGTGTGATCGTAGACGAAGCCGCCCAGCCAGACGCCGACGAAAGAGCCGACCTGGTGACTGAAGAAGGCAACGCCATAGAGCATGCCCATGTAGCGGGCGCCAAAGAACAGCGTTACCAGTCCGGCGGTGAGCGGTACGGTGGAAAGCCACAGCAGCCCCATCGCGGCGGCGAACATGTACGCACTGACCTCGGTGACCGGGAACAGCACGAACAGGCCGATGGCCACGGCGCGGCTGAAGTAAATGGTGGCAAGCAGCAGCTGCTTGGGCAGGCGCCCGCCGAGATAGCCGGCCAGCAGCGAGCCGACGATGTTGAACAGGCCGATTACTGCGATGGCCCAGCTGCCGACTTCAGGCGCGAGGCCGCATTGCACGAGGTAAGCGGGCATGTGGACGTTGACGAAGGCGAGGTGGAAGCCGCAGACGAAGAAGCCGATCACCAGCAGCCGGTAGGAGCCAAAGCCCCAGGCGCGGCTCAGTGCCTGCATGAACTTCAGATCGGCCTGCCCAGCGCCGCGTTCGGTGCGTCCGCGGAGCGCAAAGGTCAGCGGGATCACCAAGGCGAGGATGGCGGCGGCATAAATGAGGGCGCTCTGCCAGCCGAAATTGCTGATGAAGGCCTGCCCGAGCGGCGCGAAAGCGAACTGGCCGAAGGACGATGCGGCGGTGGCCACGCCGAACACCAGGCTGCGTTTCTCCTGCGGCACGCTGCGCCCGAAGGCGATCATGACGATCGAGAAGGACGAGGTGGCGATGCCGACGCCGGTAATGACGCCGGCCGTGAGGTTGAGCAGTGTTCCGGTGGGCGAGGCCACCATCAGCACCAGGCCCAGCGCATAGATCAACAGACCGCCCACGATCACCTTGGCGGTGCCGTAGCGATCGGCGAGACCACCGGCGAAGGGCTGCGCGATGCCCCAGGCGAGGTTCTGGATGGCCATGGCCATGCCCCAGGCTTCGCGCGTCAGCCCCAGATCGGCAGTCATCGGCAGAGTCAGCAAGCCAAAGCTGGTGCGGATGCCATTGGTCACTGCCGCGATGATGCAACCGCAGATGATCAAGGCGATCAGCGGCGTCGCCAGGGAGCGGGGGGCAGTGATCGAGGACATGGCGGGGACTCGGGAGGACAGCCGAAAGGAGACTGTGTACTTACACCCCGGGCCGGCGGGCCGGGAAACGCTTTTCAGTGATGCCTGCCATCACGTTGCGTGATCGTGGCCTCTTGCCGCATTTGTCCGGCGATCGGGGATGACTATGTCGGATGGCGACAAAGGAGCCTCGACTCGTGATCCGCCACATTGTCTTCTTCACTGCCAAGCCGGCCAACCTCGACGCCGTCGTCGAGGGGCTGAACCTGCTTGGCCAGATCCCCCACTCGGACCATTTCGAAGTGACGCGGAACTCCAAGGTCGATCAGTTCGGCAACGATATCGACGTGGTGGTCTATGCCGAGTTCGCCGATGAGGCGGCGCTGGCTGCCTACAAGGCGCACCCGCTCTATGCCGAAGCGACACGACGGGTACGGCCGTTGCGAGAGCAGCGGTTCGCCGCAGACGTTCCGACGCGGTCTGCCGAGGTGCTGCGCCGCTCGGCCTGAACGGAAGACCATTCCTCCATCGCCATTGGATTGCCGCCCTCGCGCAAGGATTTTCTACGGTTTGGCTTGCCCGGAAACTGAGCGCGCAGCAGTTTTGCCGCGATCGGGAGGGCGATAATGGAGATCAAGGAAACCGACGCCATGCTGGTGTTGAGCGCCAGCAGGCGATTGACCATTGCAGCGGTGAAGCAGGTCAGCCCGGAGGTCACCGGCGACCTCGATGCTGAGATCGCGCGCTGCGGGCTGGAGATCGCCGGGCCGTGGGTGTTCGTGGCGCGGCATCTGCCAAGGGACAGCAAGACCGAGTTCGAGCTGCGCTTCTGCCGGCCGGTGATCAGCACCGCTGGCTATGATGGGCTGTTTGCCGTTGAGCGCCTCGAGCCGATCATGGTGGCGAGCGCTGTGCATCAGGGCTCGATGCGGACATTGTTCAAACAGGGCTATGCGCCGCTGGTGGCGGCGATCGAGGCCTCCCGGCACGCGTTTTCCGGAGAAAGCCGCGAGGTCTATCATCAATGGGCCGGGCAGGGAGGGCGGTACCATCGCATCGAAATCCAGTTTGGGCTTTCGTATTGAGCCACGTCGGGCTACCTGCAACGCCGCAATCTCTGCGCAGTCGGGAGGATCACAGATGACAGTAGCTATCGCCGAGCGCCGGCGGGCCAATGCCGGCACCTGTGTGAGCGGGTTCACCGCTCTTTCGACTGGCAGCGGCGCTTCGAGCGTCGCAATTTGCAGGATTCTTGCACGATGCAACTCCTCGACGAGACCGCCTATGAGGCCGTCCGCCCCCTTCTGACGCAGACCATCTCCCGCCACGCCCCCGTCGCCGCGATCCTCGCAGGTGGTTTGGATGGCGAGGTGTGGGCTGACGACCCGATCCGACCATCGGTGACGCTGATTTCCGATGGCGAGGCATGCTACCTCGCCGGCGACCCCCGCCATCCCATGCAGCCCGAGGCGCTGCGGGCACTGATCCCGGCCTGGACCTATTTCCTTCCCGAGGACAACTGGGTCTTCCGGCTCTCCGAGATCTGGGACAACCCATTTGCGCGGCCGCACCCGCGGCTGCGGTTCGAACTGGAGCACCCCGGGCCCGGCGCCGCACTGCCGGAGGGGTTCGAACTGGTGCCGATCGACCGAAACAGTGTGGCGGGCTATCCCGCGCTGCACCAGTTTGCCGAGGATGAGGGAGATCGCTGGCGATCCTTCGAGGACTTCCTCGATGAGGGCGTCGGGTATGCGGTGCTTTGCAACGGGGCGGTGGTGAGCCACAGCCTCGCCGACTGCGTGGTCGGCGACCGGGCCGAACTTGGGGTCGGAACAGAGGAAGGCTTCCGCCGGCTCGGGCTGGGGCGCGCCGCCGCCACGGCGGCGGTCAACGAATGCCTGCGACGGGGGCTCGTGGATATCGGCTGGCACTGCCATGCCTCGAATGCCGGCTCGATCCGTATCGCCGAAGCCGCCGGATTCCGGCAACGGAGCCAGTATTTTGGCTATTCGAGCAATCTGCCGGCTGAGAACGTCGGTGACCTCAGCGAGGCGCAGTGCCGGGATTGGGCAGCGCACCTCGAGACGGCCGCCGAAAGCGTGCTCTGGCACGATTTCCACGCGGCCGGCGCCTGGGCGCTGGCCGGTGAACCGCAGCGGGCGCTCCGGTGCCTGGATCGGATGGTGAGCGCCGGGTGGCGGGGGCGGGCCGAATGGCTGGAGCAGCACTGGGCCTATGCCGCCATCCGCGACAGCGAGAGGTTCGCAGCCATCGTCGCGCGCCAGCGCGGCTAGCAGCAAAGCGAAGGCCGCGCCCGATGGACGCGGCCTTTGATATGTACTCTGCCTAAGCTGCCGTCAGGCGGTCTGCTTGACCGCGATGCCCTTGTCGGCGAGGTGCGACTGCAACTCGCCGGCCTGGAACATTTCGGTGACGATGTCGGCGCCGCCGACAAACTCGCCCTTGATGTAGAGCTGCGGGATGGTCGGCCAGTTGGCGTAAGCCTTGATGCCTTCGCGCAGGTCCTGGTTCTCCAGCACATTGGCGCTCTGGTAGTCGACGCCGAGGTAGCCGAGAATCTGCACGACGCGGCCCGAGAAGCCGCACATCGGGAAGTCGGGCGTGCCCTTCATATAGAGGAACACGTCGTTGTTCTTCACCTGCTCGTCGATCAGTGCGTTGATGTCGCTCATATGCATGCCTTTCAGGCCGGGGAGGATGCCGGCTCCGTTCTCCCCGTTAGATAATCCTGCAATGCGGCGCTGTCGAGGTGCACATCGTCATTTGACGATGCTTAGAGCTGCTTCTGCAGGCGGACGCTGGGCAGGATCATGCCGCCGCGGCTCCTGTGCGTGGTTCGTTCGGTCTCGCGATAGCCGTGCCGTTCGTAGAAACCTTGCGACGAAAGTGCCGAATGGACTTTGGCGAAGCTGGTGCCGGCCCCGCGCATGCGGCTTTCCGCCTGGCCGAGCAGCGCGCTGCCAATGCCGCGGCCCTGGAAGTCCGGGTCGATGTAGAGGCCGATCACCTCGTCCGGCCCGTGATCGCAGAAGGCGACGAGGAGATCGTCCACCACGACGACGTCGAAATGGCCGCTTGTGGGCGTCACGTACTGGTCCGGCCGCAGCCCGAAGGCCCAGCTCTGCCGTTCCTCCAAAGAGTAGTACGCGTCTGAGGTCGCCATGATGGCGCGCTGGTGCAACCGCTGCATGGCAGTGCCGTCACCGCTTCGCATCGGTCGGATGGTCCAGGTCACCCGAGCCTCGCGGCGATATAGGGGTGACCGGTGACGTCCTCGAGTTCGTCATACTGCACTGCCTCCCACCCATGGGCGCGGGCGGCCTTCACGATGTCCTCGCGGTCGTCGAAGAACAGCGGCGGCTCGGCCTGTGGCCCGAGACGGTTGCTGATCCAGTCGAAATAGGGCTTTGCCGGTTTGGTGTGTCCGATGCGCGCCGAGTGGAACATGTCATCGAACAACTCGCCGAACCTGAGCTGCTGCCACAGCCATTGCGCCCGCATGTGCTCCTGGTTGGTGGCGACGAAGAGCGGCGTACCTTTGGCCTTCAGTTGCGCCACGACATCGAGCAGCGGCTGGTTGACGTTGCTGTCATGGCTCAACCAGTAGCCGGCAAAGGCCATGCTGGGGCCGCGATAGCCGAGACGGGGCAGGGTGCGATCGAGTGCCTCGAGCAGCGACATCTGCCCGATGATGACCTTCTTGATGAAGATGTCGTGGATGAACTCGGTCTTGAACCGATCAGGATCGACGCCGAGGTCGGCGAAAAGGTTCTGATCCCAGCGGACCTGCTTTTCCGGACGAGCATGGTAGCCGTGCACGAGCACGCCATCGACGTCGAAGAGGATGGTGCGGGTCATTTTTGATCCTCACCCGCAAAGCGGGGGAGGGGGACCGCCGGGACGGCGGTGGAGGGGGCGACCGCAAGCTCGATGGTGGTGAGCACTCCCTCAAGACTGCTATCGATCAGTACGTCCGCTGCTATGAAGCGTAACACGTGTATCCCTTGTTCCTGCAGCCATTTGGTGCGCCGTTCGTCATGTGCCGCCTGCTCTGCACTGTCGTGGACCGCGCCATCGATCTCGATGCATAGCCGCGCCTGTGAACAGTAGAAATCAAGGATGAAGGGGCCAATCGGGTGTTGGCGGCGGAACCGGTAGCCTTTGAGTTTGTCGCGTCGGAGATGCTGCCACAGCACGACTTCAGGCAGTGACATCTCTCGTCTCAGACGCTTGGCACGCTTGAAGGTGATGATGGGTCCGCGCATGGGGCCGCCCCCTCCACCGGCTTCGCCGGTCCCCCTCCCCCGCCACGCGGGGGAGGATGAAGAGGGTCAATCCGGCGCCTTCGTTTGCAGCGCCAGCGAATGCAACACCGTGCCCATGTCGGCGCCGAAGGCGGCGTTGACCATCTGGTGTTGCTGGACGCGGCTCTTGCCGCGGAAGGCTTCGGAGGTGACGGTCGCCGCGTAGTGGTCGCCGTCGCCGGCGAGGTCGCGGATTTCGACGATGGCGTCGGGAAGCGCCTTGAGGATGCGGCGTTCGATTTCGGTGGCGGCCATGCCCATGGCGAGTCTCCCGGTGGTTGAGCCCTGGTTGAGATATGGCACGCAGGCAGGGGCTGTTCAACGGGAGCGGGCGCCGGTGTCCCGGCGCCCGTTTGCGTTAAGCGGCCTGGCGCTTGGGCAGCTTCCAGTTCGGCCGTACCCAGTGGCAGGTGTAGCCATTGGGGATGCGCTGCAGATAATCCTGATGCTCGGGCTCGGCCTCCCAGAACGGGCCGACCGGCTGCAGCTCGGTCACCACCTTGCCGGGCCACAAGCCGGAGGCGTCGACATCCTTGATGGTGTCCTCGGCCACTGCCTTCTGCTCGGCATTCTCATAGAAGATCGCGGAGCGATAGGCGCGACCGACATCGTTGCCCTGGCGGTTCCTGGTCGAGGGATCGTGGATCTGGAAGAAGAACTCCAGGATATCGCGATAGCTGATGCGGCTCGGATCGAAGACGATCTCGACCGCCTCTGCATGGTCACCGTGGCTGCGATAAGTTGCATTGGCGAAGCCGTCATCGCCCGAATAGCCGACACGGGTGGAGATAATCCCGTCCTTGTGGCGCAGCAGCTCCTGCGCGCCCCAGAAACACCCGCCAGCCAGAACCGCCCGCTCAGTGGTCGTCATGATGGTCTCCATTATTTGGGATGCGCTCTATATACGCACTGGCGGGGTGGAATGTTACACCCGGTCACGGAAATGGCATTGGCGAGGTGCGTCGCTGCGGCAGACGGCCCCCTCCCATCCTCCCCCATGAAGGGGGAGGTGCCCTGCCGGTTCGTTGGGCTCTATCGAAGATCGAGCCTCGACTCTTCACCTCCCCCTTTATGGGGGAGGCCGGGAGGGGGCCGTCTCTATCGGTCAGGTTTGCCTCAAACCTCGGCGATCTCGCCCGCCATGTATTGCGGGAACCAGCCTTCGTGCGCCGCCTTGAGGTCGGCAATCGCCAGCGGGCGGGCCTCGCCCAGGGTCAGCGTGGTGCCGCCGGTATTGCCGATCCAGGGGGCGAAGACGCCAGCATAGGGGTAGACCTCGGCGTAGAACTTATCGAGGTTGGCCCGGCTCATGGTGACGATATAGCGGCCCTGGTCTTCGCCGAAGAACAGCGGCAGCGGGTCGCCACCATCGAGCTGGTTGACCGTGGCGCCGATGCCCGAGGCCATCGCCATCTCGGCGAGGCCAACCGCGAGGCCGCCGTCGGAGAGATCGTGCACCGACGTGGCCACGCCGTCGCGGATCAGGATGCGAACAAGGTCGCCGACCTTCCTTTCATGCTCGAGATCGACGGGCGGCGGCGTGCCGTCGCGGCGACCAAACAGCTCGCGCAGGTAGATCGACTGGCCCAGGTGGGTGCCCCACCAATCCGGGGCGCCGAACAGCAGGATCGCTTCGCCCTCGGCGGCGAAGGCGGCGCGGGCCATCTTCGACCAGTCGGGGATCAGGCCAACGCCGCCAATGGTCGGGGTCGGCAAGATGCCGCGGCCATTGGTTTCATTGTAGAGCGAGACGTTGCCCGAAACGATGGGGAAGCCCAGTGCGCGGCAGGCATCGCCGATGCCCTTCACCGCATGGACCAGCTGGCCCATGATCTCGGGGCGTTCGGGGTTGCCGAAATTCAGGTTGTCGGTGGCGGCCAGCGGATCGGCACCGGTAGCCGTCAGGTTACGCCAGCACTCTGCCACGGCCTGCTTGCCGCCCTCGTAGGCATCGGCCTCGCAATAGCGCGGGGTGACATCGGAGGTGAAGGCGAGCGCCTTGGTCGGGTGGCCGTCGACGCGGATGACGCCGGCATCGCCGCCGGGGCGCTGCAGCGAGTTGCCCTGGATCAGCGTGTCGTACTGCTCGTAGACCCAGCGACGCGACGACAGCGCCGGCGAGCCGAGCAGCTTCAGCAGTGCGTCGGCGATATCCATCTGTGGGATGTCGTCAGCGGCGAGCGCCGGAGGCACCACCGGAGCGGTCCATGGGCGGTCGTACTCCGGCGCTTCGTCGCCGAGCTGCTTGATCGGCAGGTTGGCGACTTCCTCGCCTTTCCACATCACGCGGAAGCGCAGATCGTCGGTGGTGTGACCCACGGTGGCGAAGTCGAGCTCCCACTTTTCGAACACGGCGCGGGCTTCGGCTTCCTTTTCGGGATGCAGCACCATGAGCATGCGCTCCTGGCTTTCCGAGAGCATCATCTCGTAGGGGGTCATGGCGTCTTCGCGGACCGGCACCATGTCAAGGTTGAGCTCGACGCCGAGGTCGCCCTTGGCGCCCATTTCGACGGCTGAGCAGGTGAGGCCGGCAGCGCCCATGTCCTGGATGGCGATCACCGCGCCGGTGGCCATCAGCTCGAGGCAGGCCTCGAGCAGGCGCTTTTCGGTGAAGGGGTCCCCTACCTGCACGGTCGGGCGCTTCTCTTCGATGTCGTCGCCGAATTCGGCCGAAGCCATGGTGGCGCCACCGACGCCGTCACGGCCGGTCTTGGCGCCGAGATAGACGACCGGCAGGCCGACGCCTTCGGCCTTGGAGTAGAAAATCTTGTCGGTATCGGCGAGGCCGGCGGCGAAGGCGTTGACCAGGATATTGCCGTTGTAGCGCTCGTCGAACTCGACCTCGCCGCCCACCGTGGGGACGCCGAAGGAGTTGCCGTAGCCGCCGACACCGGCGACGACACCGGAGACGAGGTGCTTGGTCTTTTCATGCTTCGGATCACCGAAACGCAGCGCGTTCATGGCCGCGACGGGCCGCGCCCCCATGGTGAAGACGTCGCGGAGGATGCCACCCACGCCAGTCGCCGCGCCCTGGTAGGGTTCGATGTAGCTGGGGTGGTTGTGCGATTCCATCTTGAAGACGATCGCCTGGCCGTCGCCGATATCGACGACGCCGGCGTTTTCACCCGGGCCCTGTATTACCAGCTGGCCGGTGGTGGGGAGCGTGCGCAGCCACTTCTTCGAACTCTTGTACGAGCAGTGCTCGTTCCACATCGCCGAGAAGATGCCGAGCTCGGTGTAGGTCGGCGCGCGGCCGATCAGCTGCAGGATCTTCTGATACTCGTCGAGCTTCAGCCCGTGGTCTTTGACGAGTTCGGGCGTGATGGCGATGTGGTTGTTGAAGGTCATGAGAATCCGGCCTTGATCCGCTAGCGCCCGCTATAGCGGATGACGCCGACGCGCGACACTGGAAAGGTCCTAGATTTCCCCGCCGACCAGCATGGCGAGGCTGGAATTGTAGTATTGCGGATCGCCGGTGACCTCGTCGCCGAGCCAGTCGGGCAGGTCGGGCTTGCCAGTCGGAGTTTCGAGTTCGACTTCGGCGATCAAGAGGCCGGCGTGACGGCCCTGAAACTCATCGACCACCCAGTCGCCGCCGGCAAGGTCGAGGTGGTGGCGCAGCTTCTCGACCTGTGCCCCGCGGATGTAGCCCAGCATCTGGCGCGCATCGGCGATCGGAACTTCGTATTCGAACTCGGCGCGGGCTAAGGCCGAGCCGCCGCTCTTGATGGTGATGTAGCCAACGCGATCATCGACGGTGCGAACGCGCACGGTGACGCCACTCCCGGCAGTGAGATAGCCCTGGCGCAGCAACTGGGTGGAGGTGACGATATCGCGCCAGCCACTACGGGCGATGAGGTATTTCCGCTCGATCTCGATGCCCATTACTCGGCGGCCTCGCGGCTCAACCAACCGTCGAAATAGGCGGAAAAGCGCGCTTTCAGGGCCTTGGGCTTTTCGGCGAAGACCTGGCGGCCGAGACTGGCGATCCTCGCCTCGCTCTCGGCCTGCCGGCGGTCTGCCGCATCAATGGCGAACCCCACGTCGATATCCGGGCCGAGTTCCGCGGGAGCGGTACGCAACAGATCCTGCAGCACCGCCAGGTCGTGGTGCAGCCCCAGCTGGTCGGCGAGGTCGCCGGCGCACTTATGGGCGGCGGGGAGGATTTCGCCCGCACAGCCTTCGAGCAGTCCGAGCTGGTTCCAATGATACTTGCTGTACTTGCGCCACTCGTGGAAGGCCTCGTCGGTGCGGCGCCGGTTTGCCTCGCGGCCGGTCTGGCGACCGCGGCGGTAAGTGTGCTTGAGACCCGCAGCGAGGGTGTCGAGGTCGATCCGCTCGAGCCGCCAGTCGCGGCTGCGGTGATCGAGTTCGCGCATCTGATCTGCGAAGCTCCGCAGGGCTTCCACCTCGCCATCGCGACCGGACGCATCGGACGCAAGGGGGGGCACCGGCCGGTGAGCCCAGGCCATCAGTTCGACATAGGTCTGCTGCGTCACCCGCATGTCACGGGCGGCGGCGAGACCGCGCGAGGCGTCGCGTACGAAGGCATCTTCGGTGCCATAACCTGCGAAGCCCGGACGGACCAGGCGGAACAAAGCCCGCAGCTTCTTGCAGCGTCGCCGGGCTTCGTGCACCCGCCGTTCGGGCGATTCCTGGCTGTTCTCGGCGCCGGCGACAGCCTTGCCGATCTGCTCACGCGCTATGCGCAGAAACCCATCACCCACGGTGGCGTCATCCCGCGACCATTCGAAACCCATGGACATTCGGCCCCGTTGAAAGGGGAAGCTTAGGGTCGGGCGGCTGTCACAAACAAGGCGTCAGGCGCTCGCCGGCTGCCGGCGGCCGAACCAACGGTCGATGGCGACGGTCAGGGCGTAGATGACGACGAAGCCGATCAGCATGCCCAGGCAGCCAATGGCGACCTGACCGTAGCCGAGCTTGTCGACGTTGAGGATGGGGTAGGGGTATTCGTGCACCAGCGCGCCGCGGACCATCACCACAATGACGTAGACGAGCGGATAGAGCAGCATCTTCGGCACGTCGGCGAAGCGCAGCGCACCATGCCCGGGCGTCAGCAGCCACCACAGCACGAACAGCCATGGCGCCAGGTAGTGCATGTAGATGTTGAGGACGTTGTCGATGCCGGTGAAGCTCTCGAGGCCCGACAGAAAGAAGATGTAGTAGACCGAGACCATGACGATCGAGCCGACGGTCAGGCCGCGAGCGAAGGGACGATTCCACCAACCGAGCCATGTCCAGCCGGTCAGCGCCGCGACGTAGCAGAGCGCCATCATCAGGTTGGTGAGCACGGTGAAGAAGGTGAGGAGGAAGGCCGACGCACCGAGGAGGTTGTCGCCGTTTTCCAGCCGGCTCCCCAGCGTCAGCCAGGTGCGCGCCAGCAACGTCAGCGGGCCGGCAATGGCGCCGAACCACAGCAGCACCATGCGCAACGTCATGCCGGTTTCCCCCTCTGCGCCAAAACGCGATCGCCCCAGACAATGATCACGGAAAAGATGCAGACGGCAACCAGCAGCACGGCGACGCCGATCGCCACACCGCCATAGCCGAACTTGCCGGCATCGAGGATATCATAGGGATACTCGTGGACCACGGCGCCGCGCAGCAGCACCCAGGCGACGTAGCCGATGCCGGGCAGCAGCATCAGGCCGATATGCCGGAAGCGCAGCACGCCGTGCGGCGCGAACAGGGCCCACCAGACGAGGTAAAGGATCGGCGCGGCGTAGTGGAGCAGCCAGGTCGCCACTGCCAGCGCGCCTTGCATGTTCAGCGTCGGGGCCAGCATGAAATGGTAGTAGAGCATAACCAGCGTGATGAAGGCGGCCGCCGAGGCCATGATCACCGGGCGGCGAAACCAGCCGAGCCAGCGCCAGCCCGAGAGCACCGAGGCATAGGTCAGCAGCAGCCACAGGTTGGTCAGGTGGGTGAAGTAGGTCCAGAAGTAGATGAAGGCATCGGGGAAGCTACGGGCCACCGCGTTGGTCGCCGAAGCGGTCATCACCGATGGAAAGATGGCCGACCAGTCGAGCGCGAGACCGGTTGCGCCGACAAGAATGGCGACCCAGGCGAGCAATATCCGCAATTTGGCAATCTCAGCAAAGTCGTTGCAATGCTGCCGAGCCTAAAGCGCGCCGCCGCGCTGCGCCACCGCTAGTTGGCGATCAGGCCGCGTCCAGCAACGTTGCGAAGAGCTGCCGGCCATCGGTGCCGCCGTGCGCGCTCTCGATCAGGTTCTCGGGGTGCGGCATCAAGCCGAGGACGTTCTTCTGTGCGTTGAACACGCCGGCGATGTCGTTGAGCGAGCCGTTCGGGTTGGTGCCCTCGGCATAGCGGAACGCTACCTGGCCGTTGCCTTCGACGGCGGCCAAGGTCTCGGCGTCGGCGAAGTAGTTGCCGTCGTGGTGGGCGACCGGGCAACGGATCACCTGGCCCTGCGCGTAACCGCTGGTGAAGGCGGTCGAGGCATTCTCGACCGAAAGCTTCACCTCACGGCAGACGAACTTCAGCGAGGCGTTGCGCATCAGCACGCCGGGAACGAGGCCAGCTTCGCTGAGAATCTGGAAGCCGTTGCAGACGCCCATCACCCTGACGCCCTGGGAGGCGCGTTCGCGGATTGTGTCCATGGCCGGGGAGCGCGCCGCGATGGCGCCGACCCGCAGGTAATCGCCGTAGGAGAAGCCGCCAGGGATCACGATCAGGTCGACCTTGGGAATCTCGGCATCCTTGTGCCAGACGATCGCCGGCGCCGCGCCGCCGATCTTGGTCAGTGCGGCAATCATGTCGCGATCACGGTTGAGGCCGGGGAACACGACGACGGCGGCTTTCATCGGCAGCAGCTCCTGGTGCGAGATGCCGATCCTTTGGTGAGTCTTGGTGGCAAAAGCAAGGGCGGAACCGCAGTTCCGTCCGCTCGGCTGTGGCTTACTCGGCAGGCTGAACCGAAGCTGGCTTGACGTTGCCGCGGCTGCCCGGGGTGCCGGGTAGGTGAGCCCAGGTCGGGCGCTCGAACAGGAACCGGCCCCAGCCGGTCTTCTCGATCAGCCAGAAGAGCACCAGCGGCGACAGCAGTGCGACGGTCATGACGATGATACTGAGGGTGCTGACATCGGAGATCAGGCCGGTCGCTTCCAGCAAGGTGCGGCTCGCCGCCATCGGGATCGAAAAGCTGAGATAGACGACGATGGAGTGTTCGCCAAGCCAGCGGAGCCACCCCATCCATGGCAGCTTGATGAGCAGCGCGGCGGTGAGGCAGACGGCGAGCGAGCCGACGAAGCCGAGCCCGAGATGCACCACGGGCAGCGCGGCATAGCCCATGGTGATGCCGCGCGGGTGCATTTCGGAGCCGCCGGCGAAGACCAGGTAGCCCTCGATTACCGCATAACCAATGAGCGCCAACGCGGCCCAGAGCGCATTGCCCTGCGCCGAGGCGACGATGCGGAACACCAGCGGAGCGAACGCATAGCCGGCACAGAAGTAGACGAAATAGGCGGCGAAGTGGTCGAGCAGGCCGATGCCTGTGGTGACCGGGAAGATCTGCAGCGCGGCCGCGGCGGCCAGCGCCAGCCCGTGCGGCACCTTGAAGGTGAAAAGCAGCTTGGTCACCAGCGAGTAGACCGCCAGCATGTAGATAAACCACAAGACGCCGTAGGGCTCGACGATGGCCCAGAGGATCTGGCTCCCCACCGATGCAAAGTCACCGGTACCGAGGCCGACCTTGAAGACGATCTGCAGCACGGCCCACAGCGCATAGAAATAGAGGTAGTGCACCACGCGACGATCGGCATAGGCCGCCCAGGGACGCGCAATCACCTGGCCAAGGAACAGACCGGAGATCAGGAAGAACTCCGGCATGCGGAACGGGGTGGCCCAGCCGATGATGTAGTGGAGGACGCCGGTGCCGTTGAGATCTTCGCCGACACCATAGGCCGAGTGCATCATCACCACGAGGATGATGGAGAGGCCCTTGGCGGCATCAACCCATTCGAGGCGGTTGGCTGCAGTCGACATTTCTCGAAGCTCCCGAGGCGCGTCCAGCGCGTTTTAGCGCCTGGCGGGTCATCTGGGGCGAAGTGCCTGCATTTAGGCTTAAGCCAAGTGCTTAATCACTAAAGGTTTATCGAGCTGGCGGCGGTGCGTCGAAGGCAGCCTCGCGGGCTGCCGGACCTCAGAACGGCAGCGACAGATGAGTAGCGAGCAGGACGCCGATGGTCATGAAGAACAAGGCAGAGAGCGAGAAGGTCTTGAGCATTTTCGATATCGTTCAGCAGCGCGAAACTGCGCTTTGGTTCAGGGCCGTGCTTAGGTCGGTTCGCGGGACCGGAATAGTCTCGGACCGTGCATGGCTCCAATGCGCCCCGACGGCTGAATGGAGTCTGAACCGGCACGGTTAATTGCAGGGTGTGATGGGGTCCTGTGACTATTCGAAGAGCGCGGGGCGGCGGAAAAGTGGTGGGGCGCCGCCTGTGGTAGCGGCGCCACGCGACCAAAGTCTAAGGGTGATCATGCTGCCCTTCGTGAGCAGGTCTGTGCCCCACCCACCGGCTGTCATCCCAGCGAAAGCTGGGACCCATCCATCCACTTGCGCGGGCTGTGAGTTGGGTCCCAGCTTTCGCTGGGATGACAACGAGTTTTTGGCGCTGCCGGGTGGGGAGGACCAAACACGCACGCAAGCATGAAGGCCGGAGCGTGCCCGCTGGCAGTGGCTAAGGGGTTCTGAGGCCTACGGCTCAGACGGGAACCGACGCGTAGGCGGCAAACAGCAGGCCGAGCGCGAGGAAGAAGGCAATCGACAGGGAGAATGTCTTGAGCATTGGGGCGGTCTTTTACTGGTACAGGCTCAGGGTTACGCGAGCGGCCGGTACCATAAGCGGTGAATCTTAAGGCGTGATTTCTATGGTGTAGTTTTCGATGACGGTGTTCGCCAAGAGCTTGTCGCACATCGCGCGGACATTAGCCTCGGCCTGTGACAAATCGGATTCACCGAGCTCCAGGTCGAACACTTTTCCCTGCCGAATGGCACCGACACCAGAAAAGCCCAGGCTTTTGAGCGAGCCCTGGATGGCCTGACCCTGGGGGTCGAGGACGCCGGATTTCAGCGTAACGGTGACGCGGGCTTTCATCGAGGATTCCCGAAAAAGGGCAGGGGGCTGCCCTGGATTTTCAGTGCGGCGGGCTCGAGGTGGAAGGCGTCACCGCCTTCCGAGCACGCTGGGCGGCTATTGCACGAGTCGTGGGCCGGTGGTCAACGCGTTGTCGGTTTCCACAAGAATACCGAGGCGCTGCGCCACTTCACGATAGGCATCGACCAGTCCACCAAGGTTCTCGCGGAAGCGATCCTTGTCGAGCTTGTTGCGGGTCTTGATGTCCCACAGGCGGCAGTTGTCCGGGCTGATCTCGTCGGCCAGAACGATCCGCATCAGGTCGCCGTCATAGAGGCGGCCGCACTCGATCTTGAAGTCGACCAGCTGGATGCCGACGCCCATGAACAGTCCGGTGAGGAAATCGTTGACGCGGATGGCCAGCGCCATGATGTCGTCGAGTTCCTGCGGGGTCGCCCAACCGAAGGCGGTGATGTGCTCTTCCGACACCATCGGGTCGTTGAGTGCATCATCCTTGTAGTAGAACTCGATGATCGAACGGGGCAGCTGGGTGCCGGGCTCGAGCCCGAGGCGCTTGGTCAGGGACCCGGCGGCAACATTGCGCACCACCACCTCGAGCGGGATGATCTCGACTTCCTTGATCAACTGCTCGCGCATGTTGAGCCGCCGGATGAAGTGCGTCGGAATGCCAAGGCCGTTGAGCTTGGAGAAGATGTACTCCGAGATCCGGTTGTTCAGCACGCCCTTGCCGTCGATGATCTCGTGCCTGGCACCGTTGCCGGCAGTCGCGTCGTCCTTGAAATACTGGATCAGCGTCCCGGGCTCCGGGCCCTCGTAGAGCGTCTTGGCCTTGCCGTCATAGATTTTGCGGCGACGGTTCATATGAGCCCTGCCTCTCGGACAATGTGGGGAATTGCGGCGTTCATGCGCCAGAATGGCAGCGCAATGCAAGCTCTTTCACCTGCAGGCGAGCCCTGCGGCGGAGCTCATTCGCCTGAGAAAATTCGGTCAAACCGTGGGGTTGCCGGCGAGCGACGAGCATCGGGGTCGCGCATCAGCCGCTGATCGCATTGACCAAATGCCGCGACCGGCACCCGTTGATTTGGCTGGCGGTCCAGCTTATGTGCAAACCCATCGAGGGTGCCCACTGCCGGGCAGATTTGCGGAGAGCGTAGATGTCGGGATTCAACGATCGCGAAAAGGGTCAGGAAGCGAAGTTCGCTCACGACTCGGAACTGCGCTTCAAGGCTGAGGCGCGTCGCAACAAGCTGCTCGGGCTGTGGGCGGCAGAGCACATGGGCCTGAGCGACGAGCACGCCAAGCAGTACGCCGCGGAGGTCGTCGCTTCCGACTTCGAGGAAGCCGGCGACGAAGACGTATTCCGCAAGATCTCGGGCGACCTGAAGGCCAAGGGTGCTTCGGTGTCGGACGACATGATTCGTCAGAAGATGGCCGAGCTCGTCGGCGTAGCGCGCGACCAGGTGCTCAACGAGGGCTGATGCCTTCGCGGTAAGCCAACCTAAACCATCGTCTCGATTTGCCTTGCGCCCCATGGGTGCGAGGCGTTTCGGTTTGGACCTAAGCTGGAGGTCCAGGATGGAACGTACTCTGCTGATTGGCCGGCGTCCTGCCATGACCCTGATCGTCGGGGCCATGCTGGCCTCGGTCGCTGGCATCGCGCTGGCCGACGGCACGACGATCACCGGCACCGTTGTCTATCGCGAGCGGATGCTGTTGCCCGTCGGCGCCAAGGCGACGGTGCGGCTCGAGGATGTGTCGCTGGCCGACGCGCCGGCAACCGTGATCGCCGAAACAACCGTACCGGCAACGACCAGCCCCACGGCTTTCAGCCTCGATTTCGATCCGGCAAAGCTCGAGACCGGCCACACCTATGCCTGGCGCGCCAGCATCACAGCCGGCGACGAACTGATGTTCACCACCACCGAGCGACATAGCTTCGACCCGCAGGTGGCGGACGTGGAACTGCTGGTGCAGCGCGTCGCCGGCGGCGATACCACGACACTGCCGCTGGAGGGAGCCTGGCTGGCTGAAGACATTGCTGGCGGTGGGGTGATCGACTACCTGCAGACGACGCTGGAGATCGGCGCGGGCGGCAAAGTCTCCGGCAATGGCGGCTGTAATCGCTTCAGCGGCAGCGCCACCATCGCGGGCGACAAGATCAGCTTCGGCGAACTCGCTTCGACCATGATGGCCTGCACCGAAGCGGCGATGGACCAGGAGATGAAACTGCACGCGGCGCTGGCCGTGGCGCGGGCGTATCGGATCGATCCGGCGCAGCGCAAGCTGTTCCTCAGCGACGATGCCGGGAAGGTCGTGGCGCAGTTCTCGGCGATGTAAGGGGTCAGATCCGCTGCATCAGGCGGGTGAACATCAGCAGGCCCTCGGGCCACGGGCCATGCCCGGAGGCGAGGTTGATGTGGCCGGCTTCACCGGCAAAGTGCAGCTCCGAGCCCCAGGCCGTGGCCATGTCGGCGGCGCGGTTGGGGGAGACATAACTGTCGTTGGTCGAGGCCACCAGCAGCGAGGGGAAGGGCAGCGGGTCGGTCGGAACGTTGTCGAAGCTGCGGCCCTCGCGCGGAAAACCTGGACCTTCGTGGTCGGGCGGCGAAACGAGGAATGCCCCCTTCACTTTGCCGGCCGGAAAGCGCGGCGCTGCGTGTACCAATGCCGAAACGGCCAGCGAATGGGCGATCAGCACGACGGGACGCCGGGCAGCTTCTACCGCTTCCACGATCGCTGCGGTCCAGTCGCGCAGATCGGGGTCGTCCCACTCGTCCTGTTCGACGATACGGCCGGTGGAAAAGCGATCGGCCCAGCGGCGCTGCCAATGGCCGGCGCCGGAATTGCCCAGGCCGGGGAGGATCAGGATGTCTGCTTCCGCGATTCTCATACACCGCGCTTTCGGTTCATGAAGTAAGCATGTCCGTAGCGGTGGAGGTCCACCGACGGCCCGTGCTTGTCGTAAAAGCCGACAGCGCCTGGAACGGACAGCAGGGCCATGCCGACGCCGTCGCCAAGGTGCTGCCGGCAGGCCTCGAGCAGGCCCTTGCCGATGCCGCGGCCCTGGAAGTCGTCGTGCACGGCGAGATCGCCGCAATAGGCAACCCAGGCGAAATCGGTGAGGCAGCGGGCGAGGCCGATGCAGCGTCCGTCGATGCGGGCGGTGACGATCAGGTCGGCACCTTCGATCATCGCGGCAATACGCGCGCGATCGTTGATCGGGCGGGTCGGCCCGAGCGCGCTGTGGCCGACCACCGCGATATAGTCGTCGACCGGCAGGGCCGCTTCGCGCGCGTAGACGATGGCCATCAGACCTCCGGTCCGAAGACGCGCTCGAACAGCGCGTCAACATGCTTCAGGTGATAGAAATCGTCGAACATGGCGTCGATCTCGGAAGCGCCGAGTTTACTCGAAACCTCGGGATCGGCTTTCAGCAGTTGCGCGAACAGCCCGGCTCGATCGCCGCGCGCCTGCCAGACCTGCATGGCGTTGCGCTGCACCGCAGCATAGGAATCCTCGCGGCTCATGCCGGCCTGGGTCAGCGCCAGCAGCACGCGCTGCGAATTGTGCAGCCCGCCCAGCAGATCCAGATTGCGCTTCATGTTCTCTGGGTAGACGAGCAGGTTGTCGATCAGCCCGACCAGCCGATTGAGCGCAAAATCCAGCGTCACCGTGGCATCAGGGCCGATCATGCGCTCGACCGAGGAATGCGAGATGTCGCGCTCGTGCCAGAGTGCGACGTTCTCCAGCGCCGGGGTGACCATGCCGCGAACCAGGCGGGCGAGGCCGGTAAGGTTTTCGCTCAGCACCGGGTTGCGCTTGTGCGGCATGGCCGAAGAGCCCTTCTGGCCAGGCGAGAAGAACTCCTCGGCTTCCAGCACCTCGGTGCGCTGCAGGTGACGAATCTCGGTGGCGATGCGCTCGATCGAGGAGGCAATGACGCCGAGGGTGGCAAAGAACATGGCGTGGCGATCCCGGGGGATCACCTGGGTGGAGATCGGCTCCGGCGTGAGCCCCAGCTTCTCCGCCACATAGGCTTCCACCTGTGGATCGATATTGGCGAAGGTGCCGATGGCGCCGGAAATGGCAGCCGTGGCGATCTCGGCACGCGCTGCGACCAGCCGGGCACGATTGCGGGCGAACTCGGCATAGGCTTCGGCCAGCTTGATGCCGAAGGTGGTCGGCTCGGCATGGATGCCGTGGCTGCGGCCGATGGTGATCGAGTACTTGTGCTCCTTGGCGCGCTTCTTGATCGCGGCCAGTAGCCGGTCGATGTCACCGAGCAGGATGTCGGAGGCGCGGGCCAGCTGTACCGCCAGGCAGGTGTCGAGCACGTCCGACGAGGTCATGCCCTGGTGCAGGAAACGGGCCTCGGGGCCGACGATCTCTGAGACGTGGGTCAGGAAGGCGATGACATCGTGCTTGGTGGTGCGCTCGATCTCGTCGACGCGCTCGACATCGAAAGTAGCGTTGCCGCCCTTGGCCCAGATGGTCTCGGCGGCCTCCCTGGGCACCACGCCGAGTTCCGCCAGCTTGGTGGTGGCGTGGGCTTCGATCTCGAACCAGATCTTGAAGCGGGTCTCGGGCGACCAGATGGCGACCATTTCGGGGCGGGAATAGCGCGGGATCATGGGCTTATGGCTCTTTGTTCGCGTAACCGATGCGTTACGCGGTAACTGTGGTGGCGGCGTTGCGGATGGCCGCAATGCGGCCGGCATAGGTCTCGGGGTCGTTGCCGGCGAAGACTGAGGTTCCGGCAACGTAGAGATCGGCGCCGGCATCGGCGAGGGCTTTGGCGTTGTGCTCGGTGACGCCGCCATCGACCTGCAGGTCAATCGAGCGGTTGCCGATCAGGGCGCGGACTTGCCGGATCTTGTTGAGGCTCTCGGGGATGAACTTCTGCCCGCCGAAGCCGGGATTGACGCTCATCACCAGCACGAGGTCGACATCACCGATGACGTGCTCGATCGCCGAAACCGGGGTCGCCGGATTGATGGCGACGCCGGCGCGCTTGCCTTCGGCGCGGATCGCCTGCAGCGAGCGATGCAGGTGCGGGCCGGCCTCGGCATGCACGGTGATCGAGTCGGCGCCGGCCTTGGCGAAGGCGCCGAGATAGGGGTCAGCCGGGGCGATCATCAGGTGAACGTCGATGACCTTTTTGGTGAGGGGACGGATGGCCGAGACGATCAGGGGGCCGATGGTGATGTTGGGCACGAAATGGCCATCCATCACATCGACATGAATGTAGTCGGCGCCGCCAGCATCGATGGCGCGAATCTCGTCGCCGAGCCGGGTGAAATCGGCGGACAGGATGGAGGGCGCGATGCGGATGGGGCGGGACATGGGGCCTCGTCGGGGCAAAAGCCGGTTGTTAGGTGGCTGATACCCCGCCCCAACCGCGATGTCATCCCTGCGAAAGCAGGGACCCATTTATCCGCCGGCGCAACTGGCGAGTTGGGTCCCTGCTTTCGCAGGGATGACACCGAGTTCCAGGGATGCCCGGTGGTTCGATCCGATTACGGAATAGCGGTCGCCGGATCGCCATCTACCGCAGCCGCGAGCTTGGGCGGCAGCAGGTCGAGCAGGTAGCCGAGCGACAATGGTGTCTGCCAGCTCATGGCGGCACTCGCCAGGCCGTCGCCGTCGTCGAGCCAGATCGAGCGTCCTTGTGTAGCGAGCTTCAGGCCCTGGTAGAGGCTCATGGCTTCGACCTTGTGCTGGATCTCGGCATTGTCGGCCGGCCAGATCGCCACATCCATGTCGAGCAGATCGATGTACTCGGCGCTGACGGTGATGCGGTTGTCGTCCTGCGCCAGCTTGTCGAGCTCAGGCGGGAAGGTGAGGCCGAGGTCGATGAGGAACTTGCTGGCGAGATCGTTGCTGCTCCACAGGTCGAACGAGCCGTCCTCCCTGAGGTAGACATTGGTCCCGGTCTTACCCTCGAGCTCGGGATATTGCTGGCGCACCGCGGCGTAGCGATCGGCAAAGCTGTTGATGATGACGTCGGATTTCTCGGTGCTGCCCGAGGTCGCCTGGTCGATGATGGTCAGCTCGGCCTGCCACGGCGCGCCCCAGTGCTGGTAGCCTGCGGGGGTGACCACGACGGGCGCAATCTTCGAAAGGTTCTGGTACATCGGCTCGTCCATGGTGACGTAGATGGCGATGATCAGGTCGGGGCGCTGGGCTGCGACCCATTCGATGTTGATGCCGTCGGCGGTCATCACCTCGGGCTTGGCGTCAACTGCCTGCCGCGCCGCCTCGGCCCAGGGCCAGGTAGCGTAGGCGTGCTCACCCCACCATTCCTTGACACCGACGGGCGCGATGCCGAGCGCATAAAGGAAATCCTGCTCGTGCATGCCGACCGAGACGACACGCTGCGGCTTGGCCGGAATGGTGGTGGCGCCATAGACGTGCTCGACGGTCACCGGAAAATCCGCTGCGAGGGCGGGAGCCGCCAGAGCCGCCAGCAGCGCCAGCGTGGCCAATATCTGTCTCATCTGAAATTCCCTGGAGTCCTGAATTGGCGGCACTAGAGGAAAGATGCAGATAGTCAAGTTTAAGTGACGCGCTTCACATCAGAGCGAGCGGCCGCCCGTCGCATTGCCTTCGGCCCCGAACCGGCTATGACTTCGCGCGATTTGTCGGAGGCATGATGGACGGGTTTTCGTTCTGGCTGGTGTTCGGGGCAGGGGTGCTGAGCTTTCTCAGCCCATGCGTACTGCCACTGGTGCCGCCCTACCTCACCTATATGAGCGGTGCGAGCTTCGACCAGTTACGCGACGATGGCGCCACGGCCGGGGTGATCTGGCGGAAAAGTGTCTTCACCTCGTTGTTCTTCATCGCCGGCTTCTCCGTCGTCTTCATCCTGTTCGGCGCCACGGCCACGGCGTTCGGCCAGGCGTTCCGCCAGGCGCTGCCGATCATTACCCCGATTGCCGGCCTGTTCATTATCGCCATGGGGCTGCACTTCCTCGGGGTCTATCGGATCGGCCTGCTCGACCGGCAGTTGCGGCATAACGGTCCGGGCGTCGCCAGCGGCCCGGTGGGTGGGTTTCTGCTCGGGCTGGCCTTTGCCGTCGGCTGGACGCCATGCATCGGCCCGGTGCTGGCGGCGATCCTCGCCGTGGCCTCGACCAAGGAGACGGCGCTCGATGGCGCGGCGCTGCTGGGGCTCTACTCGCTCGGACTGGGCGTGCCGTTTCTGCTCGCCGGCATTGCTATCGGGCCGTTCCTCACCTTCTTTTCCGGCTTCAAGAAACATCTGGGGCTGGTCGAAAAGGTGATGGGCGGCTTGCTGGTGATCACCGGGCTATTGTTCCTCACTGGGCAGTTCACGCGCATTTCGTACTGGTTCCTCGAAACCTTCCCGGTTCTGCAGCAATTCGGGTAAGCGCGGCTTAACCGTCGCTGCCGAAATCCCCTGGCGGATCGCGCGATCACGGTTCCGTCAACAGGCCATTCACTGCCGCTGGCGATAGTCGCCGCAACCTTCTCCCGAGGATGCGACTATGGCTCTCGAAGCCTATGCAGAAGATACCCCGCCGCCGCGGCCGCAGCGCCAGCGCCTGACCGTGGTGCCGGTGGCGACCGTGCAGCTGGCGCATCGGATCGATGACGTCGCGACGATCTGGGCAGCACTGGAAGCCGCAGAGATCGAGTCGCCGGGCCAGAGCGCCGCCTTCACCCGTGCCTGGGTCAATGCGTTCGGTATTGCCGAGGCCGACCAGTTCTACCTGACTGCTGCCTTTGACGGTGAGCCGGTGGCACTGCTGCCGTTGTGGCGGCGGCGCGTCAAAGGCGTGCGGCTGCTGTCATGGTTTCCCGGGGCCCATGTCGGCTGCAACGCGCCGCTGGTCGATGCGGCACGGCTCGCGACGCTCGGTTCGGTCGAGCGGGCGGCGCTGTGGTCGGCAATGCTGGAGCGGCTCGAGGGCGCCGACCTGATCTATCTGAAATCGGTGCCACAGCTGTTCGTCGAGGGTGTCGATATCTTCGCCGAGCTGGGCCAGTCGATCGAGGCGGAGACCCTCTATCGCGCGCAGTTCGCGAGCTGGGATGACGCCAACACCACGCAGCGCTCGAAATCGCGCCGCAAGCACGATCGCCAGCAGGGCGAGCGGCTCGAGGCGCTGGGGCAGGTGGGTTTCGAAGAGGTGCGGGGTGGCCCCGAGGCCCTACCGATCCTCGACGTGATGTTCCGCCAGCGCGCCGCGCGCTTCGTCGCGATGGGCGTACCGGACCCGTTCGCGGAGCCGGGCGTGCGGGCGTTCTATGACGCGACCCTGGCAACGAGTTCTGCCATCGACGTGCGGCTGCACGTGCTGCGGCTCAATGGCGAGATCGTCGCGGTGCGCTACAACATCGCGCATGGCGAGCGGCTGTTCTGCCTGATCAGCTCGATGAGCGACGATGCGACGATCCAGACCGGCTCCCCCGGCAAGCAATGCCTGCTGCGGGTGATGCAGACGGTGTTCGATACGGGCTATCGCGTCTTCGATATGGGCGCCGGCTTCACCGACGAGAAGCGCCACTGGTGCAACCTAAAGCTGCCGGTGCGCCAGCACTATGTGCCGCTGACGACGCTCGGCACCGTTGCGGCCAAGGGGCACTTCGGCTGGCAGGTGCTGCGGCAGAAGCTCAAGGCGAACAAGACGGTGATGGGTGTGGTGAAGGCGGTTCGCGGGCGAATGCTGAAGGCGAAGGCTGAGCAGCGTGCCGCGGAGCCTGAGGCCTAGGGGACGCCAATTCGGCGTCGCGCCAACTCCGCTTCGCGCCACCGCTCCCAGCGGCCCCTGAGTTCGGCTCGGCGCAGCGGATAGACATCCTCCAGCACCCGCGCTTCGAGCATCCGGTCCAGCCGGAAGTGCCGGAACCCCTCACGCAATTCACACCACGCCACCAGCATGCGATGCGTGTCGTCGTAGCCGAGGATCACCGGCCACACTGTGCGCCTGCTGACCTCGCCGCTCTCCGCCCGATAGAGGAGATGCAGCTTTCGCCCGTCGCGGATGGTCTGCCGCAACTCTGTCTCGCCGATGGACCCCACGTTGGTCTGCACCACCGGCCGACTGCCGACGCTAGGCAGCTCGACGTAAGGCCTGAGCCGCTCCGGCACCGTCGCTGCGATTTTCGCCACCACGTCACGCGCCGCGAGCGCGAGGGCGGAGTCGGCATGCCCGGCTACCCATTGTGCACCCAGTACCACGGCATCGAGCTCGTCGGGCGTCAACATCAGCGGCGGCATGTCATAGCCCGGAGCGAGCAGGTAGCCGAAGCCCGCCTCGCCGTCGATCGGTACACGCTGGCCGATGAGGTCGGCCACATCGCGATAGACCGTGCGCTTCGACACCTCGAGCTCACCCGCAATTGCGGCCGCCGTCACCGGTCGAGTCGAGCGGCGGAGGATCTGAATGATCTGAAACAACCTGTCAGCGCGGCGCATCTTGATGACTCCTGCTGCCAGAATGCTGTCAGCAGCTGCTGGCTACAAGCGGGGCATCACTCAGGAGAGCAAGCATGAAATTCGCTTCCACCCGCCTCGTCGCCGCCGACATCAAATCCGTGGTTGCCTTCTACGAACTGGTCACGCGCCAGAAGGCCGACTGGCTCGCCCCAGTCTTCGCCGAGATCGTCACGCCGGCCGCCACCATCGCGATCGGCGCAGCCGAGACCGTCGCCCTGTTCGAAGAAGGCAGCGCCGAACCACGCGCCAACCGCACCGCTATCCTCGAATTCATGGTCGACGATGTCGAAGCGGAATACTCCCGCCTCAAGGACCAGTTGGAGGTCGTCCACGAGCCCAAGACCATGCCCTGGGGCAACCGCACCACGATGTTTCGAGACCCCGAAGGCACGCCGGTGGCGCTTTACACGCCGGTGACGGATGCGGCGAGGGCGAGGTTCGCGGGCAGGTAGAATAGGCTGAGCCTCAGATCAGCTTCAGCCCCTTCATTGAGGCGTGCCCGTTCTTCCCGATGATGATGTGGTCGTGCACCGTTATGCCGAGCGGCCGGGCGACGTCGTTGATCTGGCGGGTCATCTGCACGTCGGCAGTCGATGGGGTCGGATCACCAGAGGGGTGGTTGTGGACGAGGATCAGCGCCGTGGCGCTCAGTTCCAGCGTGCGCTTGATCACCTCGCGTGGGTAGACCGGCGCGTGGTCGACCGTGCCGGTCTGCTGCACTTCGTCGGCGATCAGGCGGTTCTTCTTGTCGAGGAACAGGATGCGGAACTGCTCGATATTGTTGAACGCCATCTGGGCGTGGCAATAGTCGATCAGTGCCGTCGATGAGCCGAGGATCGGCAGGTCAGGTGTCATCCGGTCGCGGGCGAAGCGCTGCGCGGCAGCCTGGATGATCTTGAGGTTGGCGGCTGAAACCAACCCGAGCCCTTTGACCCCGTCGAGTTGCTGCGGGGTGGCGGAGAATACGCCGGAGAACGAGCCGAACACCCGGATCAGTTCTTTGGCCAGCGGCTTGGTGTCTTTGCGCGGGATGACGATCTGCAGGATCAGCTCCAGCAGTTCATAGTCTTCGATGTGCTGTTCGCCGAGCTGCAGGAAGCGCTGCCGGGCGCGTTCGCGATGGCCGAGATAGTGCGGAGCGGGAGCCTCGCCGAGTCCGTCCGGCGATGGCTTTTCCCCCCTGCGCATCGGCTAGCGGCGGGCGTCGAGCGGGTTGAACAGGCCGCGAGGCGAGAGCGTGAAGATCTCGACGCCGGTCTCGGTGATGCCGATCGAATGCTCGGCCTGGGCCGAGAGCGTGCGGTCGCGGGTCACGGCGGTCCAGCCGTCGGCAAGGATTTTTACGTGCGGGCGGCCGAGGTTGATCATCGGCTCGATGGTGAAGATCATCCCCGGCTTCAGCGGCACGCCGGTGCCCGGTACGCCGAAATGCATGATGTTGGGCTCGTCGTGGAACAGCTGGCCCACACCATGGCCGACGAAATCGCGCACCACGCTCATCCGCTCGGCTTCGGCCAGCGCCTGGATGGCGGCGCCGATATCGCCGGTGGTGGCGCCGGCTCGGGCCGCCGCTATGCCGGCGGCGAGGCCGGCATAGGTGACGTCGATCAGGCGCTCGGCCTTACGGCTGATCTCGCCCACCGGATACATGCGCGAGCTGTCGCCGTACCAGCCGTCGACGATCAGCGTCAGGTCGATATTGACGATGTCGCCTTCGCGCAGCGGCCGCTCCTCGGGGATGCCGTGGCAGACCACGTGGTTGATCGAGGTGCAGATGGAGTGGCGGTAGCCCTTGTAGAACAGCGTCGCCGGGATCGCGTCATGGTCGCGGGCAAACTCGTAGGCGAGCCGATCGAGCGCCGCCGTGGTGACGCCGGGCTTTACCGCATCAACCAGCAAGTCGAGGGCTTCGGCGGTCAGGCGTCCGGCCTTGCGCATGCCGTTGAAGCCCGCCTCGCCGTGCAGCGGGATGACCCCGGAAGTGCGGCGGCTCTTGGTTTCGGCTTCGACGTAGGTGATCATGGCGGCTCCGTTGTCAACGAAAGTAAGCGTTCCGGCTCGGGATTGGAAGTCTCGTTGGCGCTGCCCGCCCTCCGCCAATACTGTGGGCACCGGGCCCGATGACATGCCGGATTGCTTGACCTTTCGGGCTTTGGTGAGGCAATGCATTGTGCCTCGCAAATCCCGGGGCCGCCATGCCATCGCCCGAACCCGTCACCGCCGCACTCGTCGTCATCGGCGATGAAATCCTGTCCGGCCGGACCAAGGATGTGAATATCGGCGCCACGGCGGATTTCTGCACCGAGCTCGGCATCGAGCTCCGAGAAGTGCGGGTGGTCTCGGACGTCGAGGACGAAATCATCGCCGCGGTGAACGCGGTGCGCGTCCGCTATACCTATGTGTTCACTACCGGCGGTATCGGGCCGACGCATGACGATATCACCGCCGATGCGGTTGCCAAGGCGTTCGGGGTCAAGCTGCCGATCAACGACGAGGCGCGCGCCATGCTGGAAGCGCGCTGGCAGCAGACCGGCACCGAAATCAACGAGGCGCGGTTGCGCATGGCGCGGATTCCGGAGGGCGGGGCGCTGATCGTCAACTCGGTCAGTGCGGCGCCGGGTTTCCGCATCGGCAACGTGCACGTCATGGCCGGCGTGCCCAAGATCATGCTGGCCATGCTCGAGGCGATCCGGCCGACCCTGAAGGGCGGGGACAAGATCAAGTCGGTCACCCTCCGCTGCCGGGTCGGCGAGGGCACCATTGGCGGTCCGCTCGGCCAGATCCAACTGGAGTTCCCCGACGTCAAGATGGGCAGCTACCCGCAGATGGGGCAGACCTTCGTGATGACTGAACTGGTGCTGCGTTCACCCAACGAGGCGCGGCTGGCCGAAGCCGCCGCTCGCGTTCGGGACATGATTGCCGAGGCGCACCGGGCCGCGGGCCTGTCGCCGGATGTCGAGGCCTATTGAGTTTCCGGCCCTGACGGGCCTTTTCCACAACAGGTGGCAAGGCCACCGCAGGAGAAACAATTGAACCAGACCTCGCAAAAATCCTTCCCGGTGACGTGGGACCAGTTTCACCGCGACAGCCGCGCACTGGCCTGGCGGCTGCAGGCGCTGGGCCCGTTCGATGCCTTGGTGGCGATCACCCGCGGCGGCCTCGTGCCGGCGGCGATCGTAGCGCGCGAGCTCAACATCCGGGTGGTCGAGAGCGTCGCGGTGAAGAGCTACGACCACCAGAACCAGGGCGGCATCAAGGTGCTGAAGCCGATCGCCCCGGAATTGCTGGAGAAGGCCCGTTCGGGCGGCAAGCTGCTGATCGTCGACGACCTGGTGGATACCGGAGCCACGGCGCGCGTGGTGCGCGACATGCTGCCCGGCGCCCACTTCGCCACCGTCTACGCCAAGCCGAAGGGCCGCGAGATGGTCGACACCTTCATCACCGAAGTGAGCCAGGATACCTGGATCTTCTTCCCGTGGGACCTGGATGTGGCCTATGTGCCGCCGATCTCGGGCGGCACCGACTGAGGGCCGTCGCTCTGCCTAAAGCTGCTGCACGACGTTGATCCAGAGGCCCGAGGGGTCTTTCAGGCTGAACCGGCGCTGGCCGAAGGGTTCGTCGGTCAGCGGATAGTCGGGCTCCTTGCCGGTGGCGCGCACTTCCTCGAGGGCCGCGGCGGCGTCTTTCACCTCGAGCTCCATGCTGGTGCCGGCGGCATAGGCCTCGGGGCCAGGCGGATACGACGGGTGGTTGGGCGACATGAAGGCAATGCTGGCGCCGTCTGCCTGCATGTAGACGAACCACTCGTTCTCGAACACCACCGAGAAGCTGAGGTGCCTGGCCCAGAAGTCGCGGCAGGCGAGGAACTGCTCGGTGACGGTGATGGGGTAGCGGTCGATGAACTGCATGTCGGCCTCCTGTGCCAGGTTGGAGCGACAGGGATAGTGCACTGATCCTGACGGACGATGTCAGGGTTTATCGAGTGCACCAGCTCCCGATGGCTGACGGTTCAGACCATGAGCCAGCCGGGCGGTGAGCGATCAGTCGGGTCGACCGGATACGGATAGTCCGGCCCGAACCATTGTTTTGGGCCGATCACCAGTTTGTCCGGCGCAGCGCCAAGCCATGCGGCCCACCAGCTGAAGGTCGAGTTGGCGATGATGAAGTGCCGGCACGATGACATCAGGTGCATGTCTTCATAGGCCGAAAAGCCGGTCACCGGCCGCAATCCCTGCCAGCCCTGGAGCTCCGCCAAGGCGATGTCCGGATCGTCGCTGAACAGGAAGTAGGTTGGGCGTTCGACCCTCGCTTCGAGGGCAGCTTTGGCAGCGAAATAGTGCTCGGCATGGAGCAGGCCAAAAAACGCAACGGTTTCGGGCGAGTTCGTATAGTCGCCGCGGCGGATATGGATGGCGACAGGGTTCCTGGCGGCCGCGAGCTCGGCGGCGAGCTCGGCGGTGCGCGGCGTTGCCAGCCTTTTGATGTCGAAGGCCCGGCGAACCGAAGCCTCGTGCCCCTCGAAATAGTGCCAGGATTGGAAGAAACCGGACAAGGCGGCGGGGGCGGTGAGTTTCAAGAACCTTGGGTCGAATCCCTCGACGCTCACGAGACGCGTGCCACCGCGAAAGGGGGTTGGCAGCAGCCGTAGCGCGGTGGCGATTCGGCGGCCGATCTTGAACGGCGGGACCCGGGCCGATTGCAGCTCGATGCCAAAATCGCGAAGGCCGAGGCGGCGGTCGCCACGATCCTTGCGCTCATAATGGCGGATATCGAAACAGAGCTCGGCTCCAAGCCGCTCCGACAGGGTCAACCCGGCGGCATACTGGAACATCTGGTTTCCGAGGCCGCCATAGATGTTGACCCCGACCAGGTTTGGTCGCGCGTTGCGCACAGTGCACCCCTTTGCCTCGGAACGACTATGGACGGAAATTGTATGGTTGTCAGTGTCCGAACCGATGTGGCAGTGCTCAGCGTCCGCGGGCGTGATGGAATGGTAGACATACCGGACTTAAAATCCGGAGGGGGTATCCCCGTGTGGGTTCGAGTCCCACCGCCCGCACCACTGGATGCCAAGGAACTATCCGGCACGGCCTTTCAAAACGGGTGGCGGCAATGTCGACGATCGGGGCCCGCGTCTCGTCGGTTGAACACGCCCAGTCTTACCCGAGCATGCCGGGGAGGATGTGCTTCGAAAAGAACGAAGGGTGCTGAGGGTCTGCGGAACGCTGGTTGCCTGCCGTCGTACATGTCTTCAGCTCGGCGACCAGCAACAGCGCATCCTCGGCCTTGCGGTTGACCCGGTGCTCGCGATAGGCGGCAAGAATTTCCGGGCGCTCGTCCGCGGGGAGCAGAGCCTCGATCGAGCGGTCCTTGAAGTAGAGCCGACAGGCTCGCTCCCAGATGCGCAACTGTTCCCCCTCGGAGATGAGCTGCTGGTTGCGTAGGCGAGCAAGGGTCGGCTTCACGTTGACCAGCGGCTCGGTCAACGGAGGATAGCCGAGTTCTTCCGGGCCGTGGGAGATCGCCACCGCGGCATCATCGTCGAGGGCGCCGCTGCCATAGGCCTGCGCGATTTCGCCGATGGGAAGCATGCCGAACGTGGCGCATTCGGCGGCACGAAGCGCGCCCATCGAGGATGAACCGAGCATGGTCACCCCACGTCCGAGGGCGAAGAGGATTTCCTTGTGCCATGGCGCCGCCACGGCGTCGAAGAAACCATCGACCAGGCCGATGGCCTCAGCGCCATCGAGCACGGCCTGGGCGATGTCACCCTGCCTGGCTGGAGGGCGGACCGAGATTCCGGTCAGATCCGGCGTCTCGCCGTAGAGCGACGGGCCGACGAACAGCACCCTCATTGCGTGAGTACCCGGAGTGCGCGCCGACCCGGCGACCAGTTGACGTTGGTTTCCCGGTCCTCGAGTACCGCCGAAAGCGCTCGCACCACCGAGATACCGTAGCGGTCACCGCCCAGTTCGCTCCAGACGATCTCAGCGGTCGGTCCTATGCGCTCCGCCAGATGATGGAGCAGTTCAGGCAATGGTGTGTCGGGGGCAAGCCAAGCCGGGGGGGCGGCCTGGCCTGGGCCACGATGCGCGAGGAACGCAACCGACTCGTCCGGCTGCTCGAAGTATTCGGCCGGCAGAAAATCGTCCCGACCACCGGCGATGTTGGTGATTCTGGTTTGAGCCGCTTCGGTGATGGCGCGGCCGATCGCTCGGGGGCCCGTCGGGTGGCAGCCGTAGCCGGCGGCAATATCGAACAACCTCGTGGTGTCGGAGGCGCGCTCGCTGATCACCGCCATAACGCAAGGTACGCCAAGGTCGGTGGTCTGGTCGAACAGCCGCAGCTCGAGATCGGCATCTCGGATCTGTTTCCCGAATGCCTGGATTGCAGCGTCGTTTACGGCCTCGATGGGGAACTCGGTCGCAAGCCTCGCTGCATCAGAGAGGAGCGACCACAAGGAGGTCGCGTCTCGCTCCAGCAACTCGCAGATGGCGTGAAACAGCGCTTCCTCGGTGGTGTTGCCGGACGCGAGGCCGTTGGTGCTCCGGCCAACCTCCGGAAGGTCGGTGGCTTCCTCGCCGATGGTCAAGGCGTCGCGGGGGATCCAAAGGGGCTCATTGTGGGGCCAACTGCTGCCCTTGAGCCAGCGGATCGGCGCCCCGGTGGGTAGCGGCCGGTCGGGTGGCAAGAGGCGGGCCGCATCGTAGTAGCTCTCGCCGGCCAGCCGAAGGGCATCGGCCGTGGCAAGCCGGTCAGGGACCTCCGATCGCTCCGCAATGGCGAACTCGGCAGCCTCCATCAGCGCCGATGCCATGGCGCCGGCATCGTCGCGTCCCTTTCCCTGGCTGACGCTGAGCGTCAGTCCAGCGGGACGAATCGCTGAGAAGCAGGGGATGCCTATACGATCGAGGCCGGTCTGGCGCGCCAGCCGGGTGATGCCGAGCGAGGCAAGGTGCGACCGCAGCCGCTCGACCGTTTGCACGGCCGGCGAACTGCGTTCGCCATATTCAAACCAGCTCGACGGCGTCGAAACGGCGCCGTCCACCGATTATTGCCGGAAGAACTTGCGGCTGGGAATTCGGGGCAGAGCCGGCAGGGCCTTGGCAACCGGGGCGACCTTCGGCGAAGCAGATGAAGTGTTCAATTGCAATCCTCCTGATGACAAAGCAGGAGGCGCACAATCGAATTAAGACAGAGTTTACGCGCCGCGCGAGAACCCAGCCAAATGCAAGGCGTTGAGATAGTGCGCGGTGTCGTCCGGATTGGGCGCCGGATAGAGGCTCTGCCACTTCTCAACCGTGAACCCGGGATCGCGGGCCAACGCTTGCTCTCGGTATGATGCCGCAGCCTGCTTGTCGTTCAGCATCGCCGCGCAGGCCGCCATCAGGCGCAGCGCCAGCCCCGGGGTTTCCATCGCCGACAATCTCGTCAGGGCCTGTTGGTACTCGCCCCGGAAAAAGCTGACGGCTCCGGCGATCCAGTAATAATCGTCCGGCGCCAGCGGATTGAGGGAAAGCGCCCGCGAGATCTTGGCTTCGGCTTCATCGTGCCGGGACAGGTGGGTGAGCACGTCTGCCTGGTCGACCAGCAGGTCGGCATGGTTGGGGGCGAATTCATGGGCGGCTTCGAAAAGCTCGCGGGCGCCGGGGAGGTCATGCAGGTACAAGGTGGCGTGGCCGATCTCGCGTAGACCGGCGCTGTCGTTCGGTTCATAGCTGTAGGCGCGCTGCGCCAGATGTCGAGCTTCGTGCAGCAGCGTGCGGTCCGCGCTGCCGCGCTCCAGCCACTCCAGTGTCTTGGTGCGCGCCAGTTGCGCCAGTGCCGGTGCAAAATCCGGCGACAACTGGATCGAGCGCTGGAGCGACTTCTGGGCTCGAAGCAGGGAGTTGAGATCGTTTCGATCCCGCCGTTGCATGGCGATCAGGTAGTGCACATATGCCGATGCGGCGCCGGTACGTCGGTATTGCTGCAACTCGCAGGCGCCGATTTCGCCGCAGATCTTGTCGGCGAGTACTGCACAGAAACTGTCATGGATGCCTTGCAGCGCACCCGAGCGCAGCTCGACTTCGCTGCGATAGATGCGCCGGCCCGGGCCTGTGGCGACCACGTCGATGGTCATCAACGCAAATGGCAGTTCTCTCTGGCAAAGAACCACGTCAGTCAGAACGACGTAGTCGGCAGGGAGCATCTCCTCCCAGATTGGGCCAATCGTCAGCTTCATTGCCGAGTGCGGCGCGATTACCTCGTAGAGGCGGCTCCGGCACAGGCTGAGCGTAACATCTGTGACCAGAGAGAGGGCAATTCTGTGATCTTGCGCGTCAACCAGTGGCGAGCTGTGGCGCGGCGGAACAATCAGAAGACGAGGGACAGTGTCGTTCTTCCGTTCCGTAAATGTTCCAGTGGACTGTGACAGGTCAGTTCTCACATCAGGAAATCCGATTGAATTGAATGTCCGTCTCCTGTGGCGACGGTAACCGCTATTTCTTGCTCGTGGAAGCGTTGCGACGACGATATTCGGAAGTAATGCACGTTCGTCGGTGCATCGTAGAGCCGCTTCAACTCCCGGCATCGCAGATGCGAGCTTCCGACAGTTGCTCGTGATGCTGGTTGCCCTCCGTATTGCGGCCAACGCGAACCCCCTCGCTGCAGATGTCGTCGAGCAGGCTCGCTGACTGTGTTGCATGGTGCCGGCCTTGACTTCCGCCTGCCGGGTTCCGCAAGCATTCGATGAGGGTGGTGTTGAATCTCGAGTCCCGCCGCCCGCACCGGTTTTTGAGGAGTGACGGATGCTGCTGAAGCTCGAAGTGCTGGAGGCGATCAAGCGCGGCGAGATTACGCTGCAGTTCCGGCGCTGGAGCCGGCCGACGGTGAAGCCGGGCGGGACCCTGAAGACCAAGGTCGGGCTGCTGCAGATCGGCCGGATCGACGACATGTCGCCGGCCGAGGTGACTGAGGCGGATGCGCGGAAGGCGGGGTTCAAGGATGTGGCCGAGTTCGACAGATGGCTCGGCACGATGAAGCAGGGCCCGCTGTTCCAGCGAATCGAGGTCAGCTATCTCGGTGAGGCGCCATGATCCGGGCTCTCTGGCTGGTTGCCGTATTGCTGCTTGGAACAACGCTCCCGGCGGCAGCGGAGGAAGCCTGCGAAACCTGGACGGCGGGCGCCCAGGAAGATGAGGGCGGGCTGGTGTTCACCGTCGCCGCCTGTGCCACCGACCGGCCCGATGCCTACCTATTCATGACCTGCTCGGCTGGCGAGGTCTTCATCCGCTACGATCTTGCGGCGGGAGCCGAGCGCTCGCCGGATGAAGACGAGGTCAACGACGTCGATTTCAGTGTCGGCGTTTCCACCCAGCGGCTGTCGATGCGCTACGAGGCAATGGATGGGATGTTTGCCGGCAGCGTGCCGGCGAACGGGCCGTTGGTGGCGCTGCTGAGATCGGGGCAGGGGCTCAATGTCGTCGATGCGGACGGCCGCTATCCGGTCCACAGTTTCGGGCTCACCGGTTCGTCCGCGGCGCTGACGCGGCTGGTGCAGCAGTGCCGCTAGGCGCGCAGGCGCTCGCGTAGCCAGGGCTGATCGTCAAGGCTGGGGCCGGTGACGGTGAAGCGGCCAAGCGAGCCTTCAAGGGTCCGTTGCAGCACGACCAGGGCGCGGACCCACTCGGTGTAGAGCCTGCGCGACCGGCGAACGCCGTCGAGCGAAACGCAGCGCGTGTGGGCGGCATGCCAATCGGGGCAGCGCGCCTCGCGAGCAAAGCGGCGGATCACCGTGGCATGCGGTACGGGCAACGCGAGCACCGCCCAGTATACCGTCAGTGCGTCAGGGTCGGAGGCGGTCGCCGTCTCTACCGACTGGTGACGAAACGCCCAGATAAGCAACTCTTGTATGTCGATCCGTTGGGCCATTTCACCTCGCAGGAACTCAGTCTGTCGGGGAGGAACGGCCAACGAAATACCGAGTTTCCACATTTGTCGTCGATAGCGGGAGGCCTGGTTGATGCGACGTAAAGCCAGCCGTCGCAGCTTCTGCGCAAATCGATATTGACCCTCACGTAGCGTCAGGGACTATCCCCAAGCCCGCGGAGAACGCGCGTGATGAAAACACTTACCGTCAAAGAGGTTGCAAGACTGTCCGGGGTATCGGTCCGGACGCTGCACCACTACGACCAGATTGGTCTGTTGAAACCGGCGTTCACCGGGCAGAACCGCTATCGCCACTACGGACAGGAGGAACTGCTGCGCCTGCAGCAGATCCTGTTGCACCGGGAACTCGGCATTCCCCTGTCGGAGATTGCCGCCATCCTCGATGCACCTGACTTCGATCGGCTCGCAACACTGCGCCAGCAGCGCGAGCGGCTGAGTGAAGAAGCCAAGCGCTATGCCCAACTTGTCAGGACGATCGACCGCACGATCGCCAGTCTTGAAGGAGATCGCGCGATGAGAAACGCGGATTTGTATAAGGGCATCTCGCCCGACAAGCAGGCCGAGTACGAGGCCTGGCTGGTGGAGCACTATGGCGGCGACATGCCGGAGCGCATCGCGCTCAGCAAGCGCAAGTACGAAAGCCTGTCGGACACCGAGAAGCTCGAGCTCAACCAGGAGCTGCACGACCTGGAGCAGGGCCTGGCCGAGGGCCTGCGCCGCGGCGTGCCGATGGGCTCGCCCAGCCTCGATCCGCTGCTCGGGCGCCACCGCGCCTGGGTATCGCAGATGTGGGGCAAGCCGTGCCCGCCCGAGGCCTATGCCGGCCTCGCCGACCTCTATTTGTCGCACCCGGATTTCATCGCCCGCTTCGAGGCGATCGAACCGGGCTTCGCCCAGTACCTGTCGGGCTCGATGAAGGTCTACGCCAACCGGCAGGGGTAAGATCATGGCCGCCGGATTAATTCGTCCGGCGGCCGGAACGTTTGGCAACTGGCCGGCATTATCCGCCCCGAACGCTAACCCCCAGGGAGACCGGGAAAATGCACAAGGACGAGATCAAGGGCGCCGCCAAACAGGCGCGCGGCAACGTCAAGGAGGCCATCGGCAAGGCCACAGGCGACAGCAAGCTGCAGGCCGACGGCGCCGCCGACAAGGTGGAAGGTTCGGTGCAGAAGGCTGCCGGCAAGGTCAAGCAGGCGGCCCGCGACGCGCTCAAGCACTGACTTCCGCGTTCTGCTCGCGCGAAGGCCGCCCAATGGGCGGCCTTTTGCATTAGGCTCCGCTTATCCAGCACGGAGTCGCGGGCATGATCGGCAGCATTCTGACGGGCATCGTTGCCCTGATCCACATCTACATCCTCATCCTCGAGATGGTCCTTTGGGACAAGCCGCAGGGCATGAAGGCGTTCGGCACCACGCCGGCCTTCGCCGCCGACTCCAAAACGCTGGCGGCCAATCAGGGACTCTATAACGGCTTTCTCGCAGCCGGACTGATCTGGGGGATCTGGCTGGGTGAGGCTGGCGATCCGATCAAGATCTTCTTCCTCCTCTGCGTTGCCGTCGCCGGTCTGTTCGGGGCCGTCACCGTTAGTCGCAAGATATTGTTTGTACAGACAATTCCCGCCGTCGTCGCACTAGTTGGAGTTTGGTTGGCCTGAGCTTTTGCACAAGCAGGTGGATACTCGCCTGGACATAAATTGCTCACACAAGCCGAACTGGCTAACCTTGCCCCTGCGGACGGAACTGAGGGGGCGATAGACAGTGAGCTATCTGGTACGGCGGAGGCCACGCCTCCGATCGAGGGCGGTGCTGCCCTATTTATGGCACATGGCGGAGGTCCTATGACCTCAAGCAAGACAGTATCGGTCGCTTGGACGGACGAGACGCCGGAAGCGGCGTGGGAACCTCGTCAAACTGGGGCGCGATCCGCAGTGAAGCAGGTGGTGTTCCTCGTCGATTTCGGCATGGTCAGCCATGGGCTGGCCCCGTTGTTCGTTGACGGCCATGCCACCGAGATCGGCTTCTGGGGCTTTTCCAACGATATCATCCGGCGGCTGACCCGGCTCAACGAACTCTACGACCGGCAGGTCAACTGGGACAACCCAAACGACCCGACCTGGCGGATCTCCGAGCGCGACCGCAACGAGTTCAACGCGCTGCTGCCGTTTGTGGCCTCGGAGATCCAGATTGCGCTCGGCGACAAGTGGGAGATCGTGCTGGAGAGCCAGCCGATCTAGGGCGGTGCGCTGTTATGGCGGTGCCCCACCCACCGGGTCATTCCCGCGAAAGCGGGAACCTCTGTTTTCTTGCCTGCGGCACGATCGCAAACAGAGGTCCCCGCTTTCGCGGGGATGACACCGAGCGTGGGCGCTTTCTGGTGGCAAGCTCACCGACTGGCGCTGAGTCACGCATGTGAGCCTTGCTGGCGTCCAGCGCTTACTCGAAGCTGTAGTGCAGTCGCACGCAGCCGGCGCCGAGCGTGTTCGACGACAGCAGCTTCAGGCTCTTCTCAAACCCGGTGGCCGGAAACAGCGGGAACCCGCCCCCGAGCAGGTGTGAGATGACGTAGATCTCGATCTCGTCGAGCGCGCCGCGTTCCATGAAGGCCATCTGCAACTGGCCGCCGCCGAGCATCCAGACGTCGCCATCGTCGAGGGCGCGAAGTTCGGCGACCAGTGCGTCGATGTCGGTGCGGGTTTCTAACTGGCCGATCGGTGCGGGCAAGGGGCGGGAGGTCACGACGATGACACGCTGCTCGCCATATGGCCAAGGGATGTTCTCGCGCTCCAGCCAGTCATAGGTGCCGCGGCCCATCACCACGGTGCGGATGCGCTTGATGAACAGGTTGTAGTCGAACTGGCCCAGCTGCATATCGGTGCGCTGGGTGAGCCAGGCCAGCGACTCCTGGGGGTCGGCAATGAAGCCGTCGAGGCTCGAAGCGATGTAGCCAACGATGCGGGCCATGGCGATTCTCCTTGTCGGTGCTAACGTAAGTCATTTATAAACAAACATTCGTTTATATTGGAAGCCATGTCCAGACCCCGCAAGATTTCAGATGAGGATGTCGTTGAGGCCGTTGCGGCACTGGTGTCGCGTGAGGGCCCGGCCGGGCTGACCTTCGCCTCGGCATCGGCAGCCACCGGGCTCTCGCCTGCTACCCTGGTGCAGCGCTACGGCAATCGCGAGGCGTTGCTGCGCGCGGCATTGCTGTGGATGTGGGATCAGCTCGACCTCAACGTTGCCGGCGCCGATGCCAGCCATCCGGTCGATCCGGAGGGAGCGATCGCGCTGCTGGTCCGGCTGTCGGCCGGTTATGGCGCGGGCGACGAGGCGGCGCAGGGCCTGCTGCTGCTGCGCGAAGATTTTCGCGATCCGGTGCTACGGGAGCGTGGCGTGGCCTGGAACCGGGCGATGACCAAGGCGCTGGGCCGGCGTCTCAGCGCTGATCCGGCCCGGCAGGAGTTGCTGGGCCGGCTCATGGCCAGCCAATGGCAGGGTGCAGTGCTGTGGTGGGGATTCTCTCGCGAGGGGACGCTGCGCGGCCTGCTGAGGCGCGAGCTGCGTGAGTGGCTTTCGGCAATCGGAATTTCGTAGTTTCCGGGTTCATTCCGCTGCCCGGCGCTACTACATTGCCGCCATGCACTACCGCATGCTCGATACCGCACTTGGGCCCATGGCGATCGGCTGGACCGATGCCGGGATATCACGCGTGCTGCTGCCCGGCGATACGGCTCAGCAAATGCGGGCGCGGCTCGAGCAGGCTGATGGCGTCGAGGCTGCCGATGGGCAGCCGGAGATCGCAACTCGGGTCCTCGCCTATGCCGAGGGGACGAACGATAATTTCGCCGATGTCGTGCTCGACCTGTCGCGCGTGCCCGAGGTCAGCCGACGCATCTACGAGCACATCCGAGGGCTCGCCTGGGGCGAAACCACGACTTACGGCGCCATCGCCCGCTGGCTCGGCGACGTGGCGCTGTCGCGCGCGGTGGGCGCCGCCATGGGCGCCAACCCGATCCCGCTGATCGTCCCATGTCACCGGGTGCTGGCCGCCGACGGCCGGACCGGCGGCTTCTCTTCGCCGGGTGGCGTCAGGGCCAAGATGGAAATGCTGGCGCTGGAAAAAGCCGCTTCGCCAACCGGGCAGTTCTCGTTCGGGTTCTGAGCAGATGCAGCACGGCATCTCAGCCCGTCACCGGCGTCATTCCCGCGCCGGCGGAAACCTAGTGGGATGCTGCGGAATTCGCTGAGGCCGAGAGATCCCACTGGGTCCCCGCCTGCGCGGGGATGACGCCGTGGGGAGGTGCCGCATCGAGCGCAAACACTGAGCCGGTGCAACTCAATCGTGAAATGTTCAAAGCGAGGGCGTGCTGCAGGCCTACTGGCCCCGCTTGAACACCTTCAGGTGGCCGAGCTGCTTCACCACCTTGGTGGCGACGGTTTCGATCGGATCTTCGATCGACACCGCCAGCACGTTTTCGTCCGGGGCAGGGCGTTCGAGCGTTGCAAACTGGCTGTCGAGCAGTTTTGGGCTCATGAACTCGTGGTTGCGGGCTTCGATGCGCTTGCGGATGGTGTCGATGTCGCCGTCGAGGAAGACGAAGAGGATCGGCTCACCCGCCTTCTCGGTGAGGAAATCGCGATAGGCGCGCTTCAGCGAGGAGCAGGCGCCGACCGCGACACCCTTCTGCGCGGCGGCTTCATGCAACGCGCCGGCCAGCGTTTCGAGCCAGGGCCAGCGATCCTCGTCGGTGAGCGGGATGCCGTTGCGCATCTTCTCCTTGTTGGCCGGCGGGTGGTAGCCGTCGCCATCGAGGAACGGCGCATGCAGGCGCCGCGCTATGGCCGCGCCGGTGGCTGATTTGCCCGACGACGACACGCCCATGGCGATGATGATCCGCGCGTTCTCAAACGGTGGCAGTGAAGGCGCCGTCGACATAGAGGATGTGTCCGTTGACGAAGGTGGAAGCGTCGGAAGCGAGGAATACGGCGGCGCCGCCCAGCTCGGCCGGGTCGCCCCAGCGGCCCATGGGCGTGCGCTTTTCGACCCAGGAGTTGAACTCCTGGTTCTTGAGCAGCGCCTCGTTGAGTTCGGTGCGGATATAGCCGGGGGCGATGCCGTTGACGTTGAGGCCGTGCTTGGACCAATCGACCGCCATGCCGCGTGTCAGATTGGCGATCGCCGCCTTGCTCGCCGCATAGGGGGCGATCGAGGGGCGGGCGAGGTTGCTCATCACCGAGCAGATATTGATGATCTTGCCCGACTTGCGGGCGATCATGCCGCGCGCCACGGCGCGGCCGACGATGAAGGCCGAAGTCAGGTTGGTGTCGATGACCTGCCTGAACTTGTCGAGCGGCCATTCTTCGAGCGGTGCCCGGTGCTGCATGCCGGCATTGTTGACGAGGATGTCGATCGGCCCGATCTCGGTCTCTGCATGGGCAATGGCGTCTTCGACGCTGTCTTCGCTGGTGACGTCGAAGGCCAGCGCCTTGACGTTCAGCGCGCCATCATCAGCGAGACGCGACGCGGCTTCGCCGAGGGCTGCCGGGTCGCGGCCGTTGAGGATGATTTCGGCGCCGGCACCGGCCAGTGCTGCAGCAATGCCGAAGCCGATGCCGCGGCTCGACCCGGTGACCAAGGCGCGCTTGCCGCCCAGATTGAATAGAGAAATCGAGTCCAAAGTCAGTGCCCCTCCCAGGTTCAGGCGGCGCGAGACTAGTGGATGATGCGCGGCTTGGTAAGACCGGGCGACCTCGGCGGTGAGGAACGTACACAGGGCAGGCAGGTCGGGCTGCCGATGGGGTGGCATTCGGGCGTCGCCCGTGCCAAAAAGCCGCGCAAAGAAATCCTAATGACTCCCAATGGAGATAATGATGGCGTCTGCCGATATCGGCCTGATCGGGCTCGCAGTAATGGGCTCCAATCTGGCGCTCAACATCGCCGAGAACGGCTACACCATCGCGGTGCACAACCGCACAGCCTCCAAGATCGACGATTTCGTCGCCATGGCGAAAGAGCAGGGGCTCGATCAGAAGGTCGTTCCGGAGGCCGATCTCGTCAAATTCATCCAGTCGGTGAAGCGGCCGCGCTCCATCATTATCATGGTCAAGGCCGGCAAGCCGGTCGACGAAATGATCGAGCAGTTGCTGCCGCATCTCGAAGCCGGCGATGCCATTCTCGAATGCGGCAACTCGCTCTATACCGACAGCCAGCGGCGCTTCGAGTACCTGCGTGACAAGGGCATCGGCTTCCTCGGCATCGGGGTGTCCGGTGGCGAGGAGGGCGCACGCCATGGCCCCTCGATCATGGTCGGCGGCCCTGAGCTGCAGTGGAAGAACGCCCAGCCGATCCTCGAGGCGATCTCGGCCAAGTTCAACGGCGAGCCGTGCTGCGCCTACCTGGGCGAAGGTGGCGCGGGCCACTTCGTCAAGATGATCCACAACGGCATCGAGTATGGCGACATGCAGATGATCGCCGAGACCTATGGCGTGATGCGCGACGGGCTGGGGCTGAATCCGGCAGCTGCGTCGAAAGTGTTCAAGGACTGGAACCAGGGGCCGCTCAACTCCTACCTGATCGAGATCACCGGCTATGTGCTCGAGGCGATCGAGCCCAAGACCGGCAAGCCGTTGGTCGAGCTGATCCTCGACAAGGCCGGCCAGAAGGGCACCGGTACCTGGACCGCCATTGCGGCGCAGCAGCTGGCCGTACCGGCCACCGCCATCGAGGGCGCCGTGGCGGCCCGCTCGATCTCGTCGCGGAAGGAAGAGCGCGTGGCGGCCGAGGCGGCTTACGGCAAGCCGTCGGCCGGCAGGGCCGACGTGTCGCTCGCCGATCTGGAGCAGGCGTTGCTCGCCGGCAAGATCGTTTCCTATGCGCAGGGCTTTGCGGTGCTTTCCAAGGCCTCGGAGGAATTCGGCTGGAACCTGCCGCTCGCGACCATCGCCAAGATCTGGCGCGCCGGCTGCATTATCCGCTCGCGCTTCCTCGACCAGATGTCGGCAGCCTATGCCAAGGGCGAAGCCACGAACCTGCTGATGGTGCCGGATTTCGTCGCGATCATGAAAGACGCGCACAAGTCGCTCAGGAAGATCGTCGCGGCCGGCGCCATCGGCGAATTCCCGCTGATCTGCCTTTCTGCCTCGCTGGCCTATTTCGACAGCTACCGGCAGGCCCAGGGCACCGCCAACCTGACCCAGGGGCAGCGCGACTTCTTCGGTGCGCACGGCTTCATCCTCACCGACCGCGAAGGCGAGCAGCACGGCAAGTGGCCGTCGACGCTGGGGAAGTAGGGGCAAAGGCCTTTAGGGAGGGGGCATTGTGCCCCCAAGTCCCCTCTCTTGCGATTTCTAAGGCTTAGCCAAATGGCTAAACCTAAGAAATCGCTTTCTCCCCCGCCAAGGGGGAGAGTCCCGACTGATACACTGAGGCAAATGGAGGCCACTGATCATCTCCCCCTTGGCAGGGGAGAAAGCGAAAACTTGGACTTAGCGCAGCTAAGTCCTTAGTTTTCGCAAGGGGGCGTGGGGAGCCACGGGCCCTCGCAACTACCGGCCAGCCGTTCCTTCACCGAGGCCACTCCCGTCGCCGTTCTCGTCGTGCGGCGGGGTCTGCTGCTGGCCGGGTTGGGCCATCTCGTGCACGTGCTCTTTCTTGGCGACGCGCGGCCGGTGCATCAGGTCGAAGCGCCGGACCGTGTAGATAAACAGCACTGCCGCGACGATCACCAGGATGCCGGCGCCGAGGAACGGTGCGCCGGGGAAATAGCCCGGCGTGCCGGGCGCAGCCTGGGTGAATCGGCTGAACAGTTGCGTCGCCAGCAGCGGGCCGAGGATCGAGGCGAGCGAGTTGGTGGCGTTGATGGCGCCCTGCAGTTCGCCCTGGGCGTCGTCGGGTACCTGACGCGACATCAGCGAGTTGATGGCGGGGCCGGCGACGCCGGCGAGCGAGCCGAAGATCAGGAAGAAGTAGAGCGGGATCTCGGAGTGGATCGAGGCCGTGCCGATGAAGGCGATGGACGCCGCAAGCATACCGAGCAGCACTGTCGACCACTCGCCGATCCGTTTGGTCAACAGGCCCACCAGCAGGGCCTGGCTGGCGGCGAAGCCGATGCCGAAGCAGCCCAGTGCGACGCCGATCTGCGCCGACGAGAAACTCAGCACCTCGATGGTGAAGAAGTTCCATACCGAGGGGAAGGACTGGCTGGCCAGCACGAAGATGCCGAGTGTGCCCAATAGCCAGAGTACTACGGGGTTCTTGGAAAGGCTCAGCAGCACACCGAACGGGTTGGCGCGGCGGATGTCGAACGGCCGACGCTTGTCCTTGCCGAGGCTTTCCGGGAGCACGAAGAAGCCGAACAGCAGGTTGGCGCCCGCCAGCACCGCAGCCGCATAGAACGGCCAGCGCGGGCCGAGTTCACCGAGCAGCCCACCCACGACCGGTCCGAAGATGAAGCCCAGCCCGAACGCCGCGCCGATCAGCCCGAAGCGGTGGGCGCGTTTCTCGCGCGGGGTGATGTCGGCGATGTAAGCCGTCGCCGTCGCCACCGAGGCGCCGGAAATGCCGGCAATGGTGTGGCCGATGAAGATCAGCACCATCGAACTCGCAAAGCCCATGATGGTGTAGTCGATCGTCAGCCCCGCCAGGGCGATCAGGATGATCGGGCGGCGGCCGAAACGATCCGAGAGGTTGCCGAGCGCCGGGCCAAAAAGGAACTGCATCAGCGAATAGGCAAAGACCAGGTAGCCGCCAATCACCGCGGCCTGCGCAACGCTGCCGCCCGAGAGCTGGCCGATCAGCTGCGGCAGCACCGGCAGGATGATGCCGTAGCCCAGCATGTCCAGGAAGATGGTGATGAGGACGCAGGCGAGGGTGAGATTGGATTGCGGAGAAACGGGCATGCGGGGCGACTATTCCCAATTTGGAGCGGCAGTTGACACATCGCCTCCAGCGAAGGCAAGCGCCAAGGGGTTCACAAGGCTTCAGTGGGCATCCTGTCGCGGAGCCCTTGGCGCAGGGGGCAGGCCCTCGGGATCCGGTGCGGCGTCGTAGCCGTAGAGCCAGCCGAGGCGCCTGAGGTGGCCGCGCGGTCCCTGGAACTTCACCACGGCATTGCGGGCCAACGTGAACGGCCATTCGAGGTGGAAGGCAAAGCCGTTGGCGTCGGACAGCTTTCGCACCCGCTCGACACGCCGCTGCCGTAGCGCCGCGTAGCGACGGAGCGCCTGTTCGGCATCGGCTTCAGTCATCAGCAGCGGCGCGAGGATCGCCGCGTCCTCGATGGCCATGGCGGCGCCCTGCGCCTGGAACGGCAGCATGGCGTGCGCTGCATCGCCGATCAACCCGACGCCGCCTTCGGACCAGGTCGGCGTGGCAATGGTGGAAACCGGCCAATAGCCCCACTTGTTGCCGGCTGCCTCGCGAATGGCAGTGAACTGCCGGCTCTTCAGCGCCCCCCAGGGCAGGTCCGGCACCCGCGGCGGCTCGGCGCCAAAGGTGCGGGCGGCCTTCGACTTGGCGAACAATGCGATATTGACCTGGCGGCGGTGCGGTAACGGATAGGTTACGGCATGATAGCCCGGTCCCCAGAGCAGGCTGGTACGATCGGGCGCCAGTACGCCGTCGAGTGCCGCCTGGCCAAGCGTAATGCGCCAGGCAACCATGCCCGAATAGGTTGCTTCGGGGCCCATCAACACCCCGGTGCGGGTGCGCGAGTTGACGCCGTCGGCGCCGATAAAGGCGAAGGCCCGGGCCGAGCGGGATTTGCCGTCGGCCTCGTCGACGGTGACCGAGACGCCGCGCGAATGGCTCACCACGTCATAGGCACGCACGCCGAACAGCAGGTCGATATTGGCGAAGCGCTTGCACGCCCGGTACAGCACCTCGGCAAGGTCGGCGCGGTGCATGACGGTGTAGGGCACACCGAAGCGTTGCTCCATCACCTGGCCGAGCTCCAGCGTCAGCAGCGGGTGGTCCGCGCCATATGGATAGACGTCGATGCCCTGGGGCTCGAAAGCCTTGGCCGCCAGCGCCTTGTCGAGACCGAGCCGGTTGAGGATCTTTCGCGCGTTCGGGCTGACCTGAAGGCCGGCGCCCACTTCCTGCACCTGAGGATGGCGCTCGATCACCACGACGGTCGCGCCGAACTTGGCGAGCGCCAGGGCCAGCGTCATGCCGGCAATGCCGGCTCCCGCGATGTAGACGGTGCGTCCGTTGCCGGACATCTGGAAATCAGGCGGCTTCGGAGTGATAGACGGCCGAGAGTGGCTCGGAGGTGCCGGGTGCCAGCTCGGGGTTGAACACGTAAAGGGTCGAGCAATAGGAGCAGACCGTCTCGTTGTCCTTGCCCATGTCGATATAGATGTGCGGGTGGTCGAACGGGGGCAGGGCGCCGACGCACATGAACTCCTTGGAGCCGACCTCGATGCGCGGCAGACCCTGGGTATTGTGGAAATGCGGGGTGCTCTCGTGCGCCATCGGATGGTCCTCGGGTTCGAATTCGGGCGGAACATAGCGGCGGGAAGGCGGGAAGCCAAGCGTCCCTTGATGATCGGGCGCGGGCGGCTCGCACCAGTGGATGTGCGTTGACGACGCTCCTACAGTTGCTAAACCAGCGCCCCAATCGAAAGGCTGCTTCCTTGCCCCAGTTCAGTTCCGCCGGAATCTCCATCGCCTATGAAGTGCATGGCGAGGGCAGGCCGATCCTGTTGATCCACGGCTTCGGCTCGTCCGGCAAGGTCAACTGGATCGATACCGGCTGGGTAGAGGCGCTGGCGGGCGCCGGATACCAGCCCATCACGTTCGACAATCGCGGCCACGGCGCCTCGCGCAAGCTCTATGATGCGCAGCTCTACTACGCCCACGAGATGGCTAGAGACGCCAAGCGCCTGCTCGACCACCTCGGCATCGCCAGGGCGCCGATCATGGGCTACTCGATGGGGGCACGTATCGCCGCCTACCTGATGTTGCAGGACCCCGGGGCGGTCAGCTGCGCGGTCTGGGGCGGCATGGGGCTCAACCTGATTTCCGGCCTCGAGGACAGCGAGGAGATCATCTCGGCGCTCACCGCCGAGTCGCTGGACCAGGTTACCGGCCGGACCGGTCGACAGTTCCGCATCTTTGCCGACCACAACAAGGCGGATCGGGCAGCGCTTGCCGCCTGCATGGTCAACTCGCGCGAGCCGATGCGCGAGGCCGATGTCAGGCGCATCAGCCAGCCGGTCCTCGTGGCAGTGGGCAGCGACGACGATATGGCCGGCTCGGCGGGCGGCCTAGCGGCCCTGCTGCCGCAGGGGGAGGCCTTCACCATCGAGCGGCGCGATCACATGCGCGCGACGGGCGACAAGCAGTTCAAGGCGGCGGCATTGGAGTTCCTCGCGCGGCACGCGGCGGAGTAACCATTCAACGCGAGTTCAGCTGAGGCGAACTAATCTGTGCGCTATGGGTTGGTATCGGAGCACGTTTTGGCTTATATCGGCATTCGCCGATGGAGAGCGTTATGAGCACGAATTTGAAGACGGCCAAAGTCACGGCCATGGACCCGGTGTGGGACGCGGTGGTCTCGGGGGCCCGACATGTGGTGGCGAACGAGCCGTCGCTGACGAACCTGCTTTACTCCAACGTGCTCAACCACGACTGCTTCGAGGATGCGCTCGCCCACCGTCTGGCCGAGCGGCTCGATCACCCGGACGTCTCCGCCGACCTGATCCGCCAGGCGTTCAGCGAAGCGCTGGATGAGCGGCCCGAGATCGGGCTCGAGTCGCGGGCCGACCTCGCGGCGACGCTGGAGCGCGACCCGGCGCTGCACAAGGCGGTCGATTGCTTCCTCTATTTCAAAGGGTTCCATGCCATCCAGACGCATCGCTTCGCGCATGCGCTGTGGCTGATGGGGCGCAAGGATTTTGCGCTTTACCTGCAGAGCCGCTCGAGCGCCGTGTTCCAGGTCGACATCAATCCGGCGGCGCGCATCGGCAAGGGTATCATGCTCGACCATGCGACCGGCTTCGTCGTCGGCGAAACCGCCACCATCGGCGACAACGTCTCGATCCTGCAGGGCGTTACGCTGGGCGGAACCGGCAAATCCGAAGAGGATCGCCATCCCAAGATCGGCAATGGCGTGCTGATCGGCGCACACTCGGTGGTGCTCGGCAACATCCGGGTCGGCGATTGCGCGCGCATCGGTGCTGGCTCGGTGGTGGTCAAGGAAGTGCCGCCACGGGTTACCGTGGCCGGCGTTCCGGCCCGCATTATCGGTGAAGCGGGCACCCCCCATCCAGCATCGGTGATGGATCAGTTGGCCGTAGTGCAGGATCTCACCGGCTGATTCTGCTGTCGGTCGGCGGTGTCCGCCGGCGTTTTGCGCCATTCATCGCGGAAAAATGCACGGCACGGGATTGCCCGCCGGGGCGCAATGCCTATTGTGGCGATCCCAAATCGACCCCGCGAATGCCCTTGAAGGAGCCGCCGTGAACCACCCTGAAATCATCAAGCTCCAGAAGTTTCTGCAGCAGAAGTTCGGCAATCGGAACATCGACGTCCGTCCGCGCAACAAGCAGAACGACAGCGTGGAAGTGTATCTGGGCGAGGAATTCCTCGGCCTGATCTACGTCGACGACGAGGACGGAGACCGTTCCTATAATTTCCAGATGGCTATTCTGGACGTCGACCTGGACGAAATCCACTAACGAGTGGTGCGGCGCCTAGAGGGCGCCGATCTGCCCCAGCCTGGTGGTGAGTTCGGCATCGAAGTCACGCCAGTGCTGTAGTGCCGGCTCCGGGAAGGCGTAGACTGCCGCGACGCCCGGGCCGAGATAGACAGTTCTAAGGCACTGACTTGTCGCTGCGAGCGCAATCGGCTTCGAGCATTTGGCGACAAACGGCTCAGCCGACAGCGGATCGTACCAAACCACTTCATCGGCATAACCGCCATCGGCGCGCAACGGCTTGCCCACCAGTCCTGGGGGGCCGGACAGTTGCTCGGGCATGAACTGGTGCAGGTAGACGCCGTCGAGCAGCGCCGCGCTCGGCCGCGCACGGCTGCGTGGCAGCAGCGTCACATCCACGGGCTCGCTGTGGCCGTCGACGCCGAACGGCAGCTCGAAGCGCAGGTCGATCTGCTTGGCAAAGCCTTCGATGCGCTGCTCTTCGTAACGGAACCAGGAGAGCGGGATTTCGAGATCGCGACCGCCCAAAGTGCGCGTCAGGGTGGTCTCCGAGTCGAGCCGGTGCGCCTGGGTGCGGGCACCGCGCCCGGCGGCATCGATCAGGTAGGCGACGCCGATCCCGGCGAGCGCCAGCAGCACCGCGATGCCGGCCAGATTGAAGCCGATGGAGTGGTGATGGGGTCTGTGGACCTGAGCCTCGCCGGCCATCGGTGCAAATTAACCAGTGTTGTGTGCGTCAGGTGACATCCCACTGGGCGCTGGATATGCTTAACAAAGAGTTAAGACGATTGTTCAGAGGGCGCGTAAATGCTCAGGGAATTGCTGCTGGCCGGGTTGATCATGGCGGTAGGGCTCGCCATGGCGGGTGTCTGCACCTACCTCTACCAGTGGTTGGCCAAGACCCAGGCGGTACTGCGCTATGACGGCAAGACCTTCCTCCAGGGCCTTGGCAACCTGGCGATGAGCTTCGTTTGCGGTCCGATGATCATGCTGCAGCTCGGCTGGCAGCACGATCGCAACGGCACGCTGTCGATAAGTTCGGCGCTGATCGCGGCGTTCGTCGGCTTCGGTTGGGCCTTCATCACCGGTCTCATGTTCGTCGGCACCTATTTCGCGCTGACCCCATAACGCGACGGACCCGCCCGATGGCGCCCCCCGTGCCGGTCGAGCTGCGACCGCATGATCGCCTCTGGGCAGGTGCGGCCGCAGCGGAGGCGGCGCGACTCGCCGCAGTCCTCGGCGACGAACTGCTGGCGGTTCATCACGTCGACTCGACGGCCATTCCGGGCATCGTGGCAAAGCCCACGCTCGACATGGTCCCGGTGGTTCGATCGCTCGACGGGCTCGATGCGCTGCGTCCGGACGTTGAGGCCCTGGGGTACCGATGGTGGAGCGAATACGGCCTCGCCGGGCGGCGGTTCTGTACACTCGACGATCCAGCGACAGGCAAGCGCCGCGTTCACCTGCACTGCTACGAGGTGGGCGCTGCCGCGATCCGGCGGCATCTGGCGTTTCGCGATTACCTGGTCCTGCACCCTGAACGGGCTCGCGAGTACGAGGCCGTGAAGCAGCGCTGCCTCGAGCTGCATCATCGGAGCTCGCATGATTACAGCACCTGCAAGGGGGACTGGATCAAGCGTATCGAGGCCGAGGCGTTGGCGGCGCTCGGTTGAGGCCTACTTCGAGGCGACGAAGGTGGTGCGGGGATCGACCAGATCCACCCACTGGCCGGCATCGGCCTGCGACTGGCGCTTGAGGTAGGTGTAGGGCGTCTCGTTCCAGACCAGGATGCGGCCATCCTGGTTATCGAGCACCAGGTCGCCGCGGTCGGTGCGGACCATCAGCACGGCATGGCCGGTGCCCCTGGCTTCGCGAACGACGGTGACCAGCAGGGTCGACGGGTTCCAGCCCGCTTTGATCAGGGCCTTGCGCTTGGCCAGTGCGAAATCCTCGCAGTCGCCGTAACCGTCGTCGGGATAGGCCCAATACTCGGCGACCTTGTAGTAGTCCTCGTCGGTGATGGCGGTGACCCCGGCGTTAACGGCATTGTTGACCGCAACGAGTTCGGCCCAGCGGGCCTCGGTCAACACCACAGCGCCGACGGCGTGCGGGTTGGCCTTGCATTCGCTGCGATGCGACTTGCAGAACTCCGAGGCGCCCACCGGGATGCTGGTGATGCCGCCGGCCTGGGCGAAGGCCGGGTTGGTGAAATCGACCTGGTCGGCGCGTGCCGGCATGGCGAGAATGAACGCCGCCATTCCAACTGCGATTGCCGCTGCGATGAACCCTTTGAACTTCGACATCGTGGTTGCCCCCTGACGGAAGCCACGATGCCGGGGGCGAATTGCCCCGAACGAAAAACTGCAAGCTAGTTTTTATGCGAATTCGAACGGTCCTGGTCAGGACTCGTTAGGCATAGCCAGGTGGGTTGAAAGTCGGCGGGCTAGTTGACCCGAAGGTTCTGCTGCACGACCGTCAGCATTTCCTGGGCGGAGACGAACTCCACCGCAACGCCGTCGCCGAAATGGCGCACGACGCGGGCGCGCATGCGGCCGAGGGTGACGGGCGTGCCCATGGCCGGGCGGACGGCCAACTCGATCGCGGCACCCGAGAGCGAGATGTCGATGATCTTGCAGTTGTAGCGCCGACCATCGTCGAGCACGACCGTGGAGTGCCGGTTGTCGGGCACGACGCGCTCATGCCGGCGATCTTCCGGCAGGTTGAGCAGGTCCTTGTTGGCGAGCCAGGTCAACTGGGCCGCCATCTTGTCGCGCTTACGCGAGGTGGCGACGATATCCATCTTGAAGCCGCCATCGATGACGTCGGTGATATCACCCTCGATGCGGCCAAGGTGGTCGATATAGGCGATGACGCGCTCGCCAGAGATGCCGGAGATCGGTGCGATGATCATGGCGTCACCGGGTGACATCTCGATCACCTGGCAGGGGAACTCGCGGCGGTCGGTCAGCATGTAGCGGCCGAGCAGCGAGACCCTGACGCGCTGGAATCGCGGCAGTTGCGCATACGAACGGGCAGGTCGCGCGGAGCGTGCGTTATCGGTGAGCATCAGAGGAGACCTGCCGGGGCCAAGCGATTGGTTGGCCTACACTAGTCCGCTCTTGGTTAATCGAAGGTAAGGCTTGAGGCGCACAATGCTGCAAACCGGCGATTTTTAGCGCCGGCCGCCATCGATCACCGCGAGATGGGCATAGCGGCGGGCCGTGCGGCCGTAGACGGTGGCGCTCATCGGGGTAGGGACGGCGGCACCGGCGCTGGCGAAAACCAGGTCTTCGGCCGGCACGGCAGTTGCGACGTCGCTCGCCATATCGGCCAATGACACGTCGTCCGGCCAGATCAGCCGCAACCCGGTGATGCGCTGTTCCATGACCGGCTGCACGCCGAACCAGTAGGGCTCGTCGATCGAGGTCATGGCGCCGAGCAGGCGGGTTTGGGTGCTGCCGTTGTGACGCAGCGGCAGCAGGATGGTTTCGACCGACAGGCGGGTGTGCACCGCCGTCGTGCCCTGAAAGGTGACGAGGGCAACCGCATGGTCCTCGGTGACGGCGCGGACCAGGGTGTCGATGGCGTCGCGGTCACGGTCGTGCCACAGACGCGTAAAGGAGCGGCCTTTCAGCTCGCGCGCATAGACTGAACAAAGGTGCGAGCCAGCGAGACGGAAATCGAACTCGTTGGTATCGCTGAGCTCGAGGATAAAGGTGTTGGCGAGGGCAGATCGGATTCGGGTCGGGTCGATATCGCGCCGATCCGGAGCACTGCGAGAACCGCGGAGCGCATTCCAATAGTCGAACAGCGCCTTGGTGCTGGCCTTTTGCATAGTCTTCTTGCCTTGTTCCCAAACCCCGAGCATCGCGTCCCGGAGAGGGGGCGACCGCCGCAGTACGAAGAGTGACAAAAGCCTGCGCGGAAATCGCCCTTAAACAATTGTTAGGGTTAACGCGGCAGCCGCCGTGTGGATAAGTCGGGGGAATGGGCTACAAAGCCCGAAAAGCCGGGAGTTTTCATGTCTGACGAGCGAAATCACCAACGAAATCAGGCTCCTGACGATCGTCAGCCGGCCATACTGCTGCCCGGGGTGGTGACCGCGCTGTTGGGCCTGATGTTGGCCGTACACCTCGCCAGAGCCTTCGTTCTTAACGAACAGGGGGATGAGCAACTCTACCTCTGGCTGGCCTTCGTCCCGGTGCGAGCGGCCCCTGGCTTCGCGCTCGAAGGAGGGTGGATACCGCTGCTCTGGACGCCATTCACGCATGCTTTCCTGCACGCCGGATGGGAGCATCTTTTGGTCAATTGCGCCTGGTTGGCCATTTTCGGCACCCCGGTTGCTCGCCGTTATGGCCCGCGCGCCACGGTGATTCTGTTTCTCGCGAGTGCCGCCGTCGGCGCCGCGGCTTTTGCAGCGACGACGTTTCCAGAGTTTCAGGTGCTGATCGGCGCATCGGGGGGCGTCGCAGGGCTGACGGGTGTGGCGTGTCGGTTCATCTTCCAGCCGGTCATCGTCGGGCGCGACCCCGACACCGGCACAGAGCACGTGCTTGGTCGGCGGATGGCGAGTCTCGGCGAGCTGATGCGCAACCAGCGCGCTGCCTTTTTCATTGTGATCTGGCTGGTGCTCAACGCGGCCGTGCCGTTTCTGCCCATGCTGATCGGGCAATCGATCGGCATCGCCTGGCAGGCACATCTGGGCGGCTTCCTCGCCGGCCTGTTCCTCACGCCGCTATTCGAACGCCGCCCTGAGGGGAGTAGGAAATGAGCGACATCACCGACCTCACCGCCCGCATCGTGACACTGGAGACCACGATCGCCTTCCAGGACCAGGCCATCGAGGAGCTGAACGCCGCGCTGGCCGAGCACTTCAAACAGATCGAGGCGTTGAAGCGCGAACTCAACAACCTCGGCTCGCAGCTACGCGACGTCGAAGCGCACCCGGCGCTGGCGCCGGCGGTCGAACCGCCGCCGCCGCACTACTGAAGGTGATGGCTACGGAGTCCAGGGCGAATCGAGGTCATCCTGCCGTCTGCGGCGTTCCGCGAGGCTTGTCCTCCCGGGGGGCTGAAACTAGCCCGCACCCTATAGCTCTCCGCCCAGCAGCTTAGGCCTTGTAGACCTCAGCGGGATCGAACAGTCGCGCTTCGCCGCTCTGGCGCAGCGTCTGGGCGTCTTCGACGATGCGATAAAAGCAGCTCTTCCGGCCGGTGTGGCAGGCGGCGCCACGGCCGGTCTGTTCGACCAGCATGAGCACAACGTCCTGGTCGCAATCGGTCCGCATTTCCACGAGCTTCTGGATCTCGCCCGAACTCTCGCCCTTCTTCCAGAGCTTTTTCCGCGAGCGCGAATAGTAGTGCACCTCGCCGGTCTCGATGGTGAGCCGCAACGCCTCGGCGTTCATATGCGCCACCATCAGCACACGGTTGCTGCCGGCCTCCTGCGCTACTGCGGTGACGAGGCCGTGCGCGTCGAACTTCGGCGCGAACCGGGTGCCTTCCTCGAGGTCGGCATGGTTGAGGGCAGTGGGGTCGGCAAAGGAGGTGCTCATGGCCGGGTTCTATCCCGCCCCGGGTTCCCGCTCAATCCTCGAGCGCGAGCCAGATTTCAACGGTGCCGAGCCCGGTGTGCTCGTTGAAATCGGGGCCGTAATACTCGATGAAGCTCCAGGGCGCGTGCTTCTTGCGATAGCCGGAAGTCGGCAGCCACTCGGCAAAGATCGCCTCGATGGTGGAGCGAATTGTGGTGATGTGCCCGCTATGGGCGAGGCGGGCGTAGCGCTGTGCCGGCACCGTGATCAGCGTGAACTCGCGGGGCAATTCGGCGATTTCGCTGACCTCCATGCCCGCCATGTACTCGCACTCACCTGTTTCGGGGAAATGACGTCCGGAAAGGCCATAGTAGACCCCGGCGATCTCGCCCGGCACGTTGCCGACATAGGCGTTGAAGCGCTGCCACTGGGCGGGAATGGCGGCATCGCCGTTCATCAGGTGCCGGGCAATGAGTCCGGCGATGCGCATGGACGGACGGTTTTCAATCCGTGGGGCGCAGAGTTCCACCGGCACGTCCGTGTCGATACGCAGCGGTTCGAGCAGTGGCAAATCGTCGAGCCGGCGGCGGCGACGCACCTCGTCCGGGGTGAGGCCGATCAGGTCGCGGAAGGCTCGGGTGAAGGCTTCGTGCGAGCCGTAGCCGGCGTCGAGCGCGACGCCGAGAATATCCGGGGCGCCGCCGGCCAGGGCCTTGGCGGCCTCGGTAAGGCGGCGGCCGCGCAGGTATTCAGAGATCGAGTAGCCGGTGGCGCGTGGGAAGATGCGCGACAGGTGGTAGCGCGATACCCCGGCATGCACGGCCATATCCTCGAGCGTCAGCGGCATGCCGAAGCGCGATTCGATCATCCACAGGGTTTTGGCGACGGCGGACATGGGCTCAACCTATGCCCGCCGATGGATATCACACTTGATCGCTGTTGCGGTCAGTGCATGGCGCCCGAGTTCAGCGCTTGCCCAGCATGGCGAAGAAGCGGTCCTGCTCGTTGCGGTCTTCGGCGAATACGCCGGTGAAGCGTTGCGTGATGGTCAGGGCGCCGTGGGCGCGCACGCCGCGCATCGACATGCACATATGCTCGGCTTCGATCATTACCGCCGCACCGCGGGGATTGAGATGCTCGTTCACGGCGTCGATGATCTGCGCCGTCATGTTCTCCTGCACCTGCAGCCGGCGGGCATAGACCTCGACCAGGCGGGCGAGCTTGCTCAGGCCCACCACGCCATCATGCGGCAGATAGGCGATGTGAACCTTGCCGAAGAAGGGCACCATGTGGTGCTCGCAATGTGACGAGAACGGGATATCGCGCACCAAGACGACGTCATCGTAGCCGCCGACTTCCTTGAAGGTCTTGTGCAGGACCTCGCGCGCATCTTCGCCATAGCCGGCGAAAAACTCGCGGTACGCCTTGGTGACGCGGTGCGGAGTTTCCAGCAGGCCCTCGCGCGTGGGATCGTCACCGGCCCAGGCGATCAGCGTCCGCACCGCCGCTTCCGCTTCTTCGCGGCTGGGGCGGGCGATTTCAGGGACGAGTTTGACGTGCTGCGGCTTGGCGCTGGCGTCCATCTTTCAATCCTCGGTCAATAGCAGGCGACAGACGCAATACGTCGCCCCACGGTTCCCGGCATGGTATCAGTGACGATGGACGCCGCTGACTTGTTGCATCTCCACCACTATATAGGTGGGCAACGACAGCGGCCAAGAAACAGTTTCGCGAAAAAGATGGAACTCAGCGATCTTTATTCGGACCGGATCCTCGAACTCGCCGGTAACCAGCCGCGGCCGGGCCGGCTCGCCGCTCCCGATGCCAGCGCCCGCAAGGTGAGCCGAGTGTGCGGTTCAACGATCGAGGTGGACATCACCGTCGAGGATGGGGTGATCACCGGCTACGGCCACGACATCCAGGCCTGTGCGCTTGGGCAAACCTCGGCGGCCGTGGTCGCAACGCATGTGGTGGGCACGCCGGTCAGCGAGTTTCGCCGGGTGCGCGACGAGATGACGGCGATGTTGAAGGCAGACGGCCCACCGCCGGCGGGCGAGAAGTGGGGCGACCTCAAGTATCTCGAGCCGGTACGCGAGTACCGGCCGCGGCACACCTCGACCCTCTTGGTGTTCGATGCGGTGTGCGACGCGCTGGACAAGCTCGAAGCCCCGCAGGCGGCGGCTGCCGGCTGATGCGGCGCATCGCGCGGCTGTTCTGGAGCATTGTCGACTGGCCGTTCAAGCTGGTCTCCTATGGCTTGATCCAGGGCTACCGCTACTCGCTGTCGATGTTCATGGGTCGCACCTGCCGGCACGCCCCGAGTTGCTCCGAATTCACCCGCGACGCCATCTGGCGGCATGGCTTCTGGCCTGGCGGCTGGATGGGCCTGGCGCGGATTGTCAGGTGCCGCCCAGGCGGCACGCATGGGTATGATCCGGTGCCGGAGGCCCTCCCGCCGGACGCGCACTGGTACGTGCCGTGGACTTACGGGCGCTGGAAATAGCACCGCAGGGATCGTTTTTCGTCCTCAGCCGTTAGTACCAGCGGGGCCGGAATGTTCTGGCTCGAGTGATACTTATAAGGAAGACGCGAGATGGCATTCGACGGCGTAGGTTGGCTTGCGGCTATCATCATCGGCGGCATAGCCGGTTGGCTGGCCGGGCGGTTCATGAACAACAGTAGCGGCGTGGTGATGAACATCATCCTCGGCATTGTCGGGGCGATCGTTGCCAGCCTGGTGTTCGGCCTTTTGGGCATCTCGTTCGGTGGCTGGTTTGGCTACCTGATTGCGGGGGTGATCGGCGCCTGCATCCTGATTGCCATCGGCCGAGCCGTGGGCCGTCGAACTTAGCGCTTCCGGTTTCGGCTTTGCCCGATTGACACCGCTCGGAGCCCGCGCTCCGGGCGGTTTCGTGCGTCCGCTTGGCTCCGGCCCGCGACCCATGCTAGACACCCCGCCTTGCCGGCACTTCCGCCGGCAATTTCCATTGGAGATGAAAATGATCAAGGTGACGTTCCCCGACGGTGCAGTACGCGACTATGCGCGTGGCACCACCGGGACCACCGTGGTCGAGGGCATCTCCCCAAGCCTCGCCAAGAAGACGGTCGCCATGAAGTGGAACGGGGTCCTCAGCGACCTGTCCGATCCGCTCGAGGAAGACGGCAAGATCGAGTTCGTGATGCGCGACAGCGCCGACGGGCTCGGGCTGATCCGCCATGACTCGGCGCACGTGCTTGCCGAAGCGGTGCAGGAGTTGTGGCCTGAGACGCAGGTCACCATCGGCCCGGTGATCGAGAACGGCTTTTACTACGACTTCAAGCGTGACACGCCGTTCTCCGAGGACGACTTCCCGGCCATCGAAAAGAAGATGGCCGAGATCATCGCGCGCGGCGCCGCCTTCACCAAGGAAGTGTGGACGCGCGACGAAGCCAGGCGCGTGTTCGCGGCCAAGGGCGAGAACTTCAAGGTCGAGCTGGTCGACGCCATTCCGGCCGACCAGATGATCAAGATCTACAAGCAGGGCCAGTGGTTCGACCTCTGCCGCGGCCCGCATATGCGCTCGACCAAGGATGTCGGCACGGCCTTCAAGCTGACCAAGGTGGCCGGCGCGTACTGGCGTGGCGACAGCAACAACCCGGTGCTGAGCCGTATCTATGGCACGGCGTTCGCCAGCCAGAAGGAACTCGACGAGTACCTGCACATGATCGAGGAAGCCGAGAAGCGGGACCACCGCCGCATCGGCAAGGACCTCGATCTGTTCCATCTGCAGGAGGAGGCCCAGGGGTCGGTGTTCTGGCACCCCAAGGGCTATGTCCTCTACAACCAGATGGAGGCCTATATCCGCCGGCGGGTGAACGCCAACGGCTACAACGAGGTGAAGACCCCGCAGCTGATGAGCTCGAAGTTCTGGGAGGCATCGGGCCACTGGGGCAAGTACCGCGAGAACATGTTCGTGGTGCCTGACGAGGTGCCCGGCACCGAAGAGACCGGGCCGGTGCTCTCGGGCAAGGCAGAGCTGATGGCGCTCAAGCCGATGAACTGCCCCGCCCACATCCAGATCTTCAACCAGGGGATCAAGAGCTACCGCGACCTGCCGATCCGCATGGCCGAGTTCGGTTGCTGCCACCGCAACGAAGCGCACGGCGCGCTACACGGGCTGCTGCGCGTGCGGCAGATGACGCAGGACGACGCCCATATCTTCTGCACCGAGGAGCAGATCCAGGCGGAGACCGAGCGTTTCGTCCACCTTCTGTACTCGGTGTACGAGCACATGGGTTTCGAGAATGTCGTCATCAAGCTCGCGACGCGGCCGGAAAAGTTCGGCGGCACCATCGAGCGCTGGGACGCGGCCGAGAAGGCATTGGGCGATGCGCTCAAGGCCACCGGCTACGACTTCGTCATCGCCGAGGGCGAGGGTGCGTTCTACGCACCCAAGCTCGAGTTTCACCTGAAAGACGCCATTGGGCGCTCCTGGCAGGTGGGAACGCTGCAACTCGACTATGTGCTGCCCGAGCGGCTCGGCGCCATGTACGTGGCCGAGGACGGCACCAAGAAATACGCGGTGATGCTGCATCGGGCGATCCTCGGCTCGCTCGAGCGCTTTATCGGCATGCTGATCGAGCACTATGCCGGCAAGATGCCGATGTGGCTGGCGCCGACCCAGGTGGTCGTGGCCACGATCGTCTCGGAGGCCGACGACTATGCGCAGAAGCTGGTCGACCGTCTGAAGGCCGGTGGCATCCGGGCCGAACTCGACGCGCGCAACGAGAAGATAAACTACAAGGTGCGTGAGCACTCGGTGCAGAAAGTGCCGTTGATGTTCGTCGTCGGCAAGCGCGAGGCGGAGGAGGGGACGGTTTCGGTCCGCCGGCTCGGCACCGAGGGGCAGAAGGTGATCGCGGCGACCGATGCGATCGTCGAGCTGATGGCGGAAGCCGTGCCTCCGGACCTCAAGCAGCAGGCTGCATAGCCTGGAAAGATGAAAGGGGCCGCAGCGATGCGGCCCCTTTCATCTGAGCTGTCAGAGCTTGACCGGCTCTTCGTAGACATAGCAGTCGTCGGCGACCAGCATCACCTTGGTCACTCTCAGCGAGGACAGCGGGTCTTTGCTCACATAGCTGCAGTCGTTGCCGGGCTGCATCAGAGAGCCCTGATCGAGCTGCTCGCAATAGCCACCCGGGCGCTTGTAGCCTTCGGGGGCGTCCGGGCCGCAGAGCGCATCGGTGCTCGAGCCGGCAAGTACCGGGGTTGCAAGCGGGAATGCCGCAGACGTTGCGAGCAGCAGGGCAACGGCGAGGATATTCTTCAAGTTCTCTCTCCTTGGTTGGTAGCCGATAGGGCTGGCGGGAAGCGGGTGTCTCGTCCCCGCTGATGTCCCGGGAGTTACTGGCGCCAGCGTGAACTTCGGCCGAACCCAGCATTCAAACTCAATTCATAATCATAATACGACTTATGACCTAGAATTGAGTGCAGAACAGAGAGGGCCCGTCCGATTGGGCGGGCCCTCTCTGTTTGCGCTGAACGACCGACGGACTTAGGCGGCGGCGATCTGGATGGTGATCTTGCGGGCCCCACGAGCCGGCTGCGGCGGCGCGGTGCGGCAGAGCACGAACGCTGCTACATCGCCGACATTGCGATAGGCGAACCACGTCTTGGCCGGGATGCGAACGAACGATCCGGCGGGGACGTACCCGGCGGCGCCGTTGACCATCAGCTCGAGCGCGCCCTGTTGCACCACGAGGACCGTTTCGGCCGCCTCATGCTGCTGTGGGCCGACCTGGGCCCGGGGCGACAAGACGTGGGACTGCGCCTGATACTGGAAACCTGCACCGCAGGGATTGGCGACATGAACGACGCGATCACCCGCAATGAAGAATGCATGCCTCGACATGATAGGTCCCCCCAAGGGACGTGTGCCTGAAACGTGCTGCCACACCTAATTTAGGGCAGATGAACGGCATTTGAATAGTCGTAGGGGGTGGTATTTCGGCTGGCAGTGGCCCGCTCAGCTGATCTGCGGGTCGCGGAACTGCACCCCGAGTTCCTTAACCGAACGCCAGATGACGATGCAGGCCTGCGGGCGGACCTTGTCGACGACCAGGTCGAAGGTGCGGGGAATACGAGTGACTGATGCCACTTCCAGCTTGGCGCCGGTCTCGGAGAGGTTGCGGATGATGCAGCGCATGCGGGTGCGGCCACCGTCGAAGACGATCGTCGCCTCGATCATGGTGTTGCGGCGCGGCGAGAGCCGCTTCTCGAGACGAATATCCAAGCTCAAACCCCCGAAGGCCGATCGGGACAATGCCGATGCGGTGTTGGAGAACCCCTTACGGAATGGATAAAGTTGCAGCGCGAGTTGCCTATTGCATTCCGGCAAGTTGCAGGCCTTGCAGATAACGCGACAGCAATGACGGATACATGAAGCGCAGCCCATCGCCGATCGAGGCGATGCTCACATCCGGATGCGATTGCTGGAAACGCTCGAGCGAGTCGCGGGCGGCCGCCAGATCGCCCTGGTGGGCAAAGTAGACGGAGAGGTCGCGATGCGGCCAGGTGAGACCGGGACGCTCGGACATGGCGCGTTGCGCCCAGGCAATGGCCTGCTGCGGCCGGCCGGCAGCAAAGTTGGCGAGCCCCATGCCGAGGTGCACGTTGAAGGCGAACGGATCCATCGGCGAGAGCCGGGCGGAGCGCTCGAAGGCGGCAAGGCCTTCTTCGGGCGTACCCAGGTAGACATGCCCCCAGCCGCGGCGCATCCAGGCCCAGGCGTGGTTGGGATCGAGTTCCAGCGCCCGATCCGCAAAGGTCGCAGCCTGCCGTACGTCGCCGCCCAGCATCATCATGGCGGATGCCAGCGCCGTCAGCGCAGTCGGATCGTCGGCGACCTGCTGCGATGCGGTTTCGACCAGCGCGGCGGCGGTGCGGCGCTCGGCAGCGAAATCGGCCGTCCAGTTGTAGGCGACCTGCTGGCCATGCGCCCAGGCGGCCAAGGCTGCCGCGAGCCCGTAGTGCGGCTCGAGCGACAGGGCCCGGGTCAGCAGCGCGATCGCCTCGTGGTTGTCTTCGGGGCTGTGCGACCAAAGGTGGGGCAGGGAGCGCATCACCAGGTCGTAGGCGGCCAGCGTCTCCGGGCGCTTCTTGCGCGCCCGCTCCACTTCGGCACGGCGAATGGAAGGCTGGATGGCGCTTGCCACTTCCGCCGCCATCCGATCCTGCAGGTCGAACAGGTCAGCGACGGCGCCATCGACCTTGTTGGACCAGATGTGGCTGCCGGCCTCGGTTTCGACCAGCTGCGCCGTGATGCGTACCCGCTCGCCAACGCGGCGCACCGAGCCTTCGACGACGTAACGCACGCCGAGGTCGCGGCCGATCTGGCGGATATCGACACCGGCCCGGCCCTTGTAGGTGAAGGCCGAGTTGCGGGCGATGACGAAGAAGTCCTTCACCCGGCTGAGTGTGGCGGTGATCTCCTCGACCACGGCGTCGGCGAAATAACTCTGATCGGCCTCGCCGGAAAGATTGTCGAACGGTAGTACGACCACCGACGGCCGATTGCTCGGCGGCGGGGGCGGCGGCGACTCGGGCTGCTGCGGGCGCGTCAGGCCGGCCGGGTGCCAGGCGTAGATCCGCACCGTCTTCGAGATGTTCTTGAGCTCGGTCGGGCCCATGTCGACAAATGGCAACTCGATGGTGCCATCGAGATACTGATACATCCACTTGGTGATGCACATGCCGCCGGCCGGCGAGTGGCTTTGCACCCGCACCGCCAGGTTGATGCCGGAGCCATAGAGATCGTTGCCGGCCACCAGCACGTCGGCGAGCACGATGCCGGCGCGCACCTGGAACATCTCTCCCCCAGGGGCGTGGATCTTCCGCTCATGGATCTGCCGCTGCAGGTCGGCCGTCCATTGCACGGCGGCGACGACGCTGTTGAACTCGGCCAGAAGGCCATCGCCCATGGTCTTGAAGACTTTGCCGCCGGCGGCGCCGATGGTGCGCGAGATCAGCCGATCATAGACCCGCTGCACGAGGCGCAGGGTCTGACGTTCACTGCGCTCGACAAGGCGGGAATATCCCACGATGTCCAGCGATACGATCGGGACCAATCGGCGGTCGGGTTGAGCCATACTGTATGTGCTTCTGCTGCAAGCTCTCGCTCTATAGCACTCGGAAATGTAACGGAGATAGCGGAACAGCGTTCTGCTTCAGAACAATTCGCGCAGAGCAGACGACGGCAGCGGGAAGACCGTCATGCAGCCGGCTGGCAGGCGGCAGCCCGATCGAGCAGCAATATCCGCTCGCGTTCGTTGCGGGTCAGGCCGGCAGCACGCTCGAACTCGACCCGCGCCTCCGCCAGACGGCCGAGCTTCACCAGGAAATCGCCACGGACGCTGGGCAGAAGGTGATAGCTCCTGAGCGCCGGGTCATCGGCAACGGCGTCGAGGATGGCAAGACCCGAGCCGGCACCGAAGGCCATGCTGTGGGCGACGGCGCGGTTGAGCTCGATGACCGGGCTAGGAGTCATCTCGGCGAGCATGTCGTAGAGCGCGGCGATCCGCCGCCAATCGGTCTCTTCCGCCTTGCGGGCTCGGGCATGGCAGGCGGCGATCGCCGCCTGCAGCACGTAGGGGCCGGCGCCGACCAGGGTCTCGGCCTTATCGAGCGCCGCGAGCCCGCGCCGGATCAGCATCTGGTCCCACAGGGCGCGATTCTGCTCGAGTAGCAGGATCGGCTCGCCATTGGCTGCGGTGCGGGCGCGCAGCCGCGAGGCCTGAATCTCCATAAGCGCGACAAGACCGTGGACTTCGGCATCCTCAGGGGCGAGTCCGGCGAGGATACGGCCGAGCCGCATCGCCTCTTCGCAGAGCTGAGGCCGGGTCCAGTCGTCACCGGCAGTTGCCGAGTAGCCTTCGTTGAAGATCAGGTAGAGGACCTCGAGCACCGAGGCCATGCGACCGCCCCGTTCCTCGGCGCGGGGCACCTCGAACGGCATGCCAGCCTCGGCAAGGCTCTTTTTGGCGCGCACGATACGCTGAGCGATGGTCGGCTCGGCAGCGAGGAAGCCGCGGGCGATCTCGTCAGTGGTAAGCCCGCCGATCAGGCGCAGCGTCAGCGCGACGCGCGCTTCGGGCGAAAGCACCGGATGGCACGAGGTGAAGATCAGCTTCAAGAGGTCGTCGCCGACATCGTCATCGAGCGGGGTATCGAGGTCGGGCGCGGTGGATTCGATCTCGCGCAGATCGTAGCCGAGCTCATCGAGCTTGCGTGCCGCCATCTTGTTGCGGCGGAAATAGTCGATGGCGCGGCGCTTAGCGGTCTGCATCAGCCAGGCGCCCGGATTGCGGGGCACGCCGCTTTCCGGCCAGTGGTTGAGCGCGACGATCAGCGAGTCCTGCGCCAGTTCCTCGGCGAGCCCGACATCGCGGACGATTCGGGTCAGGCCAGCGATCAGTTTGGCCTGCTCGATGCGGAACACCGCCTCGATGGCGCGATGGGTTTCTCTTTCGGTCATGGCGGCGGATCAGACCAAATCCGATCCGCCGGAGCAAGGTGCTGATCTCCGGGGTGAGCACTTGCTCATCCCCCCACCATGGCACGGTGCCTACTCGGGCTTGCGCAATGCGTTGCGGGCGGCGTCCCTGCTCGCCATGGCTTCCGTGTAGGCGTCGCCGAAATCTTCGGCCGTGAAGAGCTGGCGGATCTCGATCTCGACGTTGCCGTGACCATCGAGCCTGGGCCAGGTCTTGACCCAGTCGATCGCTGCCTCGCGCGATGGCACCTCGATCAGCGTGTAGCCGGCAATGAGTTCCTTCGACTCCGCGAAGGGGCCATCGATCACTGTTGGCCGGCCGTTGTTGAACTTCACCTTGGCGCCACGCGAACTCGGCATCAGACCGGAGCCGCCGATGACGATGCCGGCCTTCGCCGCATCTTCGTGGAATTGCGTCATGTCGGCGATGAGATCGGCGCCCGGCATCACCCCGGCCTCGGTTTCGGCATCCGCCTTGCGAATAATCATGAACTTCATGTCAGCGTCCTGTTCGTCTTCAGTTGGTGATGGGCTGTTGGGTGGCGTCGCGCCACGCCTGTTCCTTGGCGATCGCCTCCTGCGATACGACCTCGGCGAAATCTGCTGCTTCAAAGACACGACGCAATTCAATGGTCTCGCCGTCGTCAAACGGGATCCGCTTGACCCATTCGACCGCTTCGTCCCGCGACTTGACGCTGATTACCCAGAACCCGGCGATGAGTTCCTTTGTCTCGGCAAACGGGCCATCCCTGACGACCAGCGTGCCGCCCTCCGAGGTGACGCGAGCGCCCTGGTTCGAGGGGTGGAGGCCCTCGGCGGCGAGCAATATGCCGGCATTGATAAGCGCCTCGTTGAAGCGGCCCATCGCCTCGAAGGTCTCGGGTGACGGCATGATGCCGGCCTCGCTGTCGGCGGTGGCTTTGACAATGATCATGAAGCGCATCTTCGCTCTCCTGGTGCCCGCGGACGCCACGCCGGGATGGCGCGGTTCGTCGTGCTTCGATGACACGACGAGTGACCGGCAGCGAGATCGACAGCGGCGACGAAGATTTTCAGGAAGGCGGTCAGTAGACCGTCGTGAGGACCTCGATTTCCTTGGCCGCACCTGGCTGGACCTGGAACTCGCGGTTGTAGACCTGGTCGCCGCGCTTGGCGAAAACCAGATAGTCGCCTTCGCCGAGCACAGTCGAGGGGAAGGCGCCAATATTGGAGAACACGGTCTGGCCATCGGCGGTCTTCACCGTCCAGTCGATATCGGCAATGGCTTCGCCGCCTGCCTCGCTGACCAGCTTGAACGAGATCTGAGCGGCGCGATGGTAGAGCGTCGCGTCGGTCAGCTGGCCCGGCTCGACACGCAGGTCGGCGCGCACCACAGCGTTCACGTCGCCGAAATAAGAGACGATGTGATAGGTGCCGGCATTGAGGGTGACGATGTCGTTGGGGCTCAGATTCTGGGCCACCAGCGTGCGATCCGCCTCGGTGCTCCCGCTGGTGTAGATGTCGAAGCGCAGCAGGTTGATCGGGATCGCGACGTCGCCGGTGACCGCCGCGTTGAGGCGCATGGCGCCGGCATCGAGGATCAGGGATTTCGAGTTCTGGCCCTCGGCGACGGTGAGCGTGTCGGTGGTCTGGGCGCGGCCGTAGGCGACATGCACGACGTAACTGCCGGGCGGCAGTTCGAGATGCGCCGTGGCGTCATCGGATTTCTGCGCCAGCACCAGGTCGCCGGCGGCGTCGGTGCGGGTCTCGAACACGCGCCAGGTGACGCCGTCGGGCAGCGAGGTGCCGTCCTCGGTGATCTTGGCCATCAGCGTCACGGGCTGCGGCGCGGTGTTGACCGCGACCGCCTCGGCGGCTGCGGCAGCCGGGCCGGGGTCAATGGCAGCCGGCTCTGTCGCGGCGGCGCTGGCGAGTTCGGCGGAGGGTGCAGCGGCGGGCTGTTCGACAGCCTGCGGCATGCGGTCGGCGCGCCGGGGCAGGGGAATCGGCGGATCCTCGGCGATGGCCAACATCGGCGCGAGCATTGCCGCGATTCCGAGAATGCCGATCCAGTACCTGAGCTTCACCCTAGACCCCGCAGACGGCGCCCCGCAGCGCCTCGCTTCAAAATGCCTCGCGTGCCTACGCTTGGATTGGGGAAAAGCTGTGTCATAAGGACCTCACGCTCGCAAGGACCAGACCATGCCCATCAACGCCGCAGTGCGCGACTATCTCAAGACCCGCCGTTCCGTCGGTATCGGCTTCCTCAAAGACCCCGGCCCGACGCCGGATGAGCTCAGGGAGATCCTTGTCATCGGGACGCGCGTCCCCGATCACGGCAAGTTCGTGCCGTGGCGGCTGATTCTGATCGAAGGCGACGACCGGATCAAAGCGGGCGAAAAGCTTGCCGAGATCGCCAGGCGCAAGCGCCCCGAACTCGATGAGGCCGGCCTTGATATCGAACGGCGGCAGTTCCTGCCGGCACCGGTGACCATCGGCGTGCTGCTCTCGCCCAAGCCCAATCCCAAGGCACCGGAGATGGAGCAGTTGCTGTCGGCCGGCAATGTCTGCTTCAACCTCTCGCATGCTGCTTTTGCCATGGGTTTTGCGGCCAGCTGGACCAACCGCTGGTACGGCTTCGATACCGAAGCGCAGACCATGCTGGGCGCTCGCGGCGGCGAACGCTTCGTTGGCTTCATCCATATCGGCACCCCGACCACTGACATCGAGGATCGCGACCGGCCGAACCTCGATGAAGTGGTGACGCGCTGGCAGGGCTAACCATTCGTTAACCAGTCGCGGGTGATTGGTTAACCGAACGTTAGCAACGGACCCTTCGAGTCGATGGGCGTGAAGCCGATATCGGTGCCGCAACCGCTTGCCTATGCCATGGACACGGCAGGGGCCAAGAGCGACGTCGACTTCGATTACCTGCTGCGTACGGCGATCCGCGAAAGCAGCCTCAACCCGGAGGCCAAGGCCCGGACGTCCAGCGCCACCGGACTGTTCCAGTTCCTCGACAGCACCTGGCTGCAGGTGATGAAGGAGGAGGGGCCGCGGCTCGGTTACGGGCAATACGCCAGTGCGATCAAGGTCGACGCCGACGGCGATTACTACATCGCCGACAAGGCGCTGCGGCAGGACGTTCTGAAACTGCGTGAGGACCCGCAGGTCGCCTCGGATATGGCGGCGGCGTTCACCCGGAGCAATGGCGCCTACCTGTTCGAGAAATTTGGCCGCATGCCGAGCCCGGGCGAACTCTACATCGCGCATTTTCTCGGGGCGCAGGGGGCAGAAAAGCTGTTCAACGCCGGCCTGAAGGATCCCGACCAGATCGCCGCCAAGCTGTTTCCCAAACAGGCCAAGGCCAATCGCGCCATCTTCTACGAGGGCGGCGAGGCGCGGACCATCCGCGAGGTCTACCGAGCGCTGGTCGACAAGCACGACGGAGCTGTCGATCCGCGCTTTGCCACGCAGCAGCTGGCGGTCGACCCGGCGGCGCCGGCCGGCAAGTGGGATTCGGCCCCGGTGCCATCGCGATTCTCGCCGGACGACATGTCCTTCACCTCGCTGTTTTCGAGCGAGGGCGAGGTGCAGGGACGCACCCTGATGAGTCCGGCGACGGAAGCGCAGGGAAGCGCGCTGTTCACCCAGCTCTATGGCCAGGACGGAACGCTGCCCAAACCCCCGAAATTATGGTGAACCGTTCCTTAAGCCTTCCCCGATAGCGTCATTTCCGGCGCCTATCGGAGAACTTGATGGTTGCGTACCAGGATTTCGTCGCGCTGAGCCAATCGCGCGACAGTGAGGAGCGGGGGCAGGCGGCCCACCTCGCTGCCATGGCCTATCTCAACCACTATGGTCCGGCCGACGAGCACGCGGCGCTTTATGCGGCGCTGATCGGCTTTCTCGACGATCCATCGGTGCGGGTGCGCGGGGCGCTGGCCTATGGGCTGCTGCATGCTGTGGAGGCGCCGCGGCCCATTCTGCTGGCGCTGCTGCACGATAGTCCGGTGATCGCGCGCGCCGTGGTGCAGTATTCTCCGGCGCTGGTCGATGCCGACCTGATGGCGCTGATCCGGGGTGCCGACGAGGTGATGCTGCTGGCGACGGCGACCCGTGAGCGGCTGAGCCAGCGGGTGGTTGAGGCGCTGGTGGCGCGCGGTGGGCGACCATTGCTGATCAAGCTGCTGGATCGACCCGATGTGCCGTTCTCCCCGGCCATGCTGCGACAGGTGGCTGATCGCGATGGGGCCGACGACGCGGATCTGCGCGGGCTGCTGCTGGCGCGTGACGACCTGCCCGCCGATGCGCGGCTGATTCTGGTGCAGGCGGTTGCCGCGGCGCTGCGTGGTACACGGATGGTCCGGGGTGCCGTAGCACCGCATCGACTGGAGCGGCTGCTGCGCGACGCGACCGATACGGCGCTGACGGCGATCGGCGAGCAGGAGGCGGCGGCGGGCAGGGCGCCTTATGCAGCAGACCTGGTCGAAGCGGAGTTCGTCTCGACCCGGGTGATGCTGCACGCCATCGTCCAGGGCCATGTGCTGTTCTTTGCCGATTGCGTGGCGCAACTGGCGGAGACGCCGCGTGACAAGGTATTCACGTTGCTGGAGCATGGCAGCCGGTCGGCCCTCAATGCGCTGTTCTCGCGTTGCGGCCTCGGCGAAGCAGTGCGCAACATGCTGGCACGATTGATCTTTCACGCCCGCGCCGCCGACCTTGCCGATGATTTGGCAGCCCGGCATTTGGTGGTGACCGCGCTGACCGAGGAGCTGATCGTCGAGCATGACGGGGTCATTCCGCCCGAGCTCGAGGAGGCGTTTGCCTATCTCAGCGAACAGAACGTCATTCTGGCGCGCCGCGCCGCACGCGGGGTCATGTCGGCCTTCGCCGGGACGGCACAGTCGGAAATGACACTGCCGCAGCTCGAGGCTGAGGAGCTTCTGGCGCTGCCGGCGGCATAGGAAGGACTGACCGAAGCTAGGTCGAGGCCGTCACGACAGAAGCGCGTCAATAGCGGAACTGTTCGCTCAGCACGCGCTCGTCGAGTCCGGTGCCCGGATCGAACAGCAGCGTCACCTTCTGGTTACGGTTCTCACGCACCGTCACCTCGATGACCCGCTGGAACTCGACATTGTCGGCCACTGCGCTCACCGGGCGCTTGTCGGCTTCGCGGGTGCGGAAGGTGACGACGGCGCGGTTGTTGAGAATGGCGCCGCGCCAGCGACGCGGGCGGAACGGCGAGATTGGCGTCAGCGCCAGCAAGGGCGAGTCGATCGGCAGGATCGGGCCATGTGCGGAAAGGTTGTAGGCGGTCGAACCTGCGGGGGTTGCGAGCAGCACGCCATCACAGATCAGCTCTTCGAGGCGCGGCTGGCCATCGACCAGGATTTCCACCTTCACCGCCTGATAGGTCATGCGGAACAGCGACACTTCGTTGAGCGCCAACGCCCGGTGCTCGGAACCATCGGCCAACCGGACGTTCATTTCGAGCGGGTAGATGTGGGTAGGCTTGGCGGCGGCGAGGCGCGCGGGCAAGCCATCGGCAGAGAACTCGTTCATCAGGAAGCCGACGGAGCCGAAGTTCATACCGTAGACCGGCACGTTCCTGCCCATCTTGCGGTGCAGGGTCTGCAGCATCAGCCCGTCGCCGCCCAGGGCAACCACGGTGGTTGCAGCGTCAAAGCCGCTGTCGCCGTAGCGCTGGCGCAGCAGGTCCGCTGCGCGATCCGCCTCCGGCGTGCCGCTCGAAACGAAGCTTACCCCTTCGATACGTTCCGTCACGGCTGGCCCCTCACTGCTCGCGCCCGCTGCCTAGCATGGGCGGGTGACGTGGGGAAGAACGGGTTGATTGGGCCGTTCGTCTCAACTACATGAGCGGCAACGGATTTGAGGATAGAAATGCGCGCCGAAATCACCAAGGTCATCGCCGAAATCGAGCAGGTCGTAAGCCTGCTGAGGAGGCATCTTTGACTGGGATACAGCTGAAGCCCGCCTCGACGACCTGACGGCTCGGACCGAGCACCCCAACTTCTGGGCCGATCCGGAGAAGGCCCGGCCGATCATGCAGCAGCGTGATGAGCTGGACGTGCAGGTGAAGGCAGTGAAGGCCTTCGAAGCCTCGATCCGCGACAACACCGAACTCATCGAGATGGGTGAGGCGGAGAACGACGCCGAGGTGGTCAAGGAGGCCGAGCAGGCCCTGCATGAGACCTTGAAGGAAGCGCGGTCTGCCCAGGTCGAGACACTGCTTTCCGGCGAAGCGGACGGTAATGACTGCTATCTCGAGATCCACTCCGGCGCCGGCGGCACCGAGAGCCAGGACTGGGCAAACATCCTGTTGCGGATGTACACGCGCTGGGCGGAGCGGCGGAAGTTCAAGGTCGAGACGATGGAGATCCATGACGGTGAAGAAGCCGGGATCAAGTCGGCGACCATCAAGGTTACCGGGCATAATGCCTATGGCTGGCTGAAGACCGAGAGCGGTGTACATCGCCTCGTGCGCATTTCGCCCTACGACAGTGCGGCGCGCCGCCACACCAGCTTTTCGAGCGCCTGGGTCTACCCGGTGGTCGATGACACCATCAACATCGAGATCAACGAGAGTGACCTGAAGGTCGATACCTATCGTTCTTCCGGTGCTGGTGGTCAGCACGTCAACACCACCGACTCGGCGATCCGCATCACGCACGTGCCGTCAGGCATTGTCGTCGCCTGCCAGCAGGAGCGCAGCCAGCACAAGAACCGCGCCACGGCGATGGCCATGCTGAAGGCGCGCCTCTACGAGGTGGAACTGCAAAAGCGCGAGGAAGCGGCCAACGCCGAATCCGCTGCCAAGACGGATGTGGGCTGGGGCCATCAGATCCGCAGCTATGTGCTGCAGCCCTACCAGATGGTCAAAGACCTGCGCACCGGCCACGAAACGTCGAACACCTCGGCAGTGCTCGATGGCGATCTCGACGACTTCATGGAAGCCTCGCTCGCGGCGCGGGTCACCGGCTACGCAGACAAGGTCGCCGACGCCGAATAACGAAGTTGGCCGGTAGCTCGGCTACCGGCCAACGACCATCCGAAGACCCGAAATCGAGATGAAGCGCCCAGGGCCACCTTGGCGCAACTGCCTTGTTACCGGTAACGTCTTGCGAACGCATGATGCATTTGAACTAATGCAAGGCGCAATGAGTTACGTCACTCATTGCGCACGGGCTTGGGGGAGCGGTGATGGAGGATGACGACCTGGTCGACAGGATCTACGAGGCGGGAGCCGTTCCCGACCTCTGGCCGAATGTCCTCGAAACCCTGGGCAGAATAAGCCGGGTTGCCGGCACTGTACTGTTCGCCGTGCGGGGTGAGACGGCGCACTGGACGGCTTCCCCGAGCCTCGTGGATATGTCGCGGGGATATTTCGAGGGCGGGTATCCCGGCCATGACGACCGTACGGCGCGGCTCCTCGCTTACGATCATCCTGGTTTCGTCACCGATCTGGACGTGTTTACGCGTGAGGAGTGGGAAGCCGATCCGATCCGCAAGGAGTTCTTCGTGCCGCGTGGCTTCGGCTGGGGGGTGGCGACCGGGATCAAGGTCCCGACCGGCGATCTGCTGATCTTCCACGGCGAGAGACGACTGGCGGATGGGCCGGTCCAGCGGGATGTGGTGGAGCGTCTCGACCTGCTGCGTCCGCACCTGGCGCGCGCCGCACTGATGTCGGCCCGAATCGCGTTCGAACGTGCCCAGGGCGCCGTTGCGGCGCTGGAGATGGTCGGCCTTCCTGCAGCAGTGCTTGGTCCGCGCGGTGCGGCGATTGCGACCAACGGCATGCTGGAGGCTCTCGCGCCGTCGGTGGTGCAGTCACGGCCGACCCGGCTGGCGCTCGCCAATCAGCGCTCCGACGAGATGCTGAGCACCGCACTCGAGGCAGCCGAGGCCGGACTGCATACGGGTCCGGTGCGCTCGATCCCGATCCCCGCCAGCGAGGACAGCCCGGCAATGGTGGCGCATATGCTGCCGATACGCGCCTCGGCCCGTGAGGTGTTTACCGGTGCCGCCGCCGTGCTGCTGATGACGCCGGTAACGCTACGGGAACTGCCTGATGCGGCGGTGATCCAGGGGCTGTTCGACCTGACGCCGGCAGAAGCCCGGATCGCACGCGCGCTCGGCGGCGGGATGACCATCGGGCAGATCGCCTCGACAACCGGCGCCAGCGCGGCAACGGTGCGCAACCAGGTCCAGGCGGTATTCGGCAAAACCGGCATGCATCGACAGGCCGATCTCGTCGGCCTGTTGCAGGGGTTGCAGCCGTTGGTTAGCGCCCCGACCCCACCGTCGCGATTGCCGCCGCGTAAGTGATGCCGCCGCCAAAGGCGACGAGACCCAGTCGGTCGCCCGACTTGGTGGTCGGCAAGGCATCCATCAGCGCCAGCGGAATGGTCGAGGAACTGGTGTTGCCGAGGTTACGGATGATCGAGTGCGCCGGGCGGCCCGAGCGACGGGCGATAGCGTCGATGATGCGCTGGTTGGCCTGGTGCGGCACCATCAGGTCGATATCATCCATCGAGATGCCTTCGGCGGCACAAGCCGAGGTCAGCGTCGCCGACATGGCGCGCACGGCATCGGCGAACACCTCGCGGCCGTTCATCTTGATGTAGCCTTCGCCGGCGCGGGGCACGCTCAGCAACTCGCCCGACTCCGGTGCGCCGGCGATGGTCGGCTGGGCAAAGGTGAAGAGTGCGGGCTGATCATGCCCTGGCCCCTGTACCAGTGATGCGGTAGCCGCGTCGGCAAACAGCACGGCGGTGTTGAAGTCGTTCTGGTCGAGCAGTGGCGACAGCACTTCCGACGTCACCACCAGCACCCGGGCTTCGGGATTGTTGGACACGTAGTCGCGGGCCTGGGCCAGCGCGTACAGGTAGCCGGAACAGGCGGCATTGATGTCGTAGGCCGGCAGGTTGGCGCGGCCGGCCGTGCTGACGGCGTCGGCAACGCGGCAGGCCAGCGAAGGGGTGATCACATCCGGCGTGCCGGTGGCGGCGATCACCAGATCGATATCGTTGATGTCGAGCCGCTGCTCGTCGAGCAGCTTCTGCGTGGCAGAGACGGCAAGCGAGAACACCGTCTCGCCCGGCTGTACCCAGCGGCGGCTTTCGATGCCGGTAAGCTTGACAATGTCGCCGGCGTCGCGGGTCTGCCAGTTGCCCTTGAGGTCGGCATTATGCACCTTGCGGCCGCCGGTAATGCCGGTGATACCGGCCACACCCACCGGAACGTCGGCGCGACCGATCGCAACAGGCGCCGCCAGCGGGGCGCCGCGTCGTTTCAGCATCGCCTTGTCGACGCGCTCGGCAGTAACCGTGGTCTGTTGCCGCGCCGCCGAGGCATCGGCCTCGACGAACATCAGCGGCGCACCCACAGCAACCTTGTGCTTGGGCTCGACCGGAATCGACAGGACCTTGCCGGTCACCGTGGCCTGGACGTCGACGGCTGCCTTGGTGGCCTCGACCACGGCGACAAGGTCTCCGACCTTGATCATGTCGCCTGGCTTCACCAGCAGTTCGACCACTTCGACTTCGTCGTCGGCAGGGCCGGAGCCGATAGCGGTGATTGCCGTAGGGCCGGCGTCAACCTTGGGCGCTTCCCACGAGAGATCGAATTCGAGCAGCGCGGCAGCCGCTTCCATGATCCGGCGATAGGAGGGCAGGGTGTCGATCTGCCGCTCGAACTGGAACGGCACATGGATATCGTCGCGGGTGACACGCCGGGCACTGACCGGAACGCCGGCCTTTTCCATCACCGTCGCCATGACCTCGGCCCCGAAGCCGGCGGTGTGGTTGTCCTCATGCACTACCAGCAGCCGCTTGGTGCGGCGGACCGAGCGGAGCACCGCGTCCTCGTCCCAGGGCGAGATCGAGCGGAGGTCAATGAGGTCGAGTTCAGCGCCGGCGCCGGACAGCGTCTCGGCGGCCAGCAGCGACTGGGTCAGCGGGTTGCCCCAGGTGACCAGCGTCAGGTCGTTCCCCTGGCGTACGGTGCGAGCCTTGCCGGGGGCAACGAATTGCCTGGCCGTATCGTCCGAGGTGCGGCGATCGGAGAGGTTCAGGCCGCTCTTGGGGTAGAGGAAGACGGTCGGGCGCTTGCTCTGGAAGGCGGCATTGAGGAGGCCCGCCGCATCGCCGGCGCTCGACGGCATGACCACATCGATGCCCGGCACATGGGCGAGGATCGATTCGAGGGTCTGGGCGTGGAACGGGCCGAGGCCCGCCTTGTAGCCGCCGCAGCTGACCATCAGGATCACCGGCGCCTGCCAGCTGCCATCGGTGCGCCAGTACATCGAGCCGAGCTCGGAAATGATCTGGTTGAAGCCGAGCGGCAGGAAATCGGCAAACTGGATGAACGCCACCGGGCGCTGCCCAGTCAGCGCGCGGCCGATCGAGGTGCCCACGATTGTCGACTCCGACAGCGGCGCGTTGCGAACGCGGCCGGGGAAAGCGGTCGACAGGCCCTTGGTGACGCCGAATACATCGCCCTTGGGGTCTTCGATGTCCTGGCCGAGCAGATGGACTTCGCGATTGGCCTGGAGCTGGTCGCGCAACACCCGGTTGAGGGCTTCGCGCATGGTGAGATTCGGCTGCTTGGCGTCGCCGCGATATTCCTTGGCGTGCGCGAACTCGGGCGGGTAGGGCGCTTTGGCCGCACCGGCGGTCTGCGGCCCGGCTTCGCCGCGCGCTTCGACAACAGCTGCCGCTACTTCGGCGATCAGGCTGGTTTCGAGCTGCGCCAGTGCCGCATCGCCCATCTGCGACTCGCGCAGCGATTGACGGATGGCTTCGAGCGGATCGCGGTTCTTGCCGGATTTCAGCTCGTCGGCGGCGCGATAGAGCGCCTGATCGTCAGCATTGGTGTGATCGGAGAGCCGCTCCAGCTCCATCAGCAGCAGCGACGGGCCGCGGGTGGCGCGGGTATGGGTCACCGCCGTTTCAAAGGCGGTACGGGTAGCCGCCAGGTCGACGCCATCGACACGGCGGATCGGCAGGCCCAGGAAGCTCTCGGCCGGGCCGGTGGGCAGATCGAAGAAGGTCTGGCCCGGCGTCTTGGTCGAGATGGCCCAGTTGTTGTTCTGGATGACGAATACCACCGGCGCGCCGGTGCGTACTGCCTCGCCCACCGCCTCGAGGAATTCACCCTGTTGGGTGGTGCCGTCGCCGACGCAGCAGATCACCACCGGGGAATCGGGGTGGAACTTCACGGCCTGGGCGTTGCCCACGGCGTGCAGCGCGTTGTTGCCGACGGGCCCGACCATCGAAGCGACATTCAGTTCGCGGGCCGAGTAATGCGCGCTCATCTGTCGGCCGGCAGAATGCGACGGACCGGTAGCGAGCAGGCTGCGGAAGAATTCGACCAGCGGCAGGCCTCGTGCCAGCAGCAGCGCCTTGTCGCGATAGTGCAGGTGCAGCCAATCCTGCTGGCCGAGATAATCGGCGATCAACGCCGTCGACTCGTGGCCGGCGCCGGAAACATGGAAATGCGCCAGTCCCTGCTTGACCAGGTCTTGTTCGACACGGTCAATCTCGCGGGCGAGAAACATCGCCCGGTGCAGCCGCAGCATCGTTGGAATGTCTGAGGTCATCAGCATTGTGGCGGGAACCTAAACCCGTCCCCGGCGAAAAACCAGAGCAACTAGCTGGTCTTGGGCGAATGCATGGCTGATTTGCCGAACGCGTTGCGGCAATGCAATCGGAAGCGCTCACGCCCCAAGGAAGCGCGCCAGCCGCTTGCCGGCAGCGAGATACTTGCCCGGGTCGACCGCAACATCCTTGCGGCGCACTTCGAAATGCAGGTGCGGCCCAGTGGAGCGGCCGGTGGAACCGACCTTGGCGATCGGGGTACCGGTGTTCACCACCTGGCCTTGCTTGACGAGGAAGGCGCTGAGATGGCCGTAGCGGGTGACGAGGCCGGTCAAGTGGGTGATCTCGACCAGGTTGCCATAACCGGATTTCTCGCCGACGAAGGTCACCTTGCCATAGCCGGCGCTCAGCACCGTGGTGCCCTTGGGCGCCGGGAAGTCGAGGCCGGCATGGAAAGCGCGGCCGCCGGTGAACGGATCTTTGCGGTTGCCGAAAGTCGAGCTGATGCGGTTGAGCGAGTCCATCGGCTTGTGGATCGGGGCGAGGTCGATGGCGCCGCGCGCCGCCTTGAAGCGCGCCAGGGCGAGGTAGACGTCGTTGGCATCGTCGACGATGCCGCTGCTGTCGCCGCCGTCGACCGGCGGCTGATAGGGACCGCCAACGCCGTCGCCCAGGCCGTCGGGCATGTTCGGTTTGATGCCGAGCCCGCCCAGCACATCGAGAATGGTATCGGTCGATTCGGTGGCAGAGACCGACAGCGCGGCCAGCGCCATGCGGCTATCGTCCATCATCCTGGTCATCGACGCGCCAACCTCGGCAAGATCGCCGCCGGCCACGATCGGCGCGACAGCGGCGGCGGGAACAGCGTCGTCGATGTTCGGGTCGACCGCCGCGGTTTCGATGCCGAGTTCGGCGGCCTTGGCCGCAAGTTGCTTCACCAGCTGATGCTGTTCCAGCAGCACTTCCTGCTGCTGGGTCAACTCCTGCAGCTGCAGGTTGATGTCGCCGGCCTGGGCAAACTGCCGCGAATGCAAGCGGTCGACTTCGACCCGCAACTGGGCGATCCGGTCCTCATAGGCAGAGACGACCACGTCGTTCTGGCCGTTGAGCAGGGCCGCGATGTCGGGGGCCATGAGGAAGCCGACCAGGGTTACGACGTTGGTCCCGAACAGCGCAGCGAATGCGAGGTAAAGCAGGCCGGGCCTGATGCCCGGGTCCCGCTTCGCCCTCCGCGGGGGGGCTCCGAACACCTTGGAGACCGGCTGGGGAGCCGGTTGAACGCCACTCGATTTCGCACGCACCGCCAGAACTCCGGGACGCCACTTTCACTGGCCCCGATCATGATCCGTTAGGGTTAACAAACGCGAAAAGTCCGGCAAAGCGCGGGGCTCAGCCCTTGGCGCGCCTCGGTTTGGAGGGAGCGGAGGCCGCTTTGGCGGGAATGGCGCTGGCGTTGGCGACGAGTGTGCGAGTCGCGGCAAGCACCTTTTCGGCATGGCCCTTGATGCGGGTGGCATGGAAAACTTCGGCCACCTTGCCGTCGGGGCCGACGAGCACGGTGATGCGCTTCACCCCCATATACTCGACACCCCAGAGCTTCTTGAGCTGCCAGATGCCATAGGCCTCGATGGCCCGGCGTTCGGGATCGGCCGCGAGAATAACGCCGAGGTTGTACTTGTCGCGGAACGAGCAGTGCTGCTCGACGGTGTCGGGTGAGATGCCGACGACAACCGCGCCGAGCCGCTTGAATTCGGGCATCTGGTCGGTGAACTCGATGTTCTCGATCGTGCAGCCCTCGGTGTCGTCCTGCGGATAGAAGTAGAGGATCACCGGGTGACCAAGATGATCCGACAGGCGGAACTTCTCGTAGCTGTCGGTGATCAGTTCGAAGTCTGGGGCAGGGGTGCCGGGAAGGGGAAGGGTCATGTCATCCGGTTCGGTAGACGGGAAAACGCCGGAAAAGCCGCGCATCCGATGGGGTGTTAGTGCCATATTGCAGCCGGTATCATCTGGCAGTGAACCGCTGCTCGGTTTGATTCTAGAATAGGGCGGCAAAGCGAGCGGCCTCAAGTCGGAAAGCAGTGAAACCTACTCCAGCCCCTGGCTCCCAGCTCCGCAAGCGCTCGGCATGGCGCATCCTGGGTAGGATCGCAGCGGCGGCAGTCGCCGCGCCTGTCATCCTGCTCGTCGCCATGTACGCCGTGTTGCTCGTCACCCCGATCCCGTTGCCCTTCGTCAGCTCGCAGGTGCGCAATCTGGTGCTCGGCTCAATGCCATCCGGCAGCAAGCTCGAGTTGGGCGACATGGCGCTGGCGCTCGAGGGCTTCGTCTGGCCGGTGATCCAGTTCAAACCCGTCACCTTCACCGACGTGAAGACCGGCGGCACGGTGAGCATGGATGCACTCGAGGTCGGCTTCTCGCCGCTCAGAGCATTGGTGGGCCAGCCCGGCGCCACGGTGACGATCGTCGGCCCGCACCTGCAGGTGAACCAGGATCTGTTCGGACCGCGTCTCGCCAAGTTCGAGTATGTCGACGAGCCGGACGGTGGCCGCACAGTGCGCGTCATCGAGGGCGAAGATCAGTTCCCCGAGGTCAACCTCTCGCCGGACGGTGTGGACGTGAAGGGCCAGGTGCCGGAGGCCAGCCTCGGCATCCGCTCCGACAATGACTGGCTGGTCTACAACCTCGAAGCGGCCGCCAAAGGCATTGCCGGCATCGTGCAGCAGGCCAAGCTCGGCAATTTCTCCCGGCTGGTGGTCAAGCGCGGCGCGCTCGACATGAACGACGCGCTTTATGGTGTGCTCAGGCATTTCACCGAGATCAATATCGACATCGCTCCCAATGCCGACGGCAAGTCGGCCTCCGGTAATTTTTCCGCCGGCATTGGCGGCTCGGTGATGAACGGCATTCTCGAGTGGGTCGAGACCGACGATGGCGGCGCGCGCCTCAAGGCCTCGATCACCAACCTCGACCCAGGCGCCTTCGCCCCCTTCGTGGGGGAGCAGGAGACGGCGATCGCGGTGGTGGGTACGGCCTCGGTGTCGATCGATGTGGGCTTCACCAACACCCAGAAAATCACCGACGGGCTGTTCCATATCGATCTGACCGGCATGGATGTGCGGGCCAATGGGCAGTACTTCCCGATCGCCACTTCGATTGCCGAGGTGGTGTGGGATCCTGCCATCGGCCAGTTCACCATGGGCGAGATGCAGGTGAGCGTCGCCGGGAGCACGGGTTACGTCAGCGGCGTGTTCAAGCTCGGGCTCGATCCGCTCTATGGTCCGATCGTCGGTATGAAGGTCGCGGCGCGCGACGTCGCCATCGCCAACGAGCAGGGTATGCCGGAGGCACCATTCAGCGAGGTCAATTTCCAGGGCTGGTCGGCGCCGCTTTATGGCGCCACCGGCATCGACCAGTTCGAAGCAAGGAAGGCCGACGGCAGCCAGCTGGTGTCGACCGGGCGCATCGACATGGTGCGGCGCGGCACTGGCTTTGAAATGAACATCGCCGGCGACGGGCTCTCGGCCGACGACCTCAAGCGGCTATGGCCAGCTTTCCTTGCCAGCGAGTCGCGTGACTGGTTCGTCAAGAACGTGGTTGGCGGGCGGATCAAGAAATCGACCATGCGCTACGACTTCCCGATCGGCTCACTGGGCGAGCCGGGCGAGAACAAGCCGATGCCCAAGAACGCGATGACGATCGACATCGTCGGGGTCGGCGTCCAGATCAAGGCACTCGACACGATGGAGCCGATCACCATCGAAGGCGAGATGAAGCTCAGCCTCAAGGACACCGACATCCAGATTTCCGGCGATGGCGCGACCATCCCGACACCCAAAGGCAACATCTCGATCGCCAATGCCGGCTTCATTATCGGGTCCAACAGCGACACCGAGGCGGTGTACGAGATCTCCGGTGATCTCTCCGGCGGCATCCCGGCGCTGCTCGACTGGGTCAAGACGAACCAGCCCGATGCACTGAAGCAAGTGGCGTTGCCGAAGAACTTCGACGCCGTCAAAGGCCTGGTGTCGCTCGGGCTGGTGGCAACCATCGTCACCGACAAAAAGACCAACCAGCCGCGGACGATGGATTACGTCATCAATGGTACACTGCAGGACCTGGAAACCGCCGAGCCGATCGAGGGGCATTCGGTGGCCAAGGGGCAGTTGCAGTTCCGCGTGACACAGGCCGGCTTCAACGTCAGCGGAACGACCGAGTTCGACGGTGTGCCGGCGGCCATATCGGCAATGGGGACGCTGGATCCCAAGAAGCCGGACGTGGTGTTGACAGCCAAGGTCGACTCCGACGCGTTCAAGAAGTTCGGCGTCGACACCTCGGACTTCCTCGATGGACCGCTGACCATCTCGGCCAAGCCCCTGAGCGACGGCACAATCCAACTGGCGGCAGACCTCGAGGACGCGCGGCTCGCCATCAAGGACCTCGGCATCAGCAAGGCTGCCGGCGTCAAGGGAACAGCCGCGGCGCAGATCAAGCTGGACGGCGATGCCGTCACCATCAACGACCTCGATCTCGGCTTCGGCGACGTGAAACTCCAGGGGGCCCTCGATTTCGATTTGAAGGAAGGCCTGCAGTCGGCCGAGTTCACCTCGTTTGCGCTAAGCCCCGGCGACGAGGCGCAGATTTCCCTGACGCCGATCCGCAACGGCTACCAGGTGCGGCTGCGCGGTGACCAGCTCGACCTGAAACCGATGCTGCAGCGCTTCTTCAGCCTCTCGGGCGATTCGACCGGCGGTCCGCAGGCGACGGCGGTCAACGACCAGACCATTGCGGTTGACCTCGAGCTCAAACGAGCGCTCGGCTTCTACAAGACGACGGCGTTCAACGTGAACCTCGACCTGGTGCTGCGCGGAGCCGACCTGCAGCGCGTGAACCTGCAGGCCAACCTCGGCGGCAATCGCAGCGTCTCGGTCACGACCAATCCAACGCCGGATGGCAAGGTGATGTCGGTGGCGTTCAATGATCTCGGGACGCTTTTGCGGCTGATGAACGTCTACCCCAATGTCGAGGGCGGTGCCGGCAGCCTGGTGGTCGAGACGGTCAACGACCAGAAGATCGATGTCGGGCAGTTCTCGCTGCGCAATTTCGCTTTCGTCAACGAAGGCAATGTGGCGCAGATTCTTGGGAACGACACACAGTCCAGGCAGATGATTGCCCGCTCCAACAAGCTGGAGTTCAAGAGTGCCGAGGCGCAGTTCGTGCGGCGCAGCGACCGCGTGGAGATCACCGATGCGGTGCTGGCTGGAGCAACGGTTGGCGGCACGGCCCGCGGCTTCATCTATACCGACAAACGTCAGTACGACATTACCGGTACCTATGTGCCGCTGTTCGGGCTCAACAACGCGTTCTCGAAACTGCTCGGGCCGCTGGCCGGGCGCGATGGCGAGGGGCTGTTCGGGGTGACCTTTGCGGTGCGCGGCCCGCTGGACAAGCCGGATTTCAAGATCAACCCGATGTCGGCGCTGGTGCCCGGGGCGTTCCGCCGGATGTTCGAGTACCGAGCCAAGGAAATCCCGCGCGTCGAGTGACCAGGGGCAGGTCGAGTGACCCGCCCGGAGTAGGTTGATTTCTATCAATGTACGGGTTGGCGCAACGGCTTACGATCGCCACATGGTGGTCTGGAGGTACGAAATGTACGCACATATTCTCGTTGCAACGGATGGTTCGGAACTCGCCTCGCGTGCGCTGGATCATGCACTCGGTCTCGCCAAGGCGCTTGGCTCGGCGGTGACAATCGTCACAGTGACGGAACCCACTGCAGTGCTCGGCGGTGGTTACGCGACCGTCGCAGGCGCGGCATTCGATCCGATCCCGGAACTGATCGAAGCCCAGGAAACTGCGGCCAAGGACTTGCTCGGCAAGGCGGAAAAGGCAGCGGCTGCTGCCGGCGTGACTGCCAAGACGGTCTATGTCAATGACAGTTTTCCGGCCGACGGCATCATCTCGACCGCCAATTCGGTGGGGGCGGATCTGATCGTCATGGGCTCGCACGGCCGCAGCGGGCTTGGCCGGCTGTTGCTCGGCAGCCAGACCAACAACGTGCTGTCGCACACCACCATTCCGGTGCTGGTGACGCGCTGAGTAAGGGCAGGCTTGGGTCCAAAATTACCTCACCCACCGGCTGTCATCCCAGCGAAAGCTGGGGACCCAACTCTCCGCTGGTTCGGGCTGCGAAATGGGTCCCCAGCTTTCGCTGGGATGACACCGAGTGTTGGGCAATTCCCGTGGGTCCGCTCGAAGGCCGTCGCAGCCGCTTGGACGATGGCGCGCACGGTGCCGTCCCCACTCACGGTGTCACTCCGGCGAAGGGGTGACACCGTGGAGGTGGAAGGTCGGGGTGCCAGTTAAGGTGGCGCTCAAACCGGTTTCAGCAGCGCGTGCTTCTTCTTGCCGACCGAGAGCTTGATCACGCCTTCCGGCAACAGCGCCGCCGTGCCCAGGGTGGCACGATCGTCGGTGGCCGGTTCGTCGTTGACCCGCACTGCGCCCGATTGAATGTGCCGGCGTGCCTCGCCGTTGGACGCGGCAAGGCCGGCAGTGACCAGCGCGGCAAGCAACCCGATGCCGGCGGCCAAGTCCGACTTCGACACCTCCGCCGTCGGCAGCGACAGGTCGAGCGAGCCGGCTTCGAAGGTGGCCGCAGCAGTCGATGCCGACTGCTCCGCCGCTTCGCGGCCGTGTACGATGGCGGTGACTTCCGTCGCCAAGACCTTCTTGGCTTCGTTCAGTTCCGAACCGCCCAGCGCCGCGAGCTTTTCGATCTCGTCGAGCGGCAGGCGGGTGAAGATCTTGAGGAACTTGCCGACATCGGCATCCTCGGTGTTCCGGAAGTACTGCCAGAAATCGTAGGGGCTGAAGAGCTCGCCGTTGAGCCAGACGGCGCCGGAGGCCGACTTGCCCATCTTCTCGCCCGACGCCTTGGTCAAGAGCGGGGTGGTCAGCGCGTATAGCTGCGGTCCGCCCATGCGGTGGCTGAGATCGACGCCGTTGATGATGTTGCCCCACTGGTCGGAGCCGCCCATCTGCAGCACCGTGCCGTAGCGCCGGTTGAGCTCGGTGAAATCATAGCCCTGCATGATCATGTAGTTGAACTCGAGGAAGCTCAACGACTGTTCGCGGTCGAGCCTGAGCTTCACCGAGTCGAAGCTCAGCATGCGGTTGACCGAGAAGAAGCGGCCGACATCGCGCAGGAATTCGACATAGTTCAGCTTCAGCAGCCAGTCCGCATTGTCCACCATGATGGCGTCGGTCGGGCCGTCACCATAGCGGAGGATGCGCGAGTAGACCTTCTTGATGCTCTCGATGTTGGCCTTGATCTTTTCGACGCTGAGCAGGCTCCGCTGGTCGTCGCGGAATGAGGGATCGCCAACCATCGAGGTGCCGCCGCCCATCAGGCTGATCGGCCGATGGCCGGTTTCCTGCAGCCAGTAGAGCATCGTCACGGTGATCAGGTTGCCGATATGGATGCTGGTGGCCGTCGCATCGTAACCGACATAGCCGGTGATGCGCTCCTTGGCCGCGAGGGCATCGAGCCCCTCGGGATCGGAGATCTGGTGGATGAAGCCTCGCTGATCGAGGACGTTCAGGAAATCGGATTTGAACTTGGCGGCCATCGGCTTGCCCTATGTAATCGACCGGCTCGTCATGAGGGCAAGGTGCACCCCCATGAGGACCTCATCCCGAGCCGTCCGAAGGACGAGGTCCGGGGCGTCTGGCTAGCGCCCCTTGCCCGCCGCGATTTCCGCGCGGCGCCGGTCAAGATAGTCGGCGCAGCGTTCGGTGAGTTCGTCGATCTTGCCTTCGTAGAAGTGGTTGGCGCCCTCGACCTGCTGCTGCTCGATGGTGATGCCCTTCTGGGTCTTCAGCTTGTCGACCAGCTTCTGCACCGATTGCGGCGGCGCCACACGGTCCTTGTCGCCATGGATGATCAGGCCCGAGGACGGGCAGGGGGCGAGGAAGGAGAAATCGTAGAGGTTCTCCGGCGGGCTCACCGAGATGAAGCCCTCAACCTCGGGGCGACGCATCAGGAGCTGCATGCCGATCCAGGCGCCGAACGAGAAGCCGGCAATCCAGCAGCCGCGCGACTCGCGGTTGAGGCTCTGCAGCCAGTCGAGCGCCGCGGCGGCGTCCGAGAGTTCGCCGATGCCGTGATCGAACAGACCCTGCGAGCGACCCACGCCACGCGAATTGAAGCGCAGGACGGAGAAACCGCGCTGGGCGAACATGTAGAACAGGTTGTAGACGATCTGGTTGTTCATCGTGCCGCCGAACTGCGGATGCGGATGAAGCACGATCGCGATCGGGGCGTTCGGATCCTTGCCCTGCTGGTAGCGCCCCTCGAGGCGGCCTTCGGGTCCGTTGAAGATGACTTCTGGCATTAGGTCGTTTCCTTGACCGTTCTTTTTGGGGCCCCGCCGAGCCTCTATGCGCTGAGCTCATGCCTCGCGCGCGGGCCGGTCTCTCGGCTTGACGAATGCTGCGCCGCTGCCTAAAACATGGGCCGAAAACTCCAGTTTCGAATAATTCTAAACTGGGTTTTCGAAGGCGGCAGTTGGTGGTCCAACCGCTTCCGGTTGCTGGTGAGCGCTCCTTGTAGTGAAAGTGAGCGCCCGATTTCAAGATTTGTTTCAGGCACGTGCGGCGCCTTGGCGTCGCGGCTGGCCTTTCGGAGCGGATGAGGCAGGCCTCGGATCTATGACGCGACAGTCGATCTATCTCGATCACAATGCGTCGGCGCCGCTGCTGCCGGAGGCTCGCGCTGCCCATATCGGGGCTCTCGACCTCGTCGGCAACCCCTCATCGGTGCATGCCCAGGGCAGGGCGCTGCGTGCCGTGATCGACAAGGCGCGCGCCCAGGTGGCGCGGCTCGCCGGCGCGGAGCGCGACCAGGTGGTGTTCACCGGCTCGGCCACCGAAGCGATCACCCAGGCGATCGTCGGTGGCGCCAAGGCGTTCAACGTCGATGCCATCGTCGTTTCGGAGGGCGAGCATGCGGCAGTGCTGAGGGCTGCCGAAGCCACTGGATTGCCGATCAAGAAGGTCGGCCTCGATGCCGACGGAGTGATCAAGGTCGAAGAGATCGCGGCGGCACTGGCGGCGGCGGACCTCGTCGGCATGCGGCTCCTGGTTGCGGTGCACCTTGTCAACAACGAGACCGGGGTGATCCAGCCGGTCGATCGCATCGAAGTGCTGGTCGGCCCGAGCCCGCATTACCTGTTTGTCGACGCGGTGCAGGGTTTTGGCAAGGTGGGGCTCGAATTTGCCTCGCGCGCACCCGATATGATGGCGATCAGCGGCCACAAGATCGGCGGTCCCGCCGGCATCGGCGCGCTGCTGATGAAGGGCCATGCCGACCAGGTTCGCCTGATCCCCGGTGGGGGCCAGGAGAGCGGGCGGCGCGGTGGCACGGAATCGGCAGCGGCAATCGCCGGGTTCGGTGCGGCGGCCGAAGTGTTCGCCGAGCGGTTTTACCACGCCAATGTCAGCGAGCTGGTGCGGACCGCGGAAGACGGTATGCGGTTGATCGCGCCCGATCTGGTGATCTTCGGCGAGAAGACCGACCGGATCGGCAACGTGAGCAACTTCGCGGTGCCGGGGTTGAAGAATGCCGTGGCCATGATGGGGCTGGACCTTGCCGGTCTCGCCGTTTCATCGGGTTCCGCCTGCTCGTCGGGCAAGGTTGGCCCGAGCCATGTGCTTGCCGCCATGGGCGTGCCGGCAGAGCTCGGCGAGTGTGCAATGCGTGTGAGCTTCGGCTGGTCCTCTTCAATCGAGGACGTCGAGGCTTATCTCAGGGGTTTTGGCGAAGTCGTCGGGCGTCATCGCGCCCGCCACGGCGTCGCAGCATAGGAAGAAGACGATGGCCCGTTACGACATCCCGACTTTGAAGGAAGAGATCGAGGACGATACCGTTGAGAAGGTACTCGCGCTCGATGTCGAGAAGTATAAGTACGGGTTCGAAACTCAGCTTGAAGTCGACAAGGCCCCCAAGGGCCTGAACGAGGACACCATCCGCTTCATCTCGGCCAAAAAGGACGAGCCGGAGTGGATGCTCGAGTGGCGGCTGGATGCCTATAAGCGCTGGCTGACCATGGACGAGCCGACCTGGGCCAAGGTGCACTACCCCAAGATCGACTTCCAGGACATGTACTACTACGCGGCGCCCAAGAGCTCGAACCGGCCCAAGAGCCTCGATGAGATCGATCCGGCGCTGCTCGAAATGTACGAGAAGCTCGGCGTGCCGCTGAAGGAGCGCGAGCTGCTCGCCGGCATCGAGCAGCCCAAGGTTGCCGTCGATGCGGTGATCGATTCCGTCTCGGTCGGCACCACGTTCCGGGCCGAGCTCGAGAAGATGGGCATCATCTTCTGCTCGATCTCGGAGGCGATCCGCGAATACCCCGACCTCGTGAAGCAGTATCTCGGCTCGGTCGTTCCGGTGTCCGACAACTACTATGCGACGCTGAACTCGGCGGTCTTCACAGACGGCTCGTTCTGCTACATCCCCAAGGGCGTGCGCTGCCCGATGGAGCTCTCGACCTATTTCCGCATCAACGAGGCCAAGACCGGCCAGTTCGAGCGCACGCTGCTGATCGCCGACGAGGGCGCCTACGTGTCCTATCTCGAAGGCTGCACGGCGCCGGCCCGCGCTGAGCACCAGCTGCATGCCGCTGTGGTCGAGCTCGTTGCCCTCAAGGACGCCGAGATCAAGTACTCGACGGTGCAGAACTGGTTTCCGGGCGACAAGGACGGCAAGGGCGGCGTCTACAACTTCGTCACCAAGCGTGGCGATTGCCGCGGCGACAACTCCAAGATCAGCTGGACGCAGGTCGAAACCGGCTCGGCGATTACCTGGAAGTATCCCTCGTGCATCCTGCGCGGCGACAACTCGTCGGGAGAGTTCTACTCGATCGCCATTTCGAACGGCTACCAGCAGGTCGACAGCGGCACCAAGATGCTGCACCTGGGCAAGAACACCACGAGCCGGATCATCTCCAAGGGCATCGCGGCAGGGTACTCGGACAATACCTATCGCGGCCAGGTCTCGGCGCATGCGAAGGCCAAGGGCGCCCGCAACTTCACCCAGTGCGACAGTCTCTTGATCGGCGACAAGTGCGGCGCGCATACCGTACCCTATATCGAGAGCCGCAACGCCTCAGCCGTGTTCGAACACGAGGCGACGACCAGCAAGATCTCGGACGACCAGATGTTCTACTGCATGCAGCGCGGCCTCTCGGAAGAGGAAGCGGTGGCGCTGATCGTCAACGGCTTCGTGCGTGACGTGCTGCAGCACCTGCCGATGGAGTTCATGGTCGAAACGCAGAAGCTGATCTCGATCTCGCTCGAGGGCAGCGTCGGCTGATGACGTCTTGGCCCCACAACATCGTCAATGTTGCTGACCTTGAGCTCAAGTGGCTCACGGTGGGCGACCGCTTTGAGGTGGGGCTCAACGACATCGACGCGGCCTGGGCCGACGACATCGCGCACGGCAACGACAGAGAGCCGATGTCGATCTTCAGCACCGCCGGTAACCTGACGCCGTTCGGCTACAGGGACGGTGAAGACACCGAGGGCGCGGGAGGCACCAAATGAAAGTGGTGCTGAACCTCGAAGACGTTCCACTGCAGCAGGGGGCGGAGGGGACGCGCTTCGCGGCGGCTACCGGCGAGTTCGGTCCGGCGCTCGGGCTGTTCGGCCTCGGCGCTGCGTTACATGTCGTGCCGCCCGGCAAAACGGCGACGCCGTTTCATCGTCACCACACCTCAGACGAGATGTTCCTGATCCTCTCCGGCACCGGCACCTACCGGTACGGCGAGGAGCGGCTCCCGGTACGCGTTGGCGATTGTCTCTCGGCGCCGGCGGGAGGCGAGGGGCATCAACTCATCAATACCGGTGACGAGGAGCTTCGCTATATCGCGTTCTCCAACAACACCAATGCCGATGTGGTCGAGTATCTCGACAGCGGCCGCATCCGTGTCGATATCGGCGCGACCGGCCACCACCGTGAGAACGCCACCTTCGGTGCCGGCGGCAAGCTGATGCCGATGGGCTACTGGGATGGTGAAGATACGGGAGGAGAGAAGTGACCCGACCGTTGCTCAACATCGCAGAGTTGGCTCTCGAGAGCTGGACGCAGGGCGCGAATTACCAGTCATCGGACGCCTCGTTCGGCCGGCTGCTGGGGCTGCGTAACCTTGGCATCAGCTACAACGAGGTGCCGGCGGGCAAGTCGAGCTGCCCGTTCCACAACCACCATGTCGAGGACGAGCTGTTCATCGTGCTCGAAGGTGAGGGCACCTATCGCTACGGCGCGGACAGCCACGCCATCAAGGCCGGCGACGTGCTGGGCGCGCCGGCAGGCGACCGCTCGACGGCGCATCAGATCATCAACACCGGCACTGGCGTGCTTCGGTATTTCGGCATCTCGACGATGGCCGCGACCGAAGTGTGCGAGTACCCGGACTCGAACAAGTTTGGCGTCTTTTCCCGGACCAGCGGTAACCCGACCGACAAATCGTCGCTTCGGCACATCGCACGCGAGGCATCGAGCCTCGACTACTGGGACGGCGAAAATATCGGAGAAGTGAAATGACCACCCCCATGCTCGAAATCCGCGACCTGCACGTCCGCATCGAGGCACGCGAAATCCTCAAAGGCGTGAACCTGATCGTCCCCAAGGGTGAAGTGCATGCGATCATGGGGCGCAACGGGTCGGGCAAATCGACGCTCAGCTATGTGCTGGCCGGCAAGGAAGACTACGAGATCACCGGCGGCGAAGTGCTGCTCGACGGCGTAAACATCCTCGAGATGGAACCGTCCGAGCGCGCCACGGCCGGGCTGTTCCTCGCCTTCCAGTATCCGATCGAGATCCCTGGCGTTGCCACCATGACCTTCCTCAAGGCGGCGCTGAATGCCAAGCGCAAGGCCAATGGCGAAGGCGAGCTGTCGACGCCGGATTTCATGAAGGCAGTCAAGGAAGCCGGCAAGGCGCTGCATATCGACAGCGACATGCTGAAGCGTGCGCTCAATGTCGGGTTCTCGGGCGGCGAGAAGAAGCGGGCCGAAATCCTGCAGATGGCGCTCCTGAAGCCCAAGATGTGCATCCTCGACGAGACCGACTCCGGCCTCGATATCGACGCGCTGAAGGTGGTGTCGGAGGGCGTCAATGCACTGCGCAGTCCCGACCGTTCGATGCTGGTGATCACCCACTACCAGCGGCTGCTCAACCACATCGTGCCGGATGTCGTGCACGTGTTTTCGGATGGCCGCGTGGTCGAGAGCGGCGGCAAGGAACTGGCGCTGGAACTGGAAGCCAAGGGCTATGCCGGCTTCGACGAAGCGGCGGCGTAAGGACCGATGACCATGCATGTCCCCGTCCGGCTCGGGCCGGCTGAACTGAAGCTCATCGACCAGCTGACGGCCGCCGGTGCGGTCGCGGAAGCCGAGCGCCTTGCCGGCGCCGGTCTGCCGACGCGGCGCGTCGAGGCCTATCACTACACCGACCTGAAGCAGTTGCTGCGCTCGGTCCCCGAACTCGCTGGCGCCGCCACCGAAGCGAGCGCTCCGGCGCTGCGCGTGGCCGGTGCCTACCAGCTGATGATCGCCAATGGCGTGGTGCAGGACACCGGCACGGCGCCGGCCGGCGTCATCGTCGGCAAGTCGACCGGCGGCGTGCTTACGACGCGTGACGATGTGGTTACGCGTCTCAACCTGGGGCTGACCAGGGAGTGCCTGACGCTCGACCTCGACGGATCGGTCGACCCGGTGATCCAGATCGATCGCCGCACTGAAGGCGCTGCCGGGCACTCGACCAGCGCCGCGAAGATCTTCGTCGCAGATAACAGCAGCGCGGTGATCGTCGAGACCTACTCGGGCAGCGAGGAAGCGCATCTCGGCAACCACGCGACCTACCTGGCGTTGGGCAAGAACGCCAAGGTGACGCACATAACCGTCAACCTTGCGGCCAAGAAGGCCACGCACTTTGCCTCCAACGAGTATCACCTCGCCGAAGGCGCGCAGCTTCGCACCCTGATCATCAATGCCGGTGCGGCGCTCAGCCGGACGCAGCTGTTCCCGCGCTACGCAGGCGCCGGCGCCTATGCCGACGTTACCGGGCTGAACCTCGTCTCGGAGGGCCAGCACGCCGACATCACCATGGATGCGCTGCACGCCGTGCCGCACACTTCGTCGAAGCCGCTGTTCAAGTCGATCGCCCGTGGGCGCTCGAAGGCCGTGGTGCAGGGGCGGTTGGTGGTGGCGCGCGATGCGCAGAAGACCGACGCCAAGCTGATGAGCCAGGGCCTGATGCTCTCGGACGAAGCCGAGATTCTCACCAAGCCCGAGCTCGAGATTTACGCTGACGACGTGGTCTGTGGCCACGGTTCGACCTGCGGCCAGCTCGACGAAGACTCGCTGTTCTACCTGATGAGCCGCGGCATCGCGAAGGCGGACGCCGAGACCATGCTGGTGCGGGCGTTCCTCGCCGAGCTGATCGACCCGATCGAGGACGAGGCGCTGAACGAGGCGCTGACGGCGGTGATCGAGGGCTGGCTGGCGGCTGACACCTGAAGGAAGGCCCCCTCACCCGGAGCGCTGCGCGCTCCGACCTCTCCCCCCAGGGAGAGGTGGCGAGGGGGCGGAGTTTGTGCCCAAGCACCACCTCTCCCTGGGGGGAGAGGTCGCCGCGCAGCGGCGGGCGAGGGGGCCTTCTCCGCCCTCCGAACAGGAAAGCAGTATGACCTTCGACCTGAACCAGATCCGCGCCGATTTCCCGATCCTCGACGAGAAGATCCACGGCAACCGGCTGGTCTACCTCGATAGCGGCGCCTCGGCGCAGAAGCCGAACCAGGTGCTCGACCGGATGGATTGGGCGCACCGGCACGCTTATGCGAACGTGCATCGCGGCCTCCATACGCTCGCCAACCGGGCGACCGAGGCCTATGAGGGCGGCCGCGAAGCGACCCGGCGGTTCCTCGATGCGCGGCGGAACGAAGAGATCATCTTCACCCGTTCGGCGACCGAGGCGATCAACCTGGTTGCCTCGTCCTTCGCCGGTCCGCGGATCGGGGGGGGCGACGAGATCGTGCTCTCGATCATGGAGCACCACTCCAACGTCGTGCCCTGGCATTTCCACCGCGAGCGCAAAGGCGCGGTGCTGAAGTGGGTTGATGTGCGCGACGACGGCAGCTTCGATCTCGACGCCTTCGAGGCGGCGCTGTCGCCGAAGACCCGGATGGTGGCGATCACCCATATGTCGAACGTCCTGGGCACGGTGACGCCGATCAAGGAGATCGTCGAAATCGCCCATGCGCGAAACATCCCGGTGCTGGTCGATGGCAGCCAGGGCGCCGTGCACCTCAAGGTGGACGTGCAGGACCTGGGCGTCGATTTCTACGTCTTCACCGGGCACAAGCTCTATGGCCCGACCGGCATTGGCGTGCTGTATGGCAAGTACGAGCTGCTCGCCGACATGCAGCCCTACCAGGGCGGCGGCGAGATGATCGACACCGTCACCCGCGACAGCGTTACCTATAACGAGCCGCCGCACCGGTTCGAGGCCGGTACGCCGCCGATCGTGCAGGCGATCGGGCTCGGCGCGGCCATCGACTATGTCGAGGGGGTTGGCCGCGACGCGGCGCAGGCGCACGAAGCGGAACTCACGGGTTACGCGATGGAACGGCTCAGCCGCATCAACTCGCTGCGATTGATCGGTACTGCGCCGGGCAAGGGCGGCATCTTCTCGTTCGAGGTGAAGGGCGCCCACGCGCATGATGTCTCGACCATTCTCGATCGCTACGGCATCGCGGTGCGGGCCGGCACGCATTGCGCCATGCCGCTGTTACAAAGGTTTGGCGTCACCTCTACCTGCCGGGCCTCCTTCGGCCTATATACCGGCAAGGATGACATCGACGCGCTCGTCGAGGGCATCGAAAAAGCGCGAAGCTTCTTTGCGTGAGAGCGCGGAACCGTTTCGTCCTGGGGAATTGATATGTCTGACGAAGTGAACGAGATTGCCTCCGACGTTGCGGCTCCCGAGCCGAACGCCGGCGACGCGCCCCGCATCACGCCCAATGTCGGTGCGGCGATTCCAGCCGACGATGTCGAGCGGATCACCAAGGATCTGATCGGTGCGCTGAAGACCGTCTACGACCCGGAGATTCCCGTCGATATCTATGAGCTCGGGCTGATCTACAAGGTCGATCTCGATGACGACCGCAACCTCACCATCGACATGACGCTGACCGCGCCGGGCTGCCCGGTGGCTGGCGAGATGCCGGGCTGGGTGGAGAATGCGGCGCGCAACGTCGAGGGCATCCAGGACGTTACCGTCAACATGGTCTACGATCCGCCATGGGACGCTTCGCGCATGAGCGAGGAAGCCCAGGTGGCGCTGAACTGGTGGTAAGTTCCACCGATTAGGTCTATATATCGTTTTGTTACGATGAAGGGCTTGAGCCGATGCCGTTGAAGATCATGAGCCTCACCGATGCCGCCGTCGAGCGCATCAACGAGATCATCGAGGACAGCGCCACCCCGGTGGTTGGGGTGCGCGTCGGCATCAAGGATGCTGGCTGCGCCGGCCAATCCTACACGCTCGCTTACGTCTCCGAGCCGGTAAAGGGCGACGACCATATCGAGGAGAAGGGCGTCCACGTCTATGTGGAGCCCAAGGCCACATTGTTCCTCCTCGGCACGGTGATGGATTTCGAGGAAGACATCCTCAAATCCGGCTTCACCTTCAAGAACCCGAACCAGACCGGTGAATGCGGCTGCGGCGAGAGCGTGCAGTTGAAGCCGGCCGACCTCAAGGCCCTGGCCGAGGCTCGGGCACACGCTTAGGCGTTTCTCGCCAACAAGCTGCCAAGGCCACGGAGTCATTCCCGCGAAAGCCGGGAGCCTCTGTTTGCGATCTCTCCACCGGCGCGTGCTTTGGGGGCCGAACCGGAGGTTCCCGCTTTCGCAGGAATGACCCGGTGGGTTTGGCGCGATGCGGTGCCGTGTGGCCCCTATTAATCCCGACGCGCCTGCGCTAAACCCATTCCGCTTGCTTCAACCTCACCCCGGCGACGTTCCGGGCCATTCGACAGATCGAAGTGTCCGGCGCTGCCGGAGTGAGTGCGGCCATGGCGCCGCTCTGTGACGGAGTCCTCCATTGACTGCTGCTGCTTCCTCAAAGCTCGAGGCTTTGACGATCGTTCCGCCTGATCATCCGCTGGTCGGCCGGGTCACCCCACCGGGCTCGAAGTCGATCACCAATCGTGCGCTGCTGCTGGCGGCACTGGCAAAGGGGACGAGCCGGCTCACCGGAGCGCTGAAGAGCAAGGACACGGCGCTGATGGCCAGGGCGCTGATCCAGATGGGCGTCGGCATCGAGGAGCCGGATGCAACGAGTTTCGTGGTCACCAGCGACGGGAAGCTAAAGGCGCCGACCGAGGCACTGGTGCTGGGTAACGCCGGCACCGCCACGCGCTTTCTGACCGCCGCGGTGTCGCTGGTCGAGGGCAGGGTGGTGGTGGATGGCGACGAGGCAATGCGCAAGCGCCCGATCGAGCCGCTGCTGGTGGCGCTGCGTTCGCTGGGGATCGACGCGAGCAGCGAGACCGGTTGTCCGCCGGTGGTGATCAACGGCACCGGTTCGTTCGGCAGCGGCCGGGTCGAGATCGATGGCGGGCTTTCCAGCCAGTATGTGTCGGCGCTGCTGATGGCGGCGCCGTTCGGCGAGGGGCCGATCGAGGTGGCGCTGACCGGCAAGGACCTCGATGCCCGTGGCTACGTCAACCTGACGCTGGCTGCCATGCGGGCCTTCGGCGCCAGCGTCGAACAGCTCGACGAGATGACCTGGCGGGTGCAGCCTACCGGTTACCAGGCGACGGATTTCCACATCGAGCCCGACGCTTCGGCGGCAACCTACCTTTGGGCGGCGGAAGCGCTGACCGGTGGCAGGATCGACCTCGGCGTGCCGATGGAGGCGTTCACGCAGCCGGACGCCGAGGCGGCCAAGCTGATCCGCATGTTTCCGCGCATGCCCGACGTGATCGACGGCTCGCAGATGCAGGACGCAGTGCCGACGCTGGCGGTGCTGGCCGCGTTCAACGAGACACCGGTGCGTTTCGTCGGCATCGCCAATCTCAGGGTGAAGGAATGCGACCGGATCTCGGCACTCTCGACCGAGCTCAACCGCATCCGGCCGGGCCTCGCGCATGAGGAAGGCGATGACCTTGTGGTGTCGTCCGATCCGCGCCTGATTGAGCTCAAGCACCGCAACGCGCGGACCAGCATCGAGACCTACGAGGATCACCGCATCGCCATGAGCTTTGCGCTGGCTGCACTGAAGATCGGCGGTATCACGATCCTCGACCCCGAGTGCGTCGGGAAGACCTATCCCGGGTACTGGGACGCGCTGCGTTCGCTTGGGGTGGAGACAGTGGCGTAGGTCGCTCCTCGCTTCCGCTCGGATCGGCGATGCCTTGCATCGCGTACCCCTCATCCGCCCTTCGGGCACCTTCTCCCTCAAGGGGAGAAGGCGGCCACCTCAACCATCTCAGTCAGGATTCCTTCTCCCCTTGAGGTCAGCGGACGAGGCCGTAGCTCTCGCCGCGAGGTGGCGCGCAGCGCCGGATGAGGGGGTACCGCATCGGAACGATGCGCGATCGGAGGGAAGCGACGAGCGACTTCAGCGGTCGCCTACGCCGCTACGATATCCTCGTCGCCCAACTCGGTCTCGCCGACCACCACGTTGCGCCCGCGGTGCTTGGCGGCGTAGAGGCAACGGTCGGCGCGTTCGATCAGGCTCGAAGGGGTGTCGCCTTCGCGGTACATGGCGACGCCGAACGAGGCGGTGACGCGGCCGAGCTTCTCGTTGGTCGAGCGTTTCAGCAGTTCCTTGGCCTGGATCGCCTTGCGGATGTTGTCGGCAAGAATCACCGCGCCCTCGAGGTCGGTATCAGGCAGGACGGCGGCAAACTCTTCGCCACCATAGCGCGCGGCGATGTCGCGACCCTTGATGTTGGATTTGAGCGTCATGGCAACGAGGCGCAGCACCTGGTCACCGGTCTGGTGGCCCCAGGTGTCGTTGAAGCGCTTGAAGTGATCGATGTCGATCAGCATCAGGCACATGTGGTCGCCATGCTCTTCGGCCCGGCCGACCGCGCGCAGCAGCCCGTCGTCGAAGGCCTTCCGGTTGTAGACCTTGGTGAGCGGGTCGAGCAGGGCTTCGCGGCGCACATCGTCGAGGTCGCGCTGCAGCGCTTCGATATCGTCGCGCGAAGCTGCAAGGTTCATTTCGAGCTGATGGTTGGCGTCCTGCATGCGGCGCGTTTCTGCCAGCAGCGCGTTCGCCAGCGTCCTCAGCCGAGCGGCATCCAGCTCCACCGAGCCGAGATCGCCACTCGCCACCTGCAACGAGGCTGAGTAGGAACTGGCAGTGGTCATGGCGGTGTCGATGGCATCGTGGATCGCGACGATGCGATTCGACATCCGCTGCGACACGCCGGAAATGCGCTCGTTCGCGTCCTGCGCGCGGAGAAACTCGTTGTAGAGCCGCTCGACGACGTCGGCAGTGGGGTGCCCGTCGCGGAAGATCGCGTTGATGCGGGCGTTCAGCGCCGGATTGATGCCGGTGGCGTAGGTGTAGAGCAGCTCATAGAACTGAGGATACGGCGGAATAGTCGCGCGCTTCAGCAGATCGAGCGCCGAATTGGCATAACCCAGGGCGCGTCTGAATTCCTGTTCTGACACCGTTCCCCCAGGTCCGGCTCCTGCCGGTCGTTTCGGCCGGCATTGTCAGTTGTTCCGCATTAATGAGGCGTAAAAACCCGGCGATCTGTTAGCAATTCTACTGAGATCGCCGGGGAAAGTCTGTAGATCGCGGCTATTTCCGCAGCAGGAACGCCGGGATCGGTCCATCAGAACCGAAAGGCGAATCGGCGACGATGCCTTCGACGTGCTGAGTACGGGGTTCGCGGGCCGGCTTGTCGGCGCCATTGCCACGATTGTTGTCGCGGTGCGCGTCGTTGCGGGGCGGACGACCGGTGCGCTCGGGCCGCTCGGCGCGCGGCTCACGGGCCTCCTGCGGCGCAGCGGCTTCAGTCTCGGTGGTCCTCGCTGCCGCGGCATCGCGGGCCCGGCCGCCGCGGCGACCACGACCTTCGCGCGGCGCGCGTTCGCTGCGCTCCTCGGCGTCCGGTGCGGCGGAGCGTTCTGCCGCTCCACCGCCCAGCTTCACCTCGGGAATATCCTTGGCGATCAGCTTGGTGATGGCGTCGACGTACTTGCCGTCCGACGGCGTGGCGAGGGTGATCGCGACGCCGGAGCGACCGGCACGACCGGTGCGGCCGATGCGGTGCACATAATCCTCAGCGTGGGTCGGCACGTCGAAGTTGAACACGTGGCTCACCGCCGGGATGTCGAGGCCGCGGGCGGCCACATCGCTGGCGATCAGCAGCTGCAGCTTGTCGGTCTTGAACGCATCGAGCGTTTCCATGCGGCTCTTCTGGTCCATGTCGCCATGCAGGCCGCCGGCCGAGAAGCCGTGGCGTTCCAGCGAGCGGGCGAGGGTGGCCACGTCGCGCTTGCGGTTGGAAAAGATGATGGCGTTCTTGAGGTTGTCCTCGGAGCGGATCAGCTGGCGCAACGCTGCGCGTTTTTCCTCCGGCTTACCGGAGACGCGCACCAGGCGCTGCTCGATGGTCTCGGCGGTCGAGTTCTGGCGGGCGACTTCGAGCTTGATCGGATCGCGCAGGAAGCGGTTGGTGAGGCGCTGGATCTCCGGCGGCATGGTGGCCGAAAAGAACAGCGTCTGCCGGCGCGGCGGCAGCAGGCCGCAGATGCGCTCGATATCGGGGATGAAGCCCATGTCGAGCATGCGGTCGGCCTCGTCGATGACGAGGATGTCGACGCCGGTGAGCAGGATGCGGCCGCGCTCGAACTGGTCGAGCATGCGGCCGGGGGTGGCGATCAGCACGTCGGCGCCGCGATCGAGCACCCGGTTCTGATCCTCAAAACTGACGCCGCCGATCAGCAGTGCGACGTTGAGCTTGTGGTTCTTGCCGTACTTTTCGAAGTTCTCGTGCACCTGCGCTGCGAGCTCGCGCGTCGGTTCGAGGATCAGCGTGCGCGGCATGCGGGCGCGGGCGCGGCCACTCTCAAGCAGCGTCAGCATGGGCAGCACGAACGACGCCGTCTTGCCGGTGCCGGTCTGCGCGATGCCGATAATGTCCTTCTTCTGAAGGACATGCGGGATAGCCTGCGCCTGGATATCGGTGGGCTTGGTGTAGCCGGATGCGGCAACCGCATCGATCACCTTGGCGCTAAGGCCCAACCCGGAAAAGTCATTTGCCAAATCAGTGGTCCGCTCAAGTAGGGAAGGCAGGTCGACGGGCAGCTACTTGAGGAGGTGCGGGTCGACGAAGGGGTCGCAAAGTACAAGCCGGATAATCAGGCTTCGCCTTGCAGCAACCGATCCGGACTCCGCCCTGTCCGGGGCGCTCGCGCAGCGCGCCCGGAACATAGTGGAAACCCCTTGCGAGTCAACGGCATTTGCAGATGCGGAGTTAATTGCGTGCCGATCAGGCGCGGCCGAGATCGAGCACTACGATTTCGGGCCAGTTGCCAATCCGTACCGGAACGGGTAGGCGGCCGTGGCGATCTGCCCAAGCACACCCACGCCAAACAGCTTCAGCACCCCACATCTTCGCCCCTGACTGTCAGGAACGCCGAAGCCCGATCCCTAGATGTCGAGATCGGTTACGAATGCGGCGTTTTCCTGGATGAAGTCGAAGCGCGCCTCGGGGCGGTTGCCCATCAGCCGGTCGACGGAGAGCCTGGTCTCTTCGAAGTCGTCGCGGATGCGGACCTGCAGCAGGGTGCGGGTCTTCTTGTCCATCGTCGTCTCGCGCAGGTGGACATAGGGCATCTCGCCGAGGCCCTTGAAGCGGGTGATGTCCGGCTTCTTGCCCTTGAACTCGCTGGCCAGCAGCTGGTCGCGATGCGTATCGTTCATAGCGTAGGCGACTTTCGGGCCGGAGCTGATGCGGAACAGTGGCGGCATGGCGAGGTAGAGGTGGCCGCCCTCGATCAGCTTGGGCATCTCCTGGAAGAAGAAGGTCATGAGCAGCGACGCGATGTGGGCGCCGTCGACGTCGGCGTCGGTCATCAGGATGATTTTGTCGTAGCGCAGCTCGTCTTCGCGATAGCGGTCGCGGGTGCCGCAGCCGAGCGCCTGGGTCAGATCGGCGATGGCTTGGCTGGCCTGCACCTTGTCGCGGGTGGCGCCGGCAACGTTGAGAATCTTGCCGCGCAGCGGCAGGATGGCCTGGCTCTTGCGGTCACGCGCCTGCTTGGCGCTGCCACCGGCCGAGTCGCCCTCGACGATGAAGATCTCGGCGCCCTGGGCGGCCGACTGGGTGCAGTCGGCGAGTTTACCGGGGAGGCGGAGCTTTCGGGTTGCCGACTGGCGGTCGACTTCCTTTTCCTTCTTGCGCCGCAGGCGCTCTTCGGCGCGCTCGATGGCCCAGTCGAGGAGCTTGGAGGCCTGGTTGGGCGAGGCGGCGAGCCAGTGATCGAAGGGGTCGCGCAGCGCGGTGTCGACAATGCGGGTCGCCTCGGGCGAGCTCAGCTTATCCTTAGTCTGGCCAACGAATTCCGGTTCGCGCACGAACACCGAGAGCATGGCCGAGCACTGCACCAGAACGTCTTCGGCGGTGAGCTGGGCGGCGCGCTTGTTGCCGCTCAGTTCGGCATAATTGCGCAGACCACGGAGCAGGGCAACGCGCAGGCCCTGTTCGTGCGTACCACCGTCGCCGGTCGGAACGGTATTGCAGTAAGAGTTGACGAAGCCGTCGCCGAGACACCAGGCCACCGCCCATTCGACCGAGCCGTGGGTGCCGGGCTTGCCGATGATGCCCGAGAAAATATCCTCGGCGATGCGCGGCTCGCCTTCGATGCGGTTGCCCAGAAAGTCGCGCAGGCCGCCGGGGAAGTGGAAGGTTGCCTTGGCCGGCACGTCGGAGGTCGCGAGGCTCTCGTCGCAGGTCCAGCGGATCTCGACGCCACCGAACAGGTAGGCTTTCGAGCGCGTCATCTTGAACAGACGGGCGGCCGAGAACTTGTGCTCGCCGAAGATTTCCGGATCGGGGTGGAAGCGCTGCGTGGTGCCACGCCGGTTCTGTACCTTGCCGACGGTCTCGACGGCGCCGAGCGGTTTGCCGCGAGAAAAGGCGATGCGATAGAGCATCTGGTCGCGGGCAACTTCGGTGACGAGGCTGTCGGACAGCGCGTTGACCACGGAAACGCCTACGCCGTGCAGGCCGCCAGAGGTTTCGTAGGCCTTGCCGTCGAATTTGCCGCCGGCATGCAGCCGCGTCATGACGATCTCCAGCGTCGAGACGCCGGGGAATTTCGGGTGGTTCTCGACCGGGATGCCACGGCCATTATCGGTAACCGTGAGGAAGCCGTCCTCGCCCAGATGCACTTCGATACGGCTGGCGTGGCCGGCAATGGCTTCGTCCATCGAGTTGTCGATGACTTCGGCAAACAGGTGATGCAGCGCGTTGGCGTCGGTGCCGCCGATATACATGCCGGGACGGCGACGCACCGGCTCGAGGCCTTCGAGTACCTCGATATCGGCAGCCGAATAGGAAGCAGCGTGGGCGACGCTGGGGGCAGGGCTGGCGGCTGGCGTCTTCGGCGTGGGGGGCGCGGGCGCCCGCTGCGGAGCAGCGTCATCGCCGTCAGGGCCGAAAAGGTCTTCGATCGCCGCCATGAAATCTCCGTCCGAGGCGCGAATCGGGCGCCTCACAAGCTCTAGCATACTTGCTGCTTTGGGTGGGTTAAGCGGGAGGTAGGGCCCGGCGCTCGAGCTGTCAACCGGTCGTGAACGGCAAGTGAATGCACGGTTCCGCGAGCATTCAACGGCGGCACCATATTTCATCGCTCGAGATTGCGGAGCACCCAGCTGGGGCCAGTAGGCAGTGTCCGGGCTGGGCGTTCGGCAATCTCACCATCGACTGCGCCTGATATCACTCGGAATTCTGCCGGCAGGTTGCCTCGCAACCTGAACGGAGGATGAACGGGCGATATCGTATTGGTTAAGAATGCAACTTTTAGGGTCGTGGCACGCTAGTGGACCTGGCACCCAAGCTGATCCTGAAGGAGACTATCATGACCTCAATCCTCTCGTCCGTGATGAAGTCCGGCCGTGCCGCGATCGTTGCGGTAACGCTTGGTGCGGCGACGTTCACCGCCATGCCGGTCCAGGCCCAGTCGTTCAATTTCGACTTCGGCATCCAGGGTGGCGGCAGCAGCTTCTCGTACGGCTTCGACAATGGCCGCCGGATGAAGCGCGATTGCCTGACCACCAACGAGGTCCGCCGTGGCCTGCGCCGCGCCGGCTTTGACGATATCCGCTTCGTTGACCGTCGCGGGGTGCGGGTGAAGGTGGTGGCCGATTATGGCCGCCGCACCTATGCCATGAACATCAACCGCTGCACTGGCCGCGTCTCGGATATCGAGCGGCTGCGTCGCCCGTATCACCCGGGCTTCCAGTTCCAGTTCCGCTTCTAGTCCAGTTCCGGCGGGAGCCCGGCTCCTCCCTCGCGCTCCCGCCAGATCCCGGCCTCCCAGGGCCGGGATTTTTCGTTGGTGAGGTGCAATGGAGATCGACATGAAAGCCACTACGTTCATCCGCGCCGCCGTGCTCGGGCTGGCGCTCGGCGCTTCTGCACTCCCCGTGCAGGCGCAGAGCGTGCAGTTCCAGTTCGGCTTCGGTACCGACGGCTTTGGTTATCGCCGGCCGCTGATCTGCATCGAGCTGACCGACCGGCAGATCCGCAACGCCGTGCGGCAGCAGGGCTATACCAACATCTACCTCAACGTGCGGAACGACCGACGCATCCAGGTGCGGGCAACGCGCGGCAACTGGGTCTACCTGCTGCGGGTCTCAACCTGCACCGGTGCGATCCTCAATCGTGAGCGGCTGCGCCGCAGCTGACGAAATCGCTCGTGAATCCAATGCGTCCGGCGCCGTACAAAGGTCCGGACGCGTTGTTTTGGAGCACTTGATTCAGACTTCGTTTGCTTCTCGGAAGCACTTTCTTAAGCGCTCGCGGGTATGAATTTCACATACGGTTTTTGTTCGGAGTAGCCGTATGCGCGCCCAAGCCAAGAGCGGTCTCGCGTACATTGAGACGGCTTTGAGGGCGCCACGCGACAGCGGATGGCAGCAGGCCGGATTTGATAGTTTTGCGTACCGGCTTGCCCATCTTGCTTTGCCTCGCCCGCTGACCCTCGCCGCCATCACCACGCTGTTCTACCTGGTGTGAGACAGCGATGGTGCGCCAACGCGGCCCCACGCTCGATGTCATCCCCGCGAATGCGGGACCTCCGTTTTCCTTGTTGCAATCGCAAACAGAGGTTCCCGCTTTCGCGGGAATGACCCGGTGGATGTTGCGCGTGCGGGCACGCCGACACTTGACCTCCAATCGCCGCCGGTGCTCTAAACGCCTCGTCCGCAATGCCAACCAAGGAGGGTCGCGTGGGCTATCGTCATGACCAGCACCGCAGTCGCGGCCCTGTTTCGGCCCTGCAGCTTTAGTTGCAGGGCTGGCCGAACGGGTCCGGACGTCTTCGTCGTCTCACACCATTCTGGTCTGCCCAAGCCGGCTTCGCCTCGCGCGTGAGCCATTGACGGCACAGGTCCCCATCTGGGACCGCTAGAATTCCAGAGAGACGAACATGGGCTCGATCAGCCTCAAGAACCTTTCCATCACTGCCACCGATCCGCTGTTCTGCGACCTGAGTCTCGTCGTCGCGGATGGCGACCGGGTCGGGCTAGTCGCTGGTAACGGCCTCGGCAAGACCTCGCTGCTGCGGGTGATTGCGGGGCTGGCGGAACCCACCGCCGGCGAAGTGGTGCGCTCGCGCGGGCTTCGCATCGGTTATGTCGAACAGGACGTGCCGGCCGAGCTGATGCCGCGCAGCCTGCGCGACGCCGTCCTCGGAGCGCTACCGGTCGCCGACCGTGACAGCGATGCCTGGCGGGCCGACGTGGCGCTCGATGGGCTAGAGACGCCCTACGAGCTGCGCGAACGGCCGGTGTCGGCGCTCAGCGGCGGCTGGCAGCGGCTGATGCTGATCGCCCGCGTCTGGGTCACCGATCCGGACGCGCTGCTGATGGACGAGCCGACCAACCATCTCGACCTGTCCAAACTGTTCCGGCTGGAGACCTGGCTCAACCGCGAGGCGCGCAACATGCCGCTGATCGTTGCCAGCCACGACCGCGACTTCCTCGATGCCGTGACCAACCGGACGCTGTTCTTGCGGCCCGGCACGTCGCGCTACATGCCGCTCGGGTATTCGGCAGCCCGCCGGGAAATCGAGCGCGAGGACGCTTCGCAGGAGGCCCAGAACGAGCGTGACCTCAAGGAAGCGAGCAAGCTTCGGAAACAGGCAGCCAAGCTCAACAACATCGGCATCAACTCGGGCAGCGACCTGCTGGTGGTCAAGACCAAGCAGTTGCGAGAGCGCGCCGCCAGGATCGAGGAAGCGGTGCGACCGACGCATCGCGAGCGCTCGGGTGAGATCAAGCTGAGCAATCGGGGCACGCACGCCAAGCTGCTCGTCGGCATCGAGAACGTGACAGTGACCACGCCGAGCGGTCAGGCGCTGTTCAAGATCGACAAGCTGCACATCTTCCAAGGTGATCGCGTGGTGCTGCTGGGCAAGAACGGCACCGGCAAATCGCAACTGGTGAAACTCATCCACCGCGCCATGGTCGAGCCGGACAGTGTGCCCGGCATCAGGGTCACGCCGTCGCTAGTGCTGGGCTACACCGATCAGGACATGTTGCAGCTGCCAGTGAAGGAGACGCCCGAGAGCTTCATTTCGGTGACGTTCAAGCAACCCGATGCGCGGGTGCGGAGCCTGCTGGCGTCCGCCGGGTTCGTCATCGAAAAACAGTCGCGGCCGATCGGACAACTGAGCTTTGGCCAACGGGCGCGGCTGGGGCTGCTGGCCTTGCGGCTACAGGAGCCGAACTTCTACCTGATGGATGAGCCGACCAACCACGTCGACATTCCGGGCCGAGAGGCCCTCGAGAGTGAGATCCTGGCGCAGGAGGCGACGGCCGTGCTGGTGTCGCACGACCGCAGTTTCGTGCGCAATGTCGGCACCCGGTACCTGGAGATCAGCGGCCGGCGACTCAAGGAAGTCGATGGGCCGGAAGGCTTCTTCGAGGAGATGATGTTGGAAACGGAGCAAATCTAGATCGTTTGGATTAGTGCAAATGGCCTAGGCGCCAGCCAATCAACACAATAAGTGAGCAAAAATCGTCCTCGCTGCGACTGGTGTCCCGTGTTGCCCCGTAGAAATACTGTTTGATCGACGTTTCGGTAAGGTCTGAGTCGTAGCCCAATAGGCAATCTTGCGTAGAATGACGCGAGAGTGCAGCGAGCGACACAGGCGATGCAGAGCAAGACCCCGGGCAATGCTGGTGCGAGCAGCCGCAAGGATGTTCGCTTCATCGGCGATGTGATGGGCAGCTACGTGCTGGCGGCGCGGGCGCAGGCGCCGGGCGCCGTACGGGTGTTCGCCTGCCGGGCGCGCAGCGTCACGGCGCACGAGGCTGTGGTGAACGCGCCGGTGAGCGGTATGGCCGGCGATGGGTTGACCATGACGCTGCAGGGCCTTGGGATCGTGCGCGGCAGGATCAGCCGGGTTCTCGACGGCGGCTTTGCCGTGGCCTTTGACTGTACTGAACAGGAGCGCGCGGCCCTGGGCGCCCGGATCGACTGGCTGAAGCGGCGAACGCTCAAGACGGTCAGTGACCGGCGGGGGCACAAGCGCGTGCTGCCGCGGGAGACACGGGCGAGCCTGACGCTGGGCGATGGGCGACGCTTCGACTGCTTCATCATCGACATGTCGCAGTCTGGCGTCGCCGTCTCGGCCGACGTGCTGCCGCCGATCGGTTCATCGGCCGGAGTCGGCGCCATCCCGGGCCGGGTGGTGCGGCATGTCGAGGCTGGTTTTGCCGTGCAGTTCGCTGAAGTGCAGCAGATCGGCCAACTCGAAGCGCTGTTGACGCTCAAGACCAGCGATCACCGCATCCTCGCCGGCGAGCGGCTCAAGCTGAACGACTAGTGCTCACCTGCCGCGCCTGATGTCGCCTCTAGCGCTCGGTGAAGGCCAGTTTGGCGCCGAGCGCCACGAAGGCGGCAGCGAAGGTGCGGCGCATCCAGGTGAGGACACGCGGGCGGGTGACAATGTGCTGGCGCACCGCTGCAGCGAACACCCCGTAGATGGCGAAAATCACGAAGGTCATGGCCATGAACACCGCGCTCAGCTCCAGCATCTGGGGCAGGGCATTGGCGCTGTCGGTGCGCACGAACTGCGGCAGGAAAGCAAAAAAGAAGATCGACAGCTTTGGGTTGAGGATGTTGATCAGGATGCCCGAGACCAGCACCTGGCGGACCGATTTGGGTGCTGCTTCGGTGTCGACGCTGAGGGCGCCTTTCTCACGCAGCGTCGCCCAGGCCATGTAGAGCAGGTAGGCGACGCCGAGATACTTGATGATCTCGAAGGCCAGCGCGCTGGTGTGGAGCAGGGCGGCAAGGCCGGTGATCGCCGCGGCCATGTGCGGGATGATTCCCAGCGTGCAGGCAAGAGCGGCGAGAATGCTGGCGCGAGCGCCACGCGTAAGCCCGGCGGCGAGGGTGAAGAGTACGCCGGTGCCCGGCGAAGCGACGATCACGAGGGTGGTGATGAGGAATTCGGCGGTCATGGCTGGCTCCGAAGCGATTGCCGGACAGCATAGCTATCGATGCGATATGCGCCAGAGGACTGTTGCTCGGGCAGCGGTGCGGCTAGAGCGTTTCAGGAAAAGTTGCGGACTTTCCGGTTCGCAAGCGCGACCAGTCATGAACCTGAAGCATCTCAACGATTAAAAGAAGCGTTGAAATGCTCTAGAGCTTGCTCGGACCCGGCAAGGAGACGCGCGTGCTGCCCTGGATTGAACTCGATCGTGCGAAGGTGCCGGGTGGCGGCGAGTTCGTGCTGCGGCAGCGCGGCACCGAATTCACGATCTTTGCCGGGACCATCGGACTGATGGGCAGCCGGATGAGCGGTTCTGAGGAGGCGCTGGCGGCGCTGACGACCGAGCGGATCGGGCAGCGCCCGAAGCAGCGCTGGCTGATCGGCGGGCTCGGCATGGGATTTACCCTGCGCGCCGCGCTGAAGCTTGTGCCAGCCGACGCGGAACTGGTCGTCGCGGAACTGGTGCCGGGGGTGATCAAGTGGGCGAAGGGGCAACTGGCGGGCATCCACGGCGATAGCCTCGATGATCCGCGGGTGCAGCTGCGCGAGGGCGATGTCGGTGCAGCGATGGCCACTGACTCGCAGAAGTTCGACGCGATCCTGCTCGATGTCGACAACGGCCCCGAGGGGTTGTCGCGACCGGGCAACGACAGGCTCTACAGCCATGGTGGAATCGCCAGTGCCAAGGCAGCGCTGCGACCGGGTGGCGTCGTTGCAGTGTGGTCGGTAGCGCCCGATGCCGGGTTCACCAGGCGGCTGCAGCAATCAGGCATGGCGGTCGAGGAATTGAAGGTTCGAGCCGGCACGACCGGGCGCGGCGCCCGTCACATAATCTGGATGGCGACCAACGCGCCCCAGCGGACGGCACAGCCGCGTCCCAAACTTGGTGCCGCGCGCCGCAACTGGTAGGCTCCGCCCATGAAGCGCATCGTGCAAAGCCGGCCGATCGACTCGCCCTTCGTCGAGAGCATCAGCTCCGTTCGTTTCGACACGACCGGAACGACGCTGATGCAGCCCGATGGCTGCTGGGATATTGCCATTATCAAGCGTGGCGACGACACGATGGTGCTGCGCACCGGGCTCACCACGCAGCCGGTGGTCTACGAGCACGAGGCGGGCGACGAACAACTGGTGATCTCGTTCAAGCCGCACAGTTTCATGCCGCTGATGCCGGGCGACATCATGCGCGACGAAGGCGTGATGCTTGAGAAGTTCGGCAAAGCCGGCTTCTGGATCGGCACCGACGTGCGCGAGATCCCGACCTTCGAGAATGCCGATGTGTTCGTCGAGCGGCTGGTCCGCGACGGCATCGTCGACAGCAATGAGCTGGTCGCCTCGGTGGTCGATGGGCAGCCCAAGGCGATGACCGAGCGGACGCTGCAAAGGCATTTCCTCAGGACTACCGGGCTCACCTACAAGCATTTCACCCTGGTGCAGCGGGCGCAGAAGGCGGTGGCCATGCTGCAGATGGGCCGGCCCGCGGTCGACGTGGCTCTGGCACTGGGCTTTTCCGACCAGGCGCACATGATCAATTCGCTGAAAGCGATCATGGGGCAGACGCCAAAAGAGATCGTTCGCGCCGGGTCCGGCACGCTTGTCGGAAACTTCCAATAATCGCGGGCAGGGGTTGGGTACCAAGGGGCGTCTTCAACGAATACCCCCGCAACGGAGTACCCGAAATGGCCACCATCACCCCCTTCAAGATCGACGTTTCCGCTGCCGCCCTGCAGGAGCTCAAGGACCGGCTCGCCCGCACAGTGATGCCGAGCGAAGTCGAAGGCAGTTGGGCCGCCGGCCCGACCAATGCCTATGTCGGCGGCGCCGTCGACCGGCTGCTCAACGGTTTCGACTGGCGCAAGGCCGAGGCCGAGATAAACCTGCTGCCGCAGTTCACCACTGAAATCGACGGCCAGAACGTCCACTTCATCCAGGTGAAGTCGGCCGAACAGAACGCGACGCCGCTGCTGCTGATCCACGGCTGGCCGGGTTCTATCGTCGAGTTCCTCGACGTGATCGGGCCGCTGACCGACCCGGTGGCGCACGGTGGCAAGGCCGAGGATGCGTTCGATGTGGTGGTGCCGTCGCTGCCGGGCTTCGGCTTTTCCGGCCCGACCCGCGAAGCCGGCTGGAACAACGTCCGCATCGGCAAGGCCTTCATCGAACTGATGAGCCGGCTTGGCTACCAGCGTTTCGGCGTGCAGGGCGGCGACGCCGGCGCCATAATCGGGCCGGAGATCGGCCGGCTGGCGCCGGAGCGGGTGATCGGCATCCACCTCAACGCCGCGACCATGGGTTTCATTCCGTTCGGCCCGGTATCGCCTGAGGAGATCGCTACCTTCACCGACAGCGAGAAGGTGCGCCTGCAGCGGGTGCAGCGGTTCATGGCGGAGCACTTCGGCTTCAACATCATGCAGTCGAGCCGCCCGCAGACGCTGGCTTACGGCATCTCTGACTCGCCGGCCGGGCTGCTCGCTTGGATCAGCGAGCTGTTCACCAGCTTCGGTGACGGCGTCGACGCCGTGCCGATGGATCGGTTCCTCACCAACTTCATGATCTACTGGTTCACCGGCACGGCCGCTTCGTCGATCCGGCTCTACTACGAGAACGCGCATGACCCGGAGGCCTGGTCGCCCAAGGCAAACTCAGGCGTGCCGACCGGTGTCGCGGTGTTCGGCTTCGACGAAGTGCCGATCCGCCGTTATGGCGAAACCAGCAACACCATCGTGCGCTGGAACGAGTTCGACGTTGGCGGGCACTATGCCGTGCTGGAAGTGCCGGAGGTATGGGTGGGCGATGTGCGCGGGTTCTTTGCTCAGATTGGTTGAGCGCAGCGTCCAAGTTGAGAAGGGGCCCGGAAGGGCCCTTTCGCTTTGCCAGCCGTTTCCTCGGTGAACCGTATCACCCACCGGGTCGTCCCCGCGAAAGCGGGGACCTCAGTTGGCGATCTCGCCTGGCGCGCCAGAACAGAGGTTCCCGCTTTCGCGGGAATGACTCCGCGGGTGCGGCACCAATTGCAGTCCCCAGCTGTTGCTGGGATGACGGCGGTGGGCAGGGCCAGGCCGGCCCAACGGCCGTGTCCGAACGCTCAGGCTTCCGCCTTCCGCGGGAACAGGCCACGGATCGCCTTCCAGGCGGGTCCGATCAGCTTGCCGGCCACCGGGATCAGTACGAGGCCCAGGGCGAGGCCCAGCACGAGGTCGGCAAGGATGGTGGCGAGCCCCTCGATGAAGCCACCGAGCGCCGGCAGCATCTCCTCGGCACCGTGGGCGATGGCTTCGATCAGATGCTCGATCTGGTCGAAGCCGAAGCCGGCAAGGCCGTGGATGACGATGCCGCCGCCCACCCAGATCATCGCGGCGGTGCCGACGATGCTGAGGGTCTGCATCACCCAGGGCATGGCGATGAGGATGCCGCGACCGGTGGCGCGACCAACGCCGGTGCGCCCTTTACTGGCCAGCGCCAGCCCGAAATCGTCGGCTTTGACGATCAGCGCGACGGCGCCATAGACCGCCGCCGTGATCCCGAAAGCGACGATGACCAGGACCAGTGCCTGCTCCCAGAACGGCAGGTCAGGCAGGGCGGCGAGGGCAATCGTCATGATCTCGGCCGAGAGGATGAAATCGGTCTGGATGGCTCCGGCAACCCGCTCTTCCTCGAGCTTGCCGGGATCGGCCGGCTGCGGCAGGGCCTCTGCTTCGTGCGCATGCGCCTCGTGCGGGAAGATCGCCTCGAACACCTTCTCGGCCCCCTCGTAGCAGAGGTAGGCGCCGCCGATCATCAGCAGCGGGGTGATCAGCCAAGGCGCGAAGAAGCTCAGCGCCAGGGCCGCGGGCAACAGGATAAGCAGCTTGTTGCGGATCGAGCCGACGGCGATGCGCCAGACGATCGGCAGCTCGCGGTCGGCGGAGAAGCCGGTGACGTAGTTGGGCGTCACGGCGGTGTCGTCGATCACCGCTCCTGCGGCTTTCAGCCCGGCCTTGGCCGCCTGGCCCGCCACATCGTCGATCGAGGCAGCAGCGACCTTGGCCAGGGCCGTCACGTCATCGAGAAGGCCGAGTAGTCCAACGCTCATTGGAAAGTACCATCGTTGCGGGCGGCGAGCGCCTCAATATCCAGAAGGGCCGGCAGGAATTCAGGGTGCGCCGCCGCTACCGCGGAACGGAGCCAGAGCCGCGCGGCCTCGTCAAGCGCCGGGACGAAGCGGGCGAGATCGAGCAGGTCCTTGTCGCGGGGCTGTTTGCACTTGTAGAGCAGCTGCACCTCGGGAGCGATGATCGGCCAGCCCGACGCGGTACGGCTGAAGACGGTGGCCATGGGGAGGCGGACGGACGGCTCCCGGCGATAGACCCATTGTTCCTCCTGCTGTGCCTCGGAAACGATCTCGAAATCCCACAGCGTTTCACCGTGCCGGCGGAGCCAGAGGCTGAACGGTGGCGACGGGAGCTCGGTTCCGGGTTCGTAGAAAGTCAGTTGCTTGTTGCGGGCGATGGCGATCTCGAAGCGCGCGAGGATCGGCAGCAGGGCAGGGAGATCGGCCAAGAAGCAGCTGATCTCGATATCGGAATGCGGCCGGCTGACGCTGCCTTGCCACAGGTCCAGCGCCCAACCGCCGGCGATGCCCCAGCGCACACTAGCGCCGGTGAGCCAGCCGACAAGCTCCTCAGGTGGTGTCTCACGCCAGCGGCTGGACATGGGTTCCGGACCTCTCCTGCTGAGGGCGAGCGCGTGGGTACAACAGACCGGACAAAAAAAGAAAGGGCCCGCTGTCGGGCCCTTCCATATTCCATCGATCGATCCGGCGCTCAGGCCGAGTAGTACATTTCGTACTCGACCGGGTGCGGGGTGTGCTCGAACTTGATGACTTCCGTCATCTTCAGCTCGATGTAGCTGTCGATCTGGTCGTCGTCGAACACGCCGCCGGCCTTGAGGAAGTCGCGGTCCTTGTCGAGGGACTCGAGCGCTTCACGGAGCGAGCCGCTAACGGTCGGGATCTGCTTCAGCTCTTCCTTGGGCAGCTCGTAAAGATCCTTGTCCATCGGGTCGCCCGGGTGGATCTTGTTCTTGATGCCGTCGAGGCCGGCCATCAGCAGCGCGGCGAAGCCGAGGTAGGGGTTGGCCAGCGGATCGGGGAAGCGGACTTCGACGCGCTTCGACTTCGGCGACTGGCCGAAGGGAATGCGGCACGAGGCCGAGCGGTTACGCGCCGAGTAGGCGAGCAGCACCGGAGCTTCGAAGCCCGGCACCAGGCGCTTGTAGCTGTTGGTGGTCGGGTTGGTGAAGGCGTTGATCGCCTTGGCGTGCTTGATCACGCCGCCGATGTAGTACAGGGCTTCCATCGAGAGGCCGGCATACTGGTCACCGGCGAAGAGGGGCTTGCCGTCCTTCCAGATCGACTGGTGGCAGTGCATGCCCGAGCCGTTGTCGCCATAGACGGGCTTGGGCATGAAGGTCACGGTCTTGCCGTAGGCCTGGGCGACCTGCTGGATGACGTACTTGTAGATCTGCACGTCGTCGGCCGACTTGATGATCGGGGCAAACTTGATGCCCAGTTCGTGCTGGGCCGAGGCCACTTCGTGGTGGTGCTTTTCGACGGTCACGCCCATCGAAGCCATGGCGGCGAGCATTTCACCGCGCATGTCCTGCGCGCTGTCCAGCGGCGGCACCGGGAAATAGCCCTTCTTGAGACCGATATGGTGGCCGGTATTGCCCGACTCGTACTCGGTGTCGTTGTTGGACGGCAGTTCCGAGTGATCGACCGAGAAACCCACCTTGTAGGTGGTGTTGGAATAGCGGACGTCGTCGAAGATGAAGAATTCGGGCTCGGGGCCGAACACCACGGTGTCGCCGATACCGAGTTCCTTGACGTAAGCCTCGGCCTTCTTGGCCGTGGTGCGCGGGTCGCGGTTGTACGGCTGGTAGGTCAGCGGCTCGAGAATGTCGCAGTTGATGGCGAGGGTCGGGGCGCCGAAGAACGGGTCGATGTAGGCCGAGTTCGGATCGGGCATCAGCACCATGTCGGACTCGTTGATGGCCTTCCAGCCAGCGATCGAGGAACCATCGAACATGGTCCCTTCCTCGAAGAGATCCTCATCGACGACCGTCACGTCCATGGTGACGTGCTGCAGCTTGCCGCGCGGGTCGGTGAAGCGGAGGTCGACGTACTTGATGTCCTCGTCCTTGATCTTCTTGAGGATGTCGCTTCCAGTGGTCATTAGGTTCCCCTGTGTAAGTCTGGAGTTGATGCTAGGGCAGGTAGACGCGCGAAGAGGTGCCCCTAGAGCGCGTCGTCGCCGAATTCGCCGGTGCGGATGCGGATAGCCTGTTCGATCGAATAGACGAAGATCTTTCCGTCGCCGATGCGGCCGGTTTGCGCAGCCGTGCGGATCGCTTCGATCGCTTTTTCGGCGAGGTCGTCGGGGCACACCACCTCGACCTTCACCTTGGGCAGGAAGTCGACGACATATTCCGCGCCGCGGTAGAGCTCGGTATGTCCCTTTTGACGGCCGAAACCCTTGGCTTCGGTGACGGTGATGCCCTGCAAGCCGACTTCCTGCAGCGCTTCCTTCACTTCGTCGAGCTTGAACGGCTTTACGATAGCCTCGATCTTCTTCATTCAGGCCTCCAACAGGCACCGGTCGGGTGCCGCTCGGTTGTATGCAGGGTCCGTGCCAGCTCTCTGACAACGGAGAAAACCTTGCCAAAATAAGCGCCTAGGACGAACATCTGATCCGCTGCTCTAGGCGCGTCGGCAGGTGTCTGCACAAGAAATGTGCATAGAGCTACCGTTTTGCTCATTTCGATGGGCCGAAACGAACAAACGGACAGTGGCAAAGATCGGTTTGCAGCGAAAGTGGGCAAATGCTCGGGCTGAAGAACGGCACCAACGCGCTGGCCGACTACCATCCGGAGTGGCCGGCCGAGTTTGAACGCGAACGGCAGCGGCTGCTTTCGGCGCTAGCTGGCGTGGCGCTCGGCATCGAGCATTACGGCTCCACGGCGATCCCAGGCATGCGTGCCAAGCCGATCCTCGATATTCTGGTGGGTGTGTCGCCGCTCGCCAACTGGCAGCTCTGCCACGGCCCGCTATTGGAGCTCGGCTACGATTACGCGGAGAATGCCGGTGTCGCCGGGCACTACATCTTTGGGCGTGGGCGCGACGCAAGGGAGCGGACGCACCTGGTGCACGTCGTCGAGTATCTTGGTCCATCCTGGAGCGGCAACCTGGCATTCCGCGATGCGCTGCGAAAGGACGCCTCGCTTCGTAAGGCGTATGTCGACGAGAAGGAGCGGGCGGTGGCCGCAGCACCAGTTGGGCGCGGTAGATACAACGAGCTGAAGGCCGCTTTCATCGCGACCGCCAAGACCCAGTTGGGGTGACTGAGCCTTGCGCCCCACCTCTCCCTTTGACCTTCCCCAATTCTTCACATATATGCACGCGACCCGGCCGACGGGGCACCTTGCGGGTGTGGCGGAACTGGTAGACGCACTGGATTTAGGTTCCAGCGCCGCAAGGCGTGGAGGTTCGAGCCCTCTCACCCGCACCAGAGCTCGCCGCGATATTGCCAGCGACTTCGGCCAAACGAGTTTTGAAGAGACAACGGGATACCCCAATGCAGGTCACAGAAACCCTCAACGAGGGCCTCAAGCGCAAACTTTCCCTGGTCATCCCCAAGAAGGATCTCAGCGACCGGCTGGATGCGCGGCTCGATGAGCTCAAGGGCACCGCGAACATCAAGGGTTTCCGCCCCGGCAAGGTGCCGACCGCGCACCTGAAGAAGGTCTATGGCCGCTCCGCCATGTCGGAAGTGCTGTCGGATGCGATCAACTCGACCGTGTCCAAGACTCTCGACGACCGCTCCGAGCGCGCCGCGACGCAGCCGAAGGTCGACCTGCCGGAAGACCAGGGCGTGATCAACCAGGTGCTGGACGGCGAAGCCGACCTCAACTTCGAGGTCAGCTATGAAGTGCTGCCGCCGGTCACCCTGATGGACTTCAAGTCGCTCGCCGTCGACAAGCCGGTGGTCGAACTCGACGAGAAGGACGTGGACACCGAAGTGCAGCGCGTCTTCGCGCAGCAGCGTGGCTACGAGGAAAAGGGTGAGGATGGCGTCGTCGAGAACGGCGATCGTCTCGGCCTCAGCTTCAAAGGCACCATCAAGGGCGAGGCCTTCGCAGGCGGCTCGGCCGACCATGCGCACCTGACCGTCGGTTCGGGCGAGTTCATCCCCGGCTTCGAAGAGCAGCTCGTGGGCATGAAGAAGAACGAGACCAAGACCGTCAAGGTCACGTTCCCCAAGGACTATGCGCAGGACGAACTGGCCGGCAAGAAGGCCGAGTTCGAGGTCACCATCCTGCACATTGACGGCCCCAAGGCCGGTGAGCTCAATGACGAGTTCGCCAAGAACCTCGGCCTCGAGAACGTTGCGGCGCTCCGCGACGCAGTGAAGGACCAGATGCAGGCGGCGCTCGACTCGATGGGCCGCCAGGCGATCAAGCGGCAGATCCTCGACCAGCTCGACGAGGGCCACAAGTTCGCGGTTCCAGAGCAGCTGGTGGAAGCCGAGTTCAACACCATCTGGCAGCGCGTCGTGCACGAAGTCGAGCACCATGGCCGGTCCTTCGAAGACGAGGGCACGACCGAGGAAGCGGCCAAGGAGCAGTACCAGAAGATCGCCGAGCGCCGCGTGCGCCTGGGCCTGGTGGTCGCCGAGATCGGCAACCAGAACAAGGTCGAAGTGACCGAGGAAGAGCACCAGCAGGCGCTGATCGCCGAAGTGCGTCGCTTCCCGGGCCAGGAACAGCAGGTCTACGACTACTACCGCAAGAACCCGCAGGCCCTCGCCGGCCTCCGCGCTCCGGTGTTCGAGAACAAGGTGGTGGATTTCGTCACCGAGCTCGCCAAGAAGACCGACAAGCCGATGACCCGCGCCGAGCTCTCCAAGATCATCGCCTCGGAAGAGGACGAAGTTCCGGAGGAGCACCACCACTAAGCTGGTGGATGCCGATCACAAGTTCAGGGCCGCCCTCCGGGGCGGCCTTTTTGTTTTGGGACAATGCGCTAAGGTGCTTGTGCTGCTCTTCCTTCTCCCCTTGAGGGAGAAGGTGGCGCGAAGCGCCGGATGAGGGGAAGTCGCGATCTGGAAACTGCCCCTCACCCGTCTCGGCTAGGCCGAGACACCCTCTCCCTCAAGGGGAGAGGGAAGAGGGAGCAAGTGCCGATGGGACCAACGAGCCAACACCTCCTCCTCACGCCCGCCGAGATGTCCCGCGCCGATGCGCTGGCGGTGGCATCGGGTATCCAGTCGTTCAAGCTGATGGAGGCGGCGGGCAATGCCGTGGCCGAGGCGGTGGCGGAACGCTATCCGGACGGCCAGGTGCTGATCCTCTGCGGGCCCGGCAACAATGGCGGCGACGGGTTTGTGGCGGCCAAGAAACTCAAGGAGTTGGGTCGCGAAGTCCGCGTCGCACTGTTCGGCGAGCGCGACCGGCTGACCGGCGATGCCGCCTTCTTCGCAGATCTCTGGAACGGGCCCATCCAGGCGGCGCGGCCGGATGGGTTGCGCGGCGCCAAGGTGGTGGTCGACGCGCTGCTGGGCGCCGGGCTCGACCGCGATATCGAAGGCGGGCTCGCCGAACTGATCGAGGCGGTGAACGGACTGCGCGTGCCGATCGTCGCGGTGGACGTGCCCTCGGGCATTGACGGGGCGAGCGGGCAGGTCCGCGGCGTGGCGATCAAGGCCGATGTGTCAGTGACGTTCTTCCGGCTGAAGCCGGGGCACCTGTTGTTGCCGGGACGGGCCCGCTGTGGCGAGGTGGTGCTGGCCGAGATCGGTATTCCCGAGACGGTGCTGGGCGAGGTCCGGCCCAACCTCAACCGCAACAGCCCCGACCTCTGGCACCTCCCCAGGCTCGAGGCCGAGGGGCACAAGTTCACCCGCGGGCACTGCGTGGTGATGTCGGGCGGGCCGCTGCAGACCGGCGCCAGCCGGATGACCGCGACGGCTGCGTTGCGCACCGGGGCAGGGCTGGTGACCATCGCCGGCGCACACTCGTCGCTGCTGATCCAGGCCAACCATGTGACCGCCATCATGCTGAAGCCGGTCGATGGCGCGGCGAGCCTGCAACTGCTGCTGCAGGATCATCGCATCAACACCGTGGTGATCGGCCCGGCGGCGGGGCTCGGGGAGGCAACCAAGGCCAATGTGCTGGGGGTGCTCGTCAGCGATGCGGCGACGGTGCTCGATGCTGACGCGCTCACCAGTTTCAAGGATAGTCCCGAGGCGCTGTTTTCGGCGATCAAGGCGCGACCGGAGCGTCCGGTGGTGATGACCCCGCATGAGGGCGAGTTCGACCGCCTGTTCGGCAAAGTCGACGGGTCGAAAGTCGACCGCGCCCGCTCGGCGGCACTGCGGTCGGGCGCCATCGTGGTGCTGAAGGGCAGCGACACGGTGGTCGCGGCGCCCGATGGACACGCAGCGATCAACGACAATGCACCGCCGACGCTGGGCACAGCCGGCTCGGGCGACGTGCTGGCCGGCATCATCGCCGGGTTACTCGCGCAGGGCATGAAGGGGTTCGACGCCGCTTGCGCCGGGGTGTGGATCCACGGCGAGACCGGGAACCTCTGGGGCGGCCCGGGGCTTATCGCCGAGGATCTGCCGGGGTTGATCCCGGATGTGCTGAGGGAGCTGGTGGAGTAGCCTCGTCACGGGTGTCGTCCGGGCGAAGACCCATATGCGCTAAGTTATCGGCGCCAGCTGCTGGCTCGGTGGCTGCTACCCCTCACCCGTCTCGGCCTTGCGGCCGATCCACCCTCTCCCCGACGGGGAAAGGAAAAGTGGTGATCGCCGCGTTCTCCGGATTCTTCTCCCCGTCGGGGTCGCGGTACGAGGGCGTAGCCCTCGCCCGGAGGTGACGCGTAGCGCCGGATGAGGGGAAAGCCACGATGACCGCGGCTTGCCCCTGGATCGATCAGCCCTAACTCAGCGCATAGGAGCGAAAGCTGGGGCCCCATCCCGGGGTGCTACGGTTGCGCAGACGAGCCGAAGCATCTCAGGATGGGTCCCGGCCTTCGCCGGGATGACACCGAGTATGTGGAGAGTTCTGCGCCTACCAACTCACCTCCAGCCGCTCCAAGCCATGGAAGTGGTAGATGTTCTTGTACTGCGGCGCGGTGGCGAGACGCAGCCCTGGCAGCCGATCGAACAGCGTTTTCATTGCCACCTGCAGCTCGATCCGCGCCAGTGGCGCGCCGATGCAGAAATGGATGCCGGCGCCGAAGCTGACATTGGCGCCATCGGTTCGGAACGGGTCGAACCGGTTGGCGTCGGCGAAGCGTAAGGGGTCGCGGTTGGCGGCGCCGAGCATCAGGCCGATGGTCTCGCCCTGCTTGAAACTCAGGCCGTTGTCGAGCGTCACGTCCTGCAGGGCATAGCGGGTGAACATGTGGAGCGGCGCATCGAAGCGAATGCACTCCTCGACCGTGGCTTCGGTCTGGTCGGCATCGGCGAACAGCGCCTTGGGGTCGAGCCCGCTCTCGAGGATGGCCTTCACCCCGTTGCCGGTGGTGTGGACGGTCGCCTCGTGGCCGGCATTGAGCAAAAGGATGGTGGTCGAGATCACCTCGTCCTCGGTGAGCTTTTCGCCATCGACCTCGGTGGTCAGCATATGGGTCAAGAGGTCTTCGCGCGGCTGCCGGCGGCGCTCGGCGATCATCTCGCGAACGTAGTCCATGAACTCGATCGAGGCCTGGTTGGCGTCGAGCTCGGTCTCATAGGTGACGCCATACATGTACATGGCGACCATCCGGTTGGACCAATCGACCAGTTGCATCGCCATATCGGCGGGCAGGCCGATCATTTCGGCGATGACGATGGCCGGGACAGGGGCGGCAAAGGCGCGGAGCAACTCGACCTGGCCGTCGCCCTCAAAACCGTCGATCAGTTCGTTCGCCAGCCGCTCGATGCGCGGGCGCAACTGCTCGACGTTCCGCGAGACGAAAGCGCGGTTGACCAGCGAACGGAGCCGGGTGTGGCTTGGCGGCTCCAGCGTCAGCAGCGAGTATCTCTCAGTCTGGTCGAATGCTGCCGTGTGCGCCTTGGGCGGCGCCATGCCGAGCTGTTCACGGCTCATCAAATGGAGGATCTGCCGGCCAAAGCGCTTGTCGCGGAGCAGGGCGCTCACATCCTTGAACCCGGCGAAGCACCAGTGATCATAGTTGTCCCAGAAGAAGGCCGGCGAGGCCGCATGCACCGCGTCATAGAACGCGTAGGGATCGCGGTAGAAGGCAAGCTCGCGTGGCTGGACGCTGGCGTGATGGTCGGCAAGGGTGAAGGGAGCGGCTGCGGACAAGTGAGGACCCGTTGAAACTGATAGTGCGGTCCATGCTATACGGCGCCTCACCCCGACGGGAAGCCGTCACCATCTGCTGAAACAGCTTGCCGCAGCCGATAAATTGGCTAGTAGCCTCGCCAACACCCATTGGAGTTCGAGCCCGTGAGCGATCTCACCCTCAACGAAGCGATCGACAATATTTACACCTCGCTGCGCGAGAACAATGCCGACATCGACGTCCATATCGCGGCGCTGAAGGCAGCGATGGCCAAGGACGGAGTGAAGGAAGCGGTGTTCGATCCCGCCAAGCTGGCGCAGAACAATCGCCAGGGCCGCAAGATGATGCAGTCCTACTTCAAGAAGCGCGGTGTGGCGGTCGGGTTCAAGCCATAGGCTGGATCGCCCCTCCCCATCCGGGCAGGTTCCGTTGATCCCTGGCTTTGCGCGAATATGTGAGTATTGCGGCCTGCCACATTGGCGCCTATCTGTCGCTTTACCCGCCCTTAACAGGGCATCGCCTTCAGTCGGCCGCGAGCGCTGATTCTTCCTTCCATAAGGGGCAAATCTCGAAATGAGAGATCCGGTCGATACCTTCTACAACTATCTCGTGCCCACCGTGGTCGAGCAGACGACGCGCGGCGAGCGTGCCTTCGACATCTATTCGCGCCTGCTCAAGGAGCGCATCATCTTCGTGACCGGCCAGGTCGAAGACCAGATGGCGTCACTGATCGCGGCGCAGCTGCTGTTCCTCGAATCGGAAAACCCGAAGAAGGAAATCAGCCTCTACATCAACTCGCCCGGCGGCGTGGTGACCTCGGGCCTCGGCATCTACGACACCATGCAGTTCATTCGCCCGCCGGTGGCGACGCTGTGCATCGGGCAGGCGGCTTCGATGGGCTCGCTCCTCCTCGCCGGCGGCGAGAAGGGCCTGCGCGCCGCGCTGCCGAACGCCTCGATCATGGTGCACCAGCCGTCCGGCGGCTATCAGGGCCAGGCGACCGATATCCTGATCCACGCCCAGTTCACCGAGAAGCTGAAGCGCCGGCTCAACGAGATCTACGTCAAGCATACCGGCCAGGACTACGAGGCCATCCACAACGCCCTCGAGCGCGACCGCTTCCTCAGCCCCGAAGAGGCCAAGGATTTTGGTCTCATCGACTCGATCTTCGAGAAGCGGGCGGCGCCCGACGCGTGAGTGGGGTTTTACCTGTTAAGGTGAATCTCATGGGCGTACGCGAGTGTGACACTTGTGTGATTGTGTGGGTCCCGGCTGGCCGTTAAGGTCGGTCGGGCTTACATTTTGTTTAGGTATCCGGGGCTAGCGTTCTATCCTAGCCGGGGATGGGAGCCCCAACTCCCAGGAGTGACAGGATGTCCAAGGACACGACCAGCGGCGAATCCTCAAAGAACACGCTTTACTGCTCGTTCTGTGGGAAATCGCAGCACGAGGTCAGGAAGCTGATCGCCGGACCGACGGTGTTCATCTGCGATGAATGCGTCGAGCTGTGCATGGACATCATCCGCGAGGAAAACAAAACCTCGATGGTGAAGTCCTCGGATGGTGTGCCCACGCCAGCCGAAATCTGCAAGGTGCTGGATGACTACGTCATCGGCCAGTCGCGCGCCAAGCGCGTGCTGAGCGTTGCCGTGCACAACCATTACAAGCGCCTGCACCACGCCACCAAGAACCAGGACATCGAGCTTTCGAAGTCGAACATCCTGCTGATCGGTCCGACCGGTACCGGCAAGACGCTGCTCGCGCAGACGCTGGCCCGTATCCTCGATGTGCCGTTCACCATGGCCGACGCGACGACGCTGACCGAGGCCGGCTATGTCGGCGAGGACGTCGAGAACATCATCCTGAAACTGCTGCAGGCCGCCGACTACAATGTCGAGAAGGCGCAGCGCGGCATCGTCTACATCGACGAAGTCGACAAGATCTCCCGCAAGTCGGACAACCCGTCGATCACCCGTGACGTTTCGGGCGAAGGCGTGCAGCAGGCGCTGTTGAAGATCATGGAAGGCACCGTTGCCTCCGTGCCTCCGCAGGGTGGCCGCAAGCATCCGCAGCAGGAATTCCTGCAGGTGGACACGACGAACATCCTGTTCATCTGCGGCGGCGCGTTCGCCGGGCTCGAAAAGATCATCTCGGCGCGTGGCGAGGGCTCGGGCATCGGCTTCTCGGCCGTGGTCAAGGACCCGAAGGACCGTCGCGTCGGCGACCTGCTCAAGGATGTGCAGCCGGAAGACCTGGTGCGGTTCGGCCTGATCCCCGAGTTCATCGGTCGCCTGCCGATTCTCGCGACGCTCGAAGATCTCGATGAGCCCGCGCTGATCGAAATCCTGACGGCGCCGAAGAACGCTCTGGTGCGGCAGTACCAGCGGTTGTTCTCGATGGAAGAGGTCGAGCTGACCTTCCACGAGGATGCGCTGAAGGCGATCGCCAAGCACGCCATCGAGCGCAAGACCGGCGCACGTGGCCTGCGTTCGATCCTCGAGGGCATCCTCCTCGACACCATGTACGATCTGCCCTCGCTCGATGGCGTCGAAGAGGTGGTGATCAGCGAGGAAGTGGTGAACGGCAAGGACGCGCGTCCGCTCTACATCTATGCCGAGCGCAAGAAGGAAGAGGCGCTGTCCACCAGCGCCTGATCCATCCACCCCAAAGCTTCGAAGGCCCCGTCATCCGGCGGGGCCTTTTCATTTGGGGCGTGGCCGTCGCATAAGGGACGAACTGGAGGCGGCACATGCGGATCGGCGTGGCACTCGGCAGCGGCGCGGCGCGCGGCCTGGCCCACATTCCCTATATCGAGGCAATGGACGAACTGGGGCTGAAACCCTCGGTGATCGCGGGCTCCTCGATCGGAGCGCTGATCGGTGCGGGCTGGGCCAACGGGATGAGCGGCGCCGAACTCCGCGAGCATGCCTATGGGGTGCTCGGCAGCGTGCAGCAGATCGCTTCGACGCTGTGGAACCGCAACCGCTTCAGCTTCAAGCAGATGGTCGAAGACGGGTTGTCGATGCAGGTCAACTCGATGGGTATTACCACGGCGTTCCTGCCCGATGGCTTTCCCGACGATTTCGCCGAGCTGAAGATCCCGTTCCATGCCGTAGCGACGGACTTCTACGCCTGGAAGGAGATGGTATTCAGTTCCGGTCCGCTGCGCCCGGCGATCGCCGCATCGCTGGCGATCCCCAGCCTGTTCCGGCCGGTGAATGTCGAGGGACGCTACTATATCGATGGCGGCGTGACCGATCCGCTGCCGCTGGGGCTCGTCGCCGGCAGGTGCGATGTGCTGATCGGGATTGACGTGCATCGCACGCCCGAATTGCTGGACGCCTCGCGCGAGCCGAGCATCACTGATTCCGCCGTAGTGGCGACCGAGATCATGTCGCAGAAACTGGTCGACGCCACCGTGCTGCAATTCCCGCCGGACGTCTATGTGCGCGCCGAGGTCGGGCCATTCGGCGGCAGCGAGTTTTGGCGGGTGCGCGAGATCGTCGACAACGCCGCCGCCGACAAGGAACGGTTCAAACGCGCGGTCAGCGACGCGCTGCTGGAGCACAGCATTCGCAAGGCGAACCGGCATTGACCGACCTGCCGGCTGACCTTTCTGCGGCGGTGCGGCGCCTTGCCGAGGGGCGCAAGGGGCTTGGCGACAGCTCGGCCCGGATTTCAGAACACTATCGCCAGCGCGGCGCGTCGCGACAGGTGATCGGCGGCGCCGACGATGCGGTGGCCTATGCGCTCAGCCGCATGCCGGCGACCTATGCCGCGGTTTCGGCAGTGCTCGAGGAACTGCAGGCGCGGGCGCCGGAGTTCGCGCCGCGGACGCTGCTCGATGCGGGGGCAGGGCCGGGCACTGCCGGTTGGGCGGTAGCCGAGGCGTTCGAGGGCATTGCGCCGACTTTGATGGATCACAACCGGGCGTTTCTGGCGCTGGCGGCGACGCTGGCCGAAGGAACGGCCTTGGCAGGGGCCGAACTGCTGGAGCTCGATCTCGGGCGGTTCGAGCTGGCGACCCGATATGACCTGGTTACCTGTGCCTATGCGCTGACCGAACTGCCGGATGCCGAGATGTTGGCAGCGGCGGCGAGGCTATGGCGGCACAGCGATGGCGTGCTGGCGATCATCGAGCCGGGCCGGCCGCGCGACTACCAGCGGCTGATGGCGGTGCGGCGACGGCTGATCGAACTCGGGGGCAGGGTGCTGGCGCCCTGTCCGCATGAGCGCGATTGCCCGCTGCTCGAGCCGGACTGGTGCCACTTCTCGGTGCGGCTCAGCCGCAGCCGCGACCACATGCGGCTGAAGGGCGGCACGCTCGGCTACGAGGACGAGAAGTACAGCTACCTGGTGATGGCGCGACCAGGGATCGGCGCGCCGGCGGCAGGGCGGGTGCTGCGGCGGCCGGAGGAGAACAAGTTCTCGGTGACGCTGGCCATATGCGGGGCGGACGGGCTCGAAACCCGGGTCGTGCCAAGCCGCGACAAGCTGGCCTTCAAGGCAGCGAAGAAGCTCGACTGGGGCGATGCGACGACGGGGTAGGCGCGGACCTCCCCCTTGAGGGAGGGATTGGACGCGCAGCGCCGCGGGGGCGGGGAGCAGAAGCGCAATTCCGTACCATAGGTTCACTTGTCGCTCCCGGGGCCGAAGCGTAATCTCGTCGCTCAACGGGGCACAAAGAGGAAGAACCATGAAGTTCAAGGATATTCTGGGGACCATCGGCAACACGCCGGTCGTCCGGATCAACAAACTGGGCCCGAAGAACGTCAAGCTGTACGTCAAGGTCGAGGCGTTCAACCCGCTCGGGTCGGTGAAAGACCGCCTGGCGCTCGGCGTTATCGAAGCCGCCGAGAAGTCCGGGGCGCTGAAGCCCGGCCAGACGGTGATCGAGGCGACCTCTGGCAATACCGGCATCGGCCTCGCCATGGTCTGTGCGGCCAAGGGTTATCCGCTGGTCGTCACCATGGCCGAGAGTTTTTCGGTCGAGCGGCGGAAGCTGATGCGGTTCCTCGGCGCCAAGGTGGTGCTGACCCCGGCGGCCGAGCGTGCCAACGGCATGATCCGCAAGGCCGAAGCGCTGGCCGAGGCCAATGGCTGGTTCCAGACCCGCCAGTTCGAGAACGAAGCCAACCCCGAGATGCATTCGCGGACCACCGCACAGGAGATCGTGCGCGATTTCGCCGACGAGAAGCTCGACTACTGGGTGACCGGCTTTGGCACGGGCGGCACGCTGACCGGCGTTGGCCGGGTGCTGCGCGAGAAGATGCCGAACACCAAGATCATCGTCGCCGAACCCGAGGGCGCGCCGATGCTGACCAGCGGTGAAGGCCAGGAGCGTCGCGCCGACCACGCCGCCACCGGCAGCCACTCGGCCTGGAAGCCGCATCCGTTCCAGGGCTGGAGCCCGGACTTCATCCCGTGGATCACCAATGAGGCGGTGACCGAGAAGCTGATCGACCAGGTGCTGACCATTGCCGGCCCCGATGCGATGAAGCAGTCGATGATGCTGGCGCAGAAGGAAGGCATCTTCGTCGGCATCACCGCCGGCGCCACCTTCGCCGCAGCGCTGAAGGTTGCCGAGACGGCGCCGGAGGGTTCGAGCATTCTCGCGATGCTGCCCGATACCGGCGAGCGCTACCTCTCGACCCCGCTGTTCGCGGACGTGCCGGCCGATATGTCGCCGGAAGAGGAAGCGATTTCGGTGTCGACCCCGGGCCAGCAGCTGCCGCCGAAGGTTGCTGCTTAGGTCGGCGGGCGCAACCGGTCGGTCGGTGCGGGCTGCCCCACCCTTGATCCCTCCCCCTGAACAGGGGGAGGGAGAGGTTCACCGAGAAGCCAGTGTTTTGGTCTCCCTCCCCTTTCCGGGGCGCTACCGCGTCCCCTAGAGGGGGAGGGGACAGGGGTGGGGGTCAGCCCGCACCAGCGGCTAGATGAAGAGCCGGGCTCAGGCCGCGACCCTCGGCACCGGTCCCACATAGAGCGATTTCGGCCGGATCAGCCGGCCGTTCGCGGCTTCTTCCCTGGCGTGAGCGATCCAGCCGCCGATGCGGCTGGCGGCGAAGATCGCCGTGAACGCCGAGCGCGGGAAACCGAGCGTTTCGAGCAGCAGCGCCGGGTAGAACTCGACATTGGTGGCCAGCACCCGGTCCGGCTTGTGGCGCTTGAGCGCTGCCAGCGCCGCTGCCTCGACCTGCTGGGCCAACTCGACACGCGTGGTATCGACAGCGCCGGAGCGAGTCAGCCGCTCGAGGGCGGCCTTCAGCACATCGGCGCGAGGATCGCGCACCCGATAGATGCGGTGGCCGAAGCCCATCAGGCGGCGCCCGCTCTTGAGCTCGTTCTCGATCCATGCTTCGGCCTTGTCGGCGGTGCTGATGGCGTCGAGCATGTCGAGAACCGGCCCGAGCGCTCCGCCGTGACGCGGGCCTTTGAGGGCGCCGAGGGCTGCCAGAGCCGAGGAGTTGAGCCCCGCCAAAGTCGAAGCCACGACCCGAGCGGCAAAGGTCGAGGCGTTGAGGCCGTGGTCGACCACAGTGACGAGATAGCTGTCGAGCGCTGCTGCCGTCGCCTTATCGGCCGGTGCGTCGCCAAGCATGCCCAGCATATCCGCAGCGTGCCCGAGGCCGGGCTGCGGCGCGCGGGGGAGTTTGCCGGCCTGCAAGCGGATCGCCGCCGGCAGGACGACGGCGGGGGCTGCGGTGAGCAGCAATGCCGTTGCCAGATCCGTACCGTCGGGAAGCCGCGCCATCACGGCCCGGACGCCGTCGTAGAGCGGCAGTTCGGCCAGCAATGCGTGTTCGCGCTCGATGGTGCGGTAGACGACCGCCCTGGCGTCTGCCAGCGGCGTGGTCAGGCCGTTGGGCAGGTCGACGAAGAAGCCGTCCCAGAGCAGCCCCAGCACCTGCTCGTAGCTCACATGGCCGGTCAATGCGTCGAGCGGCTGGCCGCGGATGATCAGCCGGCCCGCCAGCCCATCCACATCCGAGAGGATCGTTTCGGCGGCGACGACATCTTCGAGTCCATTGCTCATCTGAGCCTCCTTGGCTGTTTGCAAAGCAAGGTAGGCGCGCTAACATTGACGTCAATCTTGATCATATTGATCAATATCCGAGGTCAACATGTGGCTCAATGCGGCGGAGGCTCTGGCGCGGCTCGGTTCAAAGCCGCAGTCGCTTTATGCGAGCGTAAGCCGGGGCCGCATCCGGGCGAAGCCTGATCCAATGGATACGCGGCGAAGCCTCTATCGTGAGGAGGATGTCGACCGGCTGGCGGCGCGAGCGCGCGGCCGGCGGAGTTCCGCCGTCGTGGCGTCGGAGGCGATCAGCTGGGGCGAACCGGTGCTGCCGTCGGCGATCTCCACGGTCAGCGGCGGGCGGCTCTACTATCGCGGCGTGGATGCAGTCGAGCTGGCTGCGACAGCGACGCTCGAGGACGTGGCTACCCTGTTGTGGGATGGCGCCTGGACCCCGCCTGCATATGCGCCGCGCCCCGAGGGCAGGGCGCCGATCAGTGCGGCTTTTACCGCCCTGGCGGAGCGCGCAGCCGGGGACGTGGCGAGTTCCGGTCTTGGGCCGTGGCAGCTGCGCAGCGAGGCCGCGAGCGTCCTGGGCTGCATTGCGGACGCCATGCTGGGCGTAAGCGCGGGGCCGCTGCACGTTCGCCTGGCCGATAGCCTCGGACGCCGCGCTGCCGCCGACGTGCTGCGCCGCGCCGTGGTGCTGCTGGCCGATCACGAGCTCAACGCCTCGACCTTTGCAGCGCGGGTGGCTGTTTCAACGGGGGCATCGCTGTCTGCCGGCGCGCTGGCCGGGCTCGCCACTTTCGCCGGTCCGCGGCATGGCACTGCCGCGGCAGCGGTGCTGGCGCTGGCGCTCGATATCGGCCCGCATGCCGACCAGCCGGGCGATGGGCTGCGGGAGTGGCTGGGGGAAGGACGGGTGATCCCCGGCTTCGCGCATCGGCTCTATCCCCGCGGCGACGTCCGGGCCGAGGCCCTTCTGGCCGCGATCGAGGTCCCGTCGTCGTTCAGCAAGCTGGCGCTGGCCGCCGACGACCTGCTGGGCGATCGCCCAAATGTGGATTTCGCACTGGCCGCGCTGGCCGCTGCCTACGACTTGCCGCCCCACGCACCGGTCACCATCTTTGCCCTGGCCCGCTGCGTCGGCTGGCTGGCGCATATGCTGGAGCAGGTGGCGAGCGGCCAACTGATCAGGCCGCGGGCCCGCTATGTCGGCCCGGCTGTTACCGGGGGTTCGGGCCCCCTGGCCTGATGCAGGCGCAGCACACAGTAGCGCCGCATTGCAGGCATACCCGTCATTACGGGTAGGTTGACTTGCCCTTTGCCGCGGGCGCCCTATTTAATCAGCAGAATCAGGCTCGCCGCCCATCGTGGGGACCGGCCCGATTGCTAGACGGGCGCGGGCTCGCCCTTCCTCCCGAAACGAGCCCTGCGCCCAGGAAAGGACCAAATATGTCGGACGTTACCCAAGGCGGCGCCGGATTCGATCGCGATCGGGTTTACCCGGTGCTGCCGCTACGCGATATCGTTGTCTTTCCGGGCATGATCGTGCCGCTGTTCGTCGGCCGCGAAAAGTCGGTGAAGGCGCTCGAAGAAGTGATGCGCGACGACAAGCACATCCTTGTCGTCACCCAGAAGAATGCCCAGGACGACGATCCGTCGCCTGAAGAGATTTATGCCACCGGCACCATCGCCTCCGTGCTGCAGCTGCTGAAGCTGCCCGATGGCACCGTCAAGGTGCTGGTCGAAGGCCTGCGCCGGGCGAAGATCGATCAGTACCTGCAGACCGTGGACTACTTCGAAGCGGAAGCCACGACCCTGCCGGAACCGGAGGAAGACGAGACCGAGCTCGAGGCGCTGGCGCGTTCCGCGCAGTCCGAGTTCGAGAACTACGTCAAGCTCAACAAGAAGATCTCGGCCGAGGTGGTCAACGCCGTCAGCCAGATCACCAACCACAGCAAGCTCGCCGATACCATCGCCAGCCACCTGGTGATCAAGATCGAGCAGAAGGAAGAGCTGCTGGGCACCGTTTCGGTGGCCGAGCGGCTGCAGAAGATCCTCGGCCTGATGGAAGGCGAGATCGGTGTGCTGCAGGTCGAAAAGCGCATCCGTTCCCGCGTCAAGCGGCAGATGGAGAAGACGCAGCGCGAGTACTATCTCAACGAGCAGATGAAGGCGATCCAGCGCGAGCTGGGCGACGGCGAGGAAGGCTCGAACGAGCTGACCGAGCTCGAAGAGAAGATCAAGAAGACCAAGCTTTCGAAGGAAGCCCGCATCAAGGCCGACGGCGAGCTGAAGAAGCTCAAGACGATGAGCCCGATGTCGGCTGAAGCGACGGTCGTTCGCAACTATCTCGACTGGCTGCTGACGCTGCCCTGGGGCAAGAAGAGCAAGGTCAAGCGCGACCTGGTCTACGCCGAGCAGGTGCTGGACGAGGATCACTATGGCCTCGAGAAGGTCAAGGAGCGCATCCTCGAGTACCTGGCGGTGCAGTCGCGCACCGGCAAGCTCAAGGGCCCGATCCTCTGCCTCGTCGGCCCTCCGGGTGTCGGCAAGACTTCGCTCGGCAAGTCGATCGCCAAGGCGACCGGCCGTGAGTTCGTGCGCATGGCGCTCGGTGGCGTCCGTGACGAGGCCGAGATCCGTGGCCACCGCCGGACCTATATCGGTTCGATGCCCGGCAAGGTGATCCAGTCGCTCAAGAAGGCGGGCAAGAACAATCCGCTGTTCCTGCTCGACGAGATCGACAAGATGGGCCAGGACTTCCGTGGCGATCCGTCGTCGGCGCTGCTCGAAGTGCTCGACCCGGAGCAGAACAACACGTTCGCCGACCACTATCTGGAGGTCGACTTCGACCTGTCGGACGTGATGTTCGTTACCACGTCGAACACGCTCAACATCCCCGGCCCGCTGATGGACCGCATGGAGATCATTCGCCTCTCGGGGTACACCGAAGAGGAGAAGTTCGAGATCGCCCGGCGCCACCTGATCCCGGAGACGCTGAAGGAGAACGGCCTGCAGCCCAAGGAATTCGTCATCGACGATGACCAGTTGATGGCCGTGGTCCGCAACTACACCCGCGAAGCCGGCGTGCGTAACCTGAAGCGTGAGCTCAGCAAGCTGATGCGCAAGGCCGTGCGCGACATCCTGGTCAAGAAGTCGACCAAGGTGGTCATCACTCCGGAACTACTCGAGGAATATCTCGGGCCGGCGTTCTTCCGGAACGACAAGATCGATGCCGAGCCGCAGGTCGGCGCGGTGACGGGCCTCGCCTGGACTTCGGTCGGTGGCGAGATCCTGACGATCGAAGGCGTGATGACGCACGGCAAGGGCCGTATGACGGTGACCGGCAACCTCAAGGAAGTGATGAAGGAATCCATCACTGCGGCGTCCGGTTACGTGCGTTCGCGGGCCGTCGAGCTCGGCATCAAGCCGCCGCTGTTCGACACGCGCGACATCCACCTGCACGTGCCGGAAGGCGCGACGCCGAAGGATGGCCCGTCTGCCGGTATTGGCATGGCCACGGCGATCGTTTCGCTGATGACCGGCATTCCGGTGCGGCACGACATCGCCATGACCGGCGAAGTGACGCTGCGCGGCCGTGTGCTGCCGATTGGCGGGCTCAAGGAAAAGCTCCTTGCGGCACTCCGCTCGGGCATCAAGACTGTCCTCATCCCCGAGGAGAACACGCGTGATCTCAAGGAGATCCCGAAGAACGTGACCGAGGGCATGGAGATTATCCCGGTGAGCCGGATGGACGAGGTGCTGAGCCGCGCCCTGATCCGCCAGCCCGAGCCGATCGAGTGGAAGTACGACGACGACAAGCCGGCGGCCGTGCCGGTGGTCGAGACTTCGGTCGACGGCGACGAAAGCGGCGCGAGCCTGCCGCACTGAGCCGGTCTTTGAACGATGAAACTGGAAGCGGCGCCCTAGGGCGCCGTTTTCGTTGCTGCGCTGCAGAGTTAGGCCAAAGGTTCATGTAGTTCGCCACGAAATCTTCACGGACGTCCGACTAGCTGCAGGTTGGACATCGCTGGAGAAGCAAATGCGAAGCATGTGGGCCTTGGGAATAGCCACGCTATTGGCAGCCGCCATCTCGATGGCAGGATCGTCGTTCGCCCAGGACACTCGAACCGAGACGGTGAAGTTCAAGCGCGGGGCGAGCAGCACGTCGATCGAGGACAGCATTACCGGCTACGAGAGCGTGAGCTATATCGTCGGGGTCAGTGCCGGGCAGCGGATGAGCGTCGAGCTCGATACCGACAATACCAGCAATTATTTCAACATCACGGCGCCCGGCGCGTCGGCGGCGCTGTTCATCGGCTCGACCTCGGGCAACAGCACATCGTTCGTCATCCCGTCGAGCGGCGACTACAAGGTCGATGTCTACCTGATGCGCAATGCGGCGCGCCGGGGCGAGGCCGCGAACTACGACCTGACTATCGCCGTCGAGGGCAAGGCCGCCGCACTGGCGCCGAGCAAGCCCGCGCCAAGCAAGCCGGCTGCGGATTTTGCCGATGGGCTCGCCGGCGGACCGGATTTCTGGCAGGTGCATGGCCTCAAGCGCGGCGACACGCTGAATGTGCGTGCCTCGGCTGCGTCAGGGGCATCTGTCCTCGGTGTGCTCGACGAGGGCGACGTGATACGCAACCTCGGCTGCAAGATGAACGGCTCTACCCGCTGGTGCCGGGTCGAGGATCAGACCGGCCTTACTGGCTGGGTGTCGGGAAAGTACCTGCACGAATCGACCCGGGCCCCGAGCCCGTCGCGCCCGGTGAGCCCGCCGCCGACCAGCCAGCCGCCGGTCAGCTCCGACGATGGCGTGCCGGTCGCGATGATGCCGCGCTATTGCGCGGGCGAAGCTTCGGCGCAGTTCGGGGTGCGCCCGCAGGACATCACCACCAACGCAGCGTTCAAGAGCGGCAAGCTCTACGTCTCGCAGGGCTGGTTCGACGGCGCGGGGGGCAGCACCTTCTTCAACTGCTATTTCAAGCAGGACGGCACGTTCATCGCCGTGAACTGACAGCCGGGCGGAGCGCCTCTTACGAAGCCGACGGCGCCTTGGGGCGCCGTCGGCGGTTTCTGGCCGCCCGCGTGCCGCCGGGTGAGCGGCAGCACATCCACCCGCCCACCACGATCGCGGATTCTCGCTCTGGTGTAACGCCCGCGTGATCACCATCTAGGCATTTCGGTTGCAGCGGCAAACGAGAACGAATATAGAACACGCCCCGCGTGTCAGCCGGCTGGAGGGCCCCGAGTTGAACAAGGCACTGATCATCATTCTGGCCGCGGTGACACTCGATGCCATCGGCATCGGGCTGATCTTTCCGATCCTGCCGCGCCTGCTCGAGGACGTCACTCATACCGGTGAAGTGACGATGATCATCGGCATCATGCTGGCGCTCTATTCGGCGATGCAGTTCCTGTTCTCGCCGGTGCTGGGCGTGCTCAGCGACCGCTATGGGCGCCGGCCGGTGCTGCTGGTGTCCCTCGCCGGCGCAGCGATCGACTACCTGGTGATGGCGTTCGCGCCGGAACTCTGGATGCTGGTGCTGGGCCGCGCCGTCGCCGGCATCACCAGCGCCAACATGGCGGTAGCGACCGCCTATATCACCGACATTTCCGCCGAGGAGGAGCGGGCCAAGCGCTTTGGCCTCTTCCACGCCATGTTCGGCATCGGCTTCATCATCGGGCCGGTGATCGGCGGGATCCTGGGCGACATCTGGGTGCGGGCGCCGTTCCTGGTGGCGGCCGGGCTCAACGCGGTCAATTTCGCGCTGGCGCTGTTCGTGCTGCCGGAATCGCGGCCGGGCGATGCGAGCGCCAAGTTCGATTTCGCCACGCTCAACCCGTTCCGGCCGCTCGGCTGGGCCTTCAGCTTCACCGCGTTGCTGCCGCTGATGGCGATCTTCGTCATCATGAACTTCGTCGGCACCATGTACGGCACCATCTGGGCGCTGTTCGGCCAGGACATGTTCCAGTGGAACGGGCTGATGATCGGGCTGTCGCTTGGCGCCTTCGGGTTGTTCCATGCCGGCGCGCAGGCGCTGCTGACCGGCCCCGCGGCGGCGCGGCTGGGTGAGCGCTGGGCCATGGTCCTGGGAATGACATGCGAGCTGACGGCCCTGCTGATTCTGGGCTTTGCGACGCAGGGCTGGATCCTGTTCGCGCTGGCCCCGCTGTTCGCGCTCGGCGGCATCGGCATGCCGGCGCTGCAGTCGCTCACCACGCAACAGGTTGATGCCGACAATCAGGGCAAGCTCCAGGGCGTGTTGGCGAGCCTCGTCAGCCTCTCGGCGGTGTTCGGTCCGATCTTCTTCTCGGCGGTGTATTTTGCCCTCAAACCGACCTGGCCGGGATTGATCTGGATCGTCGGCGGAGCCGTGTATTTGCTGGCGTTGCCGCTACTTTTGGGCATCCGTCGGACGCGTGTCGCCACAGTGACGCCCGACGGCTGACAAAGTTGAGCCAGAATTGACGCTTCATTAACAGAATTGCTGTGCCTCACTTGCGGAAAAGCCCGGATTTCCTTGCGTTCCGAGCAGAATCGAAGAAGGGTCACGGCGTTTTGGTTCGCCTCCAAAGGGCGGGCATCCCACAGTGAGGAAACGCTATGTCTAACAAGAACGATCTGATCGGCGTCGTCGCCGACAAGGCGGGCCTGACCAAGGCCGACGCTGCACTGGCTGTTGATGCCGTGTTCGACGCTGTCACCGCTTCGCTGAAGAAGGGCGAGGAAGTTCGTCTGGTCGGTTTCGGCACGTTCGCGGTTTCCAAGCGCAAGGCCTCGATCGGCCGCAACCCGGCAACGGGCGCCGAGATCAAGATCCCGGCTTCCAACCAGGCCAAGTTCAAGCCCGGTAAGGGCCTCAAGGACGCGATCAACTAAGAACGCGCTTCGGTCGATAGACCACATGGCCCCGTGCGCTCGTCGCCGGGGCCATTTGCTTTTCGGCACGGGGCAGGGGCGTTGCCCATTGGTGGCACGGCTGCACGTATGGCTGGGTGGAGGAATGGTGGGCGGTGACGGTCTCGAACCGCCGACCCTCTCGGTGTAAACGAGATGCTCTACCAACTGAGCTAACCGCCCGTCGACAACCTAACGGGTCACCATTGGCGACCCCTGGGGATCAGCAGACACTGACCTCCCGGCGCGACGAAGGCGCACTAACTAGGGTCTCGGCGACAGGCCGTCAACCCGTGGCGCTGAATCTGGCTGTGCCGTTGCATCATCCCCCTGTAGAATGGCCTCGCTATGCGACGGTTTGTCGGACGAAAGCCAGGGAGGGCTCGATGTCGATTGCCGAGGTAAGCCGATTCGAACTGCCCGGTTTCTCGGGCAGCCTCATCCACCCACACCACGCCGACTATGACGAAGCGCGACGCGTCTACAACGGCATGATCGATCGCCGGCCGGCAGTCATTGCGCGCTGCAGCAGCGCCGACGACGTGGTGCTGGCCCTCGGTCTGGCGCGCAGCAAGGGACTGCCGGTGTCTGTATTCGGTGGCGGCCATGCCGTTACCGGCTCGGCCGTCTGCGATGACGGCATCTGTATCGACCTGCGCGGGATGAAGGAAATCCGGATCGACCCGGTGGCGCGGACATGCCGTGCCGAGGCCGGCCTCAACTGGGGCGAGTTCGACGCCGCTACTGCCCGGCATGGGCTGGCGCTGACGGGTGGGCGCAACCCGACGACCGGAATCGCCGGTTTGTCGCTCGGCAGCGGCAGCGGGTGGCTGGAGCGCAAGTTCGGCTATGTCTGCGACAACCTGATCTCGGCCGAGGTGGTGACCGCCGATGGCCGTCAGGTCATCGCGTCGGACACCGAGAACCCAGACCTGTTCTGGGGACTGCGCGGCGGCGGCGGTAACTTCGGCATCGTCACGGCGTTCCACTTCAGGCTCCACCAGCTTGGGCCGATCGTCCTCGCCGGCGCACTGATGTATCCCGCGCCGATGGCCGGGGCGGTGCTGCGCCACATGCGGGATTTTATCCGCACGGCGCCCGACGAGGTGGGCATCGGCATGGCCTTCACCACCGCGCCGGATGCGCCGTTCGTACCCGAGCCGGCACGGGGCAAACCCATCGTCGTGGTGCAGGTGATTTTTGCCGGTGACATGGAGCAGGGCGCCACGGTGCTGGCGCCGCTGCGCGCCTTCGGTCCGCCGGCAGCCGACCTGGTGCAGCCGATGCCCTATACGGAGTTCCAGAAGCTGGGCGGCAACTTCCCCGGCTCGCAGAACTACTGGACCGCTGACTTCCTCAACGAGCTGCCGGAGGAGGCGATCGACGCCTATGCGGCGCTCGCCCTGACGCCGCTATCGCCTCAGTCGGCGATTATTCTTGTTCCCGGTGGGGGAGCGCCGTCGCGAGTCGATGAGGAGGCCACGGCCTTTGGCATGCGCACGGCGCCGTGGAATGTGCACTATATCTGCGGCTGGATGAACCCCGCCGACAACGCTGCCAATACCGCGAGGGTCAAGGAGATCGCCGCCGTGTTGAAACCCTGGTCGACTGGACGAGTCTACCTCAACTACATCGGCAACGAGGGGCAGGATCGTGTCGACGCGGCGTTCGGCGCCAGGAAGCTGGCTCGGTTGCGTGACCTCAAGGCCAAGTGGGATCCTGATAACGTCTTTCGGCACAACCACAACATCCGGCCGGCGGACAGCCAAGGCTGAAAGCGGAACGAAAAATGCCAGTCTGCAAAGGCATTTGCAGGCAGACGTGGAAAAGTCGGAAGAAAGTATGGGCTGCGCGCGGTTTCGGCGCTTGACACTCTTCGGCACGCCCTCTAAACGGACGCCACGTTGCGCGGACGACTGGTTCGCAAGCGCTGCGGGAGTAGCTCAGTTGGTTAGAGCGCCGGCCTGTCACGCCGGAGGTCGCGGGTTCGAGCCCCGTCTCTCGCGCCACCCTTTTCCTTCACATTTCTGAAGACTGTTGGTGGCCGAAACCGGTGTGCCTGCCGGTTTGCCATGCTCACTCCTTGCAATGGCCGTCCCCCCACCACATTTCTAACCTACGAGCAGTTCCCCAACGGAACCGCCGCGACCTGATGTGCATTTAGATCTGTTGGAGGCGATCCCGGAGGCTCGGCCATGCTGCTGTCATTGCGATTGATGCTCTTGGGCACGCTGTTGGCGGCCTCGGCAGGCGTCGCCACAGCCTCCGACCTGATCACCGTGCCGGTTGGCACCAGCGAAGTTGCTGTCCCAGTCGCCAGCGGGTTTGACTGGAGCGGCTTTTATGCCGGCGTCTATGGCGTGGTGCAGTCGAACCCGGCCCGTGGCACTGAACTCGGCGCGGGAATCGCTGCCGGGGTGAATGCGCAGTTCGACTTCTTTCTCGTCGGCGGCGAGGTGGCCCTCCACGGGCTGACCGGGGACACCATTGAAACAGCCTATGGTCAGGTGACAGGTCGCGGTGGTCTGCTGGTGACCGAGGACCTGCTGGCCTACGCCTCGGCCGGCTACGGCATGGAGCTCAGCGGCACCGGTGAGCGCGACTTCCTCGCCGGCGGCGGGCTCGAATACGCGGTGACCGACGATATCTCCGTCAATGCCCAGTACCTGCGCGGCTTCGACCTCGAAGGCGGCAACCCCAAGGACCAGTTCAGCCTCGGCGCGCGGTTCCATTTCTAGGCGAATCCGACGGCCATCCGCCGTCGAGCCATGTGTCACCTGCAGAGCTCGGGCAGAAAGTAGAACACTCAACTGGCGCCGATTGCCGGAGGACCGTTGCGGGCAGGGCGTCTCAGCCAGTTTGCCGATGCTAAGTTGAGCGTACTAGTCAACATTAGTTTTCCTTGAATCGCTCTAAGGCGTGGGCTAAGCCCGTGCCACACGAAGTCGCGTCGTCTCGCGGGCCCAAAATCGCCCGTCCGGCCGCGCGAGCCGGCCACTCCAGCCGGCCCGACCATTAGGCTGCACAATGAACGAGTTGCTCAGCAACTACCTGCCGATCATCATTTTCGTCGGTCTGGCTGCCGTTATCGGCCTGGCCCTCATGGTTGCCCCCTTCATCGTTGCCTACAAGCGACCCGACCCCGAGAAGGTGTCGGCGTTCGAAGCGGGTTTTGAAGCATTTGACGATGCGCGCATGAAATTCGATGTGCGCTTCTACCTGGTGTCGATCCTGTTCATCGTCTTCGATCTCGAAGTGGCGTTGCTGTTCCCCTGGGCCGTGGCGTTCCGTGATGTCGGCTGGTTCGGCTTCTGGTCAGTCATGATCTTCCTGGGCGTGCTGACCATCGGCTTCATCTACGAATGGAAGAAGGGCGCGCTGGAATGGGATTGAGTGAACAAACTCTGGTCGCACCGCAGCCCAAGGGGCTGATCGACCCCGCTACCCAAAAGCCGATCGGCGCCGACGATCCGTTCATGGCGGACGTGAATGCCGAACTCGCCGACAAGGGCTTCCTGGTTTCGACGGCCTCGCAGCTCATCACCTGGGCGCGCACCGGTTCGCTGATGTGGATGCAGACCGGCCTCGCCTGCTGCGCCGTGGAAATGATCCAGATGTCGATGCCGCGCTACGACATCGAGCGATTCGGCACTGCGCCACGCGCCTCGCCGCGCCAGGCCGACGTGCTGATCGTTGCCGGCACGCTGACCAACAAGATGGCCCCGGCACTGCGCAAGGTCTACGACCAGATGCCGGAGCCCCGCTACGTCATCTCGATGGGCAGTTGCGCCAATGGCGGCGGCTACTATCACTATTCGTATTCTGTGGTGCGCGGCTGCGATCGCGTCATGCCCGTCGACATCTATGTCCCGGGTTGCCCGCCGACCGCCGAGGCACTGCTCTACGGCATCCTGTTGCTGCAGAAGAAAATTCGCCGCACCGGCACGATCGAACGTTAGGACCGGCCATGAACGACGGCCCCATTCCTTCACCGCTTGCGGCGCTCGCTGAGCGTGCGCGTAATGCGCTCGGCGAAAAGATTGTCGATCACAAGCTGGCTTTTGGCGAACTGACGCTGACCATCGCTCGTGACGCGATCATCGACGTTGCGACGTTCCTGCACGACCACGAGGCGTTTGTCGGCATTACCGATGTATGCGGGGTGGACTATCCGGAGCGCGAAGAGCGCTTCGACGTGATCTACCACCTGCTCAGCCCCAAGCAGAACCTTCGCGTGCGGTTGAAGCTCTCGACTGATGACACGCAGCCCGTGCGGTCGATCACCGGGCTGTTCCCGGGCGCCGACTGGTTCGAGCGCGAGACCTACGACCTGTTCGGCATCCTGTTCACCGGCCATCCGGATCTGCGCCGGCTGCTGACCGACTACGGCTTTGACGGCTATCCGCTGCGCAAGGATTTCCCGACCACCGGTTATGTCGAGGTTCGCTACGACGAAGAGCGCAAGCGCGTCGTCTATGAGCCGGTGAAGCTGCCGCAGGAATTCCGGCAGTTCGATTATCTGTCACCGTGGGAAGGTACGGATTACGTACTGCCTGGGGATGAGAAAGCAAAATGACGGCAGTCGGCAGTCGGCAATCGGCAGTAGTTTGGGGGCGGAGCACGCCTGATGACGATCGAGTCGTATCGCGATCTGCGTGTCTGGCAGGAGGCTATGGATTTGGCCGAAGCCTGCTATCGACTGACGACTGGCTTCCCTCGAGAGGAGGTCTATGGACTGACCTCGCAGATTCGGCGGGCGGGTGCCTCGATACCGGCGAACATAGCCGAGGGCTATGGACGCAACAGCAAGGGGTCGTACGTGCAGTTCCTTCGAGTTGCGCAGGGTTCTCTCAAAGAGCTCGAGACGCACATTCTTCTCGCGGGGCGACTGGGAATGATCGAGACGCAATCGGCCGAGCCGGTGCTCGCCAGTTGCGACGCGGTCGGACGCATGCTGCTTGGGCTTCTGCGGCAACTGGAGCGCAACGATTGACGCAACCGACTGCCGACTGCCGATTGCCGACTGCCGCCTATTCGGAGTGCTGCGATGTCTGAGGTTGACGTCCGAAACTTCACCATCAACTTCGGGCCGATCCACCCCTCCGCCCACGGTGTGTTGCGCCTGATTCTCGAGCTCGATGGCGAAGTTGTCGAGCGGGTCGATCCGCATATCGGGCTGCTGCATCGCGGCACCGAGAAGCTGATAGAGACCAAGACTTACCTGCAGGCCGTGCCGTACTTTGACCGGCTCGACTATGTCGCGCCGATGAACCAGGAGCATGCCTACTGCCTCGCAGTAGAGAAGCTCCTCGGTATCGAGGTGCCGCTGCGGGGGCAGTTGATCCGTGTGCTCTATGCCGAGATCGGGCGCCTCCTGTCGCACATGCTCAACTGCACGACGCAGGCGATGGACGTCGGCGCGCTGACCCCGCCGCTGTGGGGGTTCGACGAGCGCGAGAAGCTGATGATCTTCTACGAGCGCGCTTCAGGCAGCCGCATGCATGCGGCGTACTTCCGTCCGGGTGGGGTGCATCAGGATCTGCCGCAGGCGCTGATCGACGATATCGGCGCATTCTGCGATCCGTTCCTCCTCGTCCTCGACAACCTCGAAAAACTGCTGACCGGCAACCGCATCTACATGCAGCGCAACGCCGATATCGGTGTGGTGTCGGCGGAAGACGCCTGGAAGTGGGGGTTTTCGGGCGTGATGGTGCGTGGCTCGGGCGACGCCTGGGACCTGCGCAAGGCGCAGCCCTACGAGTGCTACGACCGGCTCGAGTTCGACGTTCCGGTCGGCAAGAACGGCGACTGCTATGACCGCTACCTCGTCCGCATGGACGAGATGCGCCAGTCGATCCGCATCATGAAGCAGGTGCTCGATCTGCTGAATTCGCCCGAAGGGCAGGGGCCGGTGGCCTCGACCGACGGCAAGGTGGTGCCGCCCAAGCGCGGTGAGATGAAGCAGTCGATGGAAGCGCTGATCCATCACTTCAAGCTCTACACCGAGGGCTACAAAGTGCCGGCCGGTGAGGTTTACGCCGCGGTCGAAGCGCCCAAGGGCGAGTTCGGCGTCTACCTCGTCAGCGACGGCACCAACAAGCCGTACCGCTGCAAGATTCGCGCGCCGGGTTTCGCGCACCTGCAGGCAATGGATTTCCTCTGCCGGGGACACATGCTGGCCGACGTCGCCGCCATCCTCGGTTCGCTCGATATCGTGTTTGGTGAGGTCGACCGGTAATGTCCGTCCGCCGTTTAGCAGATGAGGCCGTCCAGCCGACCACCTTCGCCTTTACGAAGGAAAACCAGGCCTGGGCCGAAAAGAAGATGGCGGAGTATCCGCCGGGCCGGCAGCAGTCGGCCGTGATCCCGGTGCTGTTCCGCGCGCAGGAGCAGCAGGGCTGGGTCAGCCGCGCCGCCATCGAGGCGGTCGGTAAACTTCTCGACATGCCCTATATCCGCGTTCTCGAAGTCGCGACCTTCTACACGCAGTTCCTGCTGCAGCCGGTTGGCACGCGTGCTCATATCCAGGTGTGCGGCACGACGCCGTGCATGCTGCGCGGCGCTGAAGAGATCCGCCACGTCTGCGAGCGCCGGATCAACCACAACCCGTTCGAGACCAATGCCGAGGGCACGCTGAGCTGGGAAGAGGTCGAGTGCCTCGGCGCCTGCGTCAACGCCCCGCTGGTGATGGTCGGCAGCGACACCTACGAAGACCTGACGGTCGAGAGCTTCGAGGCAATCCTCGACAAATTCGCCGCCGGCAAAGGCAGCGACGTGAAGCCGGGTCCGCAGATCGCACGGCAGTTCGCGGCGGCCGAGGGCGGCCAGACGACGCTGCTCGAGAAGCCGACCGCCAAGCGCACCTACAAGCCGTTCCCACCGCCGCCGGCCGCACCGGCGGCTGCGCCTGGCGCGGCACCTGCGGCCCCCGCAGCCGCTGCGCCGGCCCCTGCCGCAAAGGCGGCCGAGCCGACCGCTGCCGGCCGGAAGAACACCACCACCGAAGAAACCGCGCCGGCGCTGAAATCGCCGTCGCCGGTAAAGCTTTCGACAGCGACCGCCGAAGCCGAACGCCAGGCTGCCAACACGGAAGCCAAGGCCGATGGCACGCCCAACCGGGCGATGCGCGAGACCGCCACCGGCGCGGAATCGCCGGCCGGCAAGATCGATGCCGGCAAGACCGACACCAAGGCCAAGCGAGCACCCGCTCCGGCGAGCGCCGTGTCGCCCAGCGTGGATGGCGGTGCAAAGCTGTTCGATGCGCCCGCCGGCCAGCCGGATGACCTCAAGCTGATCGCGGGCGTCGGCCCGGTGCTCGAGGGCAAGCTCAATGCCATAGGCATCACCACCTGGGCCCAGGTGGCGGCGCTGAAGAAGGTCGATATTGCCCGGCTTGAAGATCACCTTGCATTCCCGGGCCGGGTGGCCCGCGATGAGTGGATCAAACAGGCCAAGGCGCTCGCCAAGGGTGGCGTCGAGGAATATCGCAAGGTGTTCGGGAAGGACCCGCGCTGATGCTCGCTGACCAGGATCGCATCTTCACCAATCTCTACGGCACCGGTGACTGGGGCCTCGAAGGCGCCCGGGCGCGTGGCGGCTGGGTGGATACCAAGAAGTTCATCGACAACGGTCGCGATTGGATCGTCAACGAGGTCAAGGGCTCCGGCCTGCGCGGCCGCGGCGGCGCAGGCTTTCCTACCGCGCTCAAATGGACTTTCATGCCCAAGGAAGGCGTCAATGACGGCCGTCCGAGCCAACTCCTCGTCAACGCCGACGAGTCCGAGCCCGGGACCTGCAAGGACCGCGAGATCCTGCGCCACGATCCGCACCACCTGATCGAGGGTTGCCTGCTCGCCGGCCGCGCCATGGGCGCGCACATCGCCTATGTCTACATTCGTGGCGAGTTCATCCGCGAGCGGCAGAATTTCGAAGCCGCCGTGCAGCAGGCCTATGACGCCAGGTTGATCGGCAAGAACAACGTCCATGGCTGGGACTTCGAGATCGTCGTCCACCACGGTGCCGGCGCCTACATCTGCGGCGAAGAAACCGCGCTGATGGAGTCGCTGGAAGGCAAGAAGGGCCAGCCGCGCCTGAAGCCGCCGTTCCCCGCGGCGATGGGCGTCTATGGCAACCCGACCACGGTCAACAACGTCGAGTCGATTGCCGTCGTCCCGGAAATCCTGCGCCGCGGTGGCGCCTGGTTCGCCGGCATCGGCCGGCCGAACAATACCGGCACCAAGCTGTTCATGGCCTCGGGTCACGTGAACAAGCCGGCGGTGTTCGAAGATGCGCTCGGTGCTACGTTCGAAGAGCTGATCGAGAAGCATTGCGGCGGTATTCGCGGCGGCTGGGATAATCTGCTTGCCGTCATCCCGGGTGGCGCCTCCTGTCCGGTGGTGAGGGGCGAAGACATGCGCACCGCCATCATGGATTTCGACGGGCTGCGCGAGAAGAAGTCGTCGTTCGGCACCGGCGGCATGATCGTGCTCGACAAGTCGGCCGATATCATCAAGGCGATCTGGCGCATCCAGGCGTTCTTCAAGCATGAGAGCTGCGGGCAGTGCACGCCGTGCCGTGAAGGCACCGGCTGGATGATGCGCGTGATGGAGCGCATGGTCGAAGGCCGCGCCCAGAAGCGCGAGATCGACATGCTGTTCGACGTGACCAAGCAGATCGAAGGGCACACCATCTGTGCGCTCGGCGATGCGGCGGCCTGGCCGGTGCAGGGCCTGATCC